>Ga0157380_10001887_pt1 | contig 13902 bp, 11 predicted proteins | sample S35metaG_FD_119757 | JGI IMG/M metagenome (GOLD analysis project Ga0157380, IMG submission 119757) | Switchgrass rhizosphere microbial communities from Kellogg Biological Station, Michigan, USA - S3-5 metaG | ecosystem: Host-associated > Plants > Roots > Rhizosphere > Soil | place: USA... | reverse complement strand
GCTGTAGGAATATGCGCCTGCATAGTTGCGCAGGTTGTCTTGAACGTCTTTGACGTTGTTGTAGTCGCCGCCAAACTTAACTGTGTGATCACCGACCGTCAGCGTGACGGTGTCAGCAATCTGTTTGCGGGTTTCGAACGGGAACTTGGTTCGTTCGAGGAATGTCGGAGTACCGAACTCAATACCGCCGGTGATGAATACATCAGGCGATCGAGTTCCAGCGGTCGTGACTCCCGGATAGGCCGGCGAAGTCAGCGGTTCACCCGGAAGGGGCGGCTGACTAAATTCGAACTCGTTGTCGCGTCCCCACTGGTAACGAAGTTCGTTGACCATGGTGGCGCCAAAAGTCGATGCCAATCTTAGGTTGACGGTATCGGCGTCAACAAAGTCATCACCGAAGCTTCGAGTTCCCAGAGTGTTGGTGGGCTGAGTTTGAATACCAGCCGGAGATTTCCAACGCAGCCGATTGTAGCTGCCGGTCAAAGTGTGGTTGTCGTTGATGTGCCAGTCAATCTTCGGGAGGAAGATTCTCTGATCACCGCGACGAGCCACGGGACCGGTCAGACTGGTAAGAAACGATAACGCTCCATTGATCTGCGTATCAGTGAGATTCGTGGCGGCTTTCTTCAATGACTGACCGAACAGTGCGGCTGTACAGGGTACGCCGCGGGGACCGTTAGGGTCGGTAGCGGAGGTGCACTTATTGACAGTTGTCAGGAAGTCCGTCGAGCTGAAAATTCCCAGGCCAGGGAAGTTTCGACGTTGCTCGTCATAGCTAAAGAAGAAGAAGAGTTTATCCTTAGCGATTGGACCACCGATTGTGCCGCGGATGGTATGACGCACATCCTCAGGCTTATAGGCATTGATTGATGTTTGCCCGTTGCTAAAAGTGGAGATGAAACCTAGTGGGTTGCGGGCGCCCCAGCGGTTATTGCGCTGATAGTATTCAGCCGAACCATGGAACTGGTTGGTACCGCTCTTGGTCACGGCATTGGTAACGCCACCAGCTGCGCGACCATACTCAGCCGAATAGTTTGAGGTGTTGACCTGAAACTCGCGGACGGCTGACTGGCTAACGGTGTAGCTCAAACGAGTGCGGCCCTTCTCTTCTGAGAAGAATGCCTGGTTGTTGTCGCCGCCGTCGATGGTGTTGTTATTCAGCAGTCCGGAGATTCCGCGGAAACTGATCAAGCCGAAATTTCCATCAGGCACCGTTCCGGGATTCAACAGTGCGAAGTTTGACCAACGTGAACCATTGATTGGAAGGTTGTTAATCTGCGTCTGATTGACGTTGTTCGAAAAGTTCTGCTCCTGGGTGTTGATGACCGGAGCTTCGCTGGTCACTTCAACTGTGCCACCAGACACTGGGCCAATCGACACTTCAGCATTTACCGAGGTGGTGGTTCCAACTTCGACGATTACGCGCTCTTGAGTGAAGGCACTGAACCCGCTCGCGTTGATCGTTATGGAATAAGTGCCCGGATCCAGGTTCACGACTTTGAACCGACCCTGCTCATCAGTGGTCACCGTATCTTCTTTACCGGTGCCGGTGTTCTTAGCAAGAACGGAAGCCCCAGCGACGACTTCCTTATTAGGATTTGTGACGACGCCACCAATGGCGCCGGTAGTCGTTCCTTGCCCAAATGCTATTGCGCACATCGCGAATAGCACTAGCGAAACGATAGAGAACCGAAGAATCTTCGACATATTAGGGAACTCCTTAGTAGTCAGTTGAAGTTGGAAAACCCTGCGCAATCAGTTGCGCAGACCTTAACCTAGTAATTTGAGAGCAAATAGATTGTTAGCAACTCAGTAGGAAAGAAAACGATAAGACCGCCTAGATGCGACCCACCTTCTTATCATGCTGAGTGGGATTCGCGCAAGCAAAAACCCGGTCAAAAACACCTCGAATTCAGTTAAGCGATTACTCGAATAACCTTACTCGAAACAACCGGAAGAATTTCGCAAGATGTGTGCCGCGAAGCCCTGACTTCGCGAGCGTTTCACTTAACAATTGTGTTTCTCACACTTAATCTCGAACGAGTGTTTCCGCGGATTTGGAAGCATCAACAAGATTTTGGATATTAATATGAGAATCAGAATTCAGAGGCCCGAAAACTCAAGATTCATCGGGGCGTCAGATTTCATGGTTCCTTAATACGAGACGAGCGCAAAAAGGTTCAAACCCGCTCGACGATCATCGCAATGCCCTGACCGCCGCCGATGCAGGCTGTCGCTAATCCATAACGTCCACCACGACGGTGCAGCTCGTGGAGCAAGGTTAAGACCAACCGCGTTCCAGTCGCTCCCAATGGATGGCCCAGCGCGATGGCGCCGCCATTAACATTCGTGCGAGAGCGATCAAGGCCGAGTTCCTTCTCGACCGCGAGGTACTGAGCCGCAAAAGCTTCGTTGACCTCAATCAGATCGATATCGGCAAGTTTCAACCCGGCTTTCTCGAGAGCGGCACGAGTCGCCGGCACTGGTCCGATTCCCATAATCTCGGGTTCCACTCCTGCATAAGCCCAGCTGACAATGCGGCCCATTGGTTTGAGATCTCGACTCTGAACGAAATCGTTTCCGGCAATCACCAACGCTGCGGCACCATCGACTATTCCGGAAGCATTACCGGCGGTGACAAAACCATCTTTGGCGAAAGCCGGCCGCAGCTTTGCCAGGCCTTCCATCGTTGTCTCCGGACGCATGTGATCGTCTCGATCAAACAGCGTGGTGGCTTTGCGCGACTTAATCTCAACGGGAACGATCTCTTCAGCGAAAATCCCTGCATCGAGAGCGCGTTTCGCTTCCTGTTGAGATCTAATCGCGTACGCGTCCTGATCTTCGCGCGAGATCTCATGACGACGAGCAAGGTTCTCAGCAGTTCCCGCCATGGGAGTGTTGCAGTAGGTGTCCATCAAGGCGACCATCAAGCTGTCTTCGAGCTGGCCCTGACCCAGGGCAAAACCAGATCGCGCTCCCCGAATCACGTGCGGCGCTTGAGACATTGATTCCATGCCGCCCACGAGAGCGGTGCGAGCTTCGCCCAACATAATCATTTGCGCGCCCGAGACGATCGACTGAATACCGCTGCCGCAAAGACGATTGACGGTGAGCGCGGGCCGATCGAAAGGAACGCCAGCCTTAAGGGCCACGTGGCGCGCTCCGTAGATCGCGTCGCCTGAAGTCTGTAGAGCATTACCGATAACGGTGTGATCAATTTCATCAGCTGCAACACCGGTCGCTTCAAACGCAGCTTTAGCTGCGATGGCTCCGAGATCGATTGCAGAAATATCTTTTAGAGCTCCAACATACTCGCCCATCGGCGTGCGTTTGCCACCCAGAATAAAAACATCGTTAGACATCTTGAAAGTACCCTTCTTTTGTTGACCGCAGATTGTCTGACCCGGCAAAAATACGGACCGTGTCAGAAACTAAAGAGACTAGCAAACGAGGTAAATGCGGTCAAAGGAGGACCAACAGAAGGTAGTGGTTCAGTTTGAGACTGTTCAACTCTCACACTGAACCAGTGCTGCTTCGGGGGAAGGCGCCTCACACTCAATCCACGAAACGATGGTGTTCGCGGTATCGATGCAGCAGCTCCTCGAGAAAACCTTCGTAGCTAAAGGTGGCGGGGTCGTACTGTGGACGAAGCTTGAACAATAGTGGCATCGATACGCGCCAGGCCATCCACTGACGCGGCACGTCTGAAAGATCCCAGCGACGACGCAGAAATGCCTCAACGACTTCAATCTCAGGCTCAGTCAGCATATTGACATTGGCGACAAAGTCCACGGCCCGGTATGAGCGGCGCAAAGCCGGATCGCTTACCGGCGAAGCGAAAACTCTAGAAAAGGCCGGAGCTTCTTCTTCTCGTTCGCGTACTACCACAGTTCCCGCCACCATATCGCCAATACGTTGATCTTTGCTGCTGGCAAAAACTGAAATGAGGCCTATCGAATAAAACGGGGCGGGCATGATGTCAAAGTCGCGCAGCAGATTTCGAACTGCGGCTTCGAAGAAAGTGATGGGCCGTCCGTCTTCGCGAATAACTCGAAGCTTCAGCCATCGTTTGCCAGGAGTCTGACCGTTCCAAAGCCACTCAAAAAATGCGAAGTAACTTGTCATCAGTAGAAATATGACGACGATTAGAACGGCGTAAACCCATTTAGGCGCATTCGAGAGCTGGTCACCAAAGCTCGAGTAGTTGGCGAGCAACGTAAACGCGATCGCTATTATCGCGATGGAGAAGACCTGAATCGTATGATCTACCGCGCAAGCGAGAAAACGATTTCCGATTGAGGCGAGGGCAAAGTGAAGTGGAACGCGCTCTGGCGTTTCGATGACCAGAATCTCTTCAGTGGAGAGAGCGGCTGACACGAAGCTTAGAGTAGCGCATCTGTAAACCCTGCGCTATGCTCGCGAGGAAGCAGTAACTAAGGAAGTAAATTTGTTCAAAAGGGGTCGCGCTCTGGATAGCGCGAGCGCAGTGATGGATCAAGTAGAAGTGGAAGAGAAGACGACCGAGTCGCAGAATCCTCTGCAGAACGCGCGGCTGGCATTTATCGGCTGCGGTGTGATGGCGGAAGCGATCATCGCCGGATTGTTGCGCAACCAACTAGTAACAGCGGATCAGATCGTTGGGAGTCACCCTCGCGCTGCTCGGCGGGAAGAACTCTACACCAAATACGCGGTGCGGATGTTTGAGAGTAATCGCGAAGCCGCGCTGGAGGCGCACCCGGTTGATGAGCAGACAGCGTCGTTATTGATACTCGCCGTCAAACCTCAAAGACTTAGCAAAGTCTTGCAAGAGCTCAAGGGATCGATTCATCCCAGTCAACTGGTCGTCTCTATAGTCGCCGGCGCGCGCACGGATACGATCGCAACCGAGTTAGTTCACGCGGCGATTGTTCGAACCATGCCCAACACGCCCTCACAAATTGGTCAGGGGATGACTGCCTGGACTGCGACCGAAGCCGTCCATGAAAAACAAGAGGAGCAGGTTTGCGCGCTGCTTGAGGCACTCGGCAAGGCAATTCGCGTCGAGAACGAAAGGCAGATTGACATGGCGACTGCGCTGAGCGCCACCGGACCGACCTACGTTTTCCTCGTGATGGAGGCGCTCGTGGACGCTGGCGTACACATGGGATTCTCGCGACATATTGCTCAGGATCTCGTACACCAGATGATGTTGGGCTCGGTGCTGTTCGCGACTGAGTCGCACAAACATCCAGCCGAACTTCGCAACATGGTTACCTCTCCAGGAGGAACCTCGGCGGAGGCGATTTACCAGATGGAGAAGGGCGGAATCAGAACTGTCTTATCAAAAGCTGTGTGGGCGGCCTATCAGCGAGCCGAAGCCCTGGGGAAGAAGAGTTAGGAGCAGGAGCAGGTAAATTCCGGAGGCAGGAGGCAGGCGCAGGAGGCAGGAGCAGGAAGCAGGAAATACCCCCAGCGTGAGCTGGGGTTGATTCAAGTTCAGCCTACATCAATAGCCTCAAATGATCTTTTGAATCACCCCTGCGCAGTTGGGGGTTCTTTCAGGTCCTGCCTTTTTAGGTCGGATCTGAAGTTATCCTCCAGCTGCGCAGGGGGATTGTCCGGCCTCCTGCCGCCTGAATTACGTTGCCATAAATCGGCGGCAGGCGGTGTTTAGCTGATAGAACCCACTCGCCCACTATCAGAAAGGAACCGCCATGCTTCTGTGCATCTTCGCCGCCGCGCTCGTCTTTAATTTCGCCGGTGATTCCTCATTCGATTCCGGGAATCTGAACTTCATTCAACCACCTGGCTACGCTGCTCCACAGACGCAAGCCGACCCGTCCGGGGATCTCAAAGCTAACATTCAAAGATTGAGTTCGCAGGACGCGCGCGCTCGAGTTGAGGCCGCTTGCGCTTTGGGAGACGCCCGGGCAACTGCAGCAATACCGGCTCTGATCACACTGCTCAGTGACGACACCCCGGTGGACCAACCGGTTTGTCATCAAAAAGGATCGTGGCATGGCAAGGGTGATAACAAAACATCTCCCGGAGAGATGGCTGCAATAGCGTTGTCGAAGATGGGATCTGCATCAGTTGAGCCATTGATTGGTGCTCTGAAAGGCGAGGCTTGGCAAACGCGATCGAACGCAGCTTTTGCGCTGGGATTAATTCATGACGAACGCGTCGTCGAACCTCTAATCGCGGCGACGACAGATACGGACTGGCACGTTCGCGAAAAATCATCATGGTCACTGGGTCTGGTAGGTGATCGTCGCGCAGTTGATCCGCTTATCAACGCCCTCAAAGACGCCGATTGGCATGTGCGTTCACAAGCCGCATGGGCGCTTGGTCTCAAGGGAGATCGCCGTGCGGTGCAGCCGCTGAGCACGGCGTTGAAAGACTCCGAAGCGAGTGTTCGTTCGCAAGCTGCCTGGGCACTGGGATTGAAGGGTGACAGCAGCGCGGTTCCGCCGTTGGCTGGAGCGCTTAACGATCCTGACGCAGGTGTGCGATCGCAAGCGGCGTGGGCGCTGGGATTGAAAGGTGACGAGCGTGGAGTCGAGCCGCTAATAGCGGCACTAGGAGATCCAGATCAAGAGGTGCAGTCACAGGCGGCGTGGGCACTTGGCTTGAAAGGTGACGAACGCGCAGTCGAGCCATTGAGCCAGGCCTTGAAAGCCGGCGGTGCTCACGTTCGTTCACAGGCAGCGTGGGCTCTCGGACTCAAAGGCGACTCGCGCGCAGTCGAACCATTGATAGCTGCACTGCGGGACTCTGATACTCAGGTGCGCTCGCAAGCAGCGTGGGCTCTGGGATTGAAAGGCGATGAGAGAGCGGTAGATCCTTTGAAAGCGGCCTTGAACGATAATAATGAACAAGTGCGCAAACAAGCCGCCTGGGCCCTGCAAATGCGCGGCTACGGAAGAAGTAATCAGTAGTAGTCAGCAATCGCTACAGGTGTTAAGAGTTCAAACTTTAGTTTGTGGTGTTGATAGCACACAATCTAAAGATTGAACTCTTAACGCCTGTAGCGATTGCTGATTGCTGATTGCTGATTACTGTTTGCTATTTATTACTCTTCTGCCGATCACTTCAAAATTTCCACTCACTACTACTGCCAGGGCTTCAGCGTAGAGCTTGTGCTCTTCAACAAGAATCCTGGCCGACAGAGATTCTTCGGTGTCGCCATCTAATACTGGCACTATCTTTTGCGCGATGATGGGGCCGCCATCGAGCGTCTCATCGACAAAATGAACAGTGCAGCCACTCCACTTGACGCCATGGGTTATCGCCTGACGTTGCGCATCGAGTCCGGGAAAGCAAGGCAGCAAGCTTGGATGAATATTCAAAATGCGGCGCGGAAACGATTGAATGAAATGCGGTGACAACAGGCGCATGTAACCTGCCAAACAAATCAAATCGACTTTGTTCTCATTCAGGACCTCAACAACTTCAAGTTCGTGCTCCTCGCGCTTACGACCGCGCCGTTGAATGACTTTCGTCTCGAGCCCAAGCTCTGTAGCGCGCTCCAGTCCGGCGGCATCAGGCTGATCGCTGATGACGATAGCGATAACTGCATTGGGAATCGTCAACTCGCGCACAGCTTCCGCCAGCGCCACCATATTTGTCCCACGACCTGAGATCAGGATGCCGATTCTGACTGGGTGATTGTTTTGAGTGGGCACGACGATACTAGCGGAAGATTACGTCTCGAGACCCTTTAACCACGCGTCCGATGTCATAGCAAGGTTCATCGCGCTCGCGGAAGTAACTCTTGAGCGTGATCGAGTCTGATTCGCTGCAAGCGATAACCATCCCGACCCCCATATTGAATGTGCGATACATTTCTGAGTCGGGAACATTTCCGATCTCCTGCATGAGTGTGAATATCGGCAGGATGGGCCAGCTCCCTTTGTTTATTTCAACGGCTACTCCCTCAGGCAGAATGCGCGGGATGTTGTCCGTTAACCCACCACCAGTTATGTGTGCCAGACCCTTGATGCTGCCGCCGTCGAGTAGTCCATCCAGCGAACGAAGATAACTCTTGTGTTCCTGCAATAGGGCTTCACCAATTGTCGTTCCCAGTGACTCGATGCGTGTGCTAACGGTTTGTCCGGCGACTTCGAAGAACAACTTGCGAGCAAGCGAGTATCCATTCGTATGCAGACCAACCGACGGCAGCGCAATTAAGACATCGCCGGGCTCGATTCTTTTTCCATCTATAACTTTCTCTCGATCGACAACGCCGACGATGAAACCGGCAACGTCGTACTCGCCCGCGGAATAAAAGCCTGGCATTTCAGCTGTCTCACCACCAAGCAGCACGGATCCGTTTTCGCGACAGCCGTCAGCGATTCCCGCGACCACCTCAGCTATGACATCGGGCGAAAGTTTTCCCGTGGCCACGTAATCAAGGAAGAACAACGGTCGCGCACCCTGAACCAGGATGTCGTTGACACAATGGTTGACTAAATCCCGCCCCACAGTGTTGTGGATGCCGGTGGCAAAAGCGATCTTGAGTTTCGTTCCGACTCCGTCGGCGGAAGCAACGAGAACCGGGTTAGCAAGTTTGGGAAACGCCCCGTCGAACATGCCGCCGAAACTTCCGATCTCAGACAAGGTTCGCTCATTGAATGTGTGGCGAGCGAGCTCCTTGATCTTGTCTGTCGCTCTGGTGGCAGCGTCAATATCGACACCGGCATCGCTGTAGGTTGTGGCTTTGGTAGTCATCTAAGTAATTCTATTGAGGCGTCGGCTTTACTTTTGGAGGTGGCCCAAAGTCTCCGTAGGCAATGAAACCTGTGCGCGATGCATCATCTTTCTGTGGCGGCCGCCCCTCCCAAATATTACTCTTTGTTTCTTTCCCGGTTTTGATATCAAAGACTTTGTCGCCTTTGGCCTTGCCGGTTGTGCTGATCGTGATCTCGCCTTGAAGATCGGTGCGATAAACTTTGACGTTTGCAGCCTTCAGTCGATCGAGAACGGGCTGAGCCGGCTGGCCATAACGATTCCATTCCCCCACCGAAATAATTGCCGCTTCGGGCTGAACGCGTTTTAGGAAAGCCTCAGACGTAGCATACTTCGAACCATGATGCGCGACCTTCAAGAGATTGACTTTCAATTCCAGATCTTTTGCGAGCATCCTTTGCTCAGTCTGCTCTTCGGCATCGCCAGTCAACAACATCGAAAAATCTCCGTACTCGAGCCGTATCACGATTGAATTTGCATTGGGCTCGTTGCCGCCGGCTTTCATCTGATCTTTCGTAAAGTACGGCTGCGTCGGTCCGAGAATCGTCAAACGCGCGCCGCCGCCGAGGTTGTACAAGGCGCCAGCCGAGGCGGTTTGATAATGAGCGCCAGTTTGTTTGATCGCTTCTTTGTAATCCAGAAAAAACTGAGCCGGTCCTTTCGGTGCTTTCCCAACACGTGCCGGAGGTTTCGGCGCTGGCTTCACGGGCTTGCCGGGTACTGGCGTCGGCGTTGGAGTCGGCATACCAGCGGGTGGCGGCAAGTCGTTATCGATCACGTTCAGAACCTTGATGCCTTTCAAGATTGCCGCTGCCGCGCCAAGGTGATCCGGATGCGGATGCGTGGAAATGAAATACTCGAGCTGTTGCACCCCGTAGCGCTTGAGGGCCTCGAGCACCACCTTCTCTTTGCCCGCGTCACCACTATCGATGAGCACGGCGGATTTGGTTGGAGAAATGATCAGGATAGCGTCGCCGTTGATTGGTCCTACATCGAGTACATGAATCTGCAGTTCACCGGAAGGTGCAGGAGGTTGGACCTTCCAGCGCGGCAATACGAATTTCCAAAAGACGAGTCCCACAGCGGCGGCAACAACGACCAGCACCGCTGCGACACATCCACAACCTTTTGTCGCTCGTCTCACGGTTTTAGCGGGTCGGCCTATCAGCCGAGCTCTACCAGGTCCCTTTCCTTCAAAAGTTGGAGAACGCGCGGGAGATTATCAGTTAGCCACTGTTGGAGATAGATCCTGAATATCATGCTGCCCTTAGAGGAGGTGATTGATTCGTGGCGTACTGCAAGGCCGCCTTCAAATCATCCAATCAAGATCAGGCATTTCTTCGAGTATTTGCTCGGCGCTCAAACCGGCCGCGAGCATATCGAGCACGTCCACTACCCTGATTCGCATACCGCGAATGCAGGGTCGGCCGCCACACTGTTCAGGGTTTATGGTTATGCGATCGATCAGCTCTGCCATAATCCCCTTATAACACCGCTTCGTGATCGCGTTCCCACATCGTTTCTGCGTTAGGGGTAATGCGAGTCGGGTAACGTTCGTTCCAACAGGCGACGCAGGACCTATGAGGGCTCAATCCGGTCGCCTCCATCATTCCTTCGAGCGAAAGATAACCCAGTGAATCCGCGCCAATGAATCTGCAAATTTCGTCGATCGACATTTGTGCCGCAATCAAGTCGGCTTTATTCGGAGTGTCCACTCCGTAGTAACACGGGCTGATGGTCGGCGGGCAGCTGATCCGCATGTGGATTTCCGCAGCTCCGGCTTCGCGCACCATCTGGACTATCTTCTTCGAAGTGGTTCCCCGGACAATCGAATCGTCGATTAAAACCACGCGTTTTCCTTCAATCAGATCACGCACTGGATTCAATTTGATCTTCACGCCAAAAGATCGAATGGACTGGCGTGGTTCGATAAAGGTCCGACCGACGTAATGATTGCGCACGAGACCAAAGCGAAAGCTAATTTGGCTCTGAGCCGCATAGCCGATGGCCGCAACGGTTCCCGAATCAGGGACGGGTACTATTAAGTCGGCCTCTGCAGGATGCTCGATTGCGAGTTGCTTGCCCATCTTGTGACGCGACTCGTTTACGGACTGGCCGAAAATCAACGAGTCGGGTCGCGCAAAATAGACATGCTCAAAGAGGCACATCGAAACCGGTTTCTCGCCGATTGGATGAGACGAGCGGAGCCCCTCTTCGTTGATAACAATCATTTCACCGGGCTCGACATCCCGAACGTACTGCGCATCTATCAAATCAAAAGCACAAGTCTCCGAGGCGACCACCCATGAATCACCGAGACGTCCCAACGCCAGCGGCCGAAAGCCTCGCGGGTCTCGAATCGCGATTAACGCGGTAGGCGTCAGGAACAGCATGGAAAATGCGCCTTCGGTTTCGAGCAACACCTGCGGAATCGCTTCGAAAACTGAATCCGCCCGTGATCGAGCCACGCCGTGAAGAACAACTTCGGTATCGGAAGTTGAGGAAAAGATTGCGCCCTCGCGTTCGAGCCGGCGCCGCTCCTCCGCCGCGAACGGAAGATTTCCATTGTGGCAAATAGCAATCTGCCCATGTTGGCAGGTTACGAGAAAAGGTTGCGCCTCGCGGATGGAAACTTCGCCGGCAGTTGAGTACCGCACATGACCGATAGCAGCAGAACCTTCAAGGCGATCAAGTCGGGCCTGATCGAATGCTTCAGAAACGTGACCCATCGCTCGCTCGAGCCGCAGCTCTCGATTATTCGACGACACGATGCCGCAGGATTCCTGGCCGCGATGCTGCAAGGCGTAAAGTCCCAGATATGTCAGACGGGTGGCTTCGGGATGAGAGTAAATCCCAAACACTCCACACTCGTCACGAAACTTATCGAGATCAGTCTGCCGCCTTGAGTCGATGTTGATCGCTGGTAATTGGCTCAATTTGTTTGCGCGTCTTTCGAGTTGCTGATTTACTGTTTCAGATTACTGCGCCTTGCTTCAGCTTTCAACTTTGATTTCAATTTATGCACGCTGTTAGCCTGAAAGGCATAACAACGAAGCGCAAACTACTAGCTCGAGCACGGAGGTTTGTTTCGCATGAGGATTATTGGCCTATTGGTTTTCGTGGTGGTGACGCTAACCGGGGTGGTAATGGCGAGGACTTATTCGGAAGTTTCGTCATCGAGCCCGGCTCGCGAAAGCACTTCGAGCGCAGCCAGTCTCTACACGCGCTATTGCGTGAGATGTCATGGACGAGATGGAAGCGCGAAAGGAATCAAGCGCAGTCTTTCGGGCGCGCGCAATCTCACTGATTCCGGCTGGCAAAGTCGAGTGAGCGATGAAAGGATTTTCAATGTGATCAGCAATGGAAAGGGTAAGATGCCGAGCTTTTCAAAGAACATATCAGAAGCTGAGATAGACTCGCTGGTCCAGTTTGTCAGGGGACTAAGAAGGGAAAGGTGAGAAAGCCGCTAGTCAAATATTCGTACTCGCTGGTCTGTTGTCTGTTCGGTGTTTGCGCTACAATTTCGACAATCCAGTTGATCTCCCTCGGCTCGGTCTGGTTTAAGTGAACTCGAAAACAATTCCTTATCGTATTTTGGCTTTAGTGCTTCGACTGGCGCTCGTAATCGGGCTGGCCGGTGCGGGCTGGATGGTTTATAGGGAACTACCCACCCGCGGATCGAGCACGAGTCCGGCAGCGCCGGGTCAAACCACTCTGGTAATTCTCCTGCAACCACCTTCAGATATGGGGAAACTCGGAAAAGATATTCCGGTCGAGGTTTCTCCCGTTGATATCGTCGCCATCCGACATGAGTTTTTTGTTGAGCCGCGTGCAGGCCAGCGTTTTGATGAGTTTTTGCATCAGCGCATGAATGGACGTGAAATGATAAATGCTCGTCTCGACAATCAAGGCCGCGCGTCGATCAATGTGCCGCGGGGTAGTTGGTGGATACACGCGATTCTCTCGGGTGAAGAAGATCTGGAATGGCGTCTCCCCATCACGACTTCCGGTGGCAAACTAACGGTTGAGCTCACGCCCCAAAACGCCTACACGCGATCGAAGAGTTTTTAAATACAGTCATCAGCCATCAGCTATCAGTAATCAGCCATTCTTTTCAGTCTCGAGTGTTTGAATGAAACTTTAAAGCTGGCCAAACCAAAATTGCTGATTGCTGATTGCTGATTGCTGATTGCTGATTGCTGATTGCTGATTGCTGATTACTGATTACTGATTACTTATGTTGGCACTAAGAGTCAAAAAAGACGGAGTTGCTGTTCGTGAGGTTGATACACCAAACCTGCCGGATGAGGCACTGGTGCGAGTGTTGGTCTCGGGCATTTGCAATACCGATCTCGAGATCGCGCGTGGTTACGCCGGGTTTACCGGCACCATCGGTCATGAATTTGTTGGCGTGGTGGCGCAGTCTCAGGACCGTTCACTGATTGGCACTCGCGTGGTTGGTGAGATTAATGCCGGTTGCGGCAAGTGTGAATGGTGTAACGCTGGTGATTCACGTCATTGCGCCGAGCGCACAGTTCTTGGGATCGTCGGTCGCGATGGCGCCCACGCAGAATATCTTCAGTTACCTTTGCAGAATCTGTTAATGATCCCGGAGCGAATCCCGGACGAGCATGCAGTCTTCATCGAACCGCTGGCAGCAGCATGCGCCATAAGGGAACGCGTCGATTTTTCAGGCGGAACTCGGACCGCGGTAATTGGCGACGGCAAGCTGGGACTCTTGTGTGCGCAAGCACTCGCCTTGACTGGCGCGCCGCTGCTATTGATAGGAAAGCATGAAGAAAAACTTCGCATCGCCGCACGCTTAGGTATCGAGACGAGCACAGTTGCCGATGCCGAAAAACGCGGCCGAGACTTTGATGTTGTAGTCGAGGCTTCAGGGGCCGCATCGGGATTTACCTTGGCGCGCAAACTGCTCCGTCCACGGGGGACGCTGGTATTGAAGTCTACGTTTCACGGAAACTCGGAAATTGATGCTGCACAGATTGTGGTTGATGAACTAAGTATTGTTGGCTCCCGCTGTGGCCGCTTCGCACCCGCCATCGATCTTCTCAAACAAGGCGCCATCGAGCTAGACAGCCTGATTAGCGAGGAATACCCGCTAAGCGAAGGAGCTTTTGCTCTTCAACGCGCCTCTCAAAAGGGAATCCTCAAAGT
>Ga0157380_10001886_pt1 | contig 13902 bp, 9 predicted proteins | sample S35metaG_FD_119757 | JGI IMG/M metagenome (GOLD analysis project Ga0157380, IMG submission 119757) | Switchgrass rhizosphere microbial communities from Kellogg Biological Station, Michigan, USA - S3-5 metaG | ecosystem: Host-associated > Plants > Roots > Rhizosphere > Soil | place: USA: Michigan... | reverse complement strand
TGCGAATTCCACCCCTGTCACTGTCGCCAGCTGAAGCGCTGCGAAAAGTGCTCATGCGCGATACGGCCAATCAGAACCCCGCGCAGGCAGCTACTTCAGCCTTGGCAACAGCCATGAATGCACCCGACTCAGTCACGGGCGAAGGCGAAATAGACAGCGTTCGTTATGGCAACGTCCTGCGCGCGCGCAAGCTGGTAAATGTGCGGGGCGCCGGTCTGGCTTACGACGGCGCGTATTCGGTGAAGCGCGTCACGCATACGATTACGCGAGGCGATTACAAGCAAAGCTTTTCGATCAGCAGAGAAGGCACAGGGGCTCTACTACCAGTGGTAATACCATGAACAATCAGTTCTTCGGCAAATTTCGAGGCACAGTCACGGACATTTCAGATCCCTTGATGATCGGCCGCATCCAGGCGAGGGTGCCGGACGTGATGGGGGAACTCCCCACTGGATGGGCACTACCGTGCGCGCCATTCGGCGGAAGTGGAATGGGATTTTTTGCGCTTCCGCAAGTAGGCGCCGCCGTTTGGATCGAGTTCGAGCATGGTAATCCCGACTTTCCGATCTGGTCGGGCTGTTTCTTTGGCTCAGTCGCGGAGATGCCGCCGGAGCTGGCGGCGCCTCCTTTCAAGAAAGTGATGATCAAAACGGAAGGTGGCCACAGCATCGTCCTTGATGACACACCGGGTGTAGGAGGTATCACACTGCAAACATCCGGTGGCCAAAAGATTGTTATCAACGATCTGGGTATCGAGATCGATGACGGCCAGGGCGCTTCGATCAAGCTGACTGGCCCACAGGTTTCAATTAATCAGGGAGCGTTCGACGTAGTCTGAAATGCCTGGATTTCTTTTACATGTGGGCGCGACTGTGATGTGCGCGCACGCTGGACAAGCGCAGCCGGCAACGCCGAACCCGCGCGTCAAAGTTGGCGGCCAGCCCATTGTGACGCTGCCAACTCTCTACACCATTGCCGGCTGCACGATGCCCCCACCGACGGCCGGTAATGGACCTTGTGTTACCGCTCAGTTCGTGACGAGCGCTACCAGAATTATGGCGGGTGGCCAGCCGGTGCTCCTACAGGATAGCCAATCTATATGTACTCCGACCGGCACACCCCTGACGATTGCAGCTACACAAGTTCGAGTAAAGGGAACCTGATTACGCCGAGAGGCCTTCGGCGTAAATCTGTCAGACGGTCGGACCCAAACGTCGCCACCGTTAGTCAACAAATCGATGCCTGATTACCCATACAGTTTTGACAGTCGCGGACGCACCGCTGAAACAACCGGCGACGAACACATCCGGGACTTGATTGAACAGGTGCTTTTTACGACACCTGGCGAGCGTGTGAACAGACCTACTTTTGGAAGTGGCGTGTTGCAGCTCATCTTTGCACCGAACGGAGAAGCATTAGCTGCGGCAACTCAGGTGGCTGTTCAGGGCGCCTTGCAACAGTGGCTGGGGGACTTGATTCAAGTTGAGGCGGTTGATGTGCAGAGTGAGGACTCGACCCTCAGGGTGACGGTTCAATACACGGTGCGCCGTAACCAGCAACGGCAGACCGTCCAGTTCCAGCGGGCAGGAATATTCTGATGATCTATTTCTGTTGCGATGAACGTCGGCGCGCCTTTGTTCGAGATCACGGTCTCGTCGACGGCATCGACTACAACGGCATTGATTTTCTGGAAGTCGGCGATCCTAACGACCCTACCGAGGAGGCTCGCCAGCACAAACTACGATTGCATTTCCTCAAACCTCTGGCGACGGGCGCACTCACTAAGAACAACATCGTAATTGAAGGCGGCGAGCGTATTCGCGATATACAGATTGCCTCAGTGACCAAGGGATCTGGTGCTCAAGCGAATGTGTTGACGCTCAAAGTCAATAACCCGTCGTCCGGGCAAAACATTGCCGGAGTCGGTGATTTTTCGATCTACACGCTGCGCCTGGTTAAAGACGCACAACATCCCAATATTGAATCAGGTAGCGGACTGCCCCCGCTTGGTTTCGATCCGAGGCTCTCCGAAGTCAGCTTCTCTTTCAAAGTTGAGTGTCCGAGTGACTTTGATTGCCAACCAGACCGCGTGTGCCCGCCGGAATCTCGAGCTGAGCCGGAGATCGATTATCTCGCCAAAGACTACAACAGCTTTCGCCAGTTAATGCTCGACCGGATGTCGGTCCTGATGCCGCAGTGGACTGAACGTAACGCGGCGGATTTAGGTATTGCGCTCGTTGAACTCATGGCTTATGTCGGCGACCACTTGAGTTACCAACAAGACGCCATTGCCACTGAAGCTTACCTCGATACTGCCAGGCGGCGCGTGTCCGTACGCCGCCACGCTTTGCTGGTTGATTATCTAATGCACGACGGCTGCAACGCGCGCGCGTGGATTTGTTTTGAGGTGAGCGCGAACAATGTTCAGCTAGCCAAAGGCGCTCGTCTGGTAACGAGAGTGCCCGGATTGAAATCCGTGGTGAATCTCGAACTCGACAACGAGGCGAGCAGATTGTTGGCAGTGACGCCAACCGAAAGCTTTGAGACGATGGAAGACGCGACGTTCTTCGAAGCTCACAACGAGATCGATCTCTACACCTGGGGTGAAGAGCGTTGTTGCTTGCCAGTGGGCGCCACCAGCGCCACTTTGAAAGAACATCTGCCAAATCTAAAAGCCGGCGCGGTTCTCATTTTCGAAGAGGTCGCGGGTCCGCGTACGGGCCAACCAGGCGATGCCGATCCAACCCATCGACATGCGGTCCGGCTAACAAAGGTCGAGTCGTCTCACGACCCGCTCGCCACTGGGGCGGATGGCAACGCCTTCAGCCAACCGCTTACGGAAATTCAGTGGCACACTGGCGATGCTCTGCCGTTCGCGCTGTGCATCTCGGCGCGCACGGATACCAATGAATATAAAGACAAGCTCAGTGTGTTGCGTGGCAACGTAGTACTGGCCGATCACGGGCTGACGACAATCGAGGAACTGGGTGCGCCGCTGCCTCCCGAAATTGCAGCAGCCACGGTGGGCGACAATGCAGCGAGCTGTTGCGAAGAACATGATCGCGCTCCGAAACTGCCGAGCTTTCGACCGCAATTGAGTCAGGGGCCACTAACTCAGGTTGCACAAGCCCTCGCAAGTCCGGCGCAGCTTCCCTTCTCTCGGGATCCGAACGGCTCAGCAGAAGCAGTCCTGCGGTGGGAAATGCGGGACGTCCTACCAGCCATCTCGCTGCTCGATAGCGACGATCGCGGCTGGGAACCCAAACACGATCTGCTTTCCAGCGACGCTTTCCGTGAAGAGTTCGTTGCCGAGGTTGACGATGACGGTCGCGCGACTTTGCGTTTTGGAGATGATGTGCACGGTCTCAGACCTGCTCCGGGAGTCCAGTTCACGGCCACCTATCGAGTTGGCAACGGATCGGCCGGCAACGTGGGCGCCGACAGTCTGGTCCATCTACTATCGGACGTCAGTGGAATCACGAGCGTGCGCAACCCAATGCCTGCGCGTGGCGGCGCCGAACCCGAAAGCATCGAGCACGTCCGCCGCGTGGCGCCGGACGCCTTTCGGATTCAGGAACGAGCGGTCACGCCCGAAGACTATGTCGAGGTCGCAAAGCGTCATCCGGAAGTTCAGGATGCAGCTGCGACGGTGCGTTGGACCGGCAGCTGGCGCACCATCTTTCTCACGATAGACAGACTCGGTGGCCGTCCCGTAGATGAAGAATTTGAAGCTGACCTGCGTCTGCATCTCGAGCGATACCGGATGGCTGGCTATGACATCGAGATTGATGGGCCACGATTCGTTCCGCTCGAAATCGACATGACCATTTGCGTGCAGCCCGACTATTTTCGCAGCGATGTAAAAGCTGCGGTCATGGAGATCTTCAATAACCGAACGTCGCCTAACGGTGAGCGCGGCTTCTTTCATCCAGACAATTTCAGTTTTGGTCAGCCTGTATATCTCAGCCAATTGTATGCAGCCGCGCAGAAAGTCGAGGGCGTCCGGTTCGTGACGATTGAAACTTTCCGCCGGCTCGGTAGCGAAAGCCGCGCGGCACTCGACGAAGGCTTACTAAGTCTTGACCGGCTGGAAGTAGCTCGCCTGGATAACGACCCTAATTTTGTCGAGCGCGGTGTCTTTCGTCTCACGATGGAAGGTGGCAAATGACTGGAGCAGAACAGTCACAATTAAACCTCAACGATTGCGGATGCTGCGAAGGCCTCGCAGTGGAAACTCCGGTCGAGATTATCAACCGGCCCGGTCTCTCAGCGATTGCTTATCGAGCCGGAACTCAGACGCGCTTCAAAGCCAGCATGATTGCCAGGCTTTCACAAGCCGGTCTGGCTGAGCTGAGCAAGCTGCGGACTCGCGATGACGACGACTTCACGATTGCCTTGCTCGATGCCTGGGCGACCGTTTGCGACGTGCTCACCTTCTATCAAGAGCGGATAGCCAACGAATCTTACTTGCTGACAGCAACGGAACGCGCCTCTATTATCAATCTGGCTCGATTAATCGGTTACGAGTTAGGGCCCGGAGTAGCGGCCAGCACCTATCTCGCTTTTACGCTGGAAACCAGCGTTGGATCGCCGGAAGCCGTCACCATCGACAAAGCTGCAAAAGTGAAGAGCGTTCCCGGTCCCGATGAAAAACCGCAGACGTTCGAGACTATCGAAACAGTCGAGGCGCGGGGCGAGTGGAACGCAATGAAGCCGAGACAGACTAGATTGATACAGCCAGACGAAAAGTCGAAAGAGACCTATCTGCAAGGCACCGCCACGAATTTGAAGACTGGTGATTGGCTGCTTTTTGCGGGGCCGGAGCGCCTCACGAACATCGCTTCAGAACATTGGGATATGCGACGTGTCGTGTCGGTGGAACCGAATCCTGACAACCAGCGCACGCTGGTGCGCTGGGAAAAGGGTCTGAGAAAAATGGGGGATGCCGAAAGTGAAGTGAAGGTCTATGCGTTGCGTTTGCGGGCTTCGATCTTTGGTTACAACGCACCCGCGTGGAACACCTTGCCGGTGGCTTTGCGTGTCGGTGAAAAGGATCCCGGAGACCCGTCTAAAGTAATTAACGGAGCCTACAAAGACCGGAAAGACTCCTGGGCCAACGAGAAGTTCGAACCCATTGCCGCTGGTACGAACGGCTCTATTAATCTGGATGCTGTATACAGCCAGATAGTCGAAACGAGCTGGGTCGTATTGTCGGCATCGTCAGCCACCGAACTGTACGGCGTGGTGACGGTCGGCGAAGAGAGCAAGGCTGACTACAACATCACTGCGAAAACAACCGTGCTCGAAATCTCCGGCGAAAATCTGGAGGAGTTCTCACCGCGCAATGCGACCGTACACGCCCAAAGCGTGGAACTTCCCATCGCTGAAACGCCGATCCTTGAACCGGTATCCGGAGCGCAAATAGTGCTCGACCGTCTCATCACTCCACTCGCTGCCGGCCGGACGATCGTGGTTACCGGCAAACGCATACGAGTACGCATTGAGGAGGACAAGCGTGAGGAACACAGCGAGGGCCCAAAGCTGGCTCCGGGTCCTCTTGAGCTAGTTTCCCCGGCTGATTCAAAAACAAAAAAACCAATCGCTGTTGGAGACGTGCTGATTCTAATGTCGCGGCCAAAAACCCTATCGAAGGAGGGCTTGAAACGTTACGAACTTATGGACCAGAGTGGCTTCGTAGGCTACCTGGAGATCGATCAGAGCCGCATTACCTTTATCTCCGCTGCTGACGAAGATGAAGTGGTAAGTGAGACCGCCACGATCAAAGAAACCACTTCAGTAGACGATTCGCATTCGAAGCTGACGCTCACAGTCTCGCTTGCTTATATCTACGATCGCACCACGGTTACCATCAGCGCCAATGTAGCGCTGGCTACGCATGGTGAAACCGTTGCTAACGAGGTAATGGGAAGCGGCAACGCCGGCCAACCCTATCAGCGCTTTGTTCTACGAGATTCTCCACTCACTTATACCAGCGCTGACACGCCTAGCGGTGGCGAAACCTCGCTGGAGGTTCGCGTCAACGACTTGAAATGGAAAGAAGTGCCAACCCTTTTCGGTCATGGTCCGCGCGAACGCATTTACATCACTCAGAGTGACGACGATAGCAAAACCACTGTCCAGTTTGGCGACGGCATCACGGGCGCGCGGCTACCGATGGGCGCGGAAAATGTGAAGGCTAATTACCGCAAAGGGATCGGACTGGAAGGATTAGTCAAAGCGAACCAGCTTAGCTTGTTAATGACTCGTCCACTCGGCGTTAAAGGAGTTACCAATCCGCTGTCGGCGACTGGAGCTCAGGACCCTCAGAGTTTGGCGGATGCGCGTACAAATTCGCCGCTCACCGTTTTGACTCTCGATCGCATTGTCTCACTTTCCGACTACGAAGATTTTGCGCGGTCTTTTTCAGGGATCGCCAAAGCTTTGGCGGAGTGGTCCTGGAATTTTCACGCGCGCGGAATCTTCGTAACGGTGGCTGGAATCGACGGTGCAACAGTCGATCAGAAACTGCACGACACACTGGTGTCCGCGATGTTGAAGTACGCGGATGCTTACGTTCCCATCACGGTAAAGTCCTATCGTCCGATCACCTTCAAAGTTGTAGCTGCGGTGAAAGTCGATCCCGACTATATCGCGGAAAAAGTACTGGCTGAGGTAGAAGCTTCTCTACGAGCCGGCTTTTCGTTTTCAGCTCGCGCGTTTGGCCAGGCTGTTTCCCTGAGCGAAGTGGTATCCGCTATTCAAGGTGTGGACGGTGTCATCGCGGTTGATGTCAATAAGCTGTATCGCTCGGATCAGAACGAAGCCTGGAACAAGGTACTCGTGGCGGAAATGCCGCAAGCGGGTGACGATTCCAGCTCGCCGCCCGCGGAATTGCTAACACTCGATCCGGCGCCGCTCGAACTGGAGGTGATGCAATGACCTTCGACGAGCAAAAGCTGTACGACCTGCTACCCTCCATTTACAGAATTCGCGATGCTGAGCAAACCGGTGATCCGAATCAGGCACCGCCGCTCAAGGCGCTGCTGAGCATCCTGGCCGAACAAGCTAACGTACTCGAAGAGAATCTGGCACAGCTTTACGACGATCAGTTTGTCGAAACCTGCGCGCCTTGGGTGCTCGCTTACCTCGGCGACCTGATTGGAATTAAAGGTTTGCCGGGCGCCGGATTGGAAGCACTTAATCCGCGAGCTGAAGTAGCCCACACCATCGGTTACCGGCGGCGCAAGGGGACCGCCGCGATGCTTGAGCAGTTGGCGCGCGACATAACCAATTGGCCAGCGCGCGCGGTCGAGTTCTTTCAATTGCTGGCCGCCAATCAGTACCTGAATCACGTGCGGCCCGAGAACTCGAGCTTCATCAGCGTGCGCGGTGCTGAAAGACTTGAATATCTCGATGGCGCTTTCGAACATCTGACCGGCGAGAAAGATTTGACTCACACTGTGGACGTGCGGCGTATCGCCAGCCGCCGAGGCCGCTACAATATTCCCAACGTTGGCATCTTCCTGTGGCGGCTCGAGGCGTTTCCCTTAACGAGCGCGCCGGCGGTTCCCGTCGCCGGCTCGAAAACTCGCTTCTTTTTCAATCCGTTAGGCTGCGACTCGCCGCTTTTCAACTCGCCTGAAACTGAAGACCAGGTAACCCACCTGGCTGAGCCAATAAATGTTGCCGATCGGATTCGGCGACGAGTGCTTCTTCGAAGTCTTCAGGATTATTACGGCAAGGACAAGAGCCTGCTGCTCGAGCAACAGACCGCTCCAAACGCGCAACCAGAGCCAATTCCTGCGGACCAAATCGTGGTTTGCGATCTAAGCGATTGGATTAACTTACCGGCAAGTAAGATCGCAATCGATCCAGCGCTCGGGCGCATTGCGTTCTCAACAGACCAACAGCAACCGCCACTGGTTACCTTTCATTATGGCTTTAGCGCTCCCATGGGTGGCGGCGAATACAACCGCCTGAGCGCGTTTGATAGCCGCCAAACTCAGGTACTCAACGATCAGGGCGAGCCGATCATTAAGCGCGTCTCCCATGCTCTCGACAATAGCGCCACGATTGCGGCCGCGCTTTCTCATCCGGATCTAAGTCCTCATGGCGGGACCGTCGAGGTTCTTGACAGTAACCGTTACGAAGAAAACCTAACCATCGATTCGAATGGCAAAACTATTCTGTTGCGCGCTGCCGACAAACATCGTCCCACTGTGGTGTTGGGAGCGACCCTGAATATCAGCGGTGGCAAGGATGACGAAGTTATCATCGACGGACTGCTGATCGCCGGAGCCGGCATCAAGGTCACCGGCAAGCTTGGACGCCTTCGCCTTCGACATTGCACATTGGTACCGGGCATTGCCCTTGATAATGACGGCAACCCGACCAAGCCAAAGACACCCAGCTTAATCATCGAATCAGAAAACACTCGCGTCGATATCGATCATACGATCGTCGGATCGGTGCGCGCCCGTGTCGACACTGAAGTGACGATTCAGAACAGCATCGTCGATGCGACCGGTCAGACGAATGTGGCTTACGGCGGTGCCGCGAAGTTTGGTGGACCTTTACGGATCACCAACAGCACGGTAATCGGACAGGTTCGGACCACGATCATGAGGCTGGCTTCAAACACTATCTTTATGGCGCGGTTTGAAGATGAAACGAAGCCCGTCCCGCCGGTGCACGCTGAGCGCCGCCAGGAGGGCTGCGCTCGCTTCTCATACTTATCACCAGGCGCCGCCGTCCCTTTTCGTTTTCATTGCCAGCCCGAATCCGACAGCCTACTCGTGCGCCCCCGTTTCGTATCCACTCGATTCAACGATCCGGGCTACTGCCAATTGAGCGCCACTTGTCCCTGCGAGATTCGCTGCGGCGCCGACGATGAAAGTTCAATGGGCGCTTTCCACGATCTCTTCGAACCACGGCGCGAAGCTCATTTGCGCACTCGACTCGATGAGTATTTACGCTTTGGTCTCGAAGCCGGAATTTTTTACGTTACCTGACCTCTCAAAAATGTACTGCAGGCTGCCAGCCTGCAGTTGTACCGCAGCGAGCCGCGGGTCTTGAAAGTAAGCTTCAGGTCACCAACGACAAGGCTGGCAGCGTGTCGTACATTAGAAGGAGTTCTCACGAAATGAAAAGCGATAACAGTCGCAATACCTTCGATCCCCGCAAACACTTTCGCAGTGTGCGCTTGCAACAGGGACGGGTACAGATCGACGCTGACGGAAACGAAGAGAATGATATCGTCAGTTATCGCGTCGAGACCGAAGCGCTTGACGTCATTGGCTTGTGCGGCGCCCCGTTACATTACCCCGGTTTTCATGTGGTAAGCGCGCTGAGCGAGCTCAGCACGGAAGAAAAGTCGCTACCCGGAAACGCGAGCTTGCCCTCGAAGTTTGCCGTTCCTGACTTTTTGATCAGCGCCGGGCGATACTATGTTGACGGAATCCTCTGCGAGAACGAGACGCTCACTTCCTATCTCAATCAACCCGACTTCCCTGCACCTCCCCCAATAACAGCGGCCGGTACTTTTTTGATTTATGTGGACGTTTGGCAGCGGCTGCTGACCGCTCTCGATGATCCCTCGATTCGAGAAGTCGCCCTCGGCGGACCCGATACCGCGGTTCGTGAAAAAACCATTTGGCAAGTTAAGCATCTGCTCCTCGATCAACAGGGAGACTGCAAAACGAAGTTCGAAGCGTACGACAAAGTAACCGCCGCGAGTACAGGCACGATGAGCGCGCGCAGCAAACGGCCGGATGACAGCAAAAATCCTTGCGTGGTGCCCTCCAGCGCAGGTTACACGGGGCTCGAGAACCAGCTGTATCGAGTTGAGATTCATAACGGCGGTGAAGCACTCGATGCCACCACTGCTGGAACTGTGGCCACCAGAATTTCAGGCACGAACAACCAGCTAAAGTTCAGCGGCGGGGGCTGGGTTGAGGGGCAGCCGATCGAGATCTTTTCAAGTAAAGACGCGAATTCCATGAATGGCGTCCTTACTTCCATCACAAAGATTGACGGGACCACCAGGACGGTTGATATCGATGTCTCGCAACTTTCTTTTGACGAACTTAGGGTGCGGGCCGCCGGCGCTACGTTCAAATGGTCGCGGGATAATGGCGCGGTGGTGACGAGTATTGACGAGATAAACGATGAGGAAGTGACGGTTCACGATCTGGGACCGGACAACGTCATCGGATTTCAGGTTGGAGACTGGGTCGAGATAAGCGACGACTCTTTGGAGCTCGGTGGTCTGCCTGGACTGCTGGCAAAGATCGTTAACATCGAACGCGCGAACAACCTTATTACTCTTGATCGAAAGATCTCGTTGGCGAATGGCGTTGTACCCGGCCTTCACCCGAAGTTGCGCCGCTGGAACGGAATCGCTGCCGTCAAATTTCACCCGAAGGAACAGGAAGATGCCTTTCTGGATCTTGAAAATGGTGTGCAGGTGAGATTCTTCGCGGGCTCGTTTAAGACCGCCGATTATTGGACTATCGCTGCCCGCACTGCGAACGCGGATGCACAATCAGGAAAAATTGAGTGGCCCCAGGGCGGCGACAAGCCGGCGAAGCTGTTGCCCTTTGGCATCGCTCATCATTATTGCCGTCTGGCGATGGCTCAGTGGGACGGAAGCAAGTTTGAATTCCAGGATTGCCGCAATGTGTTCGCGCCCATCACTGACCAGACTAACTTTGTTTATGTAAATGGCGCGGGGCAGGAGTCGATGCCAGGCAAACCTCAGCCTCAATCTCTTCAGGTTGGAGTTTTCAATGATCGCTGGGCGGTGAGCGGCGCTCAAGTGCAGTTCACTACATCGGAAAAGGGCCAACTTTCAGCCGACACCAGCGGTCTGCCGAATTCCATGCCGGTCGGCACGAACAGCGTTACGGTTTTCACCGATGCAAACGGAATCGCAAGTTGTGCGTGGACCCTGAATCCGGACGTCACCAAGCCGAGTCAACGCGTTGAAGCTCGATTGCTGGATGCTAATGGCGACGTTCTCGATCCAATCGTCAGATTTGACGGCAATCTCAGCCTCGCCAGCAATGTCTTCTATGATCCGAGCAAATGTCCTGGTTTGAAAGCCGACAAAGTCAATAATGTTCAGGACGCCATCGACCACTTGTGCGAAGCCCAGCAAGGCGGGGGCTGCGACGTTACCGTGGGCAAAGGCGGTCAGTTTGAGAAGCTGGAAGATGCAATCAAGAATTTGCTTCGGCAGAAGAACTCGGACCTATGCATTTGCCTGATGCCTGGCGATCACGTGATCGAGGATGGTCTATCAATCAAAGCGAAAGGCTTAAATGTCAAGATCGTCGGTTGCGGACGAGGAAGCCGGCTGCTCTTCTCCTCAACTGACAGGGGCAATCAGTTCGTAGCGCAGGGATTGGCCTCGCTAACTTTAAGAGATCTGGAAATGACTGGGTCGAATTTTGTAATCCTGCTGGACCAGTGCAACGACATCAACATCGAGAAGACTTACCTGACTCAGGAAGATCAAACGACACCGTTTATTCGGATCGGCCACAGCGATCGGGTTCGGCTTGAAGGCAACTTGATCTCCGCCACTCAAAAAGCCGCAGTAAACCGTGGACCATCCAAAGTCTTTGAAAGTGATACAAAGATCAGCGCCTTGTTCAAGGCTCCCACCAAGCAGGAATTTGACAGACAACTCCCCGACGTCGCAGAAGAAGTAGCTGCTCGACCGGTAGCCACCAGAAAGACTCTGGTAAGAAACTTTACGACAGCGCTTACCGCCGCCACAGATCTTAGCGCGAGCGAAAGCTTGAGTTACCGCACCACTCTGCGCACGCTTTCGGCTGAAACCGTAGATGCCGCTGCGCTTTCAAGGAATCTTCAGAGCGTTCGCGCGGCAGCTTTGCGAACAACGCCTGGAGTTGCGATTGCTCTATTGGATAGCGAGGCAGAAACACGTATTGAAGATAATCAGATCACTGGAGTGGTCAGTCTGTATGGGGTTCCGGGAAAAACGTCACTAACCGCAGGTGACATCCGCAACATATCAGCAGCACTGAAGGTCGGGAAGCTTTTGTTCAATGACCCGACGGGAAATCTTCACTTTCGCAACAACGTCGTGACTCGAATAGATGTGTCCGAAGAGACAATTACCTTGCTCAAGAGTGTCAACCCTAACACTGGCGGTACGATCGAGCGCCCATTCAGTAGATGCTTCTTCACCAATAATGTCTTCAGCGGAAACAACAGCGTCTTCGTGATGGATCATCTCGCTTTAACCGCGAATAGCTTCGATGACGATAAGGCAGACGCTGGAACAGTGATCGCAAACGGCGCTATCTATACGAGCAACTATGCAACTAACGATATTCGTTTGTTCAATGTCGCTCGGGCCAACCAAAAGGCTGCGAACTTATTGATAAATGTAGTGGACGCGTGATTTTGAGGTCCCCCTTGGTTTTACTGCTTGACTCGCGGAGTGCGAACGGCTCGGTCCGGTCGAGATGGTGGCAGCAGCTAGCTTTGCCTGGTTAGTACACCTGCGGTGAGCCATTGAAAAAGAGAAGCTGAGAGGAAGAGGAGCAGAGGCAGGGAGATGTGTGTCGGGCGTTCACTTGGATAACAGCCACTCGACCAGGATCAGCTCCAGGTTGGGAAGGGATGCTTGCTCCCGCTCAACTTACGGCGGATTCAAGTGAAGAGATTCCAATAAAGTTCAAGCTGACGAAAGTTGAGCGGGAGCAAGCATCCCTTCCTTACCTTGAGACTCCGGACCTTGAATTGTTCCAGCCTCTGACTCGCTACCGCACCAGGAATTGACTGAACCTCTAGAATCTCGAAGGCGCTGCACCTGCGGTTTCAGCGTCGCGGCGGCGGTTCATTTCCATTACTGACAAATAAAAAGATCTGAAATAGCCGTACATCGATAGACAAGCCGAGATCACAACCAACCAGAGCATCGCTCGCCCGGCCGTATATAAGAGGACTTCCACATCGCTGGCGGTCACGGCTGCGGAGCCGAACAAGTGCTGCCAGGCTGTCCTCAGCTCGGGTACTGTCCAAAACTCGATCGCTGGAAACGGTTTCCCAAAGTTCGCTACCGGTGGCTTCCCTGCTACGCTCGACCCAATTAACAAAGCGACTGTAACTACCTGGGCGAGCATTTTAAACTTCCCCATCTTTGAAGCCGAGATCACCAGGCCGTCCACCGCTGCTATCGACCGTAAGCCAGTGACGGCGAATTCTCGTCCGATGATGATCACTACCGCCCATGCCGGCGCGAGTTGATTCTCAACCAGAGAAATCAATGCTGCCGAAATCAAAAGCTTATCGGCTATTGGATCGAGCAACTGACCCAGGCGTGTGACCTGATCTCGACTCCTCGCTATTTTTCCGTCGAGATAATCCGTGAGGGCCGCACCTAAAAAGATGGCCACCCCAAGGATATGGCGAGGAACACCAAACCAGTTTTCCGAAAGCGGAGTCAGAAGCACAACGACCAGCAGCGGCACAATAAATATGCGCAGCATCGTCAAAAAATTCGGGAGATTCACAGAGAGTAGCGCCTCAGAAAACTTTGTTAAGACATTACGATTCGGGAAGTTACTTGGATCTCGGAGTGTAGGTTCTGCGTTTGATGAGTGTCAAGACGGGTTATCTATTACAAAGCTGCCTTGTAGCTGGATACCACGGGCTGGTCCCGTGGAGCTTCAGTTTGCTGCTAATAAGAAGAAGTTGCCTTGTAGCTGGATACCACGGGCTCGTCCCGTGGAGCTTCAGTTTGCTGCTAATAAGAAGGTGCCTTGTAGCTGGATACCACGGGCTGGTCCCGTGGAGCTTCAGTTTGCTGCTAATAAGAAGAAGTTGCCTTGTAGCTGGATACCACGGGCTCGTCCCGTGGAGCTTCAG
>Ga0157380_10001885_pt1 | contig 13907 bp, 10 predicted proteins | sample S35metaG_FD_119757 | JGI IMG/M metagenome (GOLD analysis project Ga0157380, IMG submission 119757) | Switchgrass rhizosphere microbial communities from Kellogg Biological Station, Michigan, USA - S3-5 metaG | ecosystem: Host-associated > Plants > Roots > Rhizosphere > Soil | place: USA... | reverse complement strand
TTTGTCCATCGTCACCGTGCACTGGCGACCGTTGACCCCGCCTTTTTCGCAGCCTTTACAGCTGACGAAGAGGGAGCCCGCGGAGGGCGATGCGGTCAGGGTGACTTTGGTGTTCGTGGCGAATTCGGCTTCGCAGGTGCCGCCGCATTCGATCCCCGCGGGGCTCGAGACGACGGTGCCGGCGCCGGTGCCTTCTTTGGCTACGGTTAGCTCGGGACCGAGTGGTTCAACCCCGAATTTACCTATGGATGGGCCCGAGAAGGCGGCGTTGGTGTACCAGAGGTTTCCATCCGCACCCGCCGTAATCGAGCCGAGCTCGCTGCGCGGGTATCCCGTGGCGATACCCTGTTGGAATAGGGTGATCGAACCATTGGGCTTGATGCGACCGATCGTTTCCGGAGCCCCCTCCGCGGGAACTCCTGTTAGGAGGGGCACTTGGACCATGCAACTGGGGCTCGTTTCACCAGTGAGGCCGCTGCCGTTGCACGTCATCAGCGGCTGGTCGCGGAAACCTTCAAATATGACCGTGTAACCGCCCGCGGCAGCCGTTCCGCTAGGGACGATGACGGTGCCGGCACTTGCCACGGCGGGGAGCGCGTTGAGCGCGTTTTTGACGTTATTGCGCTGCGTCACGCCGCCGCCGGACACCGAGATGGGCGTCGTCGTTTCGCCGTTATACGTCAGCGTGAAGGTGCCACCCGTGGGCGCTCCGGCGATGTTGACTTTCTGCTGCTCCTTTAGGCCGGTGGCGCTAATGAACCAGACGTTGCCGTCGGGACCAAGCGTCAGGTAGGAGAGCGCCGCGGTTCTCTGCAGCCCACTGAATTCGGTGATGGTGCCGCTCGGGGTGATGCGGCCGATAGCCGGAGTGGGATCCGTCCTGTTGGTAAACCAGAGGTTGCCGTCCGAGCCGGCGACGATCTGGGATAGCGAAGACCCCGGGGCCAGCCCTTCGGTGAATTCAGTGATCGTGCCGCTCGGCGTAATGCGGCCGATGGCCGGCCAGGCCGCGTTTTGGCTGATGAACCAGAGGTTGCCGTCGGGGCCGGCTGTGATGCCTACCGGGTCGAATGCTATGTTGAGGCCGGAACTGAACTCGGTGATCGTGCCGCTTGGGGTGATGCGGCCGATGGCCGGCGATTCTCCCTTCGAGTCCGTGAACCAGAGGTTGCCGTCTGGCCCAGCCGTGATCGAGGTCAGCACGCTGGTTTCGCCTTCCTGGAGGCCCGCGGTGAACGTGCCGGTCATTTCCCCGGCGGGGTTCATGCGACCGATCGCCGGCGAGCCGAAGGGTTTGCCGAACTGCGTGATCCAGAGGTTCCCGTCAGGACCCGCCGTGATGTCTGACGGGCGGGTGATTATCCCTTCGCTGAACTCGGTGATCGTGCCACTTGGGGTGATGCGGCCGACACTCGTGAAGCCATCGGTGAACCAGACGTTGCCGTCGGGCCCAGCGGTGGCGTTGTTGGGTTCCGCTCCCCCCGGCGGGCCGGCGGTGTACTCGGTGATCTGGCCGAGTGGGTCGGCCGGCGCGAGGGCCGGAAGTGCGAGAACGAGGGCCGCTGCCGCCGCCATGAGGACGGCGACGAGGCCTCGCCTGCGTCGCTTGGTGTGCATCGCCGAGCCTCCGGACGACGCATTGGCATTCTCTGTCACGTGCTCTCTCCTTGTCCCTCGAGCCCCTGCCAGCCGCCTACCGGCAACCTTTGGTGACTCGGTTTCCCTGTTGACGTCGTCGGGCTGTCCCGAACGACCTGTGTGCCCGTCTGGACGACGGGCCCTTCGCTTGACAGCCGGATCGGGAACCCATCCCTGTCCGGCGGGTCGATTGCTCGACGAGGCCGACACGTGCCTGGAGGTCGTGGCGGACGGGGCCGCCATGACTGAGGCAAGGGGGCAGAGCGGCAAAGCGACAGGGCAGGACTTCGCCCGCGGCACGAATCCCGATCGCACCTTGGCTGCTTCGCCTGATATCTCAACTCTCTCCCCTCCGCTGTTGCCGTGCCATTCCCCTTGTGGGGGGCGCTGGCCTGACCTCAGCCGAATCGGTTTCCCTGTTTGCTCCCTGCCCGCTTTTGGGCCGGGTGCGTCGGTTGCGCGAGTGGATACTCGTGTTTACCGACTGGGGGAGAGACTAGATATCGATGTTTCTTTTGTCAAGAGAAAACCAATATCTCCTGCAAAACAACGTCTTTTGAGATAGATATCCGGGTTTACAGAGAATCCTTGGGTGGCGTGGGCGCCGGCGTCGTCGGGTCCAACAGGAAGATCTCGACCACCATGTTGGGATCGACGTTGATCTGGTTGAGGTAGGCGGTGACGCGGCGGCCGGTCGCCTTCTCGACCACGGCGGTGAACTCCTCCTGCATCGCCGACTGGAAGCTGCGGCGCAGGTCGGCGACCGCGTCGCCGCGCCCGGTTGCGATCAGGGTCTCCTCCACCTTCGTGAAGCCGCCCCAGAGAAAGGAGACGACGGCGTCGTCCATGTAGTGGGTCTTGGCCGAGGTCGGGCCCTTGCCGTAGAAGCGGGTGTGCAGGGCGACCAGGCCGTCGGTTATCGCGGCCAACACCTCCCCCACCGAGCGGTCGCCGGGCATGGCGACAACCATAGTTGTCCGTGTCCGGCGGCTGATGACGATTCGCTAGAGTGCTTGGTCCGGCCGATATAGCGGGCCAGCGCGAGCGTCCTGCGCAGCAGGGCTGATCGAGCGGCGAGGGTCGAATAGACCAGCGCCTCACGAGCGGAATTCGCGCGAGGAGCGATCCGGTTGGCGACTTCAGTCGCACGACAGTGTCAGCCCCCCGCTTGGCCTCCCCCGGTTCGGCGAGGAGCATTCGCTCCGAGCCTAACCAGAGAGAGGCGAAATGCCCAAAGAGGAAGCTCCCGAGCGTCGAGCAAGCTCGCCCTTGGTCGCGCTCTCCAACGCAATGGTCGCGCAGCACCGCGAGCACTTCGGCCGCGGGCCGGCAGCCGCGCGCGCCTTCACCGCCGACGGGCTGGCGGTGTGCGTGCTCACCGACGTCTACACCCGGGTCGAGCAGACCCTGATCGAGGCGGGACGCCTCGATCACGTGCGAGCCACGCGGTTGCTGCACCACCAAACCATGGAAAAGGAGTACATGGCTGCGGCCGAAGTCGCGCTGGGACGACGGGTAATCGCCCTCATGAGCGCCATGCACGCCGAACCCGACGTGGCGGTAGAGGTCTTCCTGCTCGGCGAGCCGCTCGAGTTCTCCGGCGAGAACGAGACCACCGAGGGAAACGGCGTCGTCGGGCCGGTCGAGTAAGTCGACCTACTCGATGAGCGCCTCGACCCTGTCGACGCGGGGAGCGAGGAGGAAGATCTCGACCCCCCACGGACGCTCGGCCTCGACCGCCACGCGACTGACGAATCCTTCGACGCGACGGCCGGTGGCGCGTTCGACGATCGCCTTGTAGACAGGGCCAATTGCTTGGGAGAACTCCTCCCGGGTGGTCCTCACGGCCGCACCGCTGCCAGCTTGCGCCAGTGCCTCTTCGGCTGGGGTCAGCCTGACCTCCATGACCACGGCGACGAAAGTCTCGTGGATCGCGACTCGGAGGTCTTCGACGGGCTGCCCGTAGGCCTCCTGGTGGACGCGCACCAACTCACGGGCAATCTCCTCTTCCGCGGAGCCCAACGATGGTGAGTTGTTGCCCATCGACCCTAGTTCACCGCCTTCCTCATACGAGGATAGCGCCCACTGGTGAATCTCATTCCGGTCCAGAGCCGGAGGCTCACTCTCGCCGTCCAGATTCACTGTCCCTGAGACACGAAGCTCACCGCCCCGAACGCCTCTCCCGTCGTGAACGCGGCTTTGCCTTCCGCGAAGGCTTCGTTGAAGGTCTGCGCGGTCTGGGCGGTGAGGGTCAGAGGAGCCCCCGAGAGCGTGATCGTGCGGGCCCCGGGATCAGAGGAAACGGTCCCCGGGCCTATCTCATAGGCGCCAACCCGCCCCAGCTTGCCGGGGAAGGCGGGGGTGGGCTCGACGGCGACCTCTGCCGTGTCGCCGCGTGCCCCGAGGTCGAGCCAGTATTCGTGTTGGAAGACCTGGCCCGCGCCGAGCTGCAGGGCTTCGATCGAGCCTCCGGTGCGCAGGGTGCCTTCTGTGCCGTTGGGGGCCAACTGGGAGCCGGGGATGACCGGGAAGGTGAAGGTCGGCCCAGTGGGGTGTTCGGCGGGGAAGATCGGGTTCAGGGAGACGAAGAGGGAGTCCATCTTGGCGATGAAGCCGGGGTCCAAGAGGACGCTGGCTCGCCCCTGGGGCAGGATCGTGACGAGCTGGGGCTGGGCGGTCGTGGTGAGGGTGCCGACGAGCTGGCCTTGGGAGAAGGGGACCTCGGGCCGCAGCTTCTTATTGAGCCGGGTGGCGGCCTTGGCGGTGAGCTTAAGCTGCTTTGCGGAGTAGCGGGTGCCGAAGCCAGAGCGTGCGGAGGAGCGCTTTGAGGAGGTGGCAACCTTGAGCTGTGAGCCCCCGACCTTGGCGATCAGGGTCGCCTGCTTGGTTTTGACCGTGATCTTCCTGAGGGGGACGCGGGCCTTGGCGCCCTGGAAGGCAACCGTGCCTTCGGTGTCGATCTCCCCCATGCCGCGGGTCGGGTCGAGGTTGCCGGCGCTGACGGGCAGAGTGATGCTCTTTCCCATGCGCTTCGCTCCGGCGGTGGCGGTGAGCGTTATCCCATCCTTGGCCAGGAAGGAGGCAAAGCTCTGCTCGAGGGTGAGCTTGGTGCTTCCCGAGCCGACAGGGTCGTAGGTGGCATGGGCCGGGGCGGCGAGGGCCAGGGATGCGAGCCCCGCCAGGACGGCAATAGGGGCTCTTTTTAGAGAGGAATAGTCAATCATTTTGCTATCTGACAATCTTGATATTGCTATAGTAAAGGCTATGAGCGCGACGACCCGACACAAGACCTCGTTTGAGATCGATACCGCCAAGGTGGATGCCGCTAGGGAGATCCTCGGCACCAAAACGCTCACTGCAACCGACGACGCGGCGCTGTCGGAGGTCATCGCGATGCGCCAGCGGCGGGCACTGCTCGACCTGCTGTCCACGCCGGGTGCGCTGGAGCTCGACGATCCCGATGTCATGCGAGGCGCCTGGCGCTGAGCGGTGCCGACCTTCCTCGCCGACAAGAGCGCCCTGGCGCGCCGGCAAACCCGGGCCGAGGTTCGCGAGGTGCTGGACCCACTGCTGCTGGGAGGAGAGATCGCCACCTGCGGGATCGTCGACCTTGAGGTTCTCTTCAGCGCCAGCAGCCGGGACAGCTATCGCGCGGCGGCGGAGTCCCTTCGCGGTATGCCGCGAGCGCCGATCGACGAGGGATGCGTGGCGCGGGCACTGGAGGTGCAAGCGATGCTTGCCGAGCGCTCCCAGCACCGTGCTGTGCCACTGCCGGACCTTCTCGTCGCCGCCTGCGCAGAGCGCGCCGGGCTGGCGGTCCTGCACTACGACGCCGACTTCGAGCGGATCGCAAAGCTGACCGGACAGGACGTGCAGTGGGTGGTGCCTCGAGGCAGCGTCTCCTAGGCAGCTCCTCACTCCGCCACCCCACACGCCTTGTTCACCGTCGCGCCTATGGTCGAGCGCCCGGCGAACTCAAAGCGGGCGTAGGCCAGCGGAAAGGAACCGCGCTCGGCTCCCCTGGGGGCCGGGCAGGCGGCGCTGAAGTAGGAGAGCTGGCGGCCTCGGTAGGTGTATTTGCGGCGCAGGGTGAGCTTGATTCGATCCAGGTAGCCCCAGGAGCCAAGCGCCTCGGGCAGCGACGCCTCGAGCTCGGTGCCGTAGGGGCCCTTGGGGACCCGCATGATCGAGAAGGGGATGACGAAGGAGCTGTTGAAGGGATGGGAGGTGAAGATGTGGGCGAGGATCGCCGGGCGGCCTCCCTGGCGCCCGTTGAAGATCAGCAGCCTTCCCTGGGTCGGGTAGGCGCCCTGGTCGGGCAAGACGATGTTGGCCCAGAAGCGGCCGGAGCCGATCAGGGCGTCGCCGCAGCGCTCCAGCGCACGTTCGGTGGAGGCGGGCTGCACTTCGTGGACGTTGCATACAGGCAGGCCGCGGGACTGCAGCAGGCCGTGGCGGTTGACCTGGATCGTCAGCCTTTGCAGTTGAGGCGGGATGCCGCCGGAGGAGCTCTGCAGGTGCCCGGAGACGAAGACGGCGATCGGGGCGGGATCGGCGCGGGGGAGCTTGTAGGGCTTCAGCTGGGCCAGGACGGTGATGCGGAGGTTGCCCTGCTGGATCGTGGCAGCGGTGGCAAGAGAGACGGCGAGGAGGAGAAGAGCGATAACGAGCACGAGCGCCGGCACGAGATTCGTGTAACCCGACCCTCGATCCTCTTGCCGCACAGTCCCTCTCCTGTCCCGTGAATACTGAAATGACACTGGGCTGCACTCGCTGCTCCAGGTCGAAAAGCTTAGAAAGAGGGGGACGCGGCACAACACCGCGTCCCCCCGACCTCACTCAGTCAATGCTCAGACCAAACTACGACGTAGACACAAAACCTCCATAGGGCGCCAGCAGCCGTGCGGTGACATTTAGACGTGCGGTCGTTTTGAATTCGCCACACAATGGGGAAGTTCCTTCACCCGTAACCAATGCCGCTTCTTTTGCCACCATTTCTTCTGCTCCACCCGTCATTTGGAAAGGAACTGCATAACCAGTCCAGGAACAAGTGTATGGGGGAACATTAAAAGCCTGACAAGTCGTGGAAATAACCAGAGGTTGGAAAATATTTCCGATTTTTACCGTCCCATTGCCGCTTCCAGTTGCAGTGATGGACACTGGAGGGGCATTCATTGTCGCTGCAGTACATTCAAACCCGAAGGGTGTGTTTCCACACTCTTTAATCCACGAATTCGAACCCTCCACGGCACCCGGCAACGGTTCGCCCGAGATGGCTGTGGTATGAGAGACCACATAGACGTTGGTACATTTAATAGTCATCCCACTGGAAGGTTTCACCGAGAAGCTCGTACCTGCAAGTTCTTTGGGGTAGACCTTCCAGCCAAAACCGGTACCCGAAGGCGCCGTATTTGCTTTAGCGCATGGCGTTTCCGCTTCTGCGCAGAGCACGGTCGCGGCAGACGCCGACCCCGCACCTCCAAGTGCAAGTAGAGCTAGTGCGGACACTGTTGCTGCGATTGGAATCTTGATTCGTCTCACCTTTACCTCCCTCTCTGGCGGCGCGGTTCGTCCGCCAGTTCAACTGGTATTTGTCCAGATTTCGGACTATCGCTAGTCAATAGAAGGAAAGCTGCTGGCGCGACACCATTCTGATGACAAAGTGCACAAGATGGCTACAGGTTGTTATCGGTTGTTGCCAAGTGACTCAAGACGCAACGCGGCCTCCATCTCGACTCCACAGAGCCCAAGCGAGCGCCCGAGTCGCTCCTCGACCAACCGCAGGCGCTTGGCAACGACCTGCCGGCTCACCCCTAAGCTTGCGGCGGCCGACGATACGTTGCGTTCCGCGGTGAAGTAGGCACGTAGCGCTTGGCGTAGAGCCTCACCGTGATCGCGCCCAAATTCCAAGGGCACGAGATAGAGCTCACGCAGAGATGTTGCCAACAGATCATCGCTTACCAGGGATGCGAGCAGGGCGACATCCGCATAGCGAACGCAAGGCAGGGACATCCGTATGGCAATTGGAAACGCAGCCCTCGCCTGCCGGTGTGTCAGTCGCCAGCCCCCAAGACCCTCGGCAGGCTCGCCGATCGCCATTGGAATTTGGCTAGATTGATTTGCAAGGTGGTGCTGAACCCGGTCGGGATCGAGAGGACGACGAGAGCCCAACCAAGCCCATACGGTGTTCTCAGTCTGATCGATAACCATCGGGAGGCAGTCGAGGGGGCCAGCAAGACATCGGATCTTCTCTCGTGCTTCCGGGCCATCGGCAATTACTCCAAGATGGTATGCATCGAAGTCATAGGCGAGTTCGGTTGTGTCGAGCAGCTCGCCCGCAAGGAGTCCAAGGACGCGCGCGACACGGCCCTGCTCAGAAGTGGTCTGACGCCTCCCCACCTCACGTGCATGCCCCTCGGTGACGGTAGTTATGAGACGATCAAACAGGACAGCCTGTGAACGCAAGAGTCGAGTTAGGGAATTTCCTCTGAGCAAACTGTCACGCTCTGCCTCCTCGATCAGGAAGTCACCAAGTAAAGTGTAGCCAGCGAAGTACCGGCGCAACACAGTGTCGAGGCTGACCCCGCTGCGAGCGGCGATGCAGGCCTGGGTGAGCAGAACCGCGGGGATCGGAGCTGCGTGGCCCTCCCCCCGCTCGACCGCAGCGAGGCCGTAGTCGAGTGCGGCGATCACCGCTAAACGCAGACCGTCAACGTACTCCGGGTCCTCGGTCTCAGCCGGATCTGAGATCGCGTAGATGCGTGTGAGAGCCAGCTCTTCGATCTCCGGTCGACGTGCCCGCAGTCGCGTCGCCAGCTCGGCGCGAGCCCGGTCAAGGGAAGCTGGGCGCCCCCGCGCGCCCCGCTTGATCGGCGCGAGGGAACCGCTCATCAGCGAGCGCGCTTTTGGCGCTTGTTTCCCTTGCCCTTCTTCTTGCACTTCACCGCCAGCACCGGCTTGGAGTTGTGGACCTTTCCGTTTTGCCCGATGAACTCGACCTTGGCGCGGTGCTTGCGCTTGCAGAGGTTGGTGGAGTTGACGAAGAGGCCCTTCTTGCCTCCGGCCAAGGCGATGTCGAAGCTACTGACGGGGGCATCTGGGGCGGCTTCGAAGGTGTTTCTGATCTGACCGTTGACCGAGTCCACCCTACCGACCAGATTGAAGTCGACCTGGGAGTTGCGCAGGGCGATCACCAGGTCTGGGAGCTGGTGTTCTGAGGAGCGCAGGAAGACGGGGCCTTCGAGGGGCTCGGAGAGGATCGGGGTCACCGCTTTGGCGGTGCCGTAGATCGATCCCGCCGGGCACTCGGCTCCGTTGCCCGCTCCGGCTTTGAACTGCACCCGGGTGCAGATCGTGTCGAAGTGGGCGTTCTCGATGAACTCCGAGCGGGGCAAGGTGACCTGGGCGTAGGCGATGCCTGCTTCGCCGATCCCGTTCATCTGCAGGTGGGCTTTGAAGGCGGGGTGGGCTCCTCGCCTGGTTCCGCCGACGAGCTTCATCGTCAATTTGGGTTTGAAGGGCAGGGCGGCGCAGTCGGCTGCCTGGAAGGGGCTGGTGACCGTAATCGGGTTGTCGTCTGCGTCCGAGGAGAAGTCAAAGCCCGCGCCCAAGACCGTGCTCGCCGTCGAGGTCGGGGTGCAATCGGTTGGGTTGAGGACGAATTCGGGCTTATCGACGTAGGCGCGGATGTCCCTGAGGTGGACGGGTATCCCCTGGATGATGTGGGGGATCGGGTCCGAGCCGGTGGCGTCGATGAAGACTTCAGCGGTCTCGGGGTTGATCTGCAGGGCCTCGCGGACAACCACGGTGCCGAGGTCGAAGGGGCCGGCCACGCCGGCGGTGATCGCGACGATCGAGAGTTTGGAGCCGTTATATGGACCCGCCAGGTAGACCTTGCCGGGGACGTAAGTGAGGACTGATCCGACTCCTGCTCCGGCCAGGGTGCGGCCTACCTCTGAGGCCGCGGGGCAAGAGGGCGATTTGATCTCTTCCTGGCCGCCGTTGGGGCCTGTCCTCGCCTTGGCCGCCTCGATCGCTGCATCGGGGCAGTAGGGGACGCCGGCCAGCTTGCCGACCAGGCCTGGTGGCAGCTTGATCGAGAAGTGGGTGATCTCCTGTTCGCCGTCGTTCCTCGAAAGGCGCACGTTGAAGGGAGAGAAGCGCCCGGCGGCGTTGTTGATGCTTCCGGCGATCAGCCCCGGTTTGAAGGGCGGCAGGTCGCCTTTGGGGCAGGGGCCGCCGCCGACACCCGAGGTGATCTCGAAGCTCGGGTGGGTAGTGACCATCTGGCCCGACCATGCGGTGAAGGTCGCAGTCGATTCGTAGTGCCCGCAGGTCCTTGGCGTTACCAGCGGCGCCCTGGCTCCCTCGCGGAAGCGCAGCTCGAAATGGGAGACCGGCAGCTGGGGAATATCGTCGAAGGTCGTGGTCAACTGGCCGGTCTCGGGGTCTGCCTTTACCTCGCCGGCGAGCGTCACAATCACTCCGCGCTCGGGTATGCGCAAGACCATGTAGATGGCCAGGAGGCTGCTGAAGGGGTTCTCATAGGGCTTTGCGAGGAAGATCGAGCCTTTGGCGGTCTCATTGACCAGGGGGCTGTCGGCCAAGACGGTGCCGATCTTGGCGGTCTCCGGACAGCCCTCGTTGGGCAGGGAGTCGGACTCCTCCGCTTCGAAGCTCTCTTCGGAGCAGACGCCGAGGCCTCCTGCTGCCTGGGAGGGGTTGGCCGAGATGCCCTCGGGGAGGGTGACTTCGGCGCGTTTTTGGATTGCCCCGCCGAGCAGATTGGGGTGTTCCAATCCGTCGGTGGGGAAGTCGAGCGCGACGTTTAGGCCCGCGCCGGTTTCCGCCTGGGCGGTGGTCGGCACGATCGAGAGGTCGGGTTCCAACTCGAGCAGGTCGCAGCCGTTGTTTTTCGGCAGTGGGGCGAAGGCTTCGACATGGAGATCAGGGAGTAGATAGGGGATCGCGGTGAAGCCCACGCCCTGCGCAACCCCGCAGCGAGCCGGGTTTAGCATGAAGGGGACCGGGACCAGGCCGGCGGAACGCTCGCCGTTCGGCGTTTCGGGCTCCCCGTTGTTGTGGACTGCCTCGTAAGGCGTGAATCGCTGGCCGTCATGGTTTTCGTCTGCCGGCACCCCCCAAAGGGTCGTCGATGCGGAAAGCAACGGAAGCAGCGAGCTGACGCCTTCGGATTTTGCGGTCACACCATAATCGCTTCGGCGCACTTCGACATCGATGAAAACCGGGAATACCTGGGCGATCAGTCCCAGCCGAGCCGGCTCGCCATAACGGGGCTCCATGTTGTAGACGGGCTCGAAGAACTGGAACAGATTGTCTGCATTGAAGAGTTTTATGGTGGCGACACCGACTTGGGATGCCAGCGGACAGCCAGTGTCGTTACTTGGATCGTTGAGGTCAGTGTTGATCAATTGCGCGGCGCTACAGGTAGGGACAGCTCTCGGATTACCGAGCTGGCCCGGTGGCAGGCGGAACAGGAGATCTTTGGTTGTCGAGTACAGCTCATTATCTGAGTTCGTCTTCAGCTCGAATGAGACGGTGAAGTCGGGGTGGTCGCCTGCCTGGACGGTCGAGACATCGACGTCTGCGGACTCGAGCCCGTATTCGCTCGGGTCGGCTTGCGCAGTTGCGATGAGGGCGAAAGTCGCAAGGGTGGCGGCGAGGGCCGCGGTCAGGCGCTTCATCGTGCGGCCCTTCGGTTGTCGTTGGCTCGGTTGTCCTTGCGGTTCTTCTTTTTGGTCTGGCGTTTGACGCAGCGGACCTTGCCCTTGGAGCGGACCTTGCGCTTGCCCTTCGGGCAGCGGGGCTTCGTCGCGCTTTCTTCGCGCACGTTGCCCGAACCCGAGAAGCTCGAGCTTGCCGGCGTCGGGTCATCAGGGGCGACCGCCGTGGGCTGGCAGGCTTCGCCGAGGCACTCGCCCGGCGGTGGTGTCGGTGGCGAGAAGCCACCCCCGACGCGGGCGTCATAGATCGACGGGGTGCCGTCTGGATCTTGGCCGACCAGCGTGTCGCCCGTGAGGAAGAAGACGTCGTGGCCATCTGGCGTCATCGCGTAGAGATAGGCGTCAGCGGTGCTGCGCCCACTGGAGATCAGCGACAGGCAGCCGGTTTCGCGTTTGCAGCCTCCGACCCCCTGCGCCTCCCACTCATAGACGTCGACCTTGCCATCAATGTCGGCGCTGACGAGGCGATCGCCGCTTTGGAAGAAGGCCATCTTGCCATCGGACGAAACGTTGGCGATCTGGGTGTATTCGTTGACCGGCGGAAGGGGTGCGGTCTGGTGGAGTCCAGAGGCCTCGGACTGGAGCTGGGCATCGGAGCCTGCCGGGACGCCGGTTGGGTTGCAGGAGAGGCATCGCAAGCGCTGGCCGGGGTCGGCTTGCCCCTCGAAGCGGTAGATCTGTCGAAACCCTCCGCTTTCGTGGGCGGTGAGGTCGGCACTGGACTCGAAAAGAAGCACCGTGCCATCAGGGGTGGTACGCGAAGGGTCCATGGGGGAGCCCAGGAGGGCTGCTTCAGAGTTAATCCACTGCCCCAATCCTGTCACTACGCCGCTGACATCCAGAGGATCGAGAACGGTGATGAAACGCAGGTTGGAATCGTCCCAGGCGTAAAAATTTTCCTTGCCCTCTTCGGCTTCGGCGCCCCATTCGTTTTCTTCTCCGGGAGTCAGGTCATCCTTGGAGACGAAGTAGACATGGGAGCCGTCGGCGGAAACGTTGACGAGAATCGACTCGCCTCCCGAACCGATTGGGATCGGTTCATGGGCATCTTCTCCCGCACAGCCTCCCGCTTCGAGATCGCAGGCGAAGATGTCACCGTCCGCCAGATAGAAAACTCGCTCGCCGTCGGTCGAGAACCCGCCGAAGACCGGAGCATCGCTCGCCACCTCAAGCGTTTCCGTGCTGTCGCGGCGCACATAGAGACTTTCACCGTACGTGAAGGCAACCGCGGTTCCATCAGCAGAGGCCCCCCGGTAGATCGTCATTCCCTGTGGCGGAGTGATGTCTCCCGGCAGCAACGAGACGCAGCGGGTTACCCCCCCGGGCGTACGATCGTAGATCGCGCTGAATCCGGTCGGCTGGGCACATTCCTCTAGCTGCAGGGCGGGAGCGCCGTTGTTTGCCGTGGTAGCGAAGATGACGTGATCGCCCCCGGGGCTGATCCACTTGCCCTGCGCACGCGGTTCGAAGCCGAGACTGCCGCAGCCGATCCATTCAATGCGGCCATCTGGTTCCGCTGCGGGGGCGCAGTTGGGACTGGGCTCGGTCTCAGGGGGAACACGCAGGTAACCGGCTTCGCCACCGACTGAAGGCGGCACAGGATTGGCGAGGCTGCCTTTGCCACCGACGACATTCCAGAGCGAGTAGCCGTGATCGATGGAGATGCCGCCAGCCTTCACGTCACCCGCCTGTGCGCCCGAGAGTCCAATGAAACGACTCTGCCAGCCTTCTTCTTCACCGCGCAGTGCCTCATAGGTGTCCTGATTGCCACCCCCCCCGAGACTTGGCAGCGAGCCGCTAAGGCTGCCGAAGACAAGGCTCTCGCCATCGGGAGAGGCCATCGGGGTGATGACGTTATTTCCGCCGAACCCGGAGCCGAGCATTGCCATGGTCGGGATCTGGCCGTTGGTGTCAGGCGGAGTGACCAGCTCATAAGACCGACAGTCGGGAAGGGCAGCCGAAGGGCCACTGCGCAGGGCAGCATTCGGGCATGACTGGGCAGGGGGCGTCGGGTAGGTAGTGAAGCTCGCGCCTTCACCTTCTTCACCCGGTTTACCTTCGCCAAGCGTGAGACATGCTGCAGGTTCAGCGCCTTCGGCTTCGCAGTTGCCGGCAACGAGGCGAAAGCGGTAGGTGGTATCGGCCTGAAGACCGGTGAGAGCCTCTGCAACCTTGACGAAGGCCCCTCCTTGATCGGCATGGGCATCGAGGATCGGGATGCTGGCGGCCGGTTCTGAGCCAGAGAAGCTTTCACCATTGGCCAGATAAGCGGTTTCCGTCAGGTACTCGAAGTGGTATTGGGTCTCGAATCCGTTGGGATTGAGTTCGGCTTCCAGCAACGTCTCGGCTTCGCTCGTCTTACCCGCGGCCTGATTTCGAATCATGGGCGGACCACCGATCTTTGGTTCGAAGGCGAAGAGGTGAGAGTTGGAAGCCGTGGTGCCCGAAGTGACGTAGACATAGCCGTCGTTGGGGCTGTCATAACCCGCTTCGCCTTCCTCGATTGGGCTGTCGACGACAATGGCG
>Ga0157380_10001884_pt1 | contig 13910 bp, 13 predicted proteins | sample S35metaG_FD_119757 | JGI IMG/M metagenome (GOLD analysis project Ga0157380, IMG submission 119757) | Switchgrass rhizosphere microbial communities from Kellogg Biological Station, Michigan, USA - S3-5 metaG | ecosystem: Host-associated > Plants > Roots > Rhizosphere > Soil | place: USA... | reverse complement strand
GACCGATGGCCCCGTAGCGTCGTTCGCCGATGATGTCGCCCACGAGTTGGCCGCGCGTGTCGGCCAGCGGCAGGTCGAAGAATTCCTGGAATTTACGATTCGCATATACGACGCGCTCGGCGCAATCCGCGTAAGCGATGAACAGCGGCAGCGAATCGAGAATGGTCCCGTAGAAATCCTGGCTGCGGCTCAACGCCTCCTCCGCCTGGATCTGTGCGGAAATATCGCTTATCGAACCGGAAAGCCGCGTGGGCCTGCCGGCAGCGTCGCGCTCCGATCGGCCCCGCAAGCGACACCAGATGACGCCGGCGGACGCCACGTTGATTCGACAACGGACGTCGAGCAGGCTGCGATTTTCCAGGTGCGCGCGGATCTTGCCGAGCACCAGTGGCCGATCGGCGTCGTGCAGGATCTCCTGGAACGCGCTGAAGGTGTTGGGGAAGTTGTCTTCCGTATACCCGATTATCTCGCGGAAGCGCGATGCGTACCAGACATGACCGGTGAGCAGGTCCCAGTCGTACAGCCCATCGGAAGTACCGCGAACCGCACGCTCCCAACGCTTCTCCACATCCTGGGCATCAGCGAGATTCTGCTTGCGACGGGAGATGTCACGCAGTACGCCGATCACTCGCAGCGGCGCACCTTCGCGATCGCGTTCGACGACACGCGCGCGGGCCGCAAACCATTTGGATCGGCCGAAACCGGTAGGCAGTTCGTACTCACATTCGAAATGCGACGACGCTCCCTGCAAATGCCGTTCGAGTTGTTCCAGCACGTCGGGCGCATTGGCCGGAAGCATCAGACGATCGACGAGTTCCTTTCTCTGCAACAGCTCGTCGGCCTCGACGCCGACAGCCACGCGCCACTGGTCGTTGTAATAGACCTCGTTGTCCGGCACGTTCCAGTCCCACATCGCCAGGTTGCTGGCTTCCATCGCAAGTTCGAGCCGCGATTCGGTGGAGCGCAGCGACTGCCGGATGGTGCGGTACTTGGAACGGTCTTCCAGGTTCAGCAGCACCAGCGGCTGCTGCCCGATGTCGAGAGGCCGCGCTGTAACCTTCACCCACGCGGTGTACTGGTCGCGGCCATAAATGAGTAGGTCGCCGGTGTACTCGGTCCGCTCGGACAGGGCGCGGCGCAGTTCATGGGCTACGGTCGCATCGCTCTGCCGTCCGATCAGCGACAGCGGGCTCTTGCCGACGAAGCTCGCCAGGTTGAGCCCGGTCAGCCGATGGAAGGCGGGATTCGCATAGATGACGATCTGCTCGCCGCCACGCACCGCCACGACCAGGACGCCATGGACGACTGCGTCCAGCAACGCACGCGTGTCGCCAGGCATTTCATAGGTTTCGGCAGTTGACATGTTCTGGCTGGCTAGCGACCCACCGCTGTGGTTGAGGGCACGGATTCCGCGGAGTGCGCGACATAATCCCTGACGAACGTGACTCAAGTCCGCCCAGACTGCCGGAGCAATTGCATCAAAACTGTGTTCTGCCACGCGTCGAGACGCGATTAGGGGAAACCCTTGCGGACTTCTATGGCAGGAGAATTGAGGGGAAGTATGTAAGGGGGTAAGAATGGCTCCGCCTGGGGCGTGGGTGGGGCCCGGGTAGGAACGGCTTTGCCTCGGCAAGCGTCAGACAGCGTAGAAGATGAGAACATCCGTTCCTGGTTCTCTCTGGCCCAGGCAAAGCCGTTCTTACCCGCGCTAGCGCCGCTCTTACCCTGCATCCCTCACCGCGCCAACCAGCCACCGTCGACCGGAATGATCGTGCCGTGTACGTAGTCCGATGCCGACGAGGATAGAAACACCGCCGCGCCACCCAGGTCGGAGGGTTTGCCCCAGCGGCCTGCGGGAATTCTCCCTAGGATGTCGCGATTGCGATCTTCATCGGCACGCAACGCCGTGGTGTTGTTGGTAGCGAACTAGCCTGGTGCGATCGCATTGACGTTGATGCCGCGGGCGGCCCATTCGCTGGCGAGCAACCGCGTGATACCGGCGAGCCCGCTCTTGCTCGCCGTATAGGAAGCGGTACGGATGCCGCTCTGGAACGAGAGCATCGATACGACGTTGACGATCTTTCCGCCGGTGCCGGCTTTCAACATCGCCTGGGTCGCAGCCTGCGCGAGGAAGAACGGTGTCTTCAGGTTCACGTTCAGCACGGCATCCCAATCTTCTTCGGTGAACAACAATGCATCGTTGCGACGGATGATGCCTGCGTTGTTGATGAGGATGTCGACGCGCCCCGCTTCGGCGACGGCTTGCGTCACCACGCTCGCGCGGCGCCGCTGCGTTCGAGATCGGCGCTGATTGCGTAGAACTTTCTCCCCGCGGCGGCGATGTGCGTTCCAGTGTCTGCGGGACTGGATCTGCCAACGGCTACGATGTCGGCCCCCGCTTGCGCGAGCGCGATGGCAATGCCCTGCCCAAGACCGGTATTGGCGCCGGTGACCAGAGCAACTTTGCCCGACAATGAAAATGCCGAGGGGGAAACTGTGGAGTGACTCATGATCACTTCAGCTGGCAGATATCGAGAACGTTCATGTCGCTGTAATCCAGGTTCTCGCCACCCATCGCCCAGATGAAGCTGTAGTTCTTGGTGCCCGCGCCCATGTGGATCGACCAGGGCGGCGACATCACCGCTTCCTCGTTGCGGATCACGATGCTGCGGGTGTCTTCCGGCTCGCCCATGAAGTGCATGACTCGCTGCTCGCCCTCGCCTTCGAGGTCGAAATAGAAATAGCACTCGGAGCGACGATCGTGCAGGTGCGGCGGCATGGTGTTCCACACGCTGCCCGTCTTCAGAATGGTGAGTCCGAGCAACAGCTGCGATGACTTGCAGGTCGCCGGCACGATGTATTGATAGATGGTGCGTTCGTTGGCAGTCGCGAACGCGCCGCGTTCGAGCGGCACTGCCTTGTCGATCGAAATCTTCACCGGCTCGAAGCGTGCATGTGCCGGCGTCGAGACGACATAGAAGCGTGCGGATGCACCCCCGGGGACCGACTCGAACATCACGTCTTTCGTGCCCATCGGAACATACAATCCATCGCGTGGCGCAAGGTTGAATGCCGTGCCGTCGAGCGTGATTTTGCCGCCGGTCTTGCCTACATTGATGATGCCCATTTCGCGCCGTTCCAGGAACGGCTTGCCCGCCGCGGAGGCGGGTTCGGTCTGCGTCGGCAGCCGCAATGCTTTGCTGGCCGGCAGGACGCCACCGATGACGAAGCGCTCGTTGTGAGAGTAGTTGAGCGTGATCGCGTCGCCGACGAACAATCCTTCCATCAGGTAGCGGTCGCGCAATTGCTGATTGCTGGCGCCGGCCATCATGTCGGGATGGGTAGCGTGGTAGGTTTTCTTGAACACGAGGCGCAATCCCCCAAGGTAATCTGTTTGAAAAATCCAGTCGGCAAAGACTCTAGAGCTTGTAGGCCTGTTTCGGCAGGCGATAAGCGAGATCGACGCTGGTCTCGGCGGCGGAGGCTTCATCGAGCCGGTGCTCGGCCACCAGTCTCGCGAGAAACACGGCATCGATGCGGCGAGCTACATCGTGACGCGCCGGCATCGACAGGAAGGCGCGTGTATCGTCGTTGAATCCAACGGTGTTGTAGAACCCCGCGGTCTCGGTGGTCTGTTCACGAAAGCGCAGCATGCCTTCGGGGCTATCGTGGAACCACCACGAGGGACCGAGCTTCAACACCGGATAATGTCCGGCGAGCGGCGCAAGCTCGCGGCTGTACGTCGTTTCGTCCAGCGTGAACAGGATAATGCTGAGCCGCTTGTCGTTACCGAAGCGGTTGAGCAATGGCTGCAGCGAGTGCACGTATTCGGTGGAATGCGGCACGTCCGCACCCTTGTCGCGACCGAAGCGGTCGAACAGCCAGCGATTGTGATTGCGGAAGGCGCCCGGATGGATCTGCATGACGAGCCCGTCATCCAGGCTCATGCGCGCCATCTCCACCAGCATCGCCGCTCGGAACCACTCAGCATCGGCGGGCGACACATTGCCATCGATGATGCGGGCAAACAGGCGCTCCGCCTCCGTCGTTGACAAGTCAGCTGTCGCTGCAGTGGGATGGCCATGATCGGTCGACGTCGCACCGGCACGTGCAAAGTCGGCACGGCGCTTGCGGTGCGCCTGCAGGTAGCCATTCCAGCTATAGACATCCTCGCCGGTGAGTTCGCCGAACTGCGCCAGCGACGCACTGAATGCTTCGTGATCCGCATCGATGACCGCGTCGGGCCGATACGCCGTGATCACGCGGCCGTTCCAGCCGCTGTTCCTGATGGTGTGGTGGTAGTCGAGCGTATCGACGGGCGACTCGGTGGTCGCGATCACTTCGATGTTGAAGCGATTGAACAGCGCACGCGGGCGAAACTCCGGACTGGCGAGCTTTTCATTGATGACATCGAAGTAGCGATCCGCGCTCTGCGCATCGAGCCGTTCCTCGAATCCGAAGACGTTGGCGAACGTGAAGTCCAGCCACAATGACGACGGCGTGCCGCGGAACAGGTGCAGGTTCGATGCGAACAGTTTCCACGCAGCACGCGGATCGGCTTTGGACGGTCCTTCGCGCGAGGGCACGCCGAGATCGGACAGCGCGATGCCCTGGCTGTAGAGCATGCGATACAGGTAGTGGTCCGGCGCCAGCAGCAGTTCGGTGGCATTGGAGAACGGCGCATCCGTTGCGAACCAGCGCGGATCGGTATGGCCATGCGGGCTCAGGATGGGCAGGCCGCGGACCAGCTCATAGAGCCGGCGGGCAATGCCGCGCGTGGCCGGATCGGCGGGAAACAAGCGATCTGGATGCAGTTCGAGTCGCGTCATGCTCGCTGAACCGATGTAGCGTGAAGGAAAAAGACCCGGACCCATGCCGATCCGCGGCCAATGGTAACCGGTGTCATTCGGCTAGCCAAGTCAGGCCTTTCGATCGAGCCCACAACGCAGGTCAGCTCCGCGGCCGGCCCGAAGACTCCCTGACGACCAAATGAGGAAACACCGTGCTCGCATCGGGAGGCAACACTGCCAGGTTCGCAATCTTGCCCATCAGCTTCTCCGCCGCCAGGCGCCCCATATCGCGGATGGGCTGGCGCATGGTGGTCAGCGATGGGCAGAGCCGCGACGCCAGCGGACTGTCGTCGAAGCCGATGATGGTCAGGTCGTCGGGTATCTTGAGGCCGCGCAGGTACGCGGTTCGATATACACCCGCGGCGGTCTCGTCGTTGCCTGCGAAAATCGCGGTGGGCCGCGGCGTTCGGGACAGCAGCAACTCGGCGCAGGCGGCGCCGGATTCGAAGGTATAGGCACCCTCAGCGACATAGTCCGCCGACAGGGTCAGGCCGCGGTCGGCCAACGCGTTGGTGAATCCGGCGACGCGTTCGATCGACGATCGATAGGTCGCAGGACCGGCGATCATCGCGATCCGCGTGTGTCCGAGCTTGGCGAGATGTTCGGCGACTTCGGCGGCGGACTGGCGGTCCATGGACAGCACCACGTTCTGCGGCTCATCCAGCGGCGCGGATAGCACGCGAATGTAGGGACATTTCACGGTCCGCAGCAGGTCCGACAAGGCGCTGTTCTCCGACACTGGCGGCAGCAGGATGACGCCATCGATCTTCTGCCGGCTGATGAGCTGTTTGATCTCGTTGAGGAAGCCGGGCGCAGTGCGATCACAGGGATGCACCACCAGTTCGTAGCCCTTGAGCCGCAGCGCCGCCAGGGCACCTTCCTGGATGTTGATCACATAGGGCGCGTTCGGATTGTCGTAGATCAGCCCGATCAGGAACGAACGGCGGAAGGCGAGTCCGCGGGCCTGAGGATCGGGGGTATACGACACCCGCTGCATGATCTCGTGGATGCGGGTGCGGGTCTCTTCACGAACGAACGGCGACTCGTTGATCACCCGCGACACGGTCTTCTTCGAAACGTTGGCCAGTCGCGCGATATCGTTGATCGTGTGCTTGCGATCCTCCTCCACCGGCGAAGCAATAGGGGAAACGGCCGCCGCAGCGGCCTTCAGCGGCGTGCGTTTAGCGGCTTTGCCTGTCTTCGTCAGCGGCGCTTTCTTCGTCGCCTTGCGTGTCATGCCACTACCTGGGCCAATCCCTTGGGCCGAAAATGTGAAAAGCCGCCATCCGCAGCGGGCAACGTCCGCAAGAATACAACGAGCGCTCGGCGCACTGCTGTCGAATTGTACGGACGGCCTGCACGACACGGGTTTCCGCTAGCGCTACCATCGCCCCATGAGCACCCCTGTCTTCCCGCTGTCGACGCCGCTGGCGCTGTGCATTGCCGCAGGCGACGACGTCGTCGTTGCCGTTCGCGATTCGGTTGTTCGCAGCTCGGCGGCGATCTCGATCGCGCGCGCCAGCTCATCGCCAGGCTGGCGACGCACCCCAATGCCGGCGGCGTACTGATTCTCGGCCTGGGTTGCGAATCGAATCAGCTCGGTCGGCTGCTCCAGGATATTCCCGCTGCGGCACAAGATCGCGTGCGCTCGTTCGCCGATTCGTCGGGTGGGGCATGACACGTCAACAGTGAGGCGCTGCTTGGCCGGACGATGCGCATTTGGGTTGAGCCGTCGGTTGCATCGCACAGGTCGACTTCGACTGAAGGCACTCGCACTCCCAACGGGAATGCCACACCATGCGCGGCGACTGATCTAGCTGACTTCTTGCGGTCCTTGGATTCGTAGGCAACAGAACATGACAGGAAACGTAGTGTGTCTCGGTGAAGTCCTGCTGCGGCTGTCGGCGCCGGGCAAGGAACTGCTGCTGCAGTCGGCCCGGCTCGAATGCCACATCGGCGGAGCGGAAGCGAATGTCGCGGTCGGATTGAGCAAGCTCGGGCATCGCGCCGCGATGGTCACCGTGCTGCCGAACAATGGATTGGGACAAGCCGCCGCCGCTGAATTGCGGCGCCACGGCGTGGGTACGGAATCCATTGAATGGCGCGATGGGCGCATGGGCCTGTATTTCCTGACACACGGTGCGGGGCCGCGTCCGGCGGAAGTGCTCTACGATCGGGCCGGCTCGGCATTCGCCGCCGCGCCCGCCGGCATTTTCAATTGGCGCGATTTGTTGAAGGGCGCTACGTGGCTGCACGTATCCGGCATCACCCCCGCTGTCAGCGAAGCCGGCGCCGAGTTGGCCTTCCAGGCGATGATTGCGGCGCGTGCGTCGGACGTATCCATTTCGTTCGACTGCAATTTCCGCTCGCGACTGTGGGGCGATCGTTCGGCCGCAGCGCCGCGATTGCTCAGCGGACTATGCGAACTCGCCACGCTGATCTTCGGCGAGCAGCGCGATATCGATTTCATGCTCGGCACTACGGGCAGCGGCGATGACCTCGCGAAGCGTCAACGCCAGGCTGCCGATCGCGCATTCGCTGCATTCGGGAACCTGCAGTGGCTGGCGCACACCGATCGCACTCGCACGAATGCCGATGTGCAGGAGTTGTCGGCCACCATTCATGCTCGCGACCGGAGCTTCACCACACGCACTCATCCGCTGCTCGGAATCGTCGACAGGATCGGCGCCGGGGACGCGTTCGCTGCGGGCGTACTGCATGGCTTGATCGAAGGATTGCCGCTGCCCGCCACCGCCGATTACGGTGTCGCCGCGGCGTGCCTGAAACACACCATTCCCGGCGATTTCAACCTGGTTGGCCCCGGCGACGTCGACCTGTTCCTGTCGGATGCGCGAACCGACGTGCGGCGTTAGGACCTGAAGTATTATTGAGCGATTGCCTCTACCCCTCTGCGGAGCCTGCCATGTACGACTTTAGGAAGTTCTTCATCGATGGCGAATGGGTGACGCCTGCCGGCCGCCGCGAGCTCGACGTCATCAATCCGGCCACCGAGGCCAGCGTCGGAAAAATCCTGCTGGGCACCGCCGAGGATGTGGATCGCGCAGTACGTGCCGCCCGCGTCGCGTTCGAAAGCTTTTCTGAAACGACGCGCGAGCAGCGCATCGCGCTTCTTGAAAACATCATCAAGGTTTTCAAAAGCAACATGCCGCGCCTGGCGACGGCCATTTCCGACGAAATGGGCGCACCGATGAAAATGGCCCTGCAAGCGCAGGCGGGCAGCGGCTTGGGACATTTCGTGTCCACGCTCGCCGCCCTCAAGACCTTCGAATTCGAGGAAGTGAAAGGCACGACGCAGCTGCGGCGCGAACCGATCGGAGTCTGCGGACTCATCACGCCATGGAACTGGCCGATCAATCAGATCAGCTGCAAGGTCGCCCCCGCGCTGGCCGCCGGCTGCACGGTGGTACTGAAGCCGAGCGAGGTCGCTCCCCTCAGCGCCCATATCTTCGCTGAAATCCTCGTCGAGGCCGGCGTACCGAAGGGCGTGTTCAACATGGTAGATGGCGATGGGCCCACCGTCGGCGAAGCGATCTCGCGCCATCCGGATATCGACATGGTCTCCTTCACCGGCTCGACTCGTGCTGGCGTGCTCGTCGCGAAGGCTGCGGCCGATACGGTCAAGCGCGTGTCGCAGGAGCTGGGTGGCAAGTCCGCCAACATCATCCTCGACGATGCCGATCTCAACGCCGCGGTAAAGAACGGCGTGATGTCGATGATGTCGAACGCCGGCCAGTCCTGTAATGCGCCGTCGCGCATGTTGATTCCCGAGAAGCTGTACGACGAAGCCGTGCGTATCGCGAAATCGGTGGCGGAGAGACCGGTGGTCGGCGATCCCAAGGCCGAGACCACCACCATGGGTCCGGTGTCGAACCGGACCCAGTTCGACAAGATCCAGCGCCTGCTCGAAAAAGGCATCCAGGAAGGCGCGACCGTCGTCATCGGCGGTCCGGGCAAGCCAACCGGCATCGACAAGGGCTACTTCATCAAGCCGACCGTGTTCGCGAACGTGAACAACCAGATGACCATCGCTCGCGAGGAAATCTTCGGACCGGTGCTGGTCATGATCCCCTACAAGGACGAGGCCGAGGCGATCCGCATCGCCAACGACACCGTCTATGGACTCTCCGGTTACGTCTACTCAGGCAGCATCGACCGAGCACGTCGCATTGCTTCCAAGCTGCGTACCGGCATGGTCCATCTCAACGGCGCGTCCGGAGACGTCAACGCACCTTTCGGTGGCTATAAGCAGTCAGGGAACGGGCGCGAGTGGGGACCGGAGGGACTGAAGGAGTTCCTCGAGGTCAAAGCGGTGATGGGCTACGGAAGCTGAACCCGATCCCTATCTGCTCGGTCCGCGCGTGGGATCCGGCGGTGGAGCAGTGCCCGTTGCCCGATCGAAAATCCGATGCACCTTGATGCCGGAGAGTGAACCGTCGCCGTACCAGGCGACCAGCGTTTCCAGCTGATCGGTTTTTTTCAGGCGGCGATATTTCTCGATACAGCGCGGTCCGCCCCTGACGCGGCGGTCGATCACGAACCATTCGCCATCCCAGCCGGAATCCAGGTCGGCGAGCTGGCCTTCGGGCATGGAAACCTGGATGCGCGAACCCGATTCCAGTTTCCGTGAATCGTCGTCAGAACGGATCTCGACCGTAGCGCCGCTGACGGGCTGGGCAATCTCCAGTACCTTGGTTACGCCTAGCATGCGGCGTTGCTGGGCTTCGCGCTCGTTGCGTCGATCCTGGCTGCGGCGAGGATCGAACGGCGGCGGTCTCGACTCGTCATCCTCGTTGTCCAATTGTTCGAGCGGCGTCCTGGCCGAGCGCCGTTTCTGCATGCGGCGCATCTCCTCGATCATTTCCTGTTCGCGCTTGGCGAGAATGGCCTCGGTGTCGTCGCTCAGCGTGTAATTGATGTTCCAGCGCCCGCTGATGTCCATGCCAGGCTTGCTGTTCTCCTTCAGTGCCAGTGCCAGTGGCGCACTCAACAGGAGGGCGGCTGCAACCAGGAGACGAGGTATCGCGGTCATTGAACGATGCATTGCCATGGATAGGCACGATGGTACGCCCCGCTGGCAGCGCCGTCAGCGGGGTGTGTCGCGTTCCTGGGCTCAATGATGCTTAATGAATTATTTCCGTGCTGGACAGCTGGCCGGATCGTGATTGAACTGCCATAGGTAGGCGATCAGGTCGGCGCGATCCTTGGGTTCCTGAAAACCGGCAAAGCCCATCTTGGTGCCGACGACGACCGCGATCGGCGAAACCAGGAATTCATCCAGCTTCTGTGCATCCCAGACGAAACCCGCGGCCTGCATCGCCTCGGAGTAGGCATAACCCGGCACCGTGCCGGCGGTGCGGCCGAACAGGTTGCAATGCATGGGGCCGGTGAAGTTTTCCGTCATGTGATGGCAGGCAGCGCAAGCCGCGTACAGCTCCTTGCCATGCACCGCATCGCCTTTTGACGCCGAACTGCCGCCGCCACAAGCAGAAAGAAGACTCGCGAACGCACCCGCCAGCAGCAGCCGCGCAATCGATTTCGACACCATGAAGACTCCGGTCAATTGGGAATTCTTGTTCAGCCGACCTGTTTGACGGAGCTGGCGAGAATCGACAGGCCTTCCTGCAGGTCGCTCATCGCGATGGTGAGCGGCACCAGGATTCGAATCGTTTCGCCGTAGGTGCCGCAAGTCAGCACGATGAGACCGCGTTCCAAAGCCTGTACTGCGATCCGCTTGGCAGCCGGACCATCGGCTTCGGCACCGCCGTGCGACTTCACTGCATCGAAAGCCAGCATCGCCCCCAGGCCACGCAGATTGGCGATCGGAGTGCCGACACCGCTGCCGACCAGGGGCTCGATGTGAGCGCGGATGGTCTTGCCGATCTCGTTCGCACGCGCCAGCAATTTTTCTGCTTCGATGACATCGAGCACTGCCAACGCAGCCGCGCAACCGATCGGAGATCCACCGTAGGTTCCGCCGAGTCCGCCGGGCTCGACCGCATCCATGATTGCGGCACGACCGATGACTCCGGACAGCGGAAAGCCGCCAGCCAATGACTTGGCAACAGTGACCAAGTCGGGCTCGATGCCGGTGTGCTCCACGGCGAACATGCGGCCGGTGCGGCCATAGCCCGACTGAATCTCGTCCGCGATGATGAGAATGCCGTGCTGATCGCACACTTTGCGCAGCGCCTGCATCAGCGCCGGCGGCACGACATGGAAGCCGCCTTCACCTTGCACCGGCTCGACGATGATGGCCGCGACTCGCGCGGGCTCGACATCGCTATAGAACAACGCATTCAACGCACGCAACGTATCGTCGACGCGCACGCCGCGATGATCGATCGGAAACGGCAGGCGGTATACATCCGGCGCCGACGGCAGTCCACCTTGCTTGTACGGAACCATCTTGCCCGTAAGCGTGCCCGTCATGAGGGTGCGTCCGTGGAAAGCACCGCTGAAGGCAATGATTCCGGGCCGGCCGGTGGCGATGCGTGCGATCTTCACTGCGTTCTCGACGGCTTCGGCGCCGGTCGTGAACAACACGCTCTTCGCAGGTCCCTTGAACGGAGCGATCCGGTTCAAGCGCTCCGCGAGTTCGATATACGACTCGTATGCCATCACCTGGAACGCGGTGTGAGTGAAATGATCGAGCTGATCCTTCACTGCCTGCACGACGCGAGGGTGACGATGACCGGTGGCAAGCACGCCGATGCCGGTAGCGAAATCGATCAGGCGGCGACCTTCGATGTCGCGGATGTGAGCGTTCTCGGCAGACTCGGCGAACAACGGCGTTGCCGTGGCAACTCCGCGCGCGACGGCTGCACCGCGGCGTGCGAGCAGGGTCTGCGTCGACGAAGACGAAGGAGTGGCGGTCACGATGATCTCGGATTTTGATGGAACGGTCAGTGCTTCGCGTCGTTCGCTGCGGTCTTTACCGCTGCGGGCTTGGCGAGCGAGCGAACCAGTTCCGCCTTCGCCGCCTCTCCCTGCGGATGCTGAATGTAGACCTGCGTGAACTTCGCATCCAGTGCCGAGGAAATCGCGGTGTTGGCGCCGGTCTTCGGATCGGGATAGGCGTCGGCGAGGCGTCGCAGCGCCTTGTACAGCGAAATGCCGGAGATCTGGCCGTTGCTCAAGTGATGGGTGGAATCGTTGCGGATGAGCTGCTTATACCAGGTGTCGACATCGGCATAGCCGGCGATCAACCCCTGCGCACCGGTAGGCGATAGCTTCAGCTGGAAGCGCATGTCGCGAATCAGCTGGAATGTCGGCACACCCAGGTTCATCCACGGGATGACCATCTGCTGCGTCGGTTCGGTGGTCAGCACGCCGTCGACGATCTTGCCCTTGGTCTGCTGGATCAGCTTCTTTCCCCAGCGCGTATCGATGCGCTGCGAGTCGCCCGCCACGATCTGGTTGCCGGTAGCTCGGTGAGCAACCGGTCGAGGCCGCGATAGATGGTGACGGTGACGTCGGGATCGTTGGTGAGATCGTTGACATCCGATACCTCGATCATGGTGCGGTTATAGGCAGCCTGCGCGATGGCCTTGTTCTCGAAGATGAACTCGACGCCATCGGGACCGCGGAAACCGATGATGCATCCCAGCGCACGATACAGCTGGTTGTCGATGCCTGGGTTCCATCAACACTCGTGAAATCGTGCGGCCCGACCTTGCCGTCCAGGTTCAATCCGTAAGCATTCGGCCCGACCACTTCCTTGAATACGAATGAATCCGGCTGCGCCGTCGGCAGCCAGGTTTCGCTCTCGAGCTTCAGCTGCGTATAGACGTTGTGCCATCCTTCCACGTCGCTGCCTTCCTGGCTCCACGGATCGGTGTCCAATACGTAAGTGTAGAGCGGCTGGTTACGATAGACCCTCTGCTTTACGCCAGGCGAGCGTTGGAGAATGGACCAATCGCCCTGTGCCAATGCTGTCTGCGGCGCCAGCATGGGCTTCCAGGTTCTCGTACAGACTGCGTCGCACGCCGACTTGCCGGCGGTGTCTTTGTCGAACCAATACACGGAATAATTTTTGTCCGTGCCGAGCAGTCGCCCGGCGGTCGTCGTCTTCACTGCGAAGCCGGGAGGAATTTTCGTCGGCGGACCGGCGGGCATGCGGCGGCGCTTGTCGGAATGGTTCGATTGCACGCTCGTCTCTCAGATCTCGCCGATTTCCTTGGCCGTGTTGTTGCTCTGCTCGCCCCACGAGGGCACGTCGAGGCCCATCACGCGCATTGCTGTGTAACCGAGCTGAGTGCCCGGAGACTTGCCGCCATCGAGATGCAGGCCGGTCTTCACCTTGCCGCCGGCCCGACCGGCGGTGAACATGGGAATGCCTTCGATTGCATGGATCTTCGCGAACGACTGGTCGGTGGTCGCGTAGATGAAGACGTTGTCGAGCAGGGTGCCTTCGCCTTCCTTGATGTTCGCCAGCGCCTGCACGTAGTACGCCCACTCTTCCATCGCCCGCTTGGTGTACCACGACACGTGCGGCTGGCACTTTTCGTGATCGTCCACCGCTTCTTCGTGGGTCGCGGTGTGATGCGGCTTGTCGTAGTCGGGACGCGTCGTTGCCGAGAACGCAGCGGCATAGAACATGTTGAACACGCGCGTCTGGTCGCAAGCGACGGCCATGAGCATCAGGTCGGTCATGATGCGATGGCGCTTCGACAAGGTTTCTTTCACCGGCAGTAACCGCGTGGGCGAATTGGTGATGCACAGCGCGGCTCGACAGATCAAGTCCGTCAGCCTGGAACTGGGCGGCAAATCGCCCATCCTGGTGTTCGAGGATGCCGACCTGGACGGGGCCATCGAATGGATCCTCGGCGGCATTTTCTTCAATTGCGGCCAGATGTGTTCGGCGACCTCGCGCCTGCTGGTCCACGAGAACATAGCCCAGCCTTTGCTGGCGCGGCTCAAGAACGCCGCCGAAGGGCTGAAGCTCGGCGACGCCTTCGCCACGGGCGTGGCAATGGGACCGCGCTCACCAGTGCAGCACAATTGCGTACCGTGCAGGACTACATCGAACGCGGGCGGGCG
>Ga0157380_10001883_pt1 | contig 13912 bp, 12 predicted proteins | sample S35metaG_FD_119757 | JGI IMG/M metagenome (GOLD analysis project Ga0157380, IMG submission 119757) | Switchgrass rhizosphere microbial communities from Kellogg Biological Station, Michigan, USA - S3-5 metaG | ecosystem: Host-associated > Plants > Roots > Rhizosphere > Soil | place: USA... | reverse complement strand
GCACAAGGACAACATCGGCTACTGCAACATCACCAAGTGCTGCACGAAGGTGTGCCCGGAGCACATCCACATCACCGACAATGCGATCATCCCGCTCAAGGAGCGCGTGGTGGATCGGTTCTATGATCCAGTGACGCGCTTGCTCAGGATGGTGACAGGCTAAGGCGACCGGAGGCGGCCATGTTCGAACTCAAACGGCTCTCAACGGCGGCGATTCCGGCGGCCCTGGTGAAGGCGGAGCGTTACCGTCTTCTCAACGAACCCGACGAGGCACAAAGCATCTGCGAAGACGTGCTCCACGCCGACCCGGACAACTTCGAAGCGGTGCGGATGCTGGTCCTCGCGTTGACCGACTCATTCCCGAATCACGATCCGAACAATGTCAGCCGCGCGCAGGAGCTGGTTGCGCGACTGCCTTCCGAATACGAGCGCGCCTACTTCAGCGGCCTGGTTGCGGAACGCCGCGCCCGCGCGTTGTTGACGCGAGGGGGCCCGGGCCGGGCGTTGCCCGCGGGCGATCTCTTGCGCGAGGCGATGCGCGCGTTCGAGCGCGCCGAGGGCGTGAAGCCCGCGGACAACGACGATGCGCTGTTGCGCTGGAATGCGTGCGTGCGGCTACTGCAGCGCTACCCTGAGTTGCTGGTGATCGACGAAGAGCGCACGACTCCGGTCATGCTCGAGTAGCGCGTTTCGCATTCATTGTCTGCGGCTTAAGTCAACTAAATACAAAGAATTACAACCCCGTAATTGGGCCTTGTCGTATTCTTTTGCCCACAACGACAGAGGGGAAGCACCGGGTGGGGCGTCATCAGTGAGCCGCGATGTCCCCCACCCGGTTTTTTTGTACGGACGGTTATAATTGAAGGGACCCGCCGGGCCGCCGGCGGAGCTCGGCAAGAACAAATAGTAAGTGGCTGACGAGTTGATACCTAGGAGATCGCATCCCATGTTCGAGAATCTGCAGGGTTCGAGCCTCGATCGTCGCAGCTTCCTCCGCGGGTCGGCAATGTTTGCCGCCGCGATCGGCGTGTCCGTCCTGCCGGCGTTCGCCGAGCAGCAGCCGCAGCAGCCGAAGCCCGAGGAAGACGAGAAGAAGAAGGAAGAACCGAAGGATCCGTTCGGCAGCGACGGCGACAAGAGCGACAAGAAGGACGAGAAGAAGCTTGTCGATGCCGAGGGCCGCGAGTACCGGGTCTGCCCGCAGTGCGCTTACAACATGTACAAGCAGGGACGCATGTGGGTGTGTGAGAACTGCGGTTACAGCTACGTCGAATAGGCCACTGAAAGACGATCCACCGATTAAACGATCGTTTCGGTTCTTCAAAAGCCCGGCAACTTGCCGGGCTTTTTGCTTTAGTCCGCGAGATAGGCGGTCTTCTGCACGAGCAACAGAAAGGCCTCGATCGTTTTCAGCAGGTGGTCGGGCGGCGTGTCCTCTTCCTTGCAGTGCGACAGGCCGTTTGACGAATACGCGAACATCATCACGACCGGCATGTGCGGCACCATTTCCGCCGCGTCATGCAGCGGTCCCGATGGCAGGTGCGGAGCGTCGCCGGTGACTTCACGCACGGCGTCGGTGCAGAGCGCAATCAAAACCGGATCGAACGGACGCGGATCGATGCTCCAGATCTTCTTCCAGTCGACGGTGACATTGTTCTCGCGTGCGGCTTTCACCGATAACGCCCGTGCATCGGCGAGCATCTGCTCGAGCACGCCGGCATCGAGCGCGCGCTGGTCGAGAGAGATCTCGCACATACCCGGGACGGCGGTGACGATGCCTGGCTCGGCTTTGACTGTCCCGACCGTGCACACGACCCGAGCCACCGGAGTGGTGTACTTCCGCGCGATCTCGCGGAAGCCGAGCGCGCTCTCCGCGGCAGCGAGGAACGCATCGCGCCGCATCGGGATCGGCGTCGAACCGGAATGCGCAGCCTGACCCGTGAAGCGCAGCAAGTGACGCTCGACTCCAAACGTGCCTTGGACAACGCCCGTGGACTTGTTCATCGATTCGAGCACCGGGCCCTGTTCAATATGCAGCTCGAGGTATGCCTTCGCGTCGATCCCCTTCAGGAACCGCTGGGATTCGCGCATGCGGGACAGTTCGACGCCGTTGTCGCGAAGCGCATCGACGAGCTTCACGCCGGTCTTGTCGACGAGGTGCTCGACGTCCGCGACCTGAAGGCTCCCGGCGGCGGCTGACGAGCCGAGCAGGCTTCGCCCGAACCGCGCGCCTTCCTCGTCGGCCCAGTCGACCACCTTGATTGTCACCGGCGGCGGCTGACTCGTGAACATCCGCATCGCTTCGAGGCCCGCCATGACGCCAAGTGCGCCATCGAGCCATCCGCCGTTGGGAACGGAGTCGAGGTGGCTACCGATGATCACGGTGCGATCGGACGCGCCTTTGAGTGTCGCCCAGCTGTTGCCGGCAGCATCGATCTCGGGCGCGATGCCGAGCTCGGCGAGCTTGCCGTTGAACCACTGCCGCGCCTCCCGCCACACCGGCCCCCAGGCCAGCCGCTGCGCGCCATCGGCGTTCGACGTGAGTTTCGCGAGCTCGCGGAGATTCGAGATGACATCCTGTGCGCTCATCGCGGGCCAGTATATTTCGTCCACGGATTTCACTGATTGCACGGATGAGTCCACCTGCAGGCGCGCTCGCCTGGTGTCAGGAGCCGCGGCGCCGGGCTTCGCCCGGCGCTCGGCCATGCGTCGAAATGCGAGATCGAAAGAGACGGGCGGCATCACTCTTTCGATCTCGCGTTTCGGCGCATCGCCAGGCCCGATGGGCCTGCCGCGGCTCCTCTGGCATCGGTGGAATCCGTGTAATCCGTGTAATCCGTGTAATCTGTGGACCATGTCTTTGCGCGCGCGCACGATCTTCATCACCGGGGCGTCTCGAGGGATCGGCCACGCGATTGCGATGCGCGCCGCCGCCGACGGCGCCAACATCATCATCGCGGCGAAGACGACCGAGCCGCATCCGAAGCTTCCCGGCACGATCTACACCGCGGCCGCCGATGTCGAAGCCGCCGGAGGCAAGGCGCTCGCGGTCGCGACCGATATTCGTGACGAAGCGCAAGTCGACGCGGCGATCGCTGCGGCGGTCGACCGCTTCGGCGGCATCGACATCCTGGTCAACAACGCCTCCGCGATCAGCCTCACCAACACCATCGACACGCCGATCAAGCGCTTCGATCTGATGCATCAGATCAACACGCGCGGCACGTTCCTCTGCACGCAGAAGGCGGTGCCGTACCTCGCGAAATCCGCGAATCCGCACGTCCTCAACATCTCGCCGCCCCTGCACTCGACGCTGACGCCGCGCTGGTTCGGTCCGCACGTCGCCTACACCATGGCGAAGTACGGCATGTCGCTCTGCGCGCTCGGCATGGCGGAGGAATTTCGGCCGCTCGGCATCGCCGTCAACGCGCTGTGGCCGCGCACCGCGATCGATACCGAGGCGATCCGGCTGATTGCCGGCGCCGGGGCGCGCGCCAAAACGCGCAGCCCGCAGATCATGGCTGACGCGGCGCATTGGATCCTCACGCAGCCGAGCCGCAAGCTCACCGGACGGTTCTTCCTTGATGATGAGGTCCTGCGCAGCGCTGGAGTGACCGACTTCTCGCGCTACGCCCCGCCGGGCATTCGCGACGAGGATCTGATGTCCGACTTCTTCCTTTAACGCCGCGCTTCGAACTATCGTGTAGGGCATGTCCGTCGCTCCCCTGTCGGCCGCGCAGCTGCACGAGCCGATCCTGCCGCTGGTCAAACCGGCGCATGTCGTCCTGCATCCCGATCACACGATTGCCCAGACGCTCGATCGCATCCGGGCCTCGGTGAATGCGCGCTCGATTCATTACTTCTACGTCGTCGACGACACCGAACAGCTCGTCGGCGTCGTGCCGGCGCGGCGCCTGGTCGCCGCCGGGACCGAGCAAACCGTGCGCGACATCATGGAAGGCAACGTCGTCGCCATTCCCGATTGGGCGACCGTGTTGATCGCCAGTGAGTACTTCGCCACTCGCCGCCTCCTCGCGTTCCCGGTCGTCAATTCCGGCGGTCAGCTGGTGGGCGTCGTCGACGTCAATCTGTTCACCGATGAAGTCATCGATTTGGCGAAGCGCACCTACGACGACATCTTCCAGTTGATCGGTGTCCACGGCACCGCGCAGCGATCGCCCTGGATCGCCTTCCGCGATCGCTTTCCGTGGCTGCTGTGCAACATCGGCGGCGGACTGCTCGCGGCCTTCATCGCCAGCCGCTTCGAGCATCTGCTCCACGAGGCGGTCGTGCTGTCGTTGTTCATTCCGATCGTCCTCGCCCTCGGCGAGAGCGTCAGCATGCAGGCGCTCACGCTGACGATGCAGGGGCTGACCGATGGTCCGATCGTCTGGACCAGACTGGCGAGTGCGCTCTGGAAGGAATTCCGGACGGCCACATTGCTGGGCGCCGCGTGTGGCGCAGTCGTCGGCACGGTGGTCTTTGTGTGGCGGGGACAGACGGCGGTCGCCGGGTCGATCTTCCTGGCGATTTCGCTGTCGATGGTGGTGGCCTGCCTGCTGGGCGTCGCGATTCCGGCGATGCTGCGCGCCGCGAAGGCGGATCCAGGAATCGCGGCCGGACCCGTGGTGCTGGCGGCGGCCGACGTAGTGACGCTGCTGCTTTACTTTGGCCTGGGCGCGCGCTTGCTGGGCGTGGGATAAGAAGGAAAGCTGGCGCGCAGTTCGGCGTCGGACACGCGCCGCCACTTGCCCGGTGGCAGCGTGCCGAGCTCGAGTCCACCGAACTGAACGCGCCGCAGTGCGGTCACCGGGTGCTCCACCGCATCGAGCAGCCGCCTGATTTCACGATTCTTGCCTTCGGTCAGCGTGATCGTGAGATGGCTCTCGCGCTTCGATCGTTTCCGCACTGACACATCCGCCGCCGTCAGCCGCTCATTGCCAAGCGTAAGGCCCTTGACCAGTCGAGCGGCGGTCTCGTCCGCCGCTTCACCTTTGACGGTGACGAGATAGACCCGCGGGATTTTCGAGGTTGGATCGGTGAGCCAGTTTCCGAACTGCGTGTCGTTGGTGAGGATCAACAGTCCGCTGGTGGCCAGATCGAGGCGTCCGACGGGCATCACGCGCCCGGGCAGATCGGCCAAGAGGTCGTAGATCGTCTTCCGGCCTTCGGGATCGGAGCGGGTGGTGACGTAGCCGCGCGGCTTGTGCAGGATGATGGTGAGCGGTTCGGCGCCGCCTTTCTTCGTCTCGCCGTCGATTGCGATCATCACGCGCTCGGGGACAACGCGCGCCGCCGGATCGGTGAGTATCCTGCCGTCGACGCGGACGCGCCCTTGCAGGATCAGCGCTCGCGCTTCGGAGCGGCTCGCCAGGCCGCGCTTGGAAAGCGCACGCGCCAGCGAGACGACGTGTCGTGCGGGGCCTGCCGGCGCCCTAACGGTAATTGCCAAACTGGAGCGCCACGCCGAAGTCCTTGGCCCTCAGCGCCTGCATCGCGCCTTGCAGATCGTCCTTCGATGCTGAGGAGATGCGCACTTGATCGCCCTGGATCGAGGCCTGCACCTTTTTCAGCTTCAGATCCTTCAGGTGCTTGACGATTTCCTTGGCGGCATCGCCAGGGATGCCCTGCTGCAGCGTGATCACCTGCCTGACGGTGGCGCCTGCGGCGGGCTCGATGTCCCCCCGCTTCATGTTCTTGACCGGGACGTTGCGCTTGATGAGGCGCGTCTGCAGCACGTCCCACACGGACTCGAGCTTGAAGTTGTCTTCGGCGGTGAGCGTCAGGGTGTTGGCTTTCTGATCCATGTCGATGGCGGCGATCGATCCCTTGAAGTCGAACCGCTGGCCGATTTCCTTGCGCGCCTGGTTGACGGCGTTGTCGACCTCGGGCATGTCGATATTGGAGGTGACGTCGAATGAATACGTGGCGGCCATCGGAACAATCCTACATCGGCCGAATCGAATGGTCGTCGCTGAAATATCTATGGAAGCTCGTTGAGGACCGGAACGTAACGTGGCAAGTGTGCGCCGGGCTCGGCGCACGAGAAAACGATTTGACGTTGTTTCCGTTCGCCGACTACTGGTGGTTCTACGCCGGCTTCACGCTATTCGTCGTGGCGATGCTGGCCGTCGATCTCGGCGTATTTCACCGGCGTGCGCACGACGTCAGTGCCCGCGAGGCCGCGCGGTGGAGCGCGGTCTGGATCGCGCTGGCGCTGGTGTTCAACGTGCTGCTGTATCAGTTCACCGCCGCCAAGTTCGGGCCCGGCGTCGGCAGCAAGATCGCCCTCGAATTCCTCGCCGGCTACGTCGTCGAATACACGTTGTCGGTCGACAACATGTTCGTGTTCGTCGTGATCTTCTCGTTCTTCGCGGTGCCCTCGCATCTGCAGCATCGAGTGCTGTTCTACGGCATCCTTGGCGCCCTCGTGTTTCGCGCCGCCTTCATCGCCCTGGGATCGGTGCTGCTGTCCTATCACGTCGTCGTGATCCTCTTCGGCCTTGCGCTGATCGCGACCGGCGTGCGCATGCTGTTTCACGACCCTGGCGAGACGTCCCCCGACCGCAACCCGCTGGTGCGCCTGACCAGGCGGATCCTGCCGGTCAGCGACGGATTCCACGGCAAGCATTTCTTCGTGCGCATCGATCGCGCCTGGCATGCCACGCCGCTGCTGCTGGCGCTGATGGCGATCGAGATGAGCGACATCGTGTTTGCGATTGACTCGGTGCCGGCGATTTTCGCGCTGACGAGCGAGCCGCTGATTGTGTTCACGTCGAACGTGTTTGCGATTCTCGGGCTGAGGTCGCTTTATTTCGTGCTCGCCGCGGCGGTCGTCAAGTTCACGCTGTTACGCTTTGGACTTGCCGGCGTCCTGGTTTTCATCGGGCTGAAGATGTCGTGGCTCAACCCGTTTCCGATCACGTGGTCGCTGGCGATCATCGCGGCGCTGATCGGCGGGTCGATTGCCGCCTCGCTCTTCGTCAACAGGCGCCTGCCCTGAGCGAGTCGAAGGGTAGAATCACCTGAGTGGCGAACCCTCCAGCAGGCAGCAGTCCACCGGGCATCCGTGAAGTCGCCATCCTGCGCCAAGGCCAGGCGGTCCCCGAGCGCGACAGCGTCGCGGTCGAGGAGCCGATGGAAGTGCGCGTCAACGGCGCCAGCTTCGCGGTCATCATGCGCACGCCCGGAGCGGATCGCGATCTGGCTGCTGGTTTCCTGCTTGCTGAAGACGTGATTCGAAGCGCCGACGAGATCGGCACGATTGAGTATTGCCAGGACGTCGAGGATGAAGGTCGCGACAACACGATCAACGTCACGGTGACCGGCGAAGCTGTGGAGCGGCTGGAGGCGCGGCTCGGCGAACGCCGCCAGGTCGCCATGACCTCGTCGTGCGGGCTCTGCGGCCGCCGGACCATCGAGTCGCTGCAATCACGCGTCGCGGCCGTGAAGGGCGATTGGACCGTCAACGCCGGCGTGATCGCGTCGCTGGCCGATCGTCTGCGATCCTCGCAGGCGGTGTTCGATTCGACCGGCGGCCTTCACGCCGCCGGGCTGTTCGACCGATCGGGGTTGTTGCAGTTGTCGGCGGAAGACGTGGGCCGCCACAATGCCGTGGACAAGATCGCCGGCCGCACCCTGCTTGCCGGCCGCCATCCGCTCGATGGGTCGATCCTGTTCGTGTCGGGCCGCACGTCATTCGAGTTGGTCCAGAAGGCGCTCGTCGCCGGGGTGCCGCTCCTGGCCGCCGTCTCCGCCCCGTCGAGCCTCGCGATTGAGCTCGCCGAACAGGCGAACATCACGTTGTGCGGTTTTGTTCGCGGCCCGAGGTTCAACATTTACTCGCACCCTCGGCGGATCTGCTAAGAAGGCACCTGGTGCTGATTCTTAGCAGAACGCTATGCGGGAACCAGTTGCCCGCGAAAACAACGCCAGACTGGGCCTAAGCCGCGCTAACAATCAGCACCTGGTCCCTTCTTAGCGGATCCGTTGGCAATTGGGACACCAGTAGGTGGAGCGGGCCTCGAGCCCAGTCTTCTTCATCTCGATCGGCGTGCCGCACGTGCGGCAGGGCTTGCCTCGGCGTCCGTACACCCACAGGCTCTCGTCGTGCTCGCTGGCGGGGTTCAGCTGGCGCAGGTTCCGATAGGTCTGTATCCGCGGCGACGTGCCGTCGACGACGTTATCTTTGAGGACGCCACGAGCAATGTCTATCAGGCGCTCCAGCGCGGCGTGGGGCACGGCGCTCGACGGCGTCTCCGGATGGAGACCCGCCATGAACAGCACCTCGGATTTGTAGACGTTGCCGATGCCGGCGACGACGCGCTGATCGAGAAGCGTGTGCGCGATCGCGCGATGGCCGCTCGCGACGATGCGGCGAATCACTTCGTCGCGATCGAACGCCTCGCCAAGGAGATCAGGTCCAAGCTGCGCCACCGGGTCGCGTGTCATGAGTTGCTTCGGCGTCACGAATTCGGCGACCGGCACATTGAATGCGACCGCGATCCAATCCGCGGTGTCGATGCGCACGCGCATCATCTGCTCACCACGCCACCACCGCTCGCCATGGCGGTAGAGATGCCACGAGCCATTCATGCGCATGTGCGAGCGCAGGATCAAGTCGCCGCTGAACGTGATCAGCAGATGCTTGCCCGCCGACGCGCACTTCTCGATGGTGCGGCCGACGATCGGCGTGTCGACATCGACGCGATCGAGGTGCGCATACGCCGTCTCAAATCGCGTGACGATGTGGCCGGAGAGCGCGCGGTGCAGCGATTGCGCCGCGCGGAATATCGAATCGCCCTCAGGCATGATTAGAGACTAATCGGTGTCAATCTGCGGATCGTCGTCAATCAGCGGCTCGCCCTGGAGCTTGAGCGGACGCCGCGCGACCCGCAGCTGCAGACCCATGGCGGTGGCGGTGAAACCGGCCTCGAGCAGGAAATGGCTGGATGAATCGTCGATGGCGCGCTTGCCGTTGATCTCTTCGACCAGCCACCCGCGCCGGCCCTCCGGTGCGCGCTTGGCGATCGCCACAAGCTCGCGCGCCATGGCCCGGCCGATCCGCGACCGCTCGGGCTCGTCATCCGGCACACACACGATTAACTGCCGATCACCGCGGCCGATCCACGCGGCGGCGCGGCCGTTGACGATGATGACGCGTGCGCCGGCGCTTCTGGTGGCTCCCCGAACACCAGCAGTTCTCGGGGCTTGACCTGAGCGAGATGACGCCGGCTCGCCGGCCTCATCGAGTCGAACGGGCCACGGGATCAACACGCCGTAGGGGTTCGCCGGATCGGTGGCCGAGATGGTGACAACGACGACCTCGTCGCGCTCGTCACGCAGGTCGCGCAACAGGTCGACCGCGCCCGGCTGCGCGAACTGCGCGGCGCCGAGACCGGCAATGAAATACCCGCGCCGGATCCGCCCGGTCTCTTCGAGCCGTCTCAGCACCGGATACATCGACGAGAATCCGCCCGGCAGCTGCTCGATCGCCGTCACGTCGCGGGTCACCACGCCGTGACGGACCAGCAGCTGATTCGCCATTGCGGCCGCCCACGTTGTCGCGGCCGCGGAGGGCGAAGGCACGAGCGTCCAGCGTCCTTCGGCCGACGGTGGGATCAAGCGGCGCGACCGAAACGTCGTGCCTTTGCCAGGCCGCCTCGTCCTTTCCGGCGGCGACGAATAGGCGCGAAGCGCATGCAAGGTGTCGTTGGTCAACAGCCCCTTCCACACCAGGTCCCAGATTGCATCAACGGTCTCCTGGGGGAAGCCGCCGCCCGCCGCCTCGTGCAGTGGACCGAAAAACGATGCTCCGTTGCGATGGAGGAAAGCGACCATCTGGGTTTCGCGGCCGACGAGACCCTCGTCGGCCCGGCTAACGCCGGACCCCACGGGAAGCGCCCCTTTGGGTGGCAGCAGCTTGGCGACATGATCGGTGAGATAGAGCGCGATGCGGCCGTCGCGATCGCCCAGCGGTTCGACGCCGGCCCACGTCACTTCGCCGGCACCCAACAGTGTGTCGAGCATCGCGGGCGAGTAGTCGCGAACGCGGGCGGGAAGGATCTCAGTGTCGAGAACCGACGCAGCGATCGGGACGCCCTGCAGCTGCTCGACGACGTCGAGCAGGCCGTCGAGCCCGTATCGCGGCCGGGCGAGCGAATGCCAGCCGACGAGGAACCGGCCGAGCGCGGTCGAATCGACCGGCTCGACTTCCTGGCGCAGCCTGGCGAGCGACCGCTGCCGCACCGATCGGAGTACCTCGGCGTCGCACCACTCGCGACCGCGGCCGCCGGGCCGGAATTCGCCGTCTACCACTCGACCACTCGACATCAAGCGTTGGAGTGCCGCGTCGACCACCGCCACGCCGAGGCCGAGGCGCGCGCTGACGTCCTTGCTGGTGAAGGGACCATGCGTGCGGCCAAAACGGCGCACAAGATCGACGACTGGATCGGCCACAGGCTCGAGCAGTGCCACCGGTAACCCTGGCGGCAACGGCACGCCGATCGCGTCGCGAAACCGCGGCGCATCCTCGACCGCGACGATCCGCTCCTCGCCGGCGATGCGGACGGCGAGCGCGCGGCGGGTCTTGACGAGCTCGTCGATCGCGGCAGCCGCGACGCCGGCATCGCTGCGCATTTCGATCTCTGTCCGCGTCAGATCGCCGAGACGCAGCAGCAGATCGTGAACGGCATCGGTTGACCGCGCATGAAAGCGCTCCGGAAGGTGCTGGAGCTCCTGCTCGACCGTGTCGAGCACGGATTCATCGAGCAGATCGCGCAGCTCGGTGTCGCCGATCAGATCGCGCAGCTGCGACTGATCGACCGACAACGCCTGGGCCCGTCGTTCCGCCAACGGCGCGTCGCCGTCGTAAATGTAGTTGGCGACATAGCCGAAGAGCAGCGACGCCGAGAACGGCGACGGCTTCTGCGACTCGACGTTGATGACACGCAGCGATCGGCTGCGGACCCGGCGCATGATGTCGGTGAGCGCGGGCAGGTCGAAGACGTCGCGAAGACACTCGCGATAAGTCTCGAGAATGATCGGAAACGATCCGAATCGCGCCGCCACCGCGAGGAGATCCGAGGCGCGCTTTCGCAGTTGCCAGAGCGGCGCGCGCGCCCCCGGCCGCCGGCGGGGCAACAGCAGCGCCCGTCCTGCGGCTTCACGGAACCGCGCCGAAAACATCGCGGTCGATCCCAGTTGCCGGACGACGAGACGCTCGACCTCGTCGGGATCGGGCAGGAGCAACGAAGTGTCCGGCGGACGCTCGCCGTCCGGATACCTCACGACGAACCCATCGTCGGACCACATCACCTCGACATCGAGCCCGGCTTCGTCGCGGATGCGCGCGGTCGCGGCCATCGCCCACGGCGCGTGCACGCGGCTGCCGAGCGGCGACAGGACCGCGACGCGCCAGTCGCCGAGATCATCCCGAGAGCGCTCGATGACGATGGTGCGGTCGTCGGGTACGGCGCCCGCGGCGGCGAACTGCTCGTCGAGATACGCGATCAGATTGGCGGCGGCCTTCGCATCGAGACCGTGATCCTGTTCGAGCATGGCGATGGCGGCCGCGGGTTCTACCTTGCGCAGCTCGCGCACAAGTTTGCCGATCGCCATGCCGAGCTCGACCGGCCGCCCCGGCCCTTCGCCCTTCCAGAACGGCATCTTGCCCGGCTCGCCGGGTGCGGGCGAGACCATGACGCGATCGTGCGTGATCTGATCGATGCGCCAGGTTGATGCGCCGAGCAGAAACGTCTCACCCGCCCGCGCCTCGAAGACCATCTCTTCGTCGAGCTCGCCGACGCGGGCCTTGTCCTTGTCAGCGCCGGTCAGGAAGACGCCGTACAACCCGCGATCCGGGATGGTGCCTGCGTTCGCGATGGCGACGCGCTTGGCGCCCTGCCGGGCCATGACGAAGCCGTTGACGCGGTCCCACGTCACGCGCGGCCGCAGTTCGGCGAATTCATCCGACGGGTAGCGGCCCGACAGCATGTCGAGCACGCCGTCGAAAATCGGCCGGGAGAGCTCGGCGAATGGCGCCGCCGATCGCACCGTGCGATAGAGGTCCTCGACCGACCACCGCTCCATGGACGCCATGGCGACCAGCTGCTGTGCCAGCACGTCGAGCGGATTACGCGGATAGCGTGACGATTCGACCTTGCCCTGGCGCATCGCCGCGGTCACCGCCGCACAGGCGACGAGGTCACCGCGGAACTTCGGGAAAATGATGCCTTCGCTGGCCTGCCCGACGCTGTGGCCGGCGCGGCCGATGCGCTGCAGGCCGCTCGCGACCGATGGCGGCGCCTCGATCTGGATCACCAAGTCGATCGCGCCCATGTCGATGCCGAGCTCCAGTGACGACGTGGCGACGAGTGCGCGCAGGTGCCCGGCCTTGAGCAGGTCTTCGATCTCGGTGCGCTGCGCGCGAGCCAGCGATCCGTGATGCGCGCGCACCAGTTGTTCGCCGGCGATCTCGTTCAGCGCGCCGGCCAGGCGTTCCGCGAGGCGGCGGCTGTTGACGAACAGCAGCGTCGATCGATGCGATCGGATCAGCTCGACGAGGCGCGGATGGATCGAGCTCCAGATCGATTGCGCCACCGGTCCCTGCGACGCCGGACCGCTCGGCTGCTCGACGGGTTTGCCCATCGCCGCCATGTCCTCGACCGGTGTCTGCACGCTGACGAGCAGTTGCTTCGGCGCGCTCGCATCGACGATCGTCACCGGCCGGTACTTGACCGTGTGATCGTCTTCAAATTCCTCATGCACGGACTCGGCGGGGGCTTGCGGGCTTGCGGGCTTACGGGCTTGGGGGGAGCGCTTGGGCTTCGCCTTCGGGTTCTTTGCGGCCGGATTGTGAGCACCACCGAGATACCGTGCGACTTCGTCGAGCGGGCGCTGGGTCGCCGACAGGCCGATCCGCTGTATAGGCTTGTTGGCAATTCGCTCGAGCCGTTCGAGCGACAGCGCCAGGTGCGCACCGCGCTTGGTCGCGACCATGGCGTGAATCTCGTCGATGATGACCGTCTCGACCGACTTCAGGCTCTCGTGCGCGTTCGACGTCAGCAGCAGGAATAGCGATTCCGGCGTGGTGATGAGGATGTCGCCGGGGGTCCGCTGAAACTTCGCGCGCTCGGAGGCAGGCGTGTCGCCCGTTCGCACCGCGATCGCCGGTGCATGAAACGGGACGGCCTTCGCGGCCGCGATGTTGGCGATTCCCGCCAGCGGTGCGCGCAGATTGCGCTCGACGTCAACGGCCAGTGCCTTCAGCGGAGATACATAGAGAACGCGGCACCGCGCGGCGGATTCCGGCGGCGGCTCGAACATCATTCGGTTGAGTGACCATAAGAAAGCCGTCAGCGTCTTGCCGCTTCCGGTCGGCGCAAGGATCAGCGTCGACTCGCCACGCGCGATCGCCGGCCAGCCGCGCCTCTGCGGCGCTGTCGGTGCGGGAAAGACGGCGCTGAACCACGCCGCGACCGCCGGGTGGAAGTCCTTCACATAGATATCTTGCATCGACGCACTGCGTTATAATGTGCAGATTCATGGGTGATGCTGGAGAAGGACTGATCGACGCTGAAGCGCGCTTGCAAGAGCGCATGGACGAACTCGAGGAAGCTCGCAAGGTCTCGAAAGATCGTGGACCGAAGGTGGACCCCGAGTACGTGAGGCAGGTGGAATCGCTCCGCCTCGCCAAGATCGAACTGCAGCGCCAGGCGGAAGCCACGACGCATGCAACGCGCAAGGATCAGATCGGACAGGCGATCGCGGAAATCGATCGGCGCCTGGCCGGTATGAACAAGAAGAAGTAAATCCTCGGATTTCGGATCGCGGATTTCGGATCGCGGACTAAGGGCCCTTCACGTCGTTTGCGAAAACGAGCGGCGTGGATGGCCTTTTTTCCTTTAGGATG
>Ga0157380_10001881_pt1 | contig 13915 bp, 4 predicted proteins | sample S35metaG_FD_119757 | JGI IMG/M metagenome (GOLD analysis project Ga0157380, IMG submission 119757) | Switchgrass rhizosphere microbial communities from Kellogg Biological Station, Michigan, USA - S3-5 metaG | ecosystem: Host-associated > Plants > Roots > Rhizosphere > Soil | place: USA: Michigan... | reverse complement strand
GCGAGGAGAAGTAGGGCTTTGACAGAATTATTTTTTAGATTCATGCAGGAAGAGTTACAGGGGCGCAGTCAACCCTTGTCCGCGTGCAAGTGGAAATTATCATATCAGCGTGGATCTTGCTACTCCTGGTGGGCCAATTGACGTGGGCCTGCTAAAACGCATTCACAGTAAATTCGTTTTTGACAGACGCGTACACGTTCTAAGCGGTTTGCTGTCTGAAATGATCCCCGGCGGCGCGCAAGTGCTGGATGTCGGCTGCGGCGACGGCATGGTTGCGAAGTTGATTATGGAAGCGCGCCCCGACGTCGAGATCAAAGGGATTGATGTGCTCAAACGTGAACACTCACACATCCCAGTCAGCCTCTTCGATGGTCGAGTAATTCCCTACCCTGAGGCAGATTTCGACGTCGTGATGTTCGTGGATGTACTTCATCACATGCTTGATCCAAATATTCTCTTACGTGATGCAAGACGTGTCGCGCGGCAGAGAATCCTTATCAAGGACCACACGAAGGATGGTTTTTTAGCAGACTCGACTCTGCGTTTGATGGACTGGGTAGGAAATGCCCCACACGGCGTGCACTTACCCTATAATTTCTGGCCGCAGAAACGCTGGCTAAAGGTGTTTGGCGAGCTTAAGTTAGAAGTTGACGTCTGGGAGAACGACCTGCACATCTATCCTCTACCGGCGAGCTGGCTGTTTGATCGCTCACTACACTTTGTTGCTAGTCTTAGTAAGAAGACTTCCTAGCCTTCGAGCGTGCGGGAAAAAAATCGGGCGCTGCTACTTGCGAAGCAGCGCCCCTTTAGTTTCTGAGTCTTATCAGGCTCAGAACTCGAACCGCGCGGCGAACTGGATAATGCGCGGCGGATAAACATTACCGGTCGTGATCTGACCGAAGGTGGCGCTGTTGATGTTGAAGATATTGCTGTCTTCACCAAGGCTAGCAGCGTTGCCACCCGTTGGCGCATAGAAATTAACGTTGTTCAGGACGTTAAAGACTTCCATACGCAGTTGCAGCCTGGACCTCTCGTTGAATGCGATGTTCTTGATCAAACCCGCATCAAAGTTGAAGTATCGCGGTCCATTGATAAAGGTACGTGTCAAATTGCCGGTCTGTCCGGGCTGTGCTCTGAAGAACACTTGTCCCGGGAAACCCGCGGTTGGCGCCGTACCCAGATTGCCGCCCGTGGCCGTTCCGTCTGGAGCGATCACAGCGGGATTTATCAAATAGATCTTGCCATTCTGCTTGTAGATCCCGACCAGGTTCTTGATTTGATCGGTCGTCAAGCTGGAGTTCGCGCCCTGGCGAGTGGATCGTCCCGCGCGATTCAGCGTACCGGTGAGATCTCGAATCGAGATCGGAGCACCAGAACTGATATTGATCAATGTCGTGATCTGGAAGCCACCGAACAAGCGATTGGTTCCTTCACCGGAGCTTAACCAGTGCTTGCCTTTGCCAAATGGCAGTTCGTAGATCGAATTGATGTTGACAGTATGGGTCCGGTCATAGTCCGTCCTTGCATAGTCCAGATTCTTGTTGTTGTTGTCCAGGTAGGGATCGAATCTGGCCTGCGCGTCCGTTTCGATGTCGGACAGGACCTTCTGGAACGTGTAATTCGCCTGGAAGCTCAGACCATTGACGAAGCGTCGACGAATCTCAGCCTGCAGAGCGTTGTAACGGTACTTACCACCGTTAGTAATCAAATCCACTGGTCCTGCAAAAAGGTTACGTCGGAAAGCAATACCGGTGTTTGTCGCCGGATCGAAATCCAAACCGTTCTGGATGTAGAGCAACGCCAAGTCAGCAGGCGTGCCGTTAATGATTGGACCAACCACGGCCGAATTATTCAAGAACGATCCAAATGGAAGCGCGTTGAACGCGGGCAGTGGCTGACTCCCGGCGATGAGCGGGTTAAAGCTCGCGTCAGTACAGCGAGTTAGTGGGTCGCCCGTGCCGGCAATCGTCGCTCCCTGCAAGCGGCAGTTGTTGCGGGCAATCACGAAGTCTCGCAGGAAGTTTCCAGCATTGATGTTGATTTGATTGAGGTCAACACCGCGGACCATGTTGTTGCTGCGTCCGCCTACATATCGAATCTCGATAGCAGTCTGATGACCAATTTCACGCTGGAAGCCAATGTTGTACTCGTCGTTGCGTTGGACCTGGATGTTCGGGTCGATCGCAAAGACGGTGTTGAAGAAACCTCCATTGTCGGCATTCGCCTGAGCAAAGGTGATTGGCGGAGTGCGGAATGGAGGAAGTTGAAACGCCGGCAGATTCGTAAACCTGGCATTGATCTGGCCTGTACCACCAGCGAGTCCCACCAGGTTCAAACCAGCGTTACCACCGGCGGCGTTGAGTGACGAGGTGACGTATTCATCGTTCACGTAGCTGGTGCGGAAACCACCACGAATGACGGTCCTTCCGGCACCTGGCATTAACATGCTCAGGAACTTGTTCTCGAACTCAGGCGCATAAGCCAGACTTACCACCGGAGCAAAGTTGTTGTTGTCTTGTTTGTAGAATCTGCCCGGCTTCCCAGCATTGCCGCCAACGATTCCATAAGAACCGTTACGATTTGTAATCGCATCAACGACATTCGTTCCCGCCGGAATGATTGGCTCGAGGAATACTCGATCCGGATTCGTCAAAGGAGTAAAGATGTCATAACGCAATCCAAGGTTCAGGGTCAGGTGCGGCGAGATACGCCACTGGTCGCTGACATATGAACCAATCGTGTCGAAGTTAAGCTGCTGAATCGACGGCGCGCCCAACTGAGCACCGACTGAAGGGTTCACAAAATTCGCGGCCACTGAACCGGCGCCGATAATTCCGCCGAGCAAATAGCGCAATGAATCAGCACGCGTGCGTTGTGTTGCACTGATACCTCCGGGATAAAGCGAGGCGGACAGACGCGGCGTCGTACCAATGTTTACGTTTGAGATAGCATAAATCGGCGTCTTGTTGAAGTTACTGATCACTTCGATTCGCTGCGCGTTGAAGTCGGTTCCAAAGCGAAGCGAGTGATTGCCGATGTTATAGGTAGCATTGTCCTGGAAAGTGTACTGACGAGTGTTACGTCCCTGATCTTCAAAGCTGGCTTCCGGCGAATTGACTAGAGGAATTCCCGAGACGGGCACTCCGTTAGCGGCAATTTGGCCGATGATGAAATCGGTCGGCAAAGAGCCTTGCTTGAAGAACGGCACAGCAGGTTGATAAGCGCCACGAACTTCGTTAACGAAGTTTGAGCCAATAGTTTTGCGCCAGGAAGCGATGTACAGCTTGGTTGGGCCACTTTGGACTACGAACGGCGCGATTCCGAAACCACCAGCATCGACTTGTCGCTGGTCGCCGTTGTTATTGTACTTGTAGACAAAGTTGATGCTGTTGCTGTTGTTAATGTCAAAGTCGAGCCGCGTCGTAAAACCATTGCGCGCGTCATTGTCCGCCTGATTGAACTGCAACAACTGGGTTAGACCGTTGTTGGCAATAGTTGAATTTCCGACGGCGGGCATCTTATCCAAAATTCGTGCCTTGATCGTCGGGTCAACTGCCAGAACGCCGCCCTGAGATGCCGGAATTGGACCGGTCATCCCGGCGCCAGTCAAGACATTGATGGTACGGGTCACGCCGGCATTGTCAGTGTAAGTAAAGTTACCGGTCCGCGCGGTTCCAAGCAGAACCGTGCGTGTAACTGAACGCTGTTGTCGCAGCAGAAAGCGTTCATATTGCGCAAAGAAGAATGCCTTGCCTCGAATCACTGAGGCGCCGCCCTCTCCAAATCGGGGCAGGGGCAGCGGACCGCTGGCCTTGCCGCCAAACTGATTGCGATTAAGGAATGGCCGAGGAATACCCGCCGCGTTGTTAAAGAAATCATTTGCCGCAAATTTCACGTTGCGGTTGTACTCCCACAGTGAGCCGTGATATGTCTGGCCGCCTCGAGGGGTAACGAGTTGAACTTGAGTAGAACCACCACCACCCGCGTCCGCGTTCGCGTTCTGAGTGACGACGGTGAATTCGCCAGTGTCATCGACCGTGGGTCGATCTTGTACGAAACCGCCAGTACGGATGAAATTATCCTGGATGTTGATGCCGTCACGAGTGTAGTTCGCCGACGACGACCGCTCACCATTCACTGAAGCACTGGTGGCGTTAGCGCCAGCGACAGTGTTTAGCAGGGTGAGCGGATTGCGGCCATTGAGTGGCAACTCGAGGATCTGCCGCTGACTGACGGTGTTGCTCAATTCAGCGTTAGTGGAATTAATGACATCGGCGCCGGCTACTACGGTGACGTTCTCCGACACCTGACCAACTTCCAACGTCGCGTTAAGCGAATACTCTTGACCAATGTCAATCTTTACATCGGCGGCGTTAAAGGACTTATGTCCCGGCGCCGAAATGGTAACGGTGTAGGTGCCGACGTCCAGTTGCGTCACACTAAATGTGCCTTCGCCGCTGGTTGTAGCCGTGCGCTCCTTACCGGTTTGATTATCTTTGATAGAGACGCTTGCCCCAGGGATGACACCGCTCGCATCTGTTACTGTACCGGCGAGCCGGCCGGTACTTGATTGACCCAGCGCGGGTAGCGCCGCCAAACAAAGTACCAAGAACAATTTTACCGCTCTTCTCATTGCTGACTCCTCTTCAAATGTTGGTTAACTATGACAACAGGAACCGGGAGACTGCTTTACGGATCGTTTCAACTATTCAAGAGTTCGTAACGTCCTATCGGTGCTCCTGTTTTCCGTCTGCTTGAAGTGCAACCGCTATTCCTCCTAACCGGAAACAAGGAGCGGACAGTTTTTATTGAAGTTCTTTTTCGAGAATGCTCGCCGCGGATTGTTGGAATTGGATTCGCAAGGTGTGAAGTTGAGGATTATGGATAAACGGTTCGAAGCGCTGAAGTGTGGTCTTCCGGAAAATTGGATATGGCCGGCCTAAAACCTTGGAACTGTTTCAAGTTTCAGGTTCGAAGCGAACTGTTTCAAGTTTCAGGTTCAAATCGAACCTGTTTCAAGTTTCAGGTTCAAAGTTTCAGGTTGATGGGGGTTGCACGAAAAGTCACGAATCCCACCTGCGGAAGCAGGTGGATGGTTTCAATCACAGCCTAGCTTGAAGCCCTTGTGTGGTCTTTTGGAATCCCACCTGTGGGAGCAGGTGGATAATTCAAGTCCTGCCTTCCGTAAGAAATTGAGGATGAGGCTGCACTTGAAACATCCCTCAGCTGCTGTTGAGGGAATTCAAAGATTTAATTTCCGAACTCTTTTTGTGGGCTGTAATTGAAAACAACCGCCAGCTTCCGCAGGCGGGATTCGTGACTTTCGTGCAAAGCCAGTTGATGGAGTTCAAACGTTGAAACGTTGAAACCTGAAACTTGAAACCTGAAACTTGAAGACCCGGCCTGCTCTCGCATTGCCGGGTCTGCCAAGGTTAAAGAACCTGTAATCCGATCTCAGAAAGTGAATTTCAGCTGATACCGGATAACCCTTGAGCCTCCATCGGCAAATCGCGGATCAAGGAATCTCTGAGCAGTAGAACCGAACACGCTGGCTGCTATGCCCTGATCAAGCGGCGCGAACGGACTCACACTGCTTTGCCCGAATTGTGGATGATTGAAAATGTTAAAGAACTCAGTCCTGAACTCGAGGCGCTTGGTCTCGCCAAGTTTGGTGCGTTTCAGGATGTTGAAGTTCCAGTTGTTCGTTCCTGGCGAGCGCAACGTATTACGTCCCAGGTTTCCTATGCCGGTGCCGGCAAGGATACCAATGTACTGCGCCTGAGTTGGACTAATGCACGCGCCACTTGCATCAGGATTAGTGTAGAACACTGCTCCAACCGCAACGCTGCATGGATTAACCGTTGCGGTCGCCACTGCAGGTTGAGCACGTACATTCTTTTGACCTGACGGATTGTAAAGCGGCCGATCGTAGTTACCGCCGCCGACGCCATCAGCGTCCTGGCCGTTTATTACGGTTAGCGGTACTCCGCTCTCGAAGGTTGTAATCCCCGACAGCTCCCATCCGCCAAGCAGATGTCCCACGAACGACCTCTGGTCTTGCATCCAGGGGAGTGCGTATACATAGGTGATCGTAGCGCGATGCGTTCGATCAAAGAACGACACCGCACGTTCAGCCGCCTGACCACCGAAGATCGCAGGAAATGCTGATTGCTGCGGTTGGTTCACTTCAGCGATCGCGAATACTTCGCTGGCGTTGTCCATCCCCTTCGAATAAGTATACGAACCCGTGGCGGTGAAACCTTTTGCGAAACGGCGCGTTAACTGGAGTTGTCCCGAGTGATAGCTCGAAGAGCCGCCGTTCGTACGAATCAACCGCGACCCTTGCAAGTTGTCTAAACGTCCCGAGATTAAACAACCGGCAGCGCCCGGAGTGCATGTCTGCGAACCGGTAAAGCCCGGAGGCGTAATGCGGGCTATGCCGGGCAAAAATGCGCTGGCCACGCGCGGAACCGATGGGTTCAGATCCTCATTGATGTAAAGCTTAGTGCCCTTGGTGCCGACGTATGAAACATCAAGGAGCAAGTTGTGCGGTAACTCTCTCTGTATTCCGAAAGACCACTTCTGGTAATACGGATTGACGAGGTTTGAGATCACCAGCGTCTGGCCATCAAGCGGCGAAAGCGGCCTCGCCGATGTCGGCAATGATGTGGAAGTGTTCGCCAGTCCCCGTGGAGCCGTAGTAGTTACGACGGAAGCGATGTTAGTCGCAATCACGTTCGGAGATGACGTTTGGGCATTGGAAGCGATGTTATTGAAGAATGAGTCATAGCCTATTTGGTACCCAGCCCTAATGACGGATTGCTTGTCTCCGAAGAGACGAGCCAGGAAACCGTTTTTATACGAGGGCGAGTAAGCTAGACCAACGGTAGGTCCAAAGTTGTTGTTGTCTCGCTGCGTTCGGTTCGGCTCGCTGTATGGACCTGCGAAGGTCACCGGATCTACGTTGAAGAGGCCCGTGAATGCTGATGTCCTGAGACTATCCAGGGGCTGGCCGAAGTTTTCATAACGAACACCTAGCGTCAGGGTCAGAGAGTCTGAGGCCTTCCAGCGATCCTGGAAGAAGTAGGCCTGCCGGGTCATGAAAGGATAATACTTCGCGCTTCCGAAATCCTTTCGCGAGCTGCCTCCCGAACCGCCAAAGTCATCGAGGAAATTAGCGAAGGCAGTAAAGCCGCCGCCGCTGTTGTAAACAAATTGACCGCGTTCGACGATAGGAGCGAACTGCCTGGAACGTTGTTTCAGAATGTCTACACCGGCACGGAACGTATGGTTGCCGTGAAGGTAAGTCACCGTATCTTGAAACAGGTAGTTGTTCGCAACTCTTCCTTGCGGCAGATTCGTCTGCACTCCAATGGAACTCACCTGCGTGCTTTGAAAATCATATCGCGGCAGAGTATTGCCAATGTCGTTTGATGGGTCGACCGGAAAGAAGAGGTTGATCCGGTTGTAAGCAATGCGCGCCTCGTTCGTAAACACGGGAGAGAAAACATGCGTCTCCGCGATCATGAGATTTAGGTAGCGGTTCTGCTGCGTCGTTTCCAAACCCGGAAAATTCGAAGTCGCAGGATTCGCCAACGTGTAGCGCCAAAGCATTCGGCCAGACAGTTGATCCTTCTCACCGAGCTTATGGTCGATACGTGTCTGTAGTTGTTGGTCCTTGAACTTTGCCGCCACCGAGTAGGTGGTCTGACCAATTTCAAGCGCCGGCCTCCCTGACCCGAGCGCGACAGTGCTCAAGTTCGAAGTAGCACGGAGGGAGCCGATTACGCCCAGGTAAGTATCCAGTCTTGGATTTGCGCCTGGCGCATAGAGAGACCGCAGCGTGGCAACACCTGCGGCCGACGGAACGGTTCTGGTAAAACCGCTGCTTGAAGCCTGCCGCTGTTCCTGATATGCAGTAAAAAAGAAGGTTCGGTTTTTCTTGATTGGACCACCAACCGTCCCTGCAAACCACTGCTCGGTACCAGGCAGCGGATGATGCCGGTTCAGCACTACCGGATCGACCGCCTGAGTATTCGAGGTCGCGTCGTCGAAGGTTGAATCGAGCAAGTAAGAAAGAGATCCGTGAAAGCTGTTGGCGCCACTTTTGGTAATCACGTTGACTACGGCCCCACCGGCCCGACCGAACTCAGCATCGTAATTCGAGGTTTGAACTGATACCTCCTGCACGGCATCCGGATTAGTGATTTGAAATGCCTGGCCGGCCACGGAGATGTCATTGTTCTCGGTGCCGTCGATCAGAAAGTTATTAGATCGTCCGCGCGAACCATTGACCGAAAAGGTGGCTACGCCAAGCCCAAAGCGGTTGGAACTGACCCCGGGGAGAGTCAATGCGAGGGCCACCGGGTTACGAGCGGCAAAAGGTAATTCCGTGATGCGCCGCTCTTCGATGTTTCCGCCTCGGACCGGAGCTTCTGTTTGCAGCAATGTGCCCGCCTCGGTGGTGACGTCAATCGTCACCTGCTGACCAGCTGGAGACATCGATGCGCCGACCTCGGCGATTTGGTTTGCTTTGACGTCGATGTTGATCTTGGTAACTTCACCAAAACCGGTCGCCACTATCTTTACCGAATAGCCACCAAGATCGACAGCGTCAAAACGATATGCTCCTTCAGCATTGGTTACAGTCGATCTTTCAACTTGAGTTGCGGTGTTGGTCAGCGTAACGTTCGCCCCCTGGATTACCGCGCCACTAGGATCGGTAACTACTCCACTAACTGTGCCACGGCTGGTTTGAGCGAAGATCGTCGCGGTGAATAGAACGCTCAAAATGCACGGACACAGAAATGCTCGCAAAAACTTAATCGTTAGCCTCATATGAAACTCCTCTTGCAGTCTGAAGTCGGGTCAACCGAACTTGGAGTGTTGGAGTCGGATCTAAATATCCGACATTACGTAATGGGATGGATCAACCCATTGTGTTCGTTACTGAACGTGCAAGATGCATTCCGCTATGCAGATGCAGTCAGGTCGTTCCTTAATTGGGTGGCAGAGTGGTCAAGTTTGGGTGAGGAAATTTGACGATTTGGAGAAGCTTGAGAATTATGAATTTTAAATTGAATTACGGAAGTAACCACTATCCGAAGAATGGGATGTGAATCATGAACAGGTTGCGTTCCCCGATCGCTTCAATACAGTACCCGGAGCGGTAGCGACGGGATCTATGACGAAACGGGGGGTAAACTCATGTTTTGAGGGAGTTGAGTCTTCGATCCCGTCGCTACCGCTCGGGGTACTGTAGTGCTGTGTCCTGGCTGGATGCACAGCTCCTCAGATTTCGACACTACTCCGGAATCACTTCCCTTTCGTGTTGGTCTTTTCCGACAAGACCCAGTGATCGGGATCGAGTTCAACCTTGCTGGGCCTCATGGGCAGCTTGATATCAAAGGTCCCTTTTGGCCCCATCGCGTAAACAGTTCCGCGCGCCTGTTGCTTACCGCCAAAGGTTATGACCATCGGCAATACCATGAACCAATCATCTGGTACATTTTCCTGAGTGACAACACCGCTCAGGATCACGGAGCCATCAGGTTGATCCTTGACCTGATAGTCCAGCTGATACGACGGTAACTCAGTTCGATAAACCCATTCCCTAAAGAACCAATCGAGATTATTAATACCGTACTTGCGAGCAATGGCTGTTTTTGCGAAGTGTTCGTTGGCCACCATGCGGAAATCATCGGTCGAGGCAAACTTACCGTGGTAACGATTCACAAAGTCAGTCATCATTTTGAAGAATGGATCTCCGTCGCCTGTCGCAGGATCAGTCAACAGGAAGTGCAGCATGCGCAACACCAGCGCGCCCTTGTTATAGATTAACGTCTGATAAGCGCCAAGCGTTTTAGTAGTGCTCAAGCGGTGTCCAAGGATGATTGGGCCAACATCTACCAATCTCCCTTTGCCCACTCCCGTTAATGTTTCAGGCGGATCTTTAAGTGACGAGCGTAGGCGGGAGAGCAGCTCGTCGCGCGCACCTGGGCCTTCGCGTCTGGCGGTGTAAAGAATTCCTGAGTACTCAGCAAAGCCCTCGCTAAGCCATTGGTCCCGATAGGATCGCCACGCGACAATGTTGCCCCACCACTGGTGAGAGGTTTCGTGAGCAATGAACACGTAGGTGTACTTGCTGGCTCGATCCGTCGCGGGAATCATCAACAAGGTGGGAAAGCCCTGACCGAAGTTGAAAGGATGGAACGCGGCGCCGAAAGTTGGATAAGGATACTTGCCGAAGAGCGCGGTAAAAAAGCGGAGCGAGTTATCAAGCTCGGCAAGAATAAAGTCTTCCTTTATTGCCATCAATCCACCAGGTAGCGAATTGAATTCAATTGGTATCGGATCACCAACACCACCTTGTTCGAACTTCACCATTTGTGAGTGACGCTCGAATGGACCAAGCGCAAAGGTAACTAACGCAACGGGCTCTTGTATCTGATACCTCGTGACCATCGTATTCTTGTCTTCGACATCGATCTCTTCACTGAGCCGTTTGCCAACGCTGGCGATGTGTAATTTCTTTGGATGGCGATAAGTCATGTCGAAAGTTGCTCGATCAAGGTATCCCGCCCGCGGAAACCAGCTCTCATTTGAGCGGGGGTAATGACAGTCGCTAACAGATTCAGAGTCATACATGAAGTCGCCCTGAATAGTTAGATCGAGATTAAGCTTCTGATCTGCTGCCATCTCAGCCGGGAGAAAAATAGTGAAGCCGCCCTCCCAATCTTCCTGCACGGTCGTCACCTCTTTCCCATCGAACCGAGCTTGCTTGATACGCATCTGCTTCTTGAGCCGCATGTTGTCGTATTCCCCAAGCGATTCACCGATGTCGAAAGATACAGCCCGCAAGTGATCGACTCTGGTAGTCGACTCCACCCTGGTAAGCAAACCGAGATACTTCTTGTGATCGCGCAGATCAATATTCATGTCGTAATGAGTAACATCGATTAGATTATTGATGTCGGCGTAAGCTACGCGGCGCAGCTTGTAATCATCCTGGCCGTAAAATGCCATCCAGATTTCCGGGCCATACACATCCGCGTTGTAGGTGAAGATCAATCCCTTCTCGCCGCCATTCAAACCAAAGTTAGAAACGGGCATGCGATTCTGATAATCAAGTATGTAAGTAAACCTCCCGCGTTTCCCTCCATCGAAAGTGGCGAAAAAGAATCCCGGTTGTTCCTGATTCAAAATCGAAAGCGTGATTCGTGAAGATAGATTTGCGCCCGTCTCCTTTAAGACGCGGGCCTCGACTTCAGACCCGGTCTTTTCAATTCGAGCGTCGCCAGGGCCTGGACCCGCCGCAGTCTGACCAAGCTGCTGAAAGGTGTCATCACTAAATCTCAACACGGCCGTTTTGAAATCCGAGTCCACCACATCGGCGTGCAAGAGCCGCCGTACATTCTCGACTTCAAACTCACTAGGTGGTACTTCCGCTGAAAAGGTGCCGTTGCCGGTAAAGATAGCTCCCGTTACTCGACCGGCGACTGGGGCAGCGAAGTAAAACGTCCCGTTGAAAGTCATGCGAACTCGATCGCGAGTGAGCGTCAATCCGCTTACGGTGACGGGTGTTGCTGTGAGAGAAAATGCTTTGATTTGGTCGTAGAGCTCTTTGCCACTCGGTGGAGTTGAACTTTGAGCGATTACATGGGCAGCGGCAACTGAGACTGAAGCGAAGATAAAAAGCGAAACAATTCGACGCGCAAAGACGAGGGGGACGAATGCCATGGAAGCCTCCAGCGGACGTGAGCGAACGAACGCTCGTCACGCTAACGCGTTTGCGGATGGGCTGTCAATTTTTTAGATGACTTGGTGGTGGTCTAGTTTGGTTTCGTAACGCAAACTGTTAGTTTGCGGATGCGTTGAATGCCATTCAATCCATGCAACCTAACAGTTTGCGTTACAACTTAGGCCACTACCGATGACCTGCATCCTGCGCGCACGGCTCGCCTTATACAAAAAGGGCCGAGGCAAAATACCTCGACCCTCTTCGTGTTGCTGACCCCTTGGCTTAGAACTGATACCGCAAAGCAAACTGCATAACTCGTCCGGCCTTCGTCTCGTTCAACGGAGTCTGGGTTGCTGTGAGCTTCCCAAAATCCGGTGAAACGGTCGTGCCGAGCAAGAATGGATCAGTTCCTAAACCAGTGCCCGAGATGGGCCCGGTCAGTTTTTGTGTGTTCGTCACGTTGAAGACTTCCCATCGGAAAGTAATTGTCTGACCTTCCCAGGGCAGTTTGAACGTTTTGTTTAGACCAGCATCGATCGCAAAGTAACCCGGATAACGGAATACGTTGCGGTCTCCGCCCTCACCCGGACGCGGATCTCGGAAGCTGAGATACGCGGCCTGCGGATCTGCGAATAGGTTTGGCTCGCCGTTGACATCACCCGGATGAGACTTGACTGGTTTTACTGCCACCATGCCGGATGAGATCTGCCAGTTCGTCGCCCAGCGTTGGAATGCGAATGGGCGGCTCGCTGCAGTCGGAAGCCCCGAGTTCCAGCGGAACACACCGGTCGATTGCCAGCCACCAAGCAACGCATTAGCAAATCCCTTCGAATGGCCGAGGAACATCTTGCCGCTGCCAACCGGGAGTGAATAAACCCAATCGGCGGTCACCAGGTGGCGAATGTCGAAGTCAGAACTGGCGTAGTTCTGCTCGGGGGTCAATGGATTGAAGATCAGCGACTGCGTCGAGAAGTTACCCACATTCTGCAGTCCTGATGCGTCATCAAGCGCATGCGAAAGTGTGTAATTAATGTCGACGCCCAAGTCTCTGGTCAGTCTCTTGCGGAGAGTTAGTTGTCCAGAGTTGTAATTTGAAATGCCGAAGGTAGACCACGTATTCAACGCGGCGTACTGAGGGTTAACAAAGGTGTTGTTGAAGATTGAAGACGGTCTGTCATCCCATCGAGCATTTGACTGCAGGAACGTGTAATCGGTCACGTTCAATCCGCCAACACTCGGTAAGGCGATGCGCATATAGGCACGTTGCGTCGCCGTTAAGGCTGTCGGAACGCCGAGAACGCTGAAGGTTCCGGCTATACCCGGCAGCACATTCTGGAAGAATGGTAGAGGCTGAACCGAAGTAATCGGCACACCCGCGTAGCGCAAGTCGATGAGCTTATTGATCGCTTCGTACCAGGTTTGGCCAGAGACCGCATCACGCAGATTGTTGAAGTGCATGATGTCGCGCTGCGCCAGAAGATCGCGGGCGAAACGGCCGACATAGCTCGCTTCGACAGTCCATCCCCTGCCGAGCTCGCGGCCATAGGAGACGTTGATGCTGTAGTTGCGGGGAGTCGTAATGGTGTCGTCCAGCGATGTTTCGATTCGCTCAGCTCCGTTAGGCAGCTGCGAGAGAGGAAACTGTATCGTCTGGTTGAAGTTTCCAACGATACCGGGCAGCGTGCGCACATTGACTGGGCCACCAGTAAAGAGCGGGGCCAGATTTGTGCTCACGTTGTAAGTGTTCACCGGAATCGTAAGCGCGGACGCGAACCCGAGTTGGTTATTCAAATCAAAGTTCACGGCGAGCTGGCTGCCGATGCGATCGTAAGTCATACGGAAACCGCCGCGTATTACACTCTTGCCTTCGCGTCCAACCAGGCGTCCTAACAAGTTGTCGCCCAAATCGGGAGACCAGGCAACAGCAAATGAAGGTGCAAAGTTGTTCCAGTCCTGATTGTAAAATCCACGCCTGCCATTCTTCTTACCAGAGCGATCCAACAGGATCGGCTCGTTGTAAGGCACTCCGATATTGGCGCCTTGTTTTCGGCGTTCGAAGTAACCTCCCAAACTCGTGGTAGGCTGCGTTTGAAAACCGTTGACCTCGTAAACCGGAGTCGAGGTATTCCAACGAACTCCATAAGTGACCGTCAGGTTCTGACGAAGACGCCACAT
>Ga0157380_10001879_pt1 | contig 13917 bp, 10 predicted proteins | sample S35metaG_FD_119757 | JGI IMG/M metagenome (GOLD analysis project Ga0157380, IMG submission 119757) | Switchgrass rhizosphere microbial communities from Kellogg Biological Station, Michigan, USA - S3-5 metaG | ecosystem: Host-associated > Plants > Roots > Rhizosphere > Soil | place: USA... | reverse complement strand
CTTCTTCGGCGCGATCAACTGACCGACGAGGACCAGACTCTGCTCCGCGCCTGGGCGATCGATGATGTAAATCTGATCTCGCGTGAGCGGCGCCACTGTCGCAATGTTCTTCGTGGGCACATCGCCCGGCTTCCACGTTCTGAAAACGCGCTCGAGTTTGGGCGTGAGCTGTTCCATGGCAATGTCGCCCACGACGATCAACGTCGCGTGATTCGGTTTGAACCATGCCTGATGAAATGCCGACAAATCGGCCTGCGTCGTCGCATTGACTGACGCGGTCGTGCCCGAACCCGTCAGGGGCTGCGCATAGGCATGTCCCGGTCCGTACACAAGGCCGGGCAGCACGCGCAGCGCAAGACCGAACGGCTGGACTTTTTCCTGATCGATCTGCGCCAGCACGTTCTTTTTCACGCGGGCAAGATCGGACGCCGGAAATGCCGGGTTCAGAATGACGTCCGCGTAGAGATCCAGCGCCGGATCGAGTTTCTCCGTGAGCGCAGAGATGCCGACGGTCTGAGTATCGAGATCCGCTCCCGCAAATAGGTTGGCACCGAGGAGCGCGAGCTGATCCGCCAGTTGAGGCGCGGTTCGTGATGCCGTTCCCTGATCCAGCATGCTCATGGTCATGGACGACACGCCGGGCAGATCCGGCTTGTCCGCGGAGTACCCACCATCGATCACCATCGACATGCGAACCACCGGGATCGCCGATCGGCGGGCGAGAATGACCTTGAGTCCGTTCGACAACGTCGCCGTCTGCGTCGGAGGCAAGGGCGCATCGGGCGGCAGGGCGATGTCGGGCAGCTTCGACCGATCCACGGTCGACGTGACGGTCTCGTAGTCCGGGAACGGCTCGATGTCGAGCACGTAGACACCGTCGGACAGCCAGCGCGTGGCGACTGCCTGCAGATCGGCCGCTGTGGTCGCCTGAATCTCACGTTGATCCTTCAGGTACGCCTCCGGATCGCCGTGCAGGACCTGTCCTCGCGCGAGCACGTCGGACTTGCCGCCGAATCCGCCGATGCGTTCGATGCCTCGGATGAAATTCGCGCGCGCCTGCGTGCGAACGCGCTCGACTTCTTCAGCAGTCGGGCCTTTCGTGAGAAACGCCGTCACTTCCTCGTCGAGCGCGCGTTCCACGGCGCGCCGATCACCACCCGGCTGGACGTCGGCCCAGAGCCAGAACTGTCCGCCGATCTCGCGGTCGTCCAGGAAGCCCACCACGCTCGTGGCGGTTCGATCCTTGTAGACCAGACGTTTGTAGAGCCGCGACGACGGGCCGCCCGCAAGCAGGTCCACTACCAATCCCAGCCGAGTCGAATCGGCCGTGCCGGTCTCGGTCACGTTCCAGACTTTGATGATGCGAGCCTGCGGAACGCGGTCCTGCATCACTTGGCGCTGGACACCTGTTCGCTTGGCGACCCACGCCTGTGGTCGCGTGAGCGGCGGGCCCGACGGGATATCGCCGAAGTAGCGCTCGACGCGCTGCTTGATGTCCTGCGGATTCACGTCGCCCGCGACAACAAGCGTTGCATTGGCGGCGCCGTAGTACTCCGCGAACCAGCCTTTCACATCGTCAAGCGACGCCGCATTGAGATCTTCCATCGATCCGATCACCGACCAGGAATACGGATGTCCTTTCGGATACGTGTTCTCCGCGACCGTGATGAACGACTTTCCGTACGGCTCGTTTTCTCCCTGGCGTTTTTCGTTCTGGACCACGCCGCGTTGTTCGTCGAGGCGCGGCTTGTCGATGACGCCGACGAGATGGCCCATGCGATCGGATTCGAGCCACAGGATGCGGTCGAGCGCCGAGACCGGCACATTCTGAAAATAGTTCGTCCGATCTTCGTTCGTGGTGCCGTTGAGATCCGTCGCGCCTGCCGGCTCAACGGCCTTGAAGTAATCGTTGTTGTAGTGCTCGCTGCCGTTGAACATCAGGTGTTCGAAGAGATGCGCGAAACCGGTGCGCCCGGGTTTCTCGTTCTTCGATCCCACGTGGTACCAGACGTTCACGGCGGCGATGGGCGCCTTGTGGTCCTCGTGAACAATCAACGTCAAGCCGTTCTTCAGGACGAACTTTGTGTAGGGGATTTCTGGAATTGTGGCCTGCGAGGACGCCGGCCGAGCCGGTGTCTGTGAACCGAGCGTCAGCCCGCACAGGGCGATCATGATTGTGGTGATTGCGAGCCGCAGGCGCATGGAACGTCTCCTCAGGAAGGACGAAGTGTAGAGCCTAGCGTTACCGCAGTCCCTTCACCAGATAAAGATCTGACTGCGCGACGCCGTAGCCGAATACGTACGCCTGACCGTCGGCCGAGAGTTGCATGTAGCCAATCCCGCCCAGGCTGAGCGTGTCGGGTGGTGCGACGACGGTGTACATGCCAGTACGCGTGCCGGTCGTGAGATCGAGTCTGAATACGTCGTGGTTGCCGTTGGCGGCCACCCGGCGGATGAATAGACCACGATCATCACCGGTCGCGCGAATGATCAAGTCAGCGGACTCCAGACCGCGGATAGGAACCGGCGGTCCGTCCTTCGGATCGATCGGATAGATCATCCGGGTGCCATCAGGCGCGCGTGCGTAGACTCGCGTGCCCGAACTGAACACGCCGCCGCTACGCGTGCCTTCCGCCAGGAATGGAACGGCCTCGCCGCCGTCGATCGACTGTATCCATCCGCGCTGTGGCTTTCCCGGCTTGAATCCGACGAAGACAAACCGCTTGCCGTCCGGCAGAAACCGTGCGGTGACATGCTCGATGTCGTCGTTCGTCAACTTCCGCGGCTGGCCGGCTCCCGTCGGCATGATGACCAGCTGCGACGGTGACGTCGCCAGATCCTGGGCAATCACCCACTTGCCGTCGTTCGAGAGCGACATGGCGTTGCCAGTGCCGAGCCGGATCGCGGGCGAACCGTCGGTCCGGCGGATGTAGAGGCTGTAGCCAGAGCCGCCGCCTTCAGACTGCTCGGTGAACAGCAGCGTCCGGCCATCCTCCGACAGCTGGGCGATCTGACCCCAATCGAGCCATGAGAGATCGCGTTCTTCCTTTTCGCCGGGCGCGCGGCCGCGAACGCCGAATCGCGTGTTGTCGCGCGAGAGCAGCACGGTGCTGTCCTTTCCGATGTCGAGAAGAAACAACGTGCCCGGCACGCGATAGACGGTTCGCACGCGACCATCTAGCGATCCGGCCAGGATCGCGCGTTCTGCGCCCTGCGACGCGCAGGTGAACCACACCTCATTTCCCGAAGGCGTCCAGGCGATGCCCTGAGTGCTGGAGCACTGGACGTCCATTGTCGTCTTCTTCCCGGATGCATCGATGATGGCGGCGGTCCCGCGGTCATCGCCGAGGACGGGCTGATCGAGAAACGCGACGCGCTGACCGTCCGGTGAGACACGAAGGTGACTGATCCAACCGCCTGTCTTGTAGACGATCTTGCCGATGGGGAATTCGAGCTGGTATTTCCTGTCGACGACCCTCGAGACCGCCAGCTCGGTGCCGTTCGGCATCCAGTCGGCGTCCTGCACGCTTTCGAGGATGTCGCGCATCGCGGCGCCAGACATCGAGCCCCGCGCGAGCGTTCCAACTCGCGCATAGGCGTTGAGGTTCTCCCGGTCGTGAAGGATCGCCAGCTCACCTGTCGACGAAACGGAGACCGCGTCGGCGTTCTTGTACTGCAGAGCCTGCGATTCCGGACTGTCGGTTCTGACGGAATAGATCTGGAGCGGACTGCCTTCCCACACCGCCGAGTAGACGAATGTCTGGCCGTCCCGGGACACGCGGCCAGCCTGGATTGGTCCGCGACGGTACGTCAGCCGCTGCATCTCGATGTTCTGAGCCGGCGCGGAGCCGGACATCGCGCGTCCCGCGAAGAACGCCGCGGCGCCGACTACCACGACCGCGGCAGCCGCGATCGCAGGAGTCAACTTGCTGCGATGGAGCCCCGGGTCGTGCCCGGGGATTGCGCCGATTGACGTCGAGCTCTGGTTGGTCGCACCGGACAAGGCTTCGAGCGAGATTGCGAGGTCATGTGCGGAATGAAAGCGATCTTCGGGCTGTTTCTCGAGACATCGCCGGATGATGCGCTCGAGCGAGCCAGGCAGGTTCGCGTTGAGCTCGCTGAATTCCGGCGGATCCTCCTTCAGGATCGCGTTCATCGTCTCGACGTGCGAGTCGCCGCGGAAAGGGCGGCGGCCCGTGAGCATTTCGTAGAAGACGGCGCCGAACGAAAAAATGTCAGAGCGATGATCGACCGTCTGACCACGCACCTGCTCGGGCGACATGTAGCCGACGGTGCCGAGCACCATGCCGGGCGTCGTATCCGCGATCTTCGTTTCGTTCGGGTTGCTCGGGTCGGTCACCGCCTTGGCCAGACCGAAGTCGAGAATCTTCACGACGCCGGCCTTGGTGATGAAAATATTCTCGGGCTTCAGATCGCGATGAATGATGCCGCGCTCGTGTGCCGCGGCGATCCCGTTCGCGATGTGGACGCCGTAGTCCACGGCCTTGCGGCTTGGCAATGCGCCGTCTGCCAGGCGCGCCCTGAGGACCTCGCCATCGAGGAGCTCTGTCACCGCGTAGACGACGCCGTTCTCGCTCCCGAAGTCGTGGATGGCGAGGATGTTCGGATGCGAGAGTGCAGCAACCGCCTGCGCCTCCCGTTCAAATCGCGCGAGCGCGGCAGGATCCTGCGCCAGCCGCTCAGGCAGCACTTTTATGGCGACTTCGCGATTCAGCTTGGCGTCGCGCGCACGGTAGACCTCGCCCATGCCGCCGGCACCAAGAGGGCCAATGATTTCGTAAGAACCAAGACGTTGTCCGGGAGAGAGTGGCATGGGCGGCCGCAAGTGTAGTGCATGAGCCGTTGCACCCGTCGCTTGCGCATTGATTGGGTGGAGGGTCTCATGCGCGGCTATCACGTCTGTCTCGTTGCCCTGATCACCTTTGCGGCACTTGCTGCCGCCACACCCGCGATGGCTCAGGACCCGCCGCTCAATCGGACGCCTCTGGAACTCGCGCTTCACAAGGAGGTGAGGGTCATTACGAAAGATGGCACGTCGCGGAATGGAAGACTGATTGGGATGACGCCGGAGCAGATTGTGGTCGTAGGCGGCGGTCATCGCTATGAGATTCCAATGAAGGACGTCCTGCGGGTCGACCGTCGCGCCCCATCCGTGTCCGTGCGCAAAAGCACCCTCATCGGGCTGGGTGTCGGCCTCGGCTTTGGAACGGTGTTACTTGCGACCGGTGGATGCACCGAAGACGCGGGGACGTTCGCGTTCGAATGCATTGCGTACCACGGAGGCATTGGCGCCGGCGCGGGTGCTCTAACCGCCCTGATCATGAATCATTACAGGGGATCGCGCATCATCTTCAGAGCCGACGGCAAACGCGAGTTCCGTCTGGCGCCGGTAGTATCCAGGCGCTTCGCTGGCTTCTCCGGAACGATCCGTTGGTGACAGGAGCCGCACTCTGCGACACTGTCATTGACGATGCCGATTGACGGGCCCCGTGGGACAGACGAAGACGCACTGGATGAGACGCTGGAAGAGACCTTTCCGGCGAGCGATCCTCCGGCGAATACCGTCGAGACAGCCGTTCGTCCGAAACCTGCGACCGACGCCCCGTCTGTCATCGACAATCCCAAACTCAACCGCTACGAAATTCACATCGGCTCGCTGGTTGGGTTTCTGCTGTACGAGCGCTCGGACAAGTCAGTAGCGCTAATTCACACGGAAGTACCTGCTGAGCTTCGGGGCCGGCATCTTGGCGAGGCGCTGGTTCAAGCTGCCGTCGACGAAGCGCGGCGAAACGGCCAGATGATAGTTGCGGTGTGTCCGTTTGCGAGGGAGTACCTGCGAAAGCACCCACCGGGGAAGTGATGCTCCGCTTCCGCGCGAGCCGAACGCATTGATGATTCAGTCGGCTCGGATCGCCACGAGTGGATCAGTTTTCATTGCCCGGCGCGCGGGCAACGCACAGGCAGCCAGCGTCACAATCGTCAGCAACACGACCGCCAGCCCGAGCGCAGCCGGATCGAGTGGCGTCACGCCGTAGAGCAGAGTCGACATGCCGTGGCCGACGGCGGCGGCACCAGGCAGCCCGATCGCAAGACCAATCGCGAGCAGAAGCAAGGCGCGACGCAACACAAGCGCCAGCAGTTCCGTCGGCGTTGCGCCGAGCGCGAGTCTTACGCCAAATTCCTGCATGTGTTGCGAGACATAGAACGCCAGCACGCCGAACAGACCGATCGCCGCGAGCGTCAACGCGATCGACGCGAATGCAGCGAGGAGCGTCGTCTCGAGCCGCCGTTCGGCGGTGGAAGCGCTAGCCAGGTCCTCCAACGTTTGCACTCGCACAAGCGGGATGTCCGGGTCGAGACCTCGCATGGCGGCGCGGAGTGAAAGGACCACCGATGCCGGATCGATCGTGGTGCGTGTCACGACGTTCGCGCCCCTGAGCCACCGCGTTGCCAGGTCATCCGGAAGTTGATCGAACGGCAGCCAGACTTCAGGCCGCGGCTCCTGATCCAGCCCGCCGTGCCTGATGCTGGAGATGACGCCGACGATGGTCCGCCAGGGATCGTCTGAGTCGGCGCCGCCCATTTTCAGTCGCGCGCCGATGACCTGACCCTTCGTCACGTACCGCCGCGCAAAGTCCGTCGTGACAATTGCAACCGGTTGCGACCCGTCCGTGTCGGACGTCTGAAAGTCGCGTCCATCAAGAAGGTGGCCGCCGATTGCGGACAGATATTGGCCCGCCACGCCGCGCACTCCCGCGAGTGGTGGATCTTCTCCGGCGGCTGCGGGTATGCCATCGATCGTGAAGGTGTTTTCCAGATTGTTGTCACCAAGAGGAAGATGGGTGGTCGAGCCGGCGAACGCCACGCCAGGCACCGCCTGCAGCGAGCCCATCGCGCGCGCCAGAAAGGCGCGCATCGCGGCCGCGGTCGGGTAGCGATTGTCACGCATCACGAAGCCGAAGGTCATCGTGCTGGCGGTGTCGAAACCCTTGTCGGCCGCACTCACGCGTTGAAAACTTCGCAGCGCCAACGCGGCGCCGGTGAGCAGGATCACGGCAGCCGCGATCTGAGCGACGATGAGCGCAGCGCGGGTGCGATGGGCGGAGACGCTGGCTGAAACGGCTCCGCGCGAGCTGGTGAGATCGCCAGCGGGTCCGCGCCGTGCGACCTGCAGCGCTGGTAACGCGCTCGAGATGAGTCCCGCGATCGCGGTCAGCAGTCCGCCGAACAGCAGGAATCGGCCATCGATCGCAATCTCTCGCGCGCGCGGGAGGCTTGCGGGAAGTGAGGCCGCGAGCGCGCCGACCGTCCAGCCCGCGATGGCGAGACCAAGCACCCCGCCAATCGCGAATAACACAAGTCCTTCCGTGGCAAGCTGACGGACGAGCCGGCTGCGGCTGGCGCCAATCGCTGTACGAATCGCGAGCTCGCGTCCGCGCGCGTTCCCGCGAGCGATCGAAAGGCCTGCGACGTTGACGCACGCGATCACAAGGACGAACCCGACTGCGACCAGAATGACGAAGAGATTCGACCGCGCGCCGCCGATCATTTCGTCGATGAGCGCGGTCATGCCGATAGAAACCGTCTCGTTCGCATCGGGATAGGCAGCGGTCAGCCGCGCACCGATGGCGCCAATTTCACTGCGCGCCGCGTCCTCCGTGGCGGTGTCCTTCAGTCGCCCAATGACACGCAGGTACCTCGCGCTTCGGGTCATCGGGGGTGCACCGGGCAGCGTGCCGCTCGTGACAAGCGGCGCGAGCAGCCGGTACGTCGGATCTGGGTACGCGAATGACGGCGGCAGCACGCCGATGATTTCCCACGGTTCGCCGTTGATTGTGGTAGCGGTGTTAACGACGGAGCGATCGCCTCCAAAGTGCGCCAACCACAGCCCATGCGTAAGGATCACAACGCGGTGGCTGCCGGCGACCGACTCGTGCGGCTGGAACGTGCGACCCAACATCGGCGTCACCCGCAGCACGTCGAGCAGGTTCGTCGTCACCAGCTGTCCGAGCGTGAATTCAGGATCGCCGCGGCCCGTCAGTGTGAATCCTGTTCCCACGTGCGCGGCCATGCCATCGAACAACGTTGCCTGCTGCCGCCAGTCCATGAAATTCAACGCCGTGGCGCGCGTTCGCCCGACATTTCCACGGCTGTTCATTTCATAAAGGGAGTACAGGCGATCGGATGACGGATAAGGAAGCGGCCGAAGCAGCACAGCGTCGACAACAGCGAACACGGCGGCGGTAGCGCCGATGCCAATCGCAAGTGTGAGAATGGCCGCGGCCGAGAATCCGGGACGTTTGCGTATCTGCCTGAAGGCGTAACGGACGTCAGCGCGCAAAGCGTCCCACCAGCCGAGCCCGCGCGCAGTCCGGCTCGCCTCGGTCAGGTCATCGATGCTCCCGATCTCGAGCCGTGCCCGTCGTCGTGCTTCCGCGACCGGAATGCCGGCTGCGACATGACGCTCGATCTCGCGGTCGTAGTGTTGCTGAAGTTCAGCGCGTACGTCCGCGTTGAGCGATCCACCTCGCAGAAGCGATCGCACGTGAAGGAAGAGGACTCGGAGAAGTCGCATCGCCGTGCTCCGTGGCCGTCAGAGGGAGGACGCCCGCGCGACCATCGTGACGGCGGCCGACAGTCGCTCCCAGCTTTCCAGCTCGTGCGCGAGCCGTTTCCTGCCTGCGCGTGTCAGCGAGTAGTACTTCGCGCGCCGGTTTGCATCCGACGTGTGCCATTCTGCCTTGATGTAACCGAGCGCTTCGAGTTTGTGCAGCGCGGGATAGAGCGAGCCCTGCTGGACCAGAAGCACATCGCCGGAGAGCTGGCGGATACGCTGGCCGATCGCCCAGCCGTGCATCGGCTCGAGCGCAATGGTCTTCAGGATCAGCAGATCGAGCGTGCCCTGGACGAGATCAGTGGGTCTGGACATACGTGGTGCCGGCGCTCCCCTTGGTTACCAACAACAACGTAGCGTACGTCTTGTAGGTAAGCAAGGGGAGGCGCCGGTGCCGGCGCGACGCGTCCGTGATTACTTGATACCGATGAGCATTTCGGACGCGACCGAACCCGGCTGGCGGCTGTTGCGACGGACGGTGACGCCGTGCTCGATCGATTTCCAGAATTCGTCAACCACCTGTCCGCGCCCAGAGTTCATCGTCTTCATGTAATGCACGGTATCGAACGTTCCGGCCGGCACGGTCATGGACTCGTGAATGCCGATGATCTTCATTTCTCCCGGATCGGTTTTCGTCGAGAACGATCCGCGGGCTGACTTGCTCGTTGCGCTGACGGCCGCGATCGTCCACGTCTTCCCCTCGCACGCTCTGAACGCGGGATCCCCGATGGCGCCCGGCGCGTAGGTCATCGAATTGTTGAACGGTCCGCCCGGATCGGTTCCCGCTGCCGTGCTGCCATCGAGCACAAACACATCATCAACAACTCGATGCTGGCTGACATAAGTCGTCTGACCGGGCCCTGGACTCAGTCGAGTTGTCAGGAGGCGACTGCCGGCGGGTGTCAGTTGTTCCCAGCGATTCGCGTACTCCACCGCGCCGGATGTATCGGCATAGCGATAAGTAAATGATGTCGTTGGCTTTGGCGCGCCGATGGCGACGCATTTGGCCGGCGGGGAGCTCTGCGCCGACGCGAGAACGGCGCCGGCGAAGACCATCAGAGCAACAGGGGCGACAATTCGGGATGTCATCAGGTAATGAACGCGGCGGGGTGTTGCGCTACTCGTCGAGCACGAACGTCACGAGCATGTTGACCTGATACTCGGAAACTTTGCCGTTACTGACGCGGACCGTCTGCTCCTTGACCCACGCGCTCTTGATGTTGCGGATCGTCTTGTGGGCGCGCGCCAGACCGCTGGCGATGGCGTCCTCAAAACCCTTCTTTGACGTGGACGTGATCTCGGTGACCTTACCAACCATGTGATACCTCCAGTCCGAGCATAGATCGGTTACCCGCTCGATCGCGCTGGAGAATGACGTAAGGATGCAAGTCACATGAGCGTGCGGGCCTTCGACTTGAAGCGAATGGGCTACGCCGGCTTCTTTTTTCCGACGAAGGAGATCACACCCTCCGCCGGCGTCAGGCTGGCCGGACGCGTCGTGCCGCCCGGGAGACCCAGGACGCCCTTCATTGCGCTACCCGTGACCTCGATGAGCCCGACCTGGACTTTACCGGCATCGGCGCCTTCGGTGATCGTCAGATCAATCCACGTCGGCTTCTTCGTGGCGTCGAGTTTGATCGTGCCGCGTTCATTCACGGCGCCGGCCACTGACTGCGCGTACTTGTCACCGGTGATCGCGAGCGTCAGGTCGCCACTCTGCGCGAGCGGCTGACCGTCGGGCGTCGTGAGAATCCAGGTGCCCTGCAGCGGTTTCAGCGCCGCCGGGACAGCCGCTGCAGCGGTCGGCGGGTTTTTCTGGCCCGCCGGTTTCGCTGGAGTCTGGGCGAAGGAAGTCGAAGCCGCGAGTAGGACTGCAAGAGCAGTAAGACGAATCATGGAGCCTCCGACGTTGTTTGACGCCGGTATGGGGCGTCGAGTTGCATTGGTCTTGACCTAAGATTGGCGCCACATGTCGCTCGCACCTGGTGCAAAGCTCGGCGCCTACGAGATCGTCAGCGCGCTCGGTGCCGGTGGCATGGGCGAGGTCTACCGTGCTCGCGACACCCGTCTCGGCCGCGACGTCGCGCTGAAGATTCTGCCGGAACTCGTTGCCAGCGATCCTGACCGGATTGCGCGATTCGATCGCGAAGCCAGAGCGCTCGCGGCGCTGAATCATCCGAATATCGCGCAGATTTACGGCGTCGAGGCCGCCGCCGGAATGACCGCGCTCGTGATGGAGCTCGTCGAAGGAGACGATCTCTCGGTCATCGTTGAGCGCGGTGCTCTCATCTGGCCCGAGGCGCAGCCAATCGCGCGTCAAATCGCTGACGCGCTCGAGGCCGCGCACGAGCAGGGCATCATCCATCGCGATCTCAAGCCGGCCAACATCAAGGTCCGGCCCGACGGCGTGGTGAAAGTGCTGGACTTCGGGCTGGCAAAGGCGCTGGGCGCCCCCGGGTCTGAAGACCCGGGGCTCCAAGGCAGCGCAGCCAATTCGCCGACGCTGACAAATCGTGCGACGCAGATGGGTCTCATCCTCGGCACGGCCGCCTACATGGCGCCGGAGCAGGCGAAGGGCAAACCGGCCGACAAACGCGCGGATATCTGGGCGTTTGGCGTCGTGCTCTATGAAATGTTGACCGGCCGCGGACCGTTCTTGTCCGAGACCATTCCGGAAACGCTCGCGCACGTAATGACGCGCGAGGTCAGTTTGTCGGCAATTCCGGCAGACGTGCCGCCGCGCATCCGAAAGTTGATAGGGCGTTGTCTTGTGAAGGATCCCAAGCAGCGGCTGCGGGACATCGGTGACGCGCGGATTGTTCTCGACGATACGGATGCTGATGCGACAGCCGGAGCCGGCGGTCCCACCGCCGCAGCGCCCAAGCGCGCAAGTTGGCTGGTACCCGTTGCAATCGCGGTCGTCGCGATCGCCGCTGCGGCTGCGGCCTGGACGATGAAACCGTCCGCGCCCGCATCTCCCACGCTTCTCATGTCGATCGCACTCCCGCCTGGCGAACAGATCACGACGCAGCCAGCGATCTCGCCCGACGGCATGACGCTCGCTTACTCAGCGGGCAAGTCGCCTTCGACGTCGCGTCTGTACCTGCGTCGTCTCGACAGCTCGACATCGCGTGCGATCGAGCCGAGCGTCGCGGCGATCTATCCATTCTTTTCTCCGAACGGCCACACCGTTGCGTTTTTCTCCGCCGGCAAACTCTGGCGCGCGCCGGTTGATGGTGGCGCGCCGACGCCGATCGTCAACACACCGCGGCCCTGGGGCGGCTCGTGGGGCGACGACAATCGCATCGTCTACAACCCGTCGTTCGGCGACGGTGTGTGGCGCGTCTCCGCTGATGGCGGCAAGCCCGAGCAACTGACGAAGCCCGACGATGGCGAGAACGGATATGCGCATGTGTTTCCGCAGGCGCTGCCTGGCGGCGACACGATGTTCACGGTGTGGGGCCGGACGTTTTATGTCGCGGTCTTGCCGGCTGCCGGTGGCAAATGGCGCCACGTCACAGCCGACAGCCCTTCCAGCTCGCCTGGCTTTTCCGCCGCGGGTTTTCTGTTCATGCGCGACGTCAATGCCGGCATTCAAGTGGCGCGATGGTCGCCCGCATCAGGCGAGATGCGCCCGGAAAACCTGGTGCTGGAGAGCGTCAATTGGATTCCCGGCGCTGAGCGGCCGTGGCTATCGGTCTCGGATAGCGGCACAGCTGTGTATGCGCCTGGCGATCCGGACAAGCGGCAACTCGTGTGGGTGGATCGTCAGGGCGCGGTGACGGAGATGTCCGGCGACCTCGATCAGATCACGCAGGCCAGCGTTTCAAAAGACGGGCGGCGGGTTGCCTACACGGGTCGATCCGCGGTCTGGATCCGGGATCTTGTTTCGAACACGAAGACGCGAATTCTCGACAATCGTCGCAACTTCATTGGCGGCTGGATGCCGAAGGACGAACGGATTGTCTTCAGCTCGAACGCGAGCGGCAACTGGGACGTGTACACGATGCGTGCGGCCGGTGGTGAGGCAACGCCGTTGATCGCAAAGCCGCTCGCGCAGCATCCGCTCTCGGTTGGTCCCGACGGGACCGTGGCATACATGGACTACACGACCGAGACCGGTGTCGATCTGTGGATGCTTTCACCGCAGGGCAAGCAGGCGCCGCTGGTGGTCAGCAGATTCTCCGAGGCGTCTCCGAACATTTCACCCAACGGCGGCTACGTGGCCTACATGTCGGACGAGGCCGGCCGGAATGACGTCTACGCGATCCCGTCAACCGGTCAGGGCGACCGTGTGATGGTGTCGATCGACGGCGGCACTGGTCCCGTCTGGTCGCGCGACGGCAAAGAGCTCTTCTATCGTGCCGGAGATTTCCTCATGAGTGCGCAGGTGACGTCGATGTCGCCGCTCGCGATCGGCGAGCGCAAGAAGCTGCTCGACGTGTCCGCGTTCGAGAGCATGTATTTTCACGAGTTCGACGTGTCTGCGGACGGCAAGCACTTTCTCTTCATCAGGTCTGCGCCGGAGGCGCGGCCGACGCGGCTGGATGTGATTGTGAACTGGGGAGCGGAGCTGGGGAAGAGCGTGAAATAAGTTCGAAGTGCGAAGTTCAAAGTTCGAAGTCAGACCACATCAGTCAACTCTCAACGCGCGACTTCTTGACGATGCCGAGGCGCAAACCACAGACGCCGATCGCCACACCGACACTTGCATGGCGGATCGGTCGTGGAATGTTGGTGGCCGGTCTTTTGATTGTCGGGCTCGTATTTCTTTTGGGTTTCGGCGTAGCGCTGCTGATTGGCGGGCCGATTCTGCTCGTCGTCGACTATGTCCGTAAGCAACGGTTTCTTCGCCGGCACGCGGGGCAATCGTTTCTCATCGTATGCAGACGGCGTGGCTGGCGCGATTTCATCGTCAACAACGTTGTTCCTGCTTTGCCGGCCGGGGCCAGTTGCATCTGGGACGATAGCGGCGAGCCTTCGTCAGACGTTCTGGTTTTCATTCGTAGGAGGACGCGGCGCCGGACACGCGGGCTTCGGCGGCCTTATCTCGTCACAATCTCGAGCAACCGCCGGCTAGAGGTCATTGCGATGCATGACAGGCTGCTTCGCTTGAAGTCTCAGCGTCAGCGGAGTGTAGAGACGCAGCGCGCGGTGGCGAACATTGTGGCGACTGTGATCGAAGGTTAAGGCCGAGCAAACGCCGCAACGGACTACTTGTAGAGCGCGGTCACCATACCCAGCACGCCGCCGATGGCAGCCACGGCAACGGCAATAATCAG
>Ga0157380_10001876_pt1 | contig 13927 bp, 13 predicted proteins | sample S35metaG_FD_119757 | JGI IMG/M metagenome (GOLD analysis project Ga0157380, IMG submission 119757) | Switchgrass rhizosphere microbial communities from Kellogg Biological Station, Michigan, USA - S3-5 metaG | ecosystem: Host-associated > Plants > Roots > Rhizosphere > Soil | place: USA... | reverse complement strand
TCACCGACCTGTTCTCGGGCATCTTGGGCGACTCGAGCACGCAGTCGCGAACCGGCAGCTATGACCTCGCTCTGGACTTCATCTCGAGAGCGCCACTTGTGGGCCGGGGCTTCCTCACCTTCATGCCGCAGTACCGAATTCTGGACAACCAGTACCTCGGGCTCGCGATCGACACCGGTCTGCTCGGCCGCTTCGGCCTCATCGATCCGTCCGACCAGGGGCAGGAGAACCGTCAGATGGCGGTGGCCGACTGGCAGCGCAGCTCGGGCCCGTCGTCGCTGCGCGCCACCGGCTACGTGCAGCGCAACAGCCTCAATCTCTTCTCGAACTTCACCTACTTCCTCGACCATCCGGACGAGGGCGATCAGTTCGAGCAGGCCGAGCGGCGCGTCACCGCGGGCGGGCGCGTGGCCTATCGCCGGCTGGGGCACTTCTTCGAGCACCACACGGAGAGCTCCGCCGGGGTGCAGCTGCGGCGGGACTGGCTGGACCCCGTGGGCCTGTACCACACAGCTCACGCGCAACGGCTGTCCACGACGAGGGAAGACCGCGTCGATCAGACGATGACCGGCCTCTTCGCCCAGACCGAGATCGAGTGGTCGCGCAGAATCCGCACCACGCTCGGGCTGCGCGGCGACGTCTACCAGTACGCAGTGACGACGGGCCGCCTGAAGGCGGCCCCTACGACGGACGGAACCTCGGGCATCGTGAGCCCGAAGTTCGGAGTCGTCTTCGGACCGTGGTCGGGCACGGAGTGGTACGTGAACGCCGGCACCGGCTATCACAGCAACGACGCGCGGGGCGCCGCCATTGCCGTCGATCCCGCCAGCGGCGAACCGGCGTCGCGGGTGACGCCGCTCGTGCGAGCCAAGGGCGCCGAGGTCGGCATGCGGACCGTGCGTGTGAAGGGGCTGCAGTCCACGGTCTCGCTCTGGTATCTCGGTCTCGATTCCGAGCTGCTCTTCGTGGGCGACGCCGGGACGACCGAGCCGGGCCGCCCGAGCCGGCGCGTCGGCGTCGAGTGGACCAACTACGCCCGCCTGACTCCGTGGATGACCGTGGACGGCGACCTGTCGTTCTCGCGGGCGCGCTTCTACTCAGGGCGGTCTGAAGACCGGCAGCCACGAGTACAAGTCGGTGACGCCATTCCCGGCGCCCTCGACCGCGTCATCGCGGCCGGGCTGAACGTCGAACCGAAGCGGGCGGTCTTCGGGAGCCTGCGCCTGCGCCACTTCGGCCCCCGGCCCCTGATCGAGGACGCCAGCGTGACCTCGAGGGCGACGACGATCTGGAACGGCGAAGTCGGCTACCGCGTGTCGAGCAAGGCGCGTGTCGTGGTCGAAGGCTACAACCTGTTCGACTCGAAGATCTCCGACATCGACTACTTCTACGCGTCGCGGCTGCCTGGTGAACCGGACGGCGGCGTCGAGGACGTCCACACCCACCCCGCCATCCCCCGCACGGCGCGGATCTCCCTCCAGGTCTCGTTCTGACGGGCCGCCTGAAGGCGGCCCCTACGTACGACTGATCTACGATCGGGTCCATGCTCGAGATCCGCGAGGCGCACGACGGCGACCTCCCCGCCATCCTGGAGATCTACAACGACGTGGTGGCGACCTCCACGGCGATCTATCGCGACGAGCCGGCCACGCTCGAAGACCGCCGCTCGTGGTTCGCGGCGCGCAAGGCCGAAGGGCAGCCGGTCCTGGTGGCGACTGACAGCGGCGCCGTCGTCGGCTTTGCGGCGTTCGGCGGTTTTCGACCCTGGCCCGGCTACCGCTTCACCGTCGAGCACAGCGTGCACGTGCGCGCCGACCAGCGAGGTCAGGGCGTGGGCGCGGCGCTCATGACGCCGCTCATCGAGCGCGCGGCGGCGCTCGGCATGCACGTGATGATCGCCGGCATCGACGCCGACAACGCCGGGTCGATTCGTTTTCACGAGCGTCTGGGATTCACGCAAGTGGGCCACTTGCGCGAAGTCGGCTTCAAATTCGGGCGCTGGCTCGACCTGGTACTGATGCAGCGGCTGCTCGCCCCGCCGGCATCTTGACTCTCCCCTTGGGTCAGAGCGCACCATAACCGGACACGTGACCGCACGGGGCTACACCGTTCACGAGTTTGCCGCGCTGGCCGGCGTCACCGTCAAGGCGCTGCACCACTACGACCGCATCGGCCTGCTCACCCCGGCTCGCACCGCGTCGCGCTACCGCTCATACGGCGCGGCGGATCTGACGCGGCTGCGGCAGATCCTGGCGCTGCGCGCGCTGGGGCTGCCGCTGCGGCGCATCGGCGAGCTGCTGGCGCCAGGCGCCCCGCCGCTCCACCACACGCTGCGGCAGCAGCGGCACGTGCTCGAAGACCGGCGACGGCATCTCGATCGCGCCATTCGTGCGCTCGAGGCCGCTGAAGCGGGGCTCGAATCGGCGTCCGGCGCCGGCGCGGCGCTCGAGGCCCTGCTCGAGGTGATCGGCATGCAGGACAGCATCGACGAAATGCGGAAGTACTACAGCGACGAGGTGTGGGACACGTGGCGGCGGTACTACGAAGAGTGGCCGTCGGCCGAATGGCGCGCCCTCTATCACGACGTCAACGCGCTCCTCGACGGGGAGGACGCGCCGGACCCGATGAGCGCGGCGGCGCAGACGCTCGGCACCCGCTGGCTGGCGCTCGACAAGGCGGAAACCCGCAACGGCGCCATCCGCACCGGGCTGCGCAAGGCCTGGGCCGATCGAGCGCAGTGGCCGGCGTGGTTACAGGCGCGGCTGGCCGAGCACCGCGTCGATCGCGCGACGCGCTTCATCAACGCTGTGGTGTGGGAGCGATGGGAGGCCGAGCGCCTCGAGCGCGAACGGGGCGGGCACGCGGCGCCCGCGCGCGTGAGCGATGCGCGCATCGGGTTGTATCGCGACTGCGCGGCGGCCGTCACCGAGAACCCCGCCAGCGATGTGGCGCAGCGGCTGGTGCTGCGTTGGAAAACCATCCTCGAGGCGGAATGCGGCGGCGATCCCGAGACGATGCGCGAACAGATCGCGGCGTGGCGCAGCCGGACGAAATGGACGCCGGCCATGCTTCGCTACATGGCTTCGTGCTACGCGATGGACGTTGATACCTGGCGACGCGCGGCCGATTTCCTCGAATCGGCCTGCGACCGCTCGAGCCTCGAGACCCGACTGTCGAGCTAGCCCTGGCAATCGCTTTGCACTTCCTCCGACTTTCGGAGGATTGAATGCAATATTTGTCTGCCTCGGCCATCGCGGCCGTTCTGGCTGTGAGCACGCTCGCCTGCAGCGACTCGCCCTCGTCACCGTCGCTGACCGGCGGCAACTTCAATCTACGCCTTCGGGACACGCCCTTTACGGACGCCAAAGCCGTGCTGGTGACGTTTTCGTCGGTGCGGGCCCACCGGTCGGACAGCGACTGGACGGTGGTGCCGTTCATCAGCGCCGCCACCGCACGGACCTGTGATCTGAAGAAGCTCGAAACATCCGAAGACATCCTCGGATCGGCGGCGCTGCCCGCCGGACACTACACCCAGGTACGACTGGTCGTGCAAAGCGCGACGCTGTTCTTCGACAACGCCTCGACGGGCTCCGCGTGCGCCTCGTCGATCGCGCCGCCGGCAGGGTCGAGTGCCCCGCTCGACATCCCGTCGGGCGAAGTCAAGCTCACTCGCGGGTTCGACGTGTCGGCCACCAGCGTGATGACGATGCTCATCGACTTCGACGGCAACGGCTCGATTCATGCCACCGGCAACGGGCGCTACATGATGAGCCCGGTCATCACCATCCTGAGCGTGAACTGATGTCAAAGGAGGCCGGATATGAAGCACATCTCGAGGGCCATCCTGCTGGTTGCCATCGCGCTCCTCTCAACGGCGTGCGGCGACTCGCCATCGTCGCCGTCCTCGACCAGCGCGCGGTTCAACCTCCGGCTCACGGCTAGTTCGTTCGCCAGCGGCCAGGCCCTCCTGGTCACGTTCACCCGCGTCCGCGCCTTTCGTTCACCGAGCGACTTCACCGACGTGGCCCTGCCGGGCAACGCGTCGCAGCTCACCTGTGATCTGAAGAAGCTGCAGTCGACCGACGGCGAAATCGCGGTAGGCCCGCTGCCCAACGGGCGATACACGGAGGTGCGGGTGCTGATCCAGAGCGCCACCCTCTACCTGGACAATCCGTCGCCCGACATCTGCACTGCGGCCGTCCGCACGCCGGGCGGCCGTACCGCGCCGGTTGCCCTCAGTTCAAACGAGATCGTGATCTCGCGTGAATTCCGCGTCGAGGAGGGCACCGACACGACCATGCGGATTGGATTGAATACCGAGCAGACGATCCGCGCGGCGAGCAACGGCTCCTACACCTTCACACCGACGGTCAGCGTCCTGAGTGTGAGCTAGGACAGTTCAAATCACCCTGGAGGTCTTGCAATGCGTACATCCCTGCGTCTGAACATCGCGGCAGTGCTCGCCGCGCTGATGTTCCTGGTGTCGCCATCCGTGTCTGGCGCGCAGACACACGAAGAGAAACGAGTCACCGACTCGGCCGCGGTCCTCGAAACGCTCGTCCGCGCCCCCGATCAAGGGATTCCCGAGCACATCCTCGAGCGCGCCGAAGCGATTGTCGTCATCCCCTCGCTCGTGAAGGGCGGCTTCATCATCGGCGCGCAGCATGGGCGCGGCATCATGAGTGTCCGCGATCGCGAGACGAACCGGTGGAGCGCGCCGGGCTTCATCGCCTTGACGGGCGGCAGCATCGGCTGGCAGATCGGCGTGCAGGCGGTCGACCTCGTGCTGCTCGTGATGAACCGCGACGGCGTGAAAGATCTGCTCGACAACGAGTTCAAGTTTGGCGCCAACGCGTCGGTGGCGGCCGGACCCGTCGGACGGCAAGGTGAAGCGTCGACCGACGCCTCGCTCAACGCGCAGATCCTCGCCTATTCGCGCGCCAAAGGACTCTTTGCCGGGCTCTCGCTCGAAGGCGCATCGCTGCGCATGGACAAGGACGCAAACAAGGATTTCTACGGCACCACCATCTCGACCGAGGACATGGTTCGCGGCATCACGAAGACCACGCCCGCGGGCAGCCAGTGGACCGCGACGCTCACGCGCCTTGTGCCCGCGAGCTCGACACGCTGACATCGCCGTGCCTCATGTGTGTCTCGGAATGTGACTTGCACCTCACGAGGTGTCGCGCACTGTCGTAGAAGCCCGAGTGCTTCGGTTTGAGCACGAAGTAGTCGCGTGAGGTGGGGCGGAGGCGCCGCGACACCAGTCGGCCGGGCGACGATCGAGCGGTACAGTGAGCGACCGTTCGACGGAAATCAGATCGCCACTGGCCGAAGTTGTCGTTGATGTAGATGGTGGGAACTCCCGCGGCTCGGCTCGGCCTGCGCCACCAGCCCCTGCGATCCGTCGAACGCCAGATCGTTGATGACGTCGATCAGCAGCAGCGCCGTGCCACTGACCGGCAACGTGACGAGCTTGTCGCTGCGTTTCAGCACCGCTGCTCTGAGGGAGCACGCGGCATGCCAGCAAGAAGAATGGTCGGGATGGCGGGATTCGAACCCACGGCCCCTTGACCCCCAGTCAAGTGCGCTACCAGGCTGCGCTACATCCCGAATCTGGTGTGACGGGCCGCCTCGAGGCGACCCCTAATATGGCGGCGGCTATGCGCTCGCGCGGCGTTTCGACTTTCCAGCGGCTTTGGCCGCTGCCTTCATTGTAGCGGGCTTCACCTTCGCCGCGGTTCGGGCCTGCCGTGCTGGCGCCGCCGGCGCCTTGCCCTTCCGCTGCGGCATCGTGCGGACCGACGCCGTGGACGGCCGCGCCGCGCGCCGCGCGCCGCCATTGGCCCGTTCGTCGTCTACGACCACCACCGTGCCCGGCGCGTGCGACAGCAGCGTCAGAATCGACCGCAGCCCGTCGCGGACGTATGCGATACGCGTGCGGGCGTCCGACGCCAGCGCATCGAGCACTTCCGCCACTTCGTGATCGACCTCGGCCGGGGTCCGCGGCGTTGTCTCCTCGAGCTTGCGGCGGGCGCCCGACAGCGTCAGCCCCTCGTTGAAGACCAGCCGCTTGATCAGGAGCACCTGATCGAGGTCGGCCTGCCGATACAGACGCGGGCTGTCGTCCGACTTCTGAACGCCGATGCCCGGGAACTCCTTTTCCCAGGAGCGCAGGACGTACGGCTGCACCTGCGCCAGGTCGCACACCTCCTGAGCCCGATACAGCTTCGGCGCCACGGCGCCAGTATAACAGGGCTTTTGCCGCATTCCGCCCGCCCGGAGGGCGGGCAATCAGGCACTGCGCTAGCGAGGCGAAGCCTTGCTTCTCGGTCTGGGCTGAGCCTCGCTGGCTTTCCGGCGGCGAGCGCGGACCTGGATGCGGATGGGACTGCCCATGAACCCGAACGCCTCCCGCAGCTGGTTGACCAGGTAGCGCTCGTACGAAAAGTGGAAGCTGGTGGCCACGTTGGTGAAGAACACGAACGTGGGCGGCGCCACGCTGGTCTGCGCCGCGTAGAGAATGCGAACGTGCTGGCGCCCCGGGCTCTGGGGCGGGTGGGTCGCGGCAATCTTCTCCACGAGCATGTTCAGCTGGTGGGTCTTCACGCGCGAACGCCGCGACGCCGCCACGCGGTCGATCTCTTCGAGCAGCTTCGGCGCCCGCTCCCCGGTGGCCGCCGAGACGTGCAGGATGGGCGCGTAGTCGAGAAACTTCAGCTGCCGCCGCAGCTGCTCGTCGAAGAGCTTCACGAAGTCCGAGCCCTGCCCCTTCATGAGGTCCCATTTGTTGGCGACGATGATCACGCCCTTGCCTTGGCGGTCCGCCTCACCGGCGATGGCGGCATCCTGATCGGTGGCCCCAGCCGCGGCATCCACCACGAGCACCACGATATCGGCCGACTCGATCGACCGCCGCGCCAGGAGCACGCTGACCGACTCGACCTGCCCCGACTGCGCCACGCGCCCCGGCCGGCGGATGCCCGCCGTGTCCACGATCCGGAACTGACGCTTGTGCCACGTGAGCACGGTATCCACCGAATCGCGCGTGGTGCCCGGGACGTCGCTCACGATCATGCGCTCTTCGCGCAGCAACCGATTGACCAGCGACGACTTGCCGGCATTGGGGCGTCCCACGATCGAAATGCCGATTTCGTCGGGCGGGGCTGGCCCGCTGGGCGGTGCGGTGGCGCCAACCGCGCCTGCCTCGGGCGTTTCAGTATCGCCAGTTGTCGGCACGGCGGGCGCGCCCGGCAACGCCTCGAGGATCCCGTCGAAGAGATCGCCCACGCCCTCCCCGTGCTCGGCGCTGATCTCGAACACCGGATCGATCCCGAGCTGATAGAAGTCGAGCGCCCCGGCGCGCGCCCGCTTGTCGTCCATCTTGTTGATGGCGAGCAACAACGGGCGGTCCGCCGCGCGCGCGTCACGCGCGATGTCGCGGTCGCCCGGGACCAGACCTTCGCGTCCATCCACGACGAGCACCAGCAGATCGGCTTCGGCCAGGGCGCGCTGGCCCCGCTCGAAGACCAGCGCGTGCAGCGGATCTTCGCTGGCGCCGAACATCCCTCCGGTATCAACGAGTTGGAAGCGGCGGCCCCGCCATTCGGCTTCGAGCGCGATCACGTCGCGCGTGGTGCCCGGGATGGCCGTGACGATGGCCCGCCTCGTCCGGGTCAGCCGGTTGAACAAGGTGGACTTGCCGACGTTGGGTCGGCCGACGAGTACGACGGCTGGAAGGCGGCTTGGCATGCGGGATGGGTCGCGTTTGACAGGCTAAGTCACTATCTTTATAGTAGTTACAGTCATCCGCTGCGAGGGCTCGTGATTAAGGTCGACATCGTCAACGAAGTCTCGAAAATCGCCGACATCACCAAGGTCAAGGCTGAGGTGGCGGTGGATGCCGTGTTCGACGCCATGCGACTCTCGATGCAGCGCGGCGACCGCATCGAGCTTCGCGGCTTCGGCGTCTTCCAGGTCAAGCCACGGAAGCGGGGCATCGGCCGTAACCCTCGGACCGGCAAGGAAGTGCGCATCCCACCCGGTCGGACCATCCGGTTCAAACCGGGCAAAGATCTCCAGAACATCGGCTAGGCGCCTGGCGCCAACCCGCGCGGTCCCTGATTACATGGGTTCTTCCTCGTCCGATCCGCTCGGGCCCGCTCGTCCAACGCCCGGTTATGCCGCGCAGTTTCGCGACTACGTGCCGCCGACGCTCGAGCCCGACGTACGCCCTCGACCGATTGTCCGTCATCTCGTTCTGTTTGCGGCCACGGTCGTAACAACAACCTGGATCGGCGCTTACCACTACTACGGCTTCCTGGCCGATTACTCCCAGACCGTAGTTCTGCCGGTGAGCTGGGTGCAGTACCTCAACGGACTTTGGTACAGCGCGGCTGTCTTGGGGATCCTCGGCGCCCATGAGATGGGCCACTACCTGGCCTGCCGCTACTACGGCGTCGATGCGTCGCTGCCCTACTTCCTGCCGTTGCCGCCCCCATTTCCGTCCGGCACTCTCGGCGCCTTCATCCGCATCCGTCAGCCCATTCCCAACAAGCGCGAGCTGTTCGACATCGGCATCGCCGGTCCCATCGCAGGATTCCTCGTCGCGGTTCCGCTGCTCGCGGTGGGGGTCTACCTGTCGCATATGGTGAGAGTCCCCCAGGACTTTCGGGGTGACTATCTTGGCGAGCCGCTGCTCTTGAAGGGGCTGATGTGGCTGACGTTCGGGTTCCGTCCCGCCGGCTTCGACATCAACCTCCACCCGATCGCGTTTGCGGGCTGGTTCGGAATGCTGGCAACCGCGCTCAACCTCTTCCCGATGGGGCAGCTGGACGGCGGCCATATCACCTATGCCGTGCTCGGGCGGCGCAGCACGCTGGTGACCTACGCCACGCTCGTCTGCCTGATCGGGCTGTCGTTCGTGTCGTCGTCGTGGATCGTGTGGACCGTGCTGACCGCCGGGATGCTGTTCACGTTCGGCCCGCGGCACCCGCGCACCTACGACGAAGAGATGCCGCTCGACGCCGGGCGGAAATGGCTCGCCGTCTTTGCCGTACTGATGTTCGTGCTCTGCTTCACGCCGGCCCCGATCTCGACGATCGATCTCGTCACCGGTAAATAACTCTCGTAGGGCGGGGCTTCAGCCCCGCCGGCGTCGGCGCGGCTAAAGGCCGCGCCCTACAACACGCTCAGCGGATCCACATCGACGACGACGCGGCGGCGGACCTCGGGGAGCCCCGCCAGTGCCGCGCGCATCGCCAGACGCATCTGGTCGCGCCGGCCGCCCTTCAGAAAGATCTGCACACGGTGTTCGCCGCGCAGCCGCGTCAGCGGCGCCGGCGCCGGACCGAGCACCGCGAATCCGCCCGCCTGGGCGCGGCTCGCGAGCGCGGCGGCCAGCTCCTGCGCCAGCCGCATCGCCTCGTCGAACGTCCGGCCGCGCACCACGGCGTTCACGAGCGCCACGAACGGCGGATAACGCAGCCCCTTGCGATACTCGACCTCGCGCTCGAAGAAGGCCGGGTAGTCCTGCTGGCACGCCAGCCGCACGCTGTAGTGCGACGGGTAGAGCGTCTGCACGATCGCTTCGCCGACGCGCTCGCCGCGTCCCGCGCGTCCGGCCACCTGCGTCAGCAGCTGAAACGTGCGCTCGCCGGCGCGAAAGTCGGCCAGGCCGAGCCCGACGTCCGCGGACACCACGCCGACGAGCGTCACGCGTGGGAAGTCGTGCCCCTTGGCGATCATCTGCGTGCCCACGAGCAGGTCCAACTCCCCGGCGGCAAAGCGTGACAGGAGCGACGTCAGCGCACCCTTGCGGCGCACCGAGTCGCGGTCGACCCGCCCGATCCGTGCCGACGGAAAGAGCCCGGCCAACTGCTGCTCCACCTTCTCCGTGCCGAAGCCGGCGTGCTCGAGGTAGGGTGCCGCGCACTTGCGGCACGCCTTCGGCACCTGCACCGAGTAGTTGCAGTAATGGCAGCGGGCGCGCCAGCCGTTGCGCGCGGTGTGCACCGTGAGCGAGATGCTGCAGTTGGGGCACTCGAACGTGTCGCCGCACTGCCGGCAGAACACCGCCGTCGCGTAGCCGCGCCGGTTGAGGAGCACCAGCACCTGTTCCTTGCGCGCCAGGCGGCCCTCGATCGCCTGGGCCAGGTCGCGGCTCACGACCACGTCGGGCCCTTCCGACGCGTACTCCTCGCGCATGTCCACCAGCCGCACGTCGGCGAGCGGCCGATCCAGCACCCGCCGTGTCAGCGCCACGCGCGCGTATTTGCCCGACTCGGCGTGCTGGTAGGTCTCCATCGACGGCGTCGCCGAGCCCAGCACGACCAGCGCGCCCTCGCGCTGCCCGCGGACGACGGCGACGTCGCGGCCGTGATAGCGCGGCGCCTCTTCCTGCTTGTACGACGAGTCGTGCTCCTCGTCCACGATGATGAGCCCCAGCCGATCGAACGGGGCGAACACGGCGGAGCGCGTGCCGACCACCACGTCGACGTCGCCGTGGCGGATGCGCTGCCACTGGTCGTGCCGCTCGCCGTCCGACAGCGAGCTGTGCTGGATGGCCACGCGGTCGCCGAACGCGCCGCGCACGAGCGCCGACACCGACGGCGTCAGCGCGATCTCGGGCACGAGCAGCAGCACCTGCCGCCCGGCGTCGCGCACCGCCCGTGCCAGACGCAGATACACCTCGGTCTTGCCGCTGCCGGTCACGCCGTGCAGCAGCGCCACTTTGAAGCCGCCGGCCGCCGCCAGCGCCGACAGCGTGCTGCAGGCCGACGCCTGTTCGTCGGTGAGCGCCCGCGCCGGGTCGTAGGCCACCGTCTCCATCGAGGCCCGCGCAAAAGGGTCGCGTTCGTCGGGCGCGTCGCGGGCCGCCACCAGCTGCCGCGCCGTGAGCTTGGAGAGCACCGCCGCGGTGACGCCGCGCTCGCGCAGCTCCTTGAGTGACAGCCCGGTGGACCCGGCGAGCGCGCGCAGCCCCGCCTGCTGCTTGTCGGTGAGACCAGCGTCAGCCGCTTCGAGGGCGGCCAGGCCGTGGGCGGTCAGCGCCACCACGCGGCGCGTCTTGTAGCCGGACGCGCGCGCCTTGGCACCCGGCGGCAGCGCCACGCCGACCGCGTCGCCCACGCCGGCCATGTAGTAGTCGGCCACCCACGCACACAGTTCCATGACCGCGGGCGGGATGAAGGACACCTCGTCGATCACCTCGCGGAGGTCCTTCGCGTCCACCCCCTCCGCCGGCGGTTCGGCGGCGCCCATCACGCACCCGGTGACGACGCGCGTGCCGATCGGCACGCGCACGCGCGCGCCCGCCGCCGGCACCGGCACGCCGTCGGGCACGCGATAGGTCAGCGCATCGAGCTGCGGGACAGGAACGGCAACGGCAACGAAGCGCACGGGGGCGACGGTCAGGCCCGGCTCGCGGCTCCGCCCAGCAGTTCGCGGACGCGCTTCATGTCTTCCCACACCTCGCGCTTGCTGGACGGGTTGCGGAGCAGGTAGGCCGGGTGGTACGTCGGCATGAGGATGGCGTCGCGATAGCGGTACTCGCGGCCGCGGATCCGCGTGATGGGATCGGTCGTCTTGAGCAGACTCTGCGCCGCGAACTTGCCGAGAGCGACGACCACCTTCGGCTTGATCACGTCGATCTGCCGGAAGAGGAACGGCTCGCACTGCTGCACTTCGTCCGGCTCGGGGTTGCGGTTCTGCGGCGGCCGGCACTTGATCACGTTGGCGATGTAGACGTCCTCGCGGCGCAGGTTGATGGCCTCGATGATCTTCGTGAGCAGCTGCCCGGCGCGGCCGACGAACGGCTCGCCCTGGATGTCTTCGTCGGCGCCGGGCGCCTCGCCCACGAACATCAGATCGGCGTTCGGGTTGCCGACGCCGAAGACCACCTGCTTGCGTCCGAGCGTGTGCAGCTTGCACCGGCTGCAGTCGGGGCCGATGTCGGCCTTGATGATGGCGAGGGTGTCGGTGTTGGCAGATCTCACGGCGGCCACGGGAATGATCGGAGACGTTTCGCGGTCAGGCGAATCTGAAGATTCGCCTCTACGTATGGTTGGTGCGTGGGCGGCGGCGCGGGCGCGCCAGACCGGCTCGGGATGAAGGCCGTCCACACCGAGTTCCTGGAAGTAGTCGAGGTGATCGCGAAGCGGATCCTGCGGCATCGGTGTGGCTGACTTTCAGCGGGCTGGAGCCGCGGTGGTGGCGCGGCGCAGCAGCCGCTCGGCGCTGTCGAGGATGACGGCGGCCACGCGGTCCTTGCTCTGCAGCGGCACCACGTCCTCGCCCTCGGCGGTGACGATGGTGACCGCGTTCGTCTCCACCTCGAACCCGCGATCGGACTGCGAGACGTCGTTGGCCACGATCGCGTCCACGCGTTTGGCCGTGCGCTTGTCGCGCGCTTTCCGCACCACGTCGTCGGTTTCGGCCGCAAACCCCACCAGCACCGGCGTCGCGGCACCGCTCGACGCGCGCTGCGCCCCCAGATCGGCGAGGATGTCGCGGGTCCGCTCGAGCGTCAACGTGAGCGGGGCGTCGCCCTTGGCAAACTTTCCGGCCGCGCGCCGCGCCGGAGTGTAGTCCGCCACCGCGGCCGACATCACCACCAGGTCCATGGCGGCCGCTACCCGCATCACCGCCTCGTGCATCTCGGCGGCGCTGCGCACGCGCACGAGCGTGCCGACCGCCGGCGGCGTGACGGTGGTCGGACCGGCGACGAGCGTCACCTCCGCCCCGCGGCGTACCGCGTCGGCGGCCAGCGCGAAGCCCATGCGCCCGCTGGACCGGTTGCCGACGTAGCGCACCGGATCGATGTCCTCGTAGGTCGGGCCGGCGGTGATCAGCACCTTGCGGCCGCGCAGCGCCGAATCGACCGCCGGACCTGGCGGAGCGGATCGTCCCTCCAGCACGCGGACGGCCGCCTCGACGATCTCGTCGGGTTCGGCCAGCCGCCCCTTGCCGATCCATCCGCACGCCAGATACCCCTCGCCCGGCTCGACGAACAGCACGCCGCGCCGCTCCAGCACCTGCAGGTTGGCCTGCACGGCCGGGTGTCCCAGCATGTTGGAGTTCATGGCCGGCGCCACCAGCACCGGCGCCTGCGTGGCCAGGTACAGGGAGGTGAGGAATCGTCGGCGATCCCGTTGGCGAACTTGCCGAGCACGTTGGCCGTGCACGGCGCGACGAGCAGCAGGTCGGCATGGTCGGCAATCGCGATGTGCTCGATGTCGGCGTTCATGCCGCGCTTCCACTGCGAGGTGATGACCGGGCGCCTGGTGATGGCCTCGAAGGTGAGCGGCGCGACGAAGCGCCGCGCCGATCGCGTCATCACCGCCTGCACGTCGTGGCCGCGCTTCTGGAGCCCGCGGCACACCTCGACCGCCTTGTAGGCGCCGATGCCGCCGGTGACGCCAAGCGCGATGAGGGCCATCAGCTCACGGGCCTCTGCTGGAAAGTGTCGATGATCGTTTCCGCCTCGCGGCGCATCGCCCTCATCCGCGCCCGCTCGGCCATGACGATCGCCCGCATGCGGTTCACGGCGCCGTCGATCTCGTCGTTCACCACCACGTATTCGTACTGGGCGAACTCGCCCACTTCCGTACGCGCCACCTCGAGACGGCGGCGGATCTGCTCCTCGGTGTCCTTGCTGCGCCCGCGCAGCCGGCTCTCGAGCACGCTGGCCGACGGCGGCAGCACGAAGACCCCGACGGTCTCGATGCCGCGGCCGCGCACCTGGCGGGCCCCCTGCACGTCGATGACCAGCACCACGTCTTCACCCGCGGTCAAAAACGCCTCGGTGTCGCCCGCCCCGGTGCCGTAGTAGTTGCCGAACACGTCGGCCCACTCGAGGAACGCGTGTTCGGCGATCATCGCCTCGAACCGCTCACGGCTGATGAAATTGTAGTCAACGCCGTCCTGC
>Ga0157380_10001875_pt1 | contig 13928 bp, 10 predicted proteins | sample S35metaG_FD_119757 | JGI IMG/M metagenome (GOLD analysis project Ga0157380, IMG submission 119757) | Switchgrass rhizosphere microbial communities from Kellogg Biological Station, Michigan, USA - S3-5 metaG | ecosystem: Host-associated > Plants > Roots > Rhizosphere > Soil | place: USA... | reverse complement strand
TGCACGCCGTGGATCACGCCCATCAGGTTGACCTCGATGGCCTCGCGCCAGTCCTCGAGCCGCAGGTCGACGGCCTCGCCCCCCACGGCGATGCCGGCGTTGTTGAACAGGTAGTCGAGCCGGCCGTGGCGCGCGAAGACGTCCGCCACGGCCGCGTCGACCGCCGCTGCGTCGCGCACGTCGAGCATGCGCGCCTCGGCGCGGCCGCCCGCCGCCGCGATTCGCGCGGCCTGCGCTTCCGCTTCGGCGGCGTCGCGGTCGGCGAGCACCGCCTTGGCCCCGCGCCGCGCGAGCTCGCGTCCGAGCGCCGCGCCGATCCCCGAGGCCCCGCCGGTGACGAGGGCGACCGCCCCCTCGAAGCTGCGGAGCCCGGGCATCCTAGGGCCGGGGCTGAGGCGGCGCCTGCGCCGCGCGCTCGACGAAGTCGAGCCGGGTCTTCCACGGGTCCGGGCCGGCCTTGGCCCCGCCGACGCCGAGGTCCATCACCACGTCGCCCGCCGCCGTGAAGGCGGGCCACTTCGGCAGGCCCTCGGCGTTCGGGTCGCCGTTCTTCGCAAACGCGGCCCAGTAGGCGTTCGCCTGCGCCGCGAGCGCCTCGTCCTCGGCCGTGGTGGCGGCCTCGTACTTCGCGCGCACCGTCGCGAACACGAACGGGATCTCGGTCGCGTGGAGCGCGCCCTTCGTCGCCGCGCGGAGGGACGAGGCGACGTACGAGAAGCGGTAGGCCCAGGTCGGCTGCCCGGCCTGCGCCGTGAGCCGCGCCAGCATGCGCGCCGGCTCGACCATCGCTCCGTCGCTCGAGAGCCCGACGCCCACGTCGCCCTTGTCGCCCGTCCCGGACGGATCGTAGGCCGCGAGCACCTTGTCCTTGTCGGCTCCGAAGCGCGCGAGCATGCCGTCGACCGCGGCGGGCGGCGGGGCGAAGAAGCCGAACTCGCGGTTGTTCGCGCCGATCATGTACGGGATTCTCGCCTGGCGGCCGGCGCGAAACGCGTCCTCGACGGGCTCGGGCACGATCTTCCCGTCGACCATCGGACCCGAGTAGCTGTCGCGCTGCTGGCCCATGCTCATCATGTTCATGTTGCGCACGACGTCGGCCGCGGGCAGCTTGCGCAGCGCGGCGAGCGCAGCCGCGTCGTCGCCCTCGACGCCGACGAGCTTGGCGAACGCGACGCCGGTCGCCTCGGCGGCCTTCAGCACGGGCGCCGCGAGCGGGCCATTGGCCCGGCCGCCGCCCGACTCGCAGATCGCCTTCTGGAACAGGCCCTTCGCGAGCGGCGAGACCATGAGCGTGTTGACCGATCCGCCGCCCGCGGACTCGCCGAAGAGCGTGACGTTCTTCGGGTCGCCGCCGAAGGCCGCGATGTTCTTCTGCACCCACGAGAGCGCCGCGATCTGGTCGAGGTAGCCGTAGTTGCCGAGCGGCGCGTCCGGGCTCTCCTTCGTGAGCCCCGGGTGCGCGAAGAAGCCGAAGCGGCCGAGGCGGTAGTTGAAGCTCACGAACACGATCCCGCGGCGCGCGAACTGCGAGCCGTCGTAGACGGCCGGCGAGCTGCCGCCGTTCACGAAGCCGCCGCCGTGGATCCAGACCATCACGGGCAGCTTCGGGGCGGCCGGCTTCTCGGGCGCCCAGACGTTCAGGTAGAGGCAGTCCTCGGCCGGCGGCGTCCCGAGCGGCGCGGCGTCGCTCGGGAAGGGGAGCTGCATGCAGTCGTTCGCGTAGGCCTTGGCTTCCTTCACGCCGGTCCAGGCCGCCGCGGCGCGCGGCGCGCGCCAGCGCAGGTCGGCCGTGGGCGGCGCGGCGAACGGGATGCCCTTCCACGACTGGACGCCGTCCGCGACGACGCCCGAGACGAGCCCGCTCTCGGTCTTGACCGGAGCGGCCGCGAGCGCCGTGGTCGCGCCGAGCGCCAGGCTCAGGAGGCCGGCGGCGGCCGCGACGCGTCGTTCCATCGTTCTCATGCTGCCTCCTGTAGTCGCGCGCGGCTAGCGGACGACGGCCAGGTCCGCATGAAGCTTCGCCGTCGAGTCCGTGCCCACCCAGATGTCGAACGCCTCGGCCTCCTGCACCCACCGACGCTCGAACGAGCTCCAGTAGCGCAGCTCGTCGGGGCCGAGCGAAAAACTGACGGTCTGCGTCTCGCCCGGCTTCAGGGAGATGCGCTTGAAGCCCTTGAGCTCGCGCACCGGGCGCGAGGCGCTGCCGGCCTTCTGGTGCAGGTAGAGCTGCACCACCTCGTCCCCGGCCACGCCGCCGCTGTTCGTCACGTCGACCGACACGGACACCGCCACCCCGAGCTTCACCTGCGGCGCGGCGAGCTTCAGGTTCGAGTACGCGAAGCTGGTGTAGCTGAGCCCGTGGCCGAACGGATAGAGCGCCTCCGCCGGTCCCTCCCAATAGCGCGAGCGGTACATCGGCGAGCCTTCCGGCTGGTGGGTGGTCGTGTGCGCGTAGTAGAGCGGGGTCTGGCCGCTGCGGCGCGGGAAGGTGGCCGGCAGCTTGCCGCCCGGGTTGACGTCGCCGAAGAGCACGTCCGCCACCGCGTGTCCGCCTTCGCTTCCCGGCTGCCACGCCTCGAGGATCGCCGGCACGTTCGCCGCCTCCCACTCGAGCGCGAGCGGGCGGCCGCCCATCAGCACCAGAACGACGGGCTTGCCGAGCGCGACGATCGCCTTCAGCAGCTCCTGCTGGCGGCCCGGCAGCTCGAGCGAGGCGCGCGACGCGGCCTCGCCGCTCATGTCGGCGCGCTCGCCCATCACGGCGATCACGAGCTCGGCGCCCTTCGCCGTCTCGACCGCCTGCCGGAAGGCGGCCTCGCCCGCCTCCGGGGTCTGCTTCGGCGGCTTCGGGCCGGGGATGAAGTCGTCGAAGAACGAAGGCACCTCGCGGCGGATCTCGGGACCGGGCGCGTGCGCGACCTTCGCGCTCCCGAGCCGGGCGCGCAGCCCTTCGAGCACGGTGACCGCTGCCGGCACGTGGCCGAACACCATCCAGGAGCCCTCGGTGTCGGCCTTCGAGTCGGCGAGCGGCCCGATCACCGCGACGCTCGCGAGCGAGGCCTTGAGCGGCAGCAGCTGCCTCTCGTTCTTCAGCAGCACCATCGAGCGCTGCGCGAGGCGGCGCGCCTCCGCGCGGCTCTTGGAGTCGGCGAGCACGGCGGCCGCGCGAGCCTCGTCGGCGTACGGCTGCTCGAAGAGCCCGAGCCTCACCTTGACCGCGAGGATGCGGCGCACGGCCTCGTCGATCTGCGCCTCCTTGACGGCCCCGTCCTTGACGAGCGCGGCCAGGTTCTTCGCGAAGGTGCCGCTCGCCATGTCCATGTCGAGCCCGGCGCCGAGCGCGCGCGCGGCCGCGTCGCGGCCGTCCCGCGCGAAGTGCTGCGTGACGAGGTTGGCGGTCCCGAACGCGTCGCTCACCACGAAGCCCGAGAAGCCCCACTCGCCGCGCAGAACGTCGCGCAGCAGCCACGGGTTGGCGCCCGCCGGCACGTCGTTCAGGTCCATGTAGGCGCTCATGAACGAGCCGACGCCGGCCCTGGCGGCGGCGGCGAACGGCGGGAAGTAGACGTTCCGGAGCTCCGTCTCGGAGACGTAGACGGGGTCGTAGTCGCGCCCGCCGTCGGCCTTGCCGTAGGCCGCGAAGTGCTTGGCGCAGGCGAGCAGCCGGTCGGGAGCGCCGAGGTACGGCCCCTGGAAGCCGCGCACCTGGGCCGCCGCCATCGCGGCGCCGAGGTAGGGGTCCTCGCCCGCGCCCTCGGCGATCCGCCCCCAGCGCGCGTCGCGCGCGACGTCCACCATCGGGGCGAACGTCCAGTGCACGCCCGCCGCGCGCGCCTCGCGCGCCGCGATCTCGGCCGCGCGCTCGTGGACGGAAGGGTCCCACGACGACGCCATCCCGATCGGGATCGGGAAGATCGTGCGGTAGCCGTGGATCACGTCGAGCCCGAACAGCAGCGGGATCTTGAGGCGCGACTCCTCGACGGCGATCTTCTGCAGCGCGTTGAAGCGCTTCGTCTCGTTGACCCAGAGCACCGAGCCGGCGCCGCCCCGGCGCAGCGACTCCTCGGGGCCGGGCGCGCCGCCGAAGCTGATCCCGGCGGCCTGGCTGAGCTGGCCGACCTTGTCCTCGAGCGTCATCTGTCCGAGCAGCGCGTCGACGCGCGCCTTCACCTGCGCGTCGCTCGGCGGCGAGGACACGGGCTGCGCGGCGGCTGCGGAGGCGGCCAGCAGGAGCGCGGTCGGCAGGACGGCGTTGCAGTGGCGGCGCATGGGCTCCCCCGTTTTCGGCGGATCCTACTGACACCGAGTGCCAGTGTCAACATCCGGTGCTAGAATGCGCGCCGCGATGCCGAGGCAGAGGCGGACGCCGCCGCCGCCCAAAGTGCCCCGCCCGCTGCCGCTGCCGCAGCGCAAGCGCCAGCTGGTGCGCCAGGAGATCGCGCGCGCCGCCTGGCTGCTGTTCGCCGAGCGCGGCTACGAGGACACCACGGTCGCCGAGATCGCGCGCGCCGCGGGCATCTCGCGCCGCAGCTTCTTCCGCTACTTCTCCTCGAAGGAGGACGTGGTGATCGGCACCTCGGACGCGCTGGCCGAGGACGTGCTCGCGGCCTTCGCGCGCCGGCCCGCGGCCGAGCCGCCGCTCGTGGCGATCGAGCGCGCGCTACGGCCCGCGATCGAGACGCGGCTCGCCGACGCCGACGAGTCGCGCGCGATCATCAGCCTGCTGCGCGAGAGCCGCACGCTGCGCCGGGCGCTGCTCGAGCGCCACGCGCGGCTCGAGGAGCGCCTGGCGCTGCTGATCGCCGTGCGCACCGGCGCCGACATGCGGCGCGACCCGACGCCCGCGCTGCTCGCGTTCCTCGCGCGCGCGCTCATGGACACGGCGTTCAACGTCTGGTACGACCAGCGCCCGCGCAACGTCGGCGCGATGATCGAGGACCTGTTCCGGCGTCTGCGCTCCGTGGTCTCCGCCGAGCGGGCGTCCGGCGGCGCGCTCAGAAGTAGGCGCGCAACCCCGCACCGACGCTGAGCCCGCCGGCGTCGACCTTCGCCGCCGTCGTGGCGTCCGTGCCTCGCAGCTGCACGCTCGCGCTGCTGTACCGGAGCTGGACGCCGATGCCGAAGCTCTTCGTCTTGCCGAAGCGGTAGTCGAGGCGTCCGCCCGCGTTCCAGCCCGTGGCGCTCTCCTTGATCGCGCGCGCGGGCGCCGACACGACGGTCAGCTGGTCGTAGGGGTACGTCTCGTCGAACGTCGGCACGTCGAGCAGATCGGCCTCGACCTTGAAGAAGGTCACGCCGGCGAAGATCGCCCAGTCGAGGTGCGGGCCTTTCGCGGTCCGCAGGCCGCGCGGGGAGTAGGCCAGGTCGACGTCGAAGGCGCCCTCCTTGTAGCCGTACCCCGAAAGCTCGGCCGAGGCCGAGCGCGGCCGGCCGAGGTAGAGAGGGTGCGGCCGCGTGACGTCGGCCGTCCCGTTGACGTCGCGAGTCGCGTAGGTGTAGCCGGCGAGCAGCCCGAGGCCGTTGTACAGGCTCACCTGCAGCGCCCCGTCGCCCCCGAGGCCCGTGCCGGTTTCGTAGCTGGTGCGGATCGTCTGCGTCTCGGCGTACACCGTCGTGCTACGGACGTCGTCGTAGCTGATCGATCCCGGCATGACGTCGAAGTTCGCGATCAGCCGGAAGCGCGTCTCGGGCGGCTTCTTGCGCTTGGCGGGCGGCTTGGCCGCGGGCTTCGCGGCCGGCGTGGCGGGCTTGGCGGGCGTCTGCGGCGGGGTCGCGGGCGGCGTCGCGGGCGGCGTCGCCGGCGGCGTGGCGGGAGGCTTCGGCGCCTGGGCGTGCGCGACGGGGACGATGCCCAGGCCGAGAGCGACGGCGGCGGCGAGGATGCTGCGGGCGGAGGCTCTAAGCAAGGTGGTTCTCTCTCAGTTGACGCCCACGGCGTTCCACGCCTGGGTCACCGCGGTCTCGACGGCGCCAGAGGTCCCGTAAAGCTCGCGCGCCGCCTGGATCGTCGCCGCGCGCGCCTGCGCGAAGGTCGCGTTCGGGGTCAGGAAGGCGGTGAAGGCCCGGTAGAACACGCGCTCGATCTGCGCGCGGTTGGCGCCGCCCACGCCCTGGACGGTCGTGCCCAGCCGGTGGCGGCCGCCCTCGATCGCGAGGTAGAAGGCGTTGTTCGCGATGCCGCTGTTGATGTGCACACCGCCGTTGTCGCCCGTGCCCGTGAAGCGGATCGAGTAGTGGTCGGGGTCGCCGAACGCCTGCGGGTTCTGCATCGAGCGGATGCCGCCCGGCGTGAAGACGTCCTCCGCGCACAGGTAGTCCGCCCGGTCGGGCTGGAACGCGAACTCGACGGCCGCGCCCATCATGTCGGAGAACGCCTCGTTGAGCGCTCCCGACTCGTTCCGGTAGATGAGCGCCGAAGAGTAGTCGGTGACGCCGTGGGTCAGCTCGTGCGCGACGATGTCGAGCCCGCCCGCGAGGTAGTTCACGTGCTGCCCGAAGTAGACGACGCTCGGCGGCAGGCCGTCGCCGTAGTACATGATCCCGTCGCCGTAGTAGAAGGCGTTGGCGAAGAAGGCGTCCACGGTGTCGGGCGTGAAGAGCACCCAGTCCTCGCGCCGGAGCGCGTGGGTGATCGAGCGGATCGGGATGTCGGCGTTGTCGAGGCCGTGGCGCCCGTGGCGGGTGAAGTAGTAGTCGTAGGTGTAGCCCGCGTAGACGTGCTCGTCGACGATGGCGCCGTCGGTCCAGACGTTGTCGCTGTCGAAGGCGAGGTCGCCTGCGGTCAGGTTGGCGACGGGATTGAAGGCGTTCAGGAACCGGATGAAGCGGTTCACGTCGTAGCGGAAGTCGTAGCTCGAGATGAGCGGCGGCCGCAGCCGGTCGGCGGTGGTGAAGCCCCCGGAGCCCGGCGACACGCTGAGCTTCTTCTGGTCTCCGAACACCCCGGTGCCGAGCGCGGCGACCTGCTTCTGCAGGTCGCTCCACTCGTCGAGCGTCGCTCCGGTCGCGGCGTCCAGGAACACCTGGCGCACGTCGAACGGCTGCTCGAAGAAGGCGCGCACGCGCCAGGCGAGCCGGTAGCCCGACTCGAGCGGCAGCACGACCAGCTCGGGGCCTCCGTGGCGTCCGACCGGCACGCCGCCCCGCGCCGCGATGCGGGCCTCCGCGTCCGCGGACCGCAGCGTCGGCGTCGCGCCGACGTCGATCCCTTCGTAGAGCGTGCCGAAGACGCTGACGGTTCCGGCCAGGTCGCTCTGGCGCACCAGCTCGCCGCCGAACACCGGGACTCCGAGGTGATACTGCGCGAGCCGCTCGTGGCGGCGCCCGGCGATCATCGTGTCCTCGCGCGTGACGCGAGGCACCAGCTGGCGCGACCGGAGCAGGCCGTCGACACGGGACGACCACTCGGCGAGAGCCGGGCCAGAGGCGGCGGCGATCCGCTCGGGCCGGCCGTCGGCGGCGAACGCGCCGGGGGCGGCGAGCGCGGCGAGAAACAGCAGGGTGGTGGCGCGTCGGTGGGCCATCTCGATCCTCCGTTGGGCGTCTCGGACGAAGTGCGAAGCGATCCGGGATCCGATCAGGACTCTCGATCCATCTCCCGAGCTCACCGCTTAGACGGACCCGGCGTTCGAGATTCTACAGGCGTCGTCAATCGGCCGTTCGCGGCGAGCCGGGCTAGCCGACGTCCTTGCGCGCGGCGTCCACCAGCTCGCGAGCCATGGTGCCGATGCGCCTCGCGTCGGGGCCCTCGACCATCACCCGCAGCTTGGGCTCGGTGCCGCTCCAGCGCACGAGCACGCGGCCGTCCTTGCCGAGGTTCGAGCGCACGAGCCCGATCAGCTGCTGCAGCGAGGACATGTCCTCGAGCGGCTTGCGCGCCGAGAGCGTGACGCTCTCGAGCACCTGGGGCACGCGCTCCATCGCCTCGCGCGCGAGCTCGCTGAGCGGCTTGCCGGTGCGGATCATGAGCGCGAGCACCTGCAGCGCGCCGATCAGGCCGTCGCCGGTCGAGCTGTGGTCGAGGAAGATCAGGTGGCCCGACTGCTCGCCGCCCAGGTTGAAGCCGCCCTGGCGCATCGCGTCGACCACGTAGCGATCGCCGACGGGCGTGCGCAGGAGCGCGATCCCCTGGGCCTCGAGCGCGCGCTCGAGGCCGAGGTTGCTCATCACGGTCGCGACCACGGTGTCGCGCCGCAGCTCGCCGTCGTGCTTCATGCGCGCCGCGCACATCGCCATCACGGCGTCGCCGTCCACGACCTGGCCCTTCTCGTCGATCACGATCACGCGGTCGGCGTCGCCGTCGAGCGCGATCCCGATCCGCGCCCCGCGCCTCACCACCTCGGCGCAGGCGTGCTCCGGGTGCAGGGCGCCCGCCTCGCGATTGATGTTCGTGCCGTTGGGGCGTACGCCGATCGGATAGATGCGCGCGCCGAGCTCGGAGAACACGAGCGGCGCCACCACGTAGGCGGCGCCGTGGGCGGCGTCGACGACGACCTTGACGCCGTCGAGCGTCAGGTCGCGCGGGAAGGTGTTCTTGACGAAGGCCACGTAGCGCCCGCGCGAGTCCTCGAGCTTGGTCGCGCGGCCGATCGCGGGCCCGGTCTGGCGCTCGCCGAGCCGCTCGGGCTCGCGAATCAGCGCCTCCATCTCGGCCTCGGCGGCGTCGGGCAGCTTGTAGCCGTCGCGGCCGAAGATCTTGATGCCGTTGTCGTCGTAGGGGTTGTGGCTGGCGCTGATCACGATCCCGGCGTCGGCGCGCATGCTCACGGTGAGGTGCGCGACGGCCGGGGTCGGTACCGGCCCGCACAGCAGCACGCGGCCGCCCATCGAGGTCACGCCCGCGGCCAGCGCCGTCTCGAGCATGTAGCCGGACAGGCGCGTGTCCTTCCCGATCAGCACGCGCGGCGCGTGGCGCTGGCCCCGGCCCGCCACGAACGTGACGGCGCGCCCGAGCGCGAGCGCCACCTCGGGCGTCATCGGGTAGACGTTGGCGACACCGCGGATGCCGTCGGTGCCGAAGAGCGACCGGCTGCTCATGACTTTCCTTTCCTGGGAGGGTCCGGCGCGGCCTGCTGCGCCCGCGCCTCGCCGATGCTGATTCGCACGCGCACCCGGCTGCCGCCCTCGAGCCGCAGCAGCGGGTCCTCGAGGCCGACGCCGACGGCCTCGCTGGCGCTCGTCGACGCGCCTTCCACGGACACGGGCTCCGTGAAGGCGCTCTCGATCTCCCGCACGCGGCTGCGCGGCCCCGCCACGCGCACCTCGGGCGGGTCGCTCGCGACGCCGGCGATCTCGAAGCCGGGCGCCGGACGCCCCGTGACGCGCGGCCGCACCGGGATCGACTTGCGCTCCGTGCGCTCCAGGTTGAGGGTCAGCAGCGACGGCGTGATCTTGACGATGCGGAAGCCGAACGGCACCTGGACCTGCTCGGGCGTGAGCTGCACGATGCGCTCGCCCTCGGCCGCGCCCGCCAGGTCGATCGTGGCGAGCAGCTTGCCGGTCTCGAGGCTGTTGATGAGCCCGGGCGACGAGCGCACGCGCACGTCGACCGAGTTGACGGGATCGCCGGTCAGCTCGAGGTCGCGCGGGACGTTGCGCAGCTCGACCGGGACCACGACGCCGCGCTCGGCCGTCTGGCGGCCGACGATCACGAACCAGAGCCCGGCCGCGAGCCCGAGGCTCGCGAGCCGCAGCGTGGCGTCGGCCCCGAACGGCTTCACCGCTTCGCCTCGGTCGCCGCGGCCTGCGGCGGCGGCGACGCGACGGCGGCCTCGCGCAGCCCGAGCGACGCCAGCACGGCCTGCCGGAGCGCGGGGCCGTCGAGCCCGCGGCTGATCCGCCCGCCCTCGACGAGCGAGATCGTGCCGGTCTCCTCGGAGACGACGATCGCGACCGCGTCCGTGTCTTCCGAGAGACCGATCGCCGCCCGGTGGCGGCTGCCGAGCGTGCGGCTCAGCTCAGGGTGCACGGTGAGCGGCAGGAAGCAGGCGGCGGCGGCGACGCGGTTGCCCTGGATCACGACGGCGCCGTCGTGCAGCGGCGTCGCCGGGTGGAAGATGCTCACGAGCAGGTCGTAGGTGACGACGGCGTCGAGCGAGATCCCCGTCTCGATGTAGCTGCGCAGGCCCATCTCCCGCTCGAGCACCACGATCGCGCCCGTGTGCTCCGAGGCGAGCCGCGTCGCGGCGAGCACGATCTCGTCCACCACCTCCTCCTGGCGCCGTCGCGCCGCGCCGCCGAGGAAGGGCGCGCGCCCGAGGTGCGCCAGCCCCTTGCGGATCTCGGCCTGGAACACGACGATGATCCCGAACACCAGGAACGGCAGGAAGGTGCGCAGCAGCCAGTTGACCGTCTGCAGGTTGAACAGGATCGAGGCCCAGTAGAGCAGCATCAGCACGACGCCGCCGAGCGCGATCTGGACCGCGTGCGTGCCGCGCAGGAAGCGCAGCAGCTCGTAGACCAGGAACGCCACGATCAGGATGTCGAGCAGGTCCCACCAGCCGAACTCGGTGCCGCTGAAGAAGGCGGCGAGGCGCCCGGCGATCACGCGGCCCTCCGAGCGGCGTCGCCGCGGATCGCGTCGCACACCCGCACCACCTCGACCATCTCGCGCACGTCGTGGACGCGCACCACGTGCGCCCCGAGCATCACGCAGGCGGCGACCGCGCCGGCGGTGCCCAGCAGGCGCTCTTCGACCGGGCGGTCGAGCACGCGGCCGATGAAGCTCTTGCGCGAAGGGCCCACGAGCAGCGGCCGGTCGAGTGACGCGAGCTCGGGCAGCCGGCGCAGGGTCTCAAGGCTGTGGCCCGCGTCCTTCGAGAAGCCGATCCCGGGATCGACGAGGACGTTCTCGCGCGGCACCCCCGCCGCGACGGCGCGCGCGAGCGCTTCGGCGAGCTCGTCCTTCACCTCGCCCAGCACGTCGCGGTAGGCCGGCGAGCGGTGTCGCTCGGCGGGCCCTCCACGCAGGTGCATCAGCACCGCCGGCACCCCGCGCCGCGCCACGAGCGCCGCCATCGCGGGATCGTAACCGAAGCCGCTCACGTCGTTGACGAGATCGGCGCCGGCGTCGAGCGCAGCCGCGGCCACGGCCGCCTTCGTGGTGTCGACCGAGATCGGCCCCGCCCCCCGCCGGCGCAGAGCCTCGACGACGGGCACCACGCGCCGCAGCTCCTCGGCCTCCGCGACCGGCTCGGCGCCGGGCCGCGTCGACTCGCCGCCTATGTCCACCCAGTCGGCGCCCGCTTCGAAGAGCCGCAGGCCCTGCGCGAGCGCCGCCTCGGGGTCCTGCGGCGCGCCGCCCGCGAACGAGTCGGGCGTCACGTTGAGGATGCCCATCACGAGCGTGCGCTCGCCGAGCACCACGGAGGCGCCCCGCAGCGGGATGCGGTATAGGCGGCGCTCCGTGGTCAAGGTCGCCCCCTGCGCGGCGGCCCTAGGACGTGGGCCGCGGATCCGCCACGGGCGGGGGAAGGATCCCGGCCGGACGGCCCTCCTCGGACGCGCGCGTGTCGCGCGGCTTGGCGGCGGTCGGCGGCACCGGCACCTTGATCGTGAGCGGCTCGCCGGCGATCAGCTGCTTGAGCTGCGGCGCGTCGAGCACCTCGTGCTCGAGCAGGGCCTCGGCGATGCGCACGAGCACCGGGCGCTGCTCGGTGAGGATCTTCGTCGCGCGCTCGTACTGCTCGGTCACGATGCGCTTGATCTCGGCGTCGATCTTGAGCGCGGTCGCCTCGGAGTAGTCCTGGTGGCGGTTGAACTCCTTGCCGAGGAAGATCGCCTCTTCCTTCTTGCCGTAGGTGAGCGGGCCGAGCGACTCGCTCATGCCCCACTCGCAGACCATCTTGCGCGCCATCTCGGTCGCCTGCTCGATGTCGTTCTGCGCGCCGGTCGTGATCTGCTGGAAGGTGGCATCCTCGGCGATCCGGCCGCCCATGCAGACGGCGATGCGCGCCTCGAGCTGCTCCTTCGACCAGTTGTGCTTCTCCTCGCTCGGCAGCTGCTGCGTGAGGCCGAGCGCCATGCCGCGCGGGATGATCGTCACCTTGTGCAGCGGGTCGGAGTGCGGCACGAGCGCGGCGAGCAGCGCGTGTCCCGCCTCGTGGTAGGCGGTGATCTTCTTCTCCTCGTCGGTGATGATCATGCTCTTGCGCTCGGCGCCCATCAGGACCTTGTCCTTCGAGGACTCGAAGTCCTGCATCGACACGAACTTCTGGCTGTGGCGCGCGGCCATCAGCGCGGCTTCGTTGACCAGGTTCGCGAGGTCGGCTCCCGAGAAGCCCGGCGTCGCGCGCGCCAGCACCGAGAGGTCGACGTCCTCGGCGAGCGGGATCTTGCGCGTGTGAACCTGCAGGATGCCCTCGCGCCCGCGCACGTCGGGCCGCGAGACCACCACGCGGCGGTCGAAGCGGCCCGGGCGCAGCAGGGCCGGGTCGAGGACGTCGGGACGGTTGGTGGCGGCGATCAGGATGACGCCGTCGTTCGACTCGAAGCCGTCCATCTCGACCAGCAGGGCATTGAGCGTCTGCTCGCGCTCGTCGTGCCCGCCGCCGAGGCCGGCGCCGCGGTGGCGGCCGACCGCGTCGATCTCGTCGATGAAGATGATGCAGGGCGCGTTCTTCTTGCCCTGCTCGAACAGGTCGCGCACGCGGCTGGCGCCCACGCCCACGAACATCTCGACGAAGTCCGAGCCCGAGATCGAGAAGAACGGCACGTTGGCCTCGCCTGCGATCGCGCGCGCGAGCAGCGTCTTGCCCGAGCCCGGGGGGCCCATCAGCAGCACGCCCTTCGGGATCCGGCCGCCCAGCTTCTGGAACTTCTGCGGCTCGCGCAGGAACTCGATGATCTCCTGCAGCTCTTCCTTGGCCTCGTCCACGCCGGCCACGTCCTTGAACGTCACCTTCTTCTGCTGGCTCGCGAGCAGCTTGGCCTTCGACTTGCCGAACGAGAGCGCCTTGTTGCCGCCGCTCTGCATCTGGCGCATGAAGAAGACCCAGAAGCCGATCAGAAGCAGGAACGGCGCCCAGGAGATGAGCATGTTGGCCCAGGTCGGCGTCGTGTCGGGCTGGTAGGTCACGACGACACTCTTGGCCAGCAGCCGGTCGGGGAGCTTGTCGTAGGCCTGCGGCGAGAAGGTGCGGAAGGCCTCGCGGCTCACCGTGTGGCCCTTGATCTCGTTGCCGGTGATCGTCACGTCCTGCACCTGGCCGGCCTCGACCTGCGCCATGAACTCGCTGAACTTCATGGGTGTCTCGCGCTTCTGGAACTGCGCGAAGTGCCAGGCCAGGAAGACGACGACCAGCAACGACATCCACAGCATCACCGTCTTGAACGTGGCGTTCACTGAAAAGCCTCCAGACGGCTACCCCACCGCCCTCTTCCCCGCGAGCCGCGCCCAGGGGGAATCTCCAATCCTAGCTTACTCCCGGGGCGGCCCCGAGCGCGCGGGGCGAGGAATGGTGCCGATGTAGGGCAGACCCCGGTAACGCTCCATCCAGTCGAGCCCGTAGCCCACCAGGAAGCGGTCGGCGAGCGGCTCGTGCACCGGGAAGGCGGTCCAGTCGGGGTGGACGTCGATCTTGCGCGCCTCCGGCTTGTCGATGAGCGCACAGACTTTGACGCTGCGCGGGCCGAGCTCGTGGATGTGCGCGAGCAGGTAGCTGAGCGTGATCCCGGTGTCGACGATGTCGTCGATCAGCAGCACGTCCTGCCCCTCGAGCGGCACGGCCGTCGAGAAGACGATCTCGGTCTGGACGCGCCCGGCCGACTGCTCGCGGCTGGAGGTGACTCGGACCAGATGGACGGTGAGGTCGAGCGGGATCCTCCGGATCAGGTCGGACATGAAGACGAGGCTGCCCTTCATCACGCCGAGCACGCAGACGTCGCGCCCCGAAAGGCCCTTCGCGACCTCCTGGCCCACCTCGGCCACG
>Ga0157380_10001873_pt1 | contig 13931 bp, 3 predicted proteins | sample S35metaG_FD_119757 | JGI IMG/M metagenome (GOLD analysis project Ga0157380, IMG submission 119757) | Switchgrass rhizosphere microbial communities from Kellogg Biological Station, Michigan, USA - S3-5 metaG | ecosystem: Host-associated > Plants > Roots > Rhizosphere > Soil | place: USA: Michigan... | reverse complement strand
TGCATCAAATGCAGTGGTGACGTATACCGGTGGCGATACAGAAGCCCCCACACTGACAGGTGTACTTCCTGGCGGAGCAGTGGGCAATGTATGTCTTGCCAATGCACCATCGGCACCAACCACAGCAACAATAGCGGCCCAGTACACCGACAACTGCAGCGCAGTGGTAGTTACCCAGATCGGTTCCTCAGTAACAGGCACCAACTGCAGCTGGACAGCAACCTATACCTATAGTGTTACCGACGAAGACGGCTGCAATGCAGCATCGAATGCAGTGGTGACCTATACCGGTGGAGATACCCAGGGACCTGTGATCACTACAACACCAGGCGACCTGGATGTAACACTTGAATGTTCTGATGCTTCCGGCCTTGCCGCAGCCCTTGCTGCCGCACCGGTTGCTACTGACAATTGCAGCAGTGCCACCATCCACCTGCTGAGTGATACGACCATCAGTAACGGTTGCGTGGGCAGCTACACCAGGATACGTACATGGGATTTCACAGACGGCTGTAACAACCACAGCGCTGTTTATACCCAGACGATCACTGTGACAGACAACACGGCACCAACCATTCTCAGTGCGATGAACTCACTGAATGCATCGCTTGAATGTTCAGATCTTACCGGAATTTCTAATGCGCTGTCGCAACAGCCATTGGCGAATGATGAATGCAGCTCGGTAACAATTCACCTGTTGTCGGATACAACCATTGCCGGATCCTGTGCAAGTAATTATACCAGGGTACGTACATGGGATTTCACGGATGATTGTGACAATCACAGCATGGCATTCACACAAACCATCAATGTAAGTGATAACACAGCACCACAGGCCAATTGTCAGAATGTTACCATATATCTTGATAACACAGGAAATGCAACGGTGGCTGCCGCACAGGTTAACAACGGAAGCACTGACAACTGCAGCTCAATTACGCTGAGCCTGTCGAAGACTGCTTTCGACTGCAGCGATGCAGGTGCAAATAACGATACACTTTATGTGACTGATGCCTGTGGCAACAGTGCTTATTGTGTAGCCGTGGTGACGGTGCTTGACACCATTGCACCGGAACTGCATGACTGCCCGGCCAGCTTCACCGCTCCGATCAGCTGTAGTGGTGTGGTGACCTATACTGCTCCAACTGCTACCGACAACTGTCCAGGCACTGTAGTGAACTGTGTTCCTGCATCAGGATCAGTATTCCCTGTCGGAACTACGCTCGTGACATGCACTGCGACGGATGCATCCAATAATGTTACCACCTGCACATTCAACGTAACGATCAACCAGCTCACCGTCAGCCTCACACCATCGATGTACGCAGGAGGATTTAACATCCGCTGCAACGGTGAATTCAACGGCTCCGTATCAACTTCGGTGACCAATGCACAGGGGCCGGTTTCTTACCTCTGGAGCAACGGCAGCACCGCTTCATCCATCAGTGGTGTTGGTGCAGGTACGTATACAGTTACAGTTACTAACGGTTCCTGTTCAACTTCGGCAAGCATTACGCTTACTCAGCCTGCTCAGCTGCTGGTGACCATGACCAAGACCAATGTGAACTGCAACGGCGCTGCTACCGGTACTGCAACTGCAACGCCTTCAGGCGGATCAGGCATCTACACGTACATGTGGAGCAATGCCAAGACCACGGCTACCATAACAGGTCTCTCCATCGGCACTTATACGGTGACTGTTGCAGATGCCAACGGCTGTACCAGGACAGGAACTGTCTCTATCACGCAGCCGACAGCCATGAACATCACTACCAGCAAGACGAATGTAAGCTGCAATGGCGGTACGAACGGAACAGCCAACGTATCAGTCAGCGGCGGATCTCCGGGTTACACATATCTGTGGAGCAACGGAAAGACCACATCGAACATCAATACGCTGACTGCAAATACGTATACCGTTACCATTACAGATGCTGCCGGTTGTACCAAGACTGCTTCGGTGACCATCACACAACCTCCTGCACTTTCTTCCACGATCTATCCAAGCGGAACAACTGCGAAGGACAGTGTGACCGGTGGTACGCCTCCGTACACTTACCTCTGGAGCAACGGTCAGACCACCCAGACTGCAACAGGCCTGACGCATGGAGCCAACTACACGGTTACAGCAACTGATGCAAAAGGCTGTAAGACTACAGCAACCATCCTGCTTCCAAGAATGGAAGATCCCGGAGCCAGCATGAAGGATATTGACGAACCATTTATCGTCAATGTGTACCCGAACCCGAACATCGGAATCTTCTCACTCGAGTTCAATGCAGTGGAAAACGATCACTATGATTTAGCTCTTGTCGATTACACAGGAAGAATTGTGTTCAGGCAGGAAGGAATAACCACCAACGGAGCCAACAAACTTGACTTCAACCTTAGCAATACTGCGAAAGGCATCTACTTTATCAACTTATCATGTGCTGATAAGAGTAAAGTGGTGAGGGTGGTTGTACAATAACCTTTTTAGAACCTACCTGGTGGGCCGGTTAATCCCGGCCCGCCCTTTTTACTGATTTCAGGAGTTGTTTGAAAAAGTAATATATGGTTTGGAAATGCCTTTGGCATTTTCATTTCCGAATTAGAATGATATGAAACACCTGCTTGTGAATAGGAAACTTAACCGAATCAGGTCCGGCATGATTGCCGGTTCCATGGCCATGTTGCTGGCATGCTTCACCGTCAGCGCCCAGCAGGGATATCATGTGAATGCAGGGCCGGACATTGATGTATGCGTGGAAGGATCTGTTAACCTGCATGCCGAAACAGAAGGTGGCGCCACTGTGGTGGTCTGGAGCGGAGGGAAAGGAAACATCCATCCGGACAGAAAATCGGCTGATATAGAATACACGCCCACGGTGGAAGAAACCGGTCATACCATAGAGCTGATTGTTACGGTGAGCAACCCTGACCTTGGAGGAAATCCGGTAAGCGATACGGTGTTGATCCATGTGAATGAACAGCCTGAAGCATTTGCAGGCGCGGATACCAGGATCTGCTCCAACGAAAGTGTGCAGCTGCATGGAACCGTAACCAGAAAATTCAAATCAGTATTATGGAAAACAAATGGAAGCGGAACATTCAACTATGACGACCGTGCAGATGCAGTTTATACCCCGTCAAAAAAAGATATCGAGGCCGGAGGATTTTCACTCGAGTTCACTGCCATACCGGAGGGAGTATGCGTGCCTTCAACGGATGCCATGGTGGTGCTGATTGATCCTGCACCCGAATACACCGTCAGCGGACTGCAAGTGGCCTTCGGTCGTGAAGCGTACCTGGCAATTAAATCAGATATCGATCCGGGTCATATTGAATGGATCACCTACGGGTCAGGAAAATTCAATCAGACAAACAAGGCAGAAGTTGTTTACAGACCATCTGCTGAAGACATGGAAAAAGGATCAGTTTCCATGCAGGTTACCGTAGGTGCCATGATCGGAAGCTGTGAAGTCAAAAAAAATGTAACGCTTATCATTCAGGACCGGCCTGGAAAATAAGCAGATCAAAATCTTCATATTAAAGAAATAATAACAAAACATACACTCCATTTACAGAACCCACTTTTGCAACATTAACCAATACAACATTTGCTCTCATGAAAAAATATTTACGCGATTTCAGCTGTTTTGATTATTCATATAGTACAAAGCGACTTTCGTATTTTGGTTCCTATTTCAGCGCCTCTGTAAAAAGGACGGGAATCATGGCGTTCCTTTTCGCTTTGCATTGCAGTGCAGGTTTTGGTCAGACATTATATGATTCTTTTGCTGATGGAGATTTTACTTCAGGCCCTGTCTGGGGTGGTAATACTGCATTATGGACGGTGGTAGCCAACAGTGATGCTGCAGCCGGTGCTACGGGATCAAATACAGTGCGGTTAAATTCAAGTGGTGGTTCAACAGACTACTTAAGCAGTCAGATCGCTACCTGGGGTACATCACAGGAATGGGGGTTTTGGGTTGGACGTCGGGGACAGGCTTATACTGCCCAGAACAAAACGTATTTATGGTTGTATGCAAATGAATCAACATTAAATAATCTCACGGTTGACGGATACAGAGTGACTATCGGGGACGATGGTGGTGATGATGAAATAAGACTGGAATATATTGTTAACGGTGCAGTCAGCGCAACGGTGATTACCTCATCAGGTTCCGTTCCCAATGGGATTACAGATATCGGATTTTTGGTAAGAGTAACCAGGTCCTCATTGGGAAATTGGCAACTGTTTACTTCAACACTGCCAACTTTAAGCGGAACCGGAGCCATTGCAACAGACATACCTAACAGTTCCAATGCCACGGTCAACCAGGGTATAGCTACTAATAACAGTCTGGTTCCTGCCACCAATGGATATACCGGATTTGCTGCACTTCATAGTACTGCTGCAAGTGCCATCATTTCAAATGAAATTGACCAGGTTTATTTTACTTCTAACACTTCTCCTTTAGTTTCCATTTCAGGAGGTGATACGCTCACCTGCGCGACTACCAGTATTACTGTAACCGCGGTCGCAACCGGTGATCCCGTTCTGAGCTATGCCTGGTCCGGAGGCGCTGCAGGCGCCAGTCCGGAGGACAGGGTTTTAACTTTACCAAATACATATACAGTTACTGTTACTGATGGAAATGGGTTTACGGCGACTGCATCTGTCGTGATCACTGCTGACACTTCTGCACCGGCAATAACTTTAACCGGCCTGAACAGTGCCTATTGCATTGATGAAGGTCCGTTTATCTATTTCACCTATTCGCCGGTGGGGGGAACATTCTCAGGAAGCGGCGCCTCTTACATCATCGACAATGAAGACGGGTCTGCAAATTTTACCCTTGTTACACCCGGAACCTATAGTTTGACTTATACCTACACCGATCCTGAAAACGGCTGCGTTGGTTCGTATACCCAGAGTGTAACAGTCAATGCCCTGCCGGCAGTTGATATCCTTGACCTTGACACTGCCTATTGCGCAAGCAACATACCTGTTCTGGTTCATGGCAGTCCCAATTTTGCTGCAGACAGTGTTTTTGGCGGTTTCAGCGGTTCAGCTACTTTTTCAGATTTGAGCGACGGTACCAGTGAGCTTGATATTTCAACTCCGGGGTCCTATACGCTGACTTATTCTTATTCAGACATGAATGGTTGTGTGAATTCAGTTACCATGCCATTTGAAGTTTATGGGTTGCCGGCAACTGTAACGGTTACCGGAGGCGGCACTTACTGTGACAGCACCACCATTTCCGCCTCCAATGGAAACAGCGGTACCATTTATTTCCAGGGCGCTGTTTCAGGAGGCACTTCTACAGCAACCCCTGCCACCTCATCTTTGATCACTGCATCAGGCACATATTATTTCAGGGCATTGTCTGTTAACGGATGCTGGGGAGAAGAGGGAAGTGCAGCTGTTGTGATCAACGCCTGCGGATGCACCAATCCGCCAACTGTTGATGCCGGCGCTGACACGGTTGTTGTTTGTCACGGATCTGAAATTGGCCTTACTGCAATAACAGGTGGCGGCGCTACGGAGGTGGTCTCCTGGACAGGCGGAACAGGTACTTATGATTATCCTTTATTCCCTGATCTGTCGCAATTAAATTATACGAATGCACCGTCAGAAGCAGGTGATACCCTGTATCTTGTTGTTACCACCGATGCACCTGTATCCTGCAATGCAGCTACTGATACTGTTGTGATTATCGTAAACACACTTCCAACTGCCGTGTTCAGCGGTTCTACAACTATCTGTACAGGTGATTCAGCAGATCTTACCATTTCATTTACGGGCAATCCGCCGTTCACCTTTTCTTATGATGACGGATCAAATACCTACGGTCCATTTGTAACAGCGTTATCAAGCGTTATTGTTACGGTAAATCCATCTTCAACAACAGTATATAATATAACTGACATAAGCGACAACCTTTGTGTTGGAATAAACGGATCATCGGCGCAGGTGATCGTTAACCCCTGCGGTTGCCCGAATCCGGTTGTTGTAAGCGCAGGACCTGACATCCATGTATGCATTTCGGGTGATGTAACACTTACGGGATCCATCGGAGGCAGCGCTTCCTCAGCGCACTGGACAGGAGGAGCAGGCAGCTTTAATCCTGGCCCTGATTCGCTTACTACAACCTATACACCTGATCTTTCTGAAGCCGGAAGCATCGTGACGCTGTATCTTGTTACAGATGATCCTGCCGGTGCTTGTGAAGCAGATTCAGATGCCATTAATATATACGTTGACAGCCTGTTTTATATTGATGCCGGTCCTGATATCCAGGTTTGCATCAATGGCGCTGTTGGTTTGTCGGGTTTGATTTCAGGCGGTGCAACCACCGGACATTGGTCAGGCGGTAACGGTACGTTTGATCCGGGCAGAGATTCGCTGGTAACTACTTATTTCCCGGCTCCCGGTGAATCAGGAACAACTATTACGCTTTACCTTGTTCCTGACCAGGGTGATAATGTTTGTCCTCCTGACTCGAATGGTATAGACATAACAGTAAATGCATTACCAATTGTTGATGCCGGAGCTGATACTTCCGTATGCGAAGGCGGATTTGTAACGCTTTCTGGTTCTGTTACCGGCGGAGCTTCAGGTGGCGAATGGCATGGCGGACTTGGAGCATTTAATCCTGACCGCTATACACTGAATGCGACATACTCGCCTGATGTATCCGAAGCAGGAACAACTGTTCAGCTTTACCTGGTTTCAGTTAACCTGGCAAGTGTTTGTCTTGCTGATTCAGACCTTGTTGAAATAGCTATTGATTCGTTGCCTGTTGTAAATGCAGGTCCTGATATCCATGTATGCGAAAGCGGTGATGTAACCCTTTCAGGATATGTTGGGGGAGGAGCCAGCACGGGACACTGGACAGGCGGACTCGGAACCTTTGATCCTTCCCGTGATTCACTTGTTACAACGTATACTCCCCATCCTTCTGAAGCCGGAACCATTGTAACCATCTATCTTGTTACGGATGCCACAGCACCCTGTCTTACCGACTCAGATGCCATCAGCATCACGGTTGATCAGCTTGCAGTTGTGGATGCTGGTCCGGACATTGATGCCTGCATCACAGGAGATGTAAACCTTACCGGTACCATCGGCGGCGGCGCAGTCAGTGCATACTGGAGCGGCGGTGCAGGTATTTTTAATCCATCACGCGACTCTCTTTCCACAACGTATACCCCTGACCTGAGCGAATCACAGTCAACAGTAACGCTTTATCTGGTGGCAAATCTTTCAAATACGAATGTTTGCCCGCTTGATTCAAATGATATCCTGATTCATGTGGATACTGTTCCTTCCGCATTCGCAGGAGCTGATCAGAACCTTTGTTATGGTGATCAGGCTCTGTTATCAGGCTATGTAACGGGCGGTGTAACAACAGGCACCTGGTTTACTTCAGGTGACGGAACGTTTGACGACAGCACCAGTCTTACAGCAACCTACACTCCTGGTATGCTTGATCTGAGCACGGGTACGGTAACGCTCCTGCTTGTTCCTGATCCGGAAGGGGTATGTCCCGTTTTACCGGACGATGTGATCTTAATAATTAATCCGGAGCTCATACTTTCAACTTCAAAAACTGATGTTCTCTGCTATGGAGAATCAACCGGAACCATTAACCTGACCGTGACAGGAGGAACTGCACCTTATACTTATTTATGGTCCAATGCAGCATCTACTGAAGACATTGGTTCACTGGCTATTGGTACCTATACCGTTACGATTACTGACCAGGCGGGATGTACAGTAACAACATCTGCAACCATCACCCAACCGGCTGCAGGTTTATCAGCATCAACCACGCAAGTCAATGTACTTTGCTTCGGCAATGCAACCGGTTCGATTGATCTTACCGTAACAGGGGGAACAGTTCCTTATACCTATAACTGGAGCAACAGTTCAACCACGGAAGATATCAGTGGACTTGCCGCCGGAACTTATACAGTAACAGTCACCGATCAGAACGGATGTACAACCAGCACTTCTGCAACCATTACCCAACCGGCTGCGGGTTTATCGGCATCAACTACGCAAGTCAATGTACTCTGCTTCGGCAATGCAACCGGATCGATTGATCTTACCGTAACAGGGGGAACAGTTCCTTATACCTATAACTGGAGTAACACTGCAACAACAGAAGATATCAGCGGACTGGCCGCCGGAACTTATACCGTAACAGTTACCGATCAGAACGGATGTACAACCAGCACTTCTGCAACTATTACCCAACCGGCAGCCGGTTTATTAGCATCAACCACGCAAGTCAATGTACTTTGCTTTGGCAATGCAACCGGCTCAATTGATCTTACTGTAACAGGCGGAACAGTTCCATACACGTATAACTGGAGCAACAGTGCAACAACGGAAGATATCAGCAACCTTGCTGCCGGAACTTATACCGTAACAGTTACCGATCAGAACGGATGTACGACCAGCACTTCTGCAACCATCACCCAACCGGCTGCGGGTTTATCAGCATCAACCACGCAAATCAATGTACTCTGCTTCGGCAATGCAACCGGTTCAATTGATCTTACCGTAACAGGAGGAACAGTTCCTTACACTTATAACTGGAGCAACAGTACAACTACGGAAGATATCGGCGGACTTGCAGCAGGAACATATACAGTTACCGTTACCGATCAGAACGGATGTACGACCAGCACTTCTGCAACCATCACCCAACCGGCTGCAGGTTTATCTGCATCAACTACGCAAGTCAATGTACTCTGCTTCGGCAATGCAACCGGTTCAATTGATCTTACCGTAACAGGGGGAACAGTTCCATACACGTATAACTGGAGCAGCAGTGCAACCACGGAAGACATCAGCGCACTTGCAGCAGGTACCTATACAGTTACCGTTACCGATCAGAACGGATGTACGACCAGCACTTCTGCAACCATCACCCAACCGGCTGCTGGTTTATCGGCATCAACCACGCAAGTCAATGTACTTTGCTTTGGCAATGCAACCGGATCGATTGATCTTACCGTAACGGGAGGAACAGTTCCTTACACTTATAACTGGAGCAACAGTTCAACCACGGAAGATATCAGCGGACTTGCAGCAGGAACATATACAGTTACCGTTACCGATCAGAACGGATGTACGACGAGCACTTCTGCAACCATTACTCAACCTGCTTCAGGTTTATCAGCATCAACTACGCAAATCAATGTACTCTGCTTCGGCAATGCAACCGGTTCAATTGATCTTACCGTAACAGGGGGAACAGTTCCATACACGTATAACTGGAGCAACAGTGCAACAACGGAAGATATCAGCAACCTTGCTGCCGAAACTTATACCGTAACTGTTACCGACCAGAACGGATGTACAACCAGCACTTCAGCAACCATCACACAACCGGCTGCTGGTTTATCGGCATCAACTACGCAAATCAATGTACTTTGCTTTGGCAATGCAACCGGCTCAATTGATCTTACCGTAACAGGGGGAACAGTTCCTTATACCTATAACTGGAGCAACAGTTCAACCACGGAAGATATCAGCGGACTTGCCGCCGGAACTTATACAGTAACAGTTACCGATCAGAACGGATGTACGACCAGCACTTCAGCAACCATCACCCAACCGTCTGCGGGTTTATCACCATCAACCACGCAAATCAATGTACTCTGCTTCGGCAATGCAACCGGATCGATTGATCTTACCGTAACAGGAGGAACAGTTCCTTACACTTATAACTGGAGCAACAGTGCAACTACTCAGGACATCAGCGGCCTTACTGCCGGAACTTATACCGTAACTGTTACCGATCAGAACGGATGTACTACCAGCACTTCTGCAACCATTACACAACCGGCACCACTTGTAGTAAATGCAGGCAGTGATGTCACCATTTGCAGCGGAGGTTCAACCACGTTAACAGCTTCAGGAGCATCGACCTATACCTGGATGCCTGGAAGCCTGTCAGGTGCGGTGCAGAATGTTTCTCCAGCGGCAACAACTACGTATACGGTAACCGGAACTGACCTAAATGGCTGTACTGCAACAGCCACTGTGATAGTTACCGTGAATACCTGTGCAGCCACCGTGAACCTGAAATTTTATATAGAAGGATATTATATAGGAGGTGGCATGATGAATCAGGTGCTTTATTTCCAGGGCGTTGATCCGAATCCTTTATCCACACATGTTGATACGGTTACCATCGAACTGCATGATACCACTAATGCCTCGTTGATTATTGATACGTATACCGGTGTGCTTCAGACAGACGGAACGCTCATGTGCACATTTACCAATGCCACCATTGGCGATGCATACTGGATAGCCATAAAACATCGCAGTGCAGTTCAGACCTGGAGCAAGTTTCCTGTTGTGCTTACAGCAGTTACTAATTATAATTTCTCAACAGCAGCAAATAAAGCATATGGAGATAATATGAAGGATGCTTACAGTGAAAATATCTGGTCTCTCTATAATGGTGATATAAACCAGGATGAATCTGTAGATATCTTCGATTCTCCCCAGCTTGACACAGATATTCAAAACTTCGTATTCGGATATTATAATACGGATCTGAATGGAGACGGAAGTACGGACATCTTTGATTCACCAATGCTGGATACCAATATTCAGCTCTTCGTAAGTTCATATCACCCGTTCTAAATAAATTGAACAGTTTAATACAATTAAAATGAAATCAGTACCCATATTCAGGTTCAGGCGCTTCACCGGCTGTTTATTGCTGATGTGGCAGGCCTCTGGTTTCGCTCAGAATCCAACCTATGACGTTTACATTACCAATGACACCCTGACCTCATTCACCACCTTCGAATTTGATGTAATGATCAGGGCAAATGGTGCAACAACTTCATTTAATCTTAAAACATTCCAGGCAGGACTCTATGTAAATCCTTCCTTTGTGGCGACCAACTCCGTGATTGGCTGCACCACTGTTTCCGGTTCAAGTCAGATGGCAGCTCCTGGTTATAATGGTTCATTTCAGTGGAACAATACCGATAAGGTAGTCAATATGGGATTTAATACCTCAGCCTGCGCATCACCAACTGTGGTTACAACCATACCGCTGCGGATCGCACGGGTGCGGTTGGTCGGTTTCCTTGGATTTGGCTGTGGCGCTCCCAATCTGCAGTTCAATTATGTACCGTTACCTTTGCCAATGCTCCGTTTAAGGACTGAAGTGATTGACTGGGATACCCTGTGCGCCTCCAAATCATTTTACCCGCCGGCACTTGGAGGTCTTCCTACATTCAACGGAGAACTGTGGACGCAGACTGATGCAGATGGCAGAAGCCCTGTCAGCTCAAATGACAACAATTCACCAGTTATCAGTCTTCACCCTGTTTCACAATTTATGTGCAGCGGCGGAAGTGTTACTTTCAACGTAACCGCCTCACAGCCATTATTCCCTTCCGGCGGATCGCTCAGTTACCAGTGGCAGAAGAACTGTGGAAGCGGATTCGTAAATATCCCTTCAGCTAACGCTGCATCCTATACGTTAAATCCAGTGACTGCAGGCGACAATGGCTGCCAGTTCCGTTGCATGGTAACATATTCCTGCGGCGGATCCATTAATTCGAACGCGGCCACACTTACCACCATGGTGGCCAGTGAAACACATACCCCTGTTGCATGTAACGGCGGAAGTTCCACGGTTACCATTTCAGCTGTTAACGGAGCACCGCCTTATTCCGGAACAGGCAGCTTCACACAGTTTGCAGGGACCCAGGTTTATACCATCACTGATTTTAACGGTTGTACGGCCGCCGTATCCGTTACTGTAACACAACCGGCTTTATTAACCGCTTCTGCCGGAAGCAACACAGCGGTTTGTGCAGGAACGCCGGTTAACCTGAACGCAACTCCCGCAGGCGGAACCTCGCCATATAATTATAGCTGGACAGGCCCTTCGGGATTCTCTTCAACTGCACAATCTCCTGTGATTGCAGTGGCTTCACCGGCCAATGGCGGAACATATACAGTATCTGTTACAGATGGCAACGGGTGTACGGCATCAGCTACCACGTCGGTGACCATTATAAACTGTACAGCTGCACTTAACCTTAAGTTCTTTATTGAAGGATATTATACTGGTGGCGGCATGATGACACAGGTGCTGTATAACCAGGGCATGGATCCAAACCCGTTGTCGACCAATGTGGATACCGTGCTTGTTGAATTGCATGACACGAGCAATACAGCTGCTGTGGTGCAATCATTCAAGGGGGTTTTGCAAACCGACGGCATGCTTATATGTACCTTCCCCGGATCTGTGATCGGCAATACATACTGGATCGCTGTTAAACACCGCAGTGCGGTACAAACCTGGAGCGGACTGCCGCATGCGTTTACCGTTTCGGGTTCATATGACTTTACCACAGCAGCAAATAAGGCCTATTCATTAAATATGAAAGACGTTTTTAGTGAAGGTATCTGGTCACTTTATACCGGCGATGTTAACCAGGATGAATCTGTGGATATATTTGATTCGCCTCAGCTTGATACTGATATTCAAAATTTCAATTTTGGTTACTATAATACTGACCTTAATGGTGATGGCAGTGTCGATATTTTTGACTCTCCATTAGAGGACAGTAATATCCAGAATTTTGTAAGCTCCTATCACCCCTAAACGAAAAAATAACCTCAACAGAATGAAAAACTATACAAAATCAATTAATATGAAACCTAATCCAGCCCCAGGCAAATTCAAACAATTGTTAATCCTGTTAAGCATCATGCTTGTGCATACGGGTGCTTTCTCGGCAAGTCACGTTACGTTAAGCATCAGTAACTGTACTTCAACTTCGCCTAATACCATGGCTTTTGATTTATATATTATGAATGACGGAACAGATTCTCTAAAGCTCAATTCCGTAATTTATGCTATTAACATCAATGCAGCCATTCTGGTAAATGCATCCGATGTTCTTACATGGGCATGGGATGGTGTGAACAGCCAGTTGCCTGCAGCGCAGACATCGTCTTTTGCATTATCTTATGTTCCTGCTCTTAAGCAGCTTAAACTGACTTCAACCCCCGGGGCGATTACGATAGGTACAGCGTTAACCCTTCCATTGAATGTACCCAAGCTGGTGGGTCACTTTACTGTGACAAATACAAGCAATAACTGGGCTCCATTCAGCACGACGAATTTTGCCTTCAGCACAGTTTCAGGAGGAGGAAGTCTTAATTCCGGAGCTGTTGTATATGTAAATAATGTCAACACCCAGGTTGGTCTGAATAACGCCACAACCAGGGCATTTTCCATCAATTGCTCAATTATGCTTAACGCCTGCGCCCTTACTGCATCTGCTTCTGGAAGCGCTGTAAGCTGTTTTGGCCAGTCAACAGGAACTGCTACCGCAACTCCCGCATCAGGAACACCTCCTTATTCTTATCTGTGGAGCAACGGACAAACAACGCAAACAGCCTCCGGGCTTGGTGCAGGTACTTATACAGTCACTGTAACTGATGCAACACCCTGTACGGCTTCAGCCACTGCAACCGTAACGCAGCCGACTTTATTAACCGCATCCCCGGCCGAAGGAACCATTGCCTGCTTTGGCGGAACAACTACCGTGGTGATCACAGCCAGTGGCGGAACACCTCCCTATACCAATGACGGCTCACATACCGTTTCAGCAGGACCATATTCGTTTACGGTAACTGATGCAAACGGATGTACAACGGTAGTATCAGGAACCATCTCACAACCCACGCAGTTAACAGCATCTCCATCGGCAGGCACCATTGCCTGCTTTGGCGGAACTACCACCGTGGTGATCACAGCAAGCGGCGGAACACCTCCATATACAAACGACGGATCACATACCGTATCGGCAGGACCATATTCGTTTACAGTATCTGATGCAAACGGATGCACCACTGTGGTATCAGGAACCATCACACAACC
>Ga0157380_10001872_pt1 | contig 13934 bp, 7 predicted proteins | sample S35metaG_FD_119757 | JGI IMG/M metagenome (GOLD analysis project Ga0157380, IMG submission 119757) | Switchgrass rhizosphere microbial communities from Kellogg Biological Station, Michigan, USA - S3-5 metaG | ecosystem: Host-associated > Plants > Roots > Rhizosphere > Soil | place: USA: Michigan... | reverse complement strand
TGAAGTTCTTGGCTTCGCCAAACCTGAAATTCTTAGCGACACTCAGGTTTGTGTTGTAGAAGCCGGGACCGCGGAACGTGTTCTTGCCGAGGCTGCCATTGCCCAGCGAGTTTGCCTGAATCGCGCCCCTCCCAGTGAAAATAAGCGGGCCGGCGGTGCTGGCCGCGTTTACTCGTGGGACGAGGAACGCTGGGTTGTTAGCGTCGAAGGTGAAAGTGCGGAAGTTCCCCGTGACGGGATCAAGGGTAAAGATCCCGTTAGGGTTGAAGTTCGGGCGATCGCCGACGGCGCTGCCGTTCCCGTTGGTATCGACGCCAGTAAAGATTGTGAAGGGTTGGCCAGACTGCCTGGTCGTGATTCCTGAAATCTGCCAGCCCCCGAAAACCTGCCGAAGGAACGCGTTGTCCTTCGCGAACCCCGGTGCTGGGACTTCATAGAGGTAATTCGCGACGAAGCGGTGTGTGCGGTCGAAAACAGACAGACTCTTTTCGCCATGAAGCTGGAAAGTGTCCTGCGGTGCCTGCGGCGTGGAATTAGTGATTGCAGCAACGCCGAGCGATTCGTCGTTGTTGCTCATGTTCCTGCTGAATGTGTAGGAAACACCGAACTGCAGGCCGCGAGCGAAACGCTTGTTGAGCGAAACAAAAGCAGCGTTATACGTGGACTGGGCACCGGGGCCGATGAGCACACGCGGGCCAGAAGCGGGCGCCACTCGTCTCGCCTGCAGGCTCGGAATCGCCTGTCGGGCACGAACGGCCGCGGCTTGCGCGTCGGAAAGAAGCGCCGGGTTCATCTGCAGCTGCCGGACCTGATCGAGTGCCCGGCTGCCGGTGTATCCCACCTCTAACAGGTAGTTACGAGAAAACTCGCGCTGCACAGACAAGCTGAAGAGCTGAGAGTACGGCGTTCTGGCGTCGACCTGCGTGTTGATGAACTGGGCAAGTGGGTCGAAGACCGGTGGGGTTAGCGGAACTCGAGCGGGGAATTGATCGACGACGTTATTTATTAGTCTGTTGGTAGTAAATGGGAAGTTGCCGGCATTAACGACCAGGATGTTGTAGAACAGCAGGTCGTAGCTGATTCGGTAGCCGCCGCGAATGACGGTGGTGCCGTCACCCATGAGCTTTCGTAAGAAACTACCTTCCGCCGGACGAGGACTGTAGGCGAAGCCGAACGAGGGCGCGAAATTATTGTTGTCGCGCTGCACGGGGCCCGGAATAGCAAAGGCCTGGTGCGCAGGGTCAGGATCACCGAAGAAGCCAAGCGGGATACTGGCGTTCTCGTACCTGAGGCCGAGGTTGAGGGTCAAGTTCGGAGTCACACGCCAGTCGTCTTGCACGAAGTAGAACTGCTGCCACTGTTCGGCAAGAAAGTTGGTTGGAGAGGTCGCCTGCGCGAACGAGAAGGCGGAGTTGTTGATATAGTCCGCCAGATTATTGAAGACGTACGTGCCCTTCAGATCGAACCCAGACTTATTGAAGAGCTGGTTGAAGCGAATGTCTCCGCCAAATTTCAATCCGTGATTGCCGCGAGTCCAACTCAAAGTGTCAGACAACTGAAAGTAGTTGGTCACTCGACTCTGCGGGAAGTTACTCAACCCACCGAATGAGAAAGCGCCGCTGACGGTTGTCGTCAGCGTATCCGGATCGTTTTCAGGGAAATTTAGGTTACGGCGGATATAGGAGCCACGCAATTCATTGATGATATTGGAGTCAAAGACGTGGGTCTCGCTGAGCGCTAGATTCTGGTCGAAAAGCGCCTGGGCTCCTGAGAAGAGAGTACCGAATGTCAGATTACTAATGACGTTCGCATCCTCCGCCTGATTAGTGATGTAGCGGATTGTCATGTTGTCGTTCTGGCTAAGCTTGTGATCAACCCGGGCAATGAAGGTCTTGGTGTCGTTTGGTTGAGGGACACCGAGGTTGGTTGTGCCGACCTGGATCGGAACCCCATTGATTATGGTGTTCTGAACGCCGGTGAAGATTGGATTCTGCGCGTAGACGCTGTTGAGAAAGCCGAGCTGGTTTAGGACTCCTTGGCGACTAGCTGCAGACTGCGCTGTCGGGATAGTGGCCGTCGGCGTGCGCAGCGGGATCGACTGGAGTGCTGCGAAGCCTGCCGCGGTCGGAATTGTAACTGAAGCCTGAAGTACTCCGGCCGAGCGCGTGCGGTCACCTTGGAATCCGAAAAAGAAGTGGCTGCGATCGCGGCCGTCGTAAATGGAGGGGCCACCCTCGCCGAAGCGTGGCAGGTGAATTGGTCCTCCAATGGTGAAGCCGAACTGGTTGCGATTTGTGCGCACCGGCCTGGTCAGTTGGTTCCGCTTCTGGACATTGTCGAGCGCGTTTAAGCGGCTGCCACGGTAGAACTCAAAGGCGTCGCCGTGATAGTTGTTGGTTCCTGACTTCGTGATGATGTTGATCTGTGCGCCGGAGTTTCGTCCGTACTCAGAGCTATAAGGATTGGTCTGAATTTGGAACTCGGCCACGGCTTCGGGAAAGACTGGCGTGGTCGAAAGCGTCACCGTGATGTCGTTGTTGTCCGAGCCGTCAATAGTGAAGTTGTTGTTGCGCGCTCGTTGGCCGTTTGCCGAGATGCCGTCCGCGCCCGGGGCGCTGTGGACATTCGGAGAAAGCAGCGCAAGATTCAAGACGTTGCGGGCGGCTGATAGAGGCAGTTCCTCTGCTTGACGCTCCGTGACGGTCAGTCCGATGGTCGGGTTCGTCTTGTTGAGCGTGATGGCCTCGGACTGAGCAGTAACGTCCACTGTTTCCGTTACGCCGCCAGCTTTCAGTTCTGCGTCGAAGGTGGTCTCCAGTGAGGTTTGGACCACGACTTCACGGTTTTCGACCTTGGAGAATCCTGCCGACTCGATCACGACCGAATAGGTTCCGGGTTCCAAAGCGCTAACGCGATAAAAACCCTCTTCATTGGTCGAGGTTTCCCTCGACTGGTTCGTCGCGTTGTTTTGAACGCGGACCGTTGCACCAGACACGGAGGCGCCTGCCGCATCGCGGACGGTGCCGTTAACAGCGCCACGCGTCAGCTGCGCACGAGCGCCAATAGGCAATGACAAGATACTAAAGATAGCTATGGCCATCCCTAGCAAAAGCTTGAAACCAGGAAGCCGACTACGCATTTCATTTACCTCCCAGGTGGCTATTCGGTTGATTGATGTTTGAGTGGGCGCAGGTTGTGCGACAACCGTGTGCTCGTGGAAAACGGTCATTATTAGAATCTGCAATCATCATGCCGGAAAACGTGGTCATTGCAGATAAGCGTTTTGCTTGCTTTTCGCTTCCGCGATCGAGTTACGGGTCAGGCTGATACTGTAAGATTTTGGATAAGATTAAGAATTTGCATTTCCCTATAAAAGGGCAGGCGAGAGGGAATTGACGATCCCAAAGTTGGAATGAGTCAGAATCCAACCCGCTAACATGGGCAAGGGACTCGGACTCGCCTTCTTATTCAAAAGCCTTTATCCAAAAATCCAGACCAATATCCAAAATCTCGCCCAAGACTGCTCCCCTCGATCTCACCCTGAGCAACTCAAATGTACTTGTGATTGAGGTTAAGAGAGAGGATCAACCTTAGAACTATACGGCATGATCCTTGCTATTTTCTGATTGCTTCGAAGCAGACTTGGAGCCCTCTGCAGCTGAAGAAGCAATCCCATCTACCGGCTCCGCCCAAAAACAATTTAAGGAGGAACGCATGAGGAGAACTCCCCTGCTTTTCACGCTCACAGTGTTTGTGTGCGGTTTCTTGTTCTTACCTTCAGCGACTGCCCAAACCATTAACGGCAGCATCTCGGGTTTGGTAACCGATGCGAATGGCGCCGCTATTGCGGGAGCAACAGTCACGGCTACCAACACTGGTAATGGTCAAAGCAGAGACGTTACGACCAATGAGGAGGGTTTGTATCGTATCTCGAGCCTGGCTATCGGTAGCTATTCAGTCAAGATTGAAAAATCGGGTTTTGGATCTGTAACTGAAGACACGCGAGTCAGTGCGGGCGCCGACACAGCTGTCAATTTTAAGTTGTCGGCTGGTGCAGTTACGGCCCAGGTTCAGGTTACTGACACTGGTGCGATGTTGGAAACAACTCAGAGTCAGGTAACCAAGACCATCGATCAGCAGAAGATTCTCGAGCTCCCGGGCCGCAACGCCCAAGCCGGCTTGGCTCTGCTTAATCCTGGTGTTCTTCCAAATCAGAATGGCCGCCCGGGTTCAGGATTCGCTGTTAATGGTAACCGAACTCGCTCCAACAACTTCACTATCGACGGAGCCAACAATAACGACCAGTCCCTTTCCATACCTCGACAGAACTTGCCACCAGAGGACCTGGGTGAATTCCAGATCATCACCAACACGTTCTCCGCTGAATACGGTCGCAATGCCGGCTCATACGTCAACCAGATCACCAAGTCGGGAACAAATGAGTTTCACGGAATCGGATTCTATGCCTGGGACGGTAACGGTCTCGACTCGCTGACGACTGGTCAGCAACGAAACTTCAACGCGCAACGACTAGCCAATCCAACGCTGTCGGACAAGGACATCCTGCGTCGCGTCAGAAGTGTGACCGTCAGAAATACCTACGGCTTTAACGTTGGCGGTCCCGTGGTGAAGAACCATACCTTCTTCTTCGGAAGTATGGATTTCCAGGATTTCCGCCAGACGGTTGGTGTCGCGACGCGTCCAGCCTTAACCGCTGCCGCGCGAGCAACCCTGCTGGCTAACGCCGGACTGTTTGCTCCGGGAGCTGCTAACTACATTCTGAATCGCTATCCGGTGGCTAATGATCCGACGTCAAACGGTTCATTAACGATCCGCAACTTCAACGATCCTTCAGCTGGGTGCCAAGCCAATCCGAGCACCTGTCCTGTTCTCTTTTCGCTCCCGTTCCAAACCTCAAACCGGTTCCTGGGTCAGGGCGCACTTCCTTACGGCACGGACTTCGATCGCTACCTGGCAAAGATCAACACAAAGATCAACGACAAGGACCAGCTGTCATTCCGCTACTTGCTTGATCAATTCAATGATCCAGGTACGCCGGCGAGTCTTGAGGGTGAGGAACTGGGACAGGTCTCTCGTAATCAGTCGTTCACCATCAACGACGTGTACATGCTGACGTCCTCGTTTATCAACGAGTTTCGTTTCACTTACAGTCGCCGAAAGATTAGTTTTCCAGAAAACTACGGTACGGCTTTCGATGTCGGCGGCGCGCCAGCAAACACGGCTTTCACGTTGGGCAACATCAACTTCCCGCAGTTCCGCACGGACAACGTGTTCGAGCTTACCGAGAACATGGCCTATACGACGGGGAACCACACCTTCAAGTGGGGCTGGAACGCATTGCGCTATCAGCTCAACAACTTCTTTGCGCCAAACTCCCTCGGTTCAGTTTCTTATCCTGACCTGAACAATATGCTGTTTGATCGGAGCGCCACCATTCAAAAATACAATGGTGACGCTGCCCTGAATGCCATCACTTACGAACATGGCTTCTTCGTGCAGGATGACTGGCGGTTGAACCCCGACATTACGCTCAATCTTGGTCTGCGTTACGAATATGTGACCACGCCGTTCGGTTACTTTTCGAACGCAAAGTCAGACATCAATAACTTTGGCCCAAGTCTCGGCGTAGCCTGGAACCCAAAGAAAATTGCTGATGGCCGTTTCGTGGCACGTGCCGGTTTCCGCGTCGCTTACGACCAAATTTTCCAAAACGTTCTCTTGAATGTTTCACGGAACTACCCACGTGGGTACAGCTTCGGCCAAACCATAACCGGAGCCAGACCCTACAACGGATTGCCGGCCATTGCGCTCCTGACACCTGAGCAGGCCGTCAACACATTTGGTCTCGACCCGAGAACCTTTGAGTATCGGTTGTTCTCGCCTAATAAACGCATTAGTCAGCCGAGATCAATGCAGTGGACCCTCGGTGTCCAATACCAATTGGGCAAGGACTACGTTGCCAAGGCAGAGTACATCACCACTAAAGGAAATAGTTTGGTTCGTGAGTATGAATCCAATTGGGGATTCTTCGCGCCAATCGGAGCTTTTGCACCGTGTACGACCGCTCAACTCACGGCTAATCCCGCTTGCAACAATCGAGGCCGTCTTGACCCGACCCGTGGCTCAATCGTAATCGGCGATGGAATCGCTGAGTCGATCTACCACGCTGGCCAATTTACTTTCGAGAAACGGTTCGGCAAGATCCCTTTCTTTGGATGGGACCTCGGAAGTTCGACCTTCAATGCGAACTACACTTACAGCGCGTTTCTCAGCAACGGTGACGATATTCTCGGGGGAGGTAGCGGACTAAACAGAACGGTGCCTTCTGATCCTCGAAGTTTTACCGGGGATTATGGCCGGTCTGGATTTGACCAGCCACACCGCTTCGGCGTCAGCTCAATTTGGGTATCGCCTGAGGTGTTCAAAAGTAACGGGATCCTCAATCGCGTTTTCAGCGGCTGGGAGCTTTCCGGTATCGTCACGTACGCCAGTGGTACCCCGTATTCGGTGATTAGTTCGCCAAATACTCTGGGAATCATTCCTTCGGGACAGCTTGCAACGGTGCAGTCCACGCACCGTGTTGGTGTGAACCCGAACGGAATCCCGGGTACGTTTACGACCGCAACCGCGGCTGGAGTACTTGCTAATCCCAATGCCTACTACATCGTCTATCCGACGAACTCAGGTTTGGGTAACACGCTTGGCGCAAACACCATAAGAACGGGCGGTACTCAAAACACCGACATGGCTGTAGTGAAGAACATCAGAACATTTGGAGAGAGTCAGCGCCTGCAGTTGCGCGCTGAGATTTTCAATCTGTTCAATCATAGAAACTTCACCTCGATCCCGAGCAGAGTTCTGGCGTCCAATTCCGATCCGACGTTGTTCCTTAATCTGGGACGCGTTAACTCGATCACCGGTCGCAACTTCCTGTTCGGCCTGCGCTACTTCTTCTAGTTTGCTTTCCGGAGCAGTCTTGTCCGGTAATCGCGCTAGCTCTTACTCGTCGGTCTGCTCGGAAGCGTAGACCGACGAGCTATCTTTATTTCCAGACAGAGATAATGAGGCCACTGAGTTGGCACCCGAGCTGATCTAATGCGTTGCCGGATTCTCTCAATTACTTTTCTATCGTTCTTGTTGACCAGCCTTGCCCTGACATCTCACGCCCAATCGCCCTCCGCCACTTCCAGCCAACAGGAGAAAGAAGCTGTTCGCACCAATACCCGACTGGTGCAAACAGACGTGTCTGTCCTCGATGGAAATGGACAATTTGTTGGAGGACTAAAACGGGAACAATTCGAACTGCGAGTGGGCGGCTCGCCGCGACCAATCCTCTTTTTTGAGCGCATAAAGGCCGGCAGCTCAAATGAAGAAGCGCAAATTCGCGCAGCGCGTGGAGCTAATCTCGCTTCCGCCGGAAGTGGGACCGCCATTCCTCTCGATCGGGGACGTACTGCAATTTTCTATCTTGATGACTATCACCTCGCTCCGGACAGCATCCATCGAGTTAGGGAATCATTGATTAGCTTTGTACAACGTGAAATGCGGCAGAACGACGAGATAGCAGTCTTCTCCGCAAGCGGTCAGCTACAGTTCCTCCAACAACTCACCAGTGAAAAAGCGGTGTTGCTGGCAGCCCTCAACAAGCTCGGCTTTCGCAACTTCACAGTGACCGACAGCGGTCGAACTCCAATGACTGAAGCAGAAGCGATGGCTATCACTCGTGAGGATCGCCGCGTGCTCGACTACTTTGTCGAACAGTTTCTGAGGGAATCCGAGCCTCCGCGACGTGGCCCCGCAACCTCGCCCGCCGCCCTGGCAACAACATCGAGGAATCGCGGCCAGGCAGAAGCAACTGTGAAACTTAGGGCCCGGCAGGTAGTCGATCAGACTGCTGGCGTTTCCGCGTCGACTCTATCCGGCCTCGAGAATCTGATCCGCTCCTATTCACACCTTGCCTGGCGCAAGGTGATCTTCGTTATCTCGGACGGTTTCCCGCTAAATGTTGGATATCAGAATCTTGATATACGACGAGTAATAGACGCTGCAGCCCAGTCCGGGGTCGTTATTTGTTCGATTGATGCTGGTGGCTTGTCTACCGGCACAGCTGACTCGTCAAAGAAGACTGCCTTTGACGTGACGGGAAGGTTGGCTGGAGTCGCAGCTGGCGCGCTGGACGATCGTCAAAAAGTCCTGCACGACTTGGCAGTTAGTACAGGCGGCACGGTTACCTTGAGTTCCAATGCTCTGCCTGAGACGTTAAACGAAATCCTTTCCCAGACGGCCGACTACTACCTCATCGCCTGGCGGCCCGAAGAGAGTGATCTTAAACAGGGCAAGCCCCAGCCACTTGAAGTTAAGGTAGTCGATCGATCCGGTCTGAACGTGCGCGTAAGAAATGGATTCTCGGTGGAGACTTCCTATAACCAGCCCGCTGTTAAGTCCGGCGGGAAAAAAGAGAAAGTAGATCAGTTAACGCGCGCCTTGCACGGCCTGTTTCCTGTCACCGATCTTCCACTCGCGCTCTCGGTAGGATTTACGGATAAAGCTGACAAAAGCTTGTCGTTGGTCGCCACAGTTGAAATTCCGCGAGAGGTGCTCGAGATCAAAGAGGGTTCTGATAGCGAGTTGCAGTTAGTCGGCGTAGCAATCGATGAACAGGGCAAGCCTGCAGCCGGGTTTGAGCAAAACCTGACAATCACGTCTGCAGCGGACAAGGTCATTTACAATCACGAGCTAAACGTACCGTCCGGGCTTTACCAGGTTAGGGTTGCTGCTCGCGACAAGAGTGGCAGGGTAGGAAGTGCGAACCAATGGATTACCATTCCGGTGCTTAAGGGTGGACCCTTCGTTTTGGGTAGTGTGTTTGTCGGTGACTTTAACGCTTCGGATAATTTGAGAATCTCCGGCGCGCACCGCTTCCTTCCGAATTCGCGACTTGGAGTTCTGGTATATGTTTACAACGCGCAGACCTCGCCGGCCCCGGATGTCGGGCTGCAGTTGCAAATTCTTCGTGACGACCAGCCCGTGTTCACTAAACCAACAGTAAGGATCGACACCAAAGACCTTACAGACCTGACACGCATTCCTTACGCACAGGATCTGGATTTGAGAGGACTGCCCGCCGGAAACTACGTTCTAAGGATTACGGCCATTGATCGAATCAGCAAGAAAACCGCCAGCCAGTCGTCTCGTTTCACGATCTATTGACTCCTCAGTCCTGACTTCACTACCTCGAGCTCAAAGTGCAGTTCCTTACCGCGGCAAATGTTGCTGAGGTAAAACTCCCAAAACTTGCGCGTGAAACGAAATGCCGGCCACTGCTGATCGAGATTTGTGATCAACTCGAGGCCGACAGCTCGCCAAAGGTTGGCCAGGCTAACGTAGGTTCGCACTGGTCTTAGTTCGACAGACGTATAGAAGGGAAACGGCGTGCGTTCGGGCATAAAGCACGTAAAGGAGTAGCTGTTGAAGTGATTGCGATGCGTAGGATCCGTGGCCCAGTCGGGGTTTGAGTAGTGAGGAGTGACTATTCTGATGCGCCCGCCGGGCTTGGTAATGCGGTGCAGTTCAGTCACAAAACTCATGACGTCCGGCACATGCTCGATTACATGACGGCAGATGATCTCGGCGAATTCACTGTCCGCGAAGGGATAGGGGATAACACCTAGATCGTGAATCACGTCTGCGTGAGCTCGCGGATTGGAATCTATTCCAATCGCACCGGGATGCTTGTTCTGCCCACAGCCGACATCGAGAATTCTCTTCGCAGTTTGGGTTGACGCTGGCAGGTCTCGTGATGAGGCAGTCATCGGAGATTAGTAACGAATTATCGTGAACTTACTTGCGCCTTGTTAGTACTGGCGGACACAAGCTCCCCAAACGAATTCATATCAACTGGATAAACAGGCATATCGAACTTCTCGCGCAACTCCGCGAGCGACATCCCGTCCAGCAGAATCTCTTCGTCGCTCTTAAGCGTTGATTGTGGAATTACGACAAAATCGCCACGAATGCGCTCGCTCGCGGCAAGCAAGTCGGAGCCAGTTAACAGCCCCGCCACAGCAACGTCACCGCCAAAATAGTTGTTCTCGATTCCTTCGACATGAAGCCTCGTGCCGGCCTGCAAGTTCAGTCTGGAGATCTGTTCTTTCAGGATCGGCGCGAACATCGTTCCTGTCAGAATTGTGCCGTGGACTTTTCCTGGTTGAGTGAGTGGCCGGCGTTCGATTTTCTTCAGTAGTCTCTCAAAATCGTTGTTGAAGGAGCGCACCATCCCGATGCCGTCCTCAATTTGCGGATAGTTACCGTAATGGGTCTTACTCGGAAGTGCGTGTCCCGCGCGCAGGTAAATCTCGTCCCCCAGAAATGCGAAGGTAGTTCCCAGTTGTTGGCGAAGTCCTTTTTGGATCTTCGTAACCTGATCGATTACTTCGCGGCAAAACTCCGGCGTCACGGCGGTGAGGCGTTCGTCGGTGTTGTAGCGAGTCAGCGCGAGGGGCACGATCGCCACGCTAGTGATGCGTGGATAATCTGCTGCGAGATCGGAAATTGTCCGCCGCAGGATGTCGCCGTCATTAATGGTGGGACAAAGCACCACCTGGGCATGTATCGCAATTCCGGCATCGAGCAGTCGCGCCAGGTTGCGAGAAATGTCTGCGCGCTTCTTGTCCACGCCAAGCAGGTGGGCGCGCACGTCGAGGTCGGTCGCGTGAACTGAAACATACTGCGGAGAAAGACGCTGCTCGATGATGCGCGTCATTTCGTCTTCGGAAATCGAAGTAAGAGTTGTGTAGTTGCCGTAGAGAAATGAGAGGCGAATGTCTTCATCCCGAACGAAGAGTGACGGCCGCGCATCGGTCGGATTGCCTTTGCAAAAACAAAAGATGCACTCGTTCGCGCATTGGCGCGGAACTATCTGCTCGAAACTGAAGCCGAAATCTTCGCCTTCATCGCGTTCGATCTGCAGTTCCCAATCCTCACCGTTGTGCTTCCGAACTTCGACGGTGAGTTCAGTTTCTCCCCCAGTCTGAAAACGGAAATCCAGATAGTCGCGGATCGTGCGGCCATTGACCTTGGTTATGCGATCGCCAGCCTCAATCTCCAGCTCAGCTCCCAGGCTTTCTGGCGCAACTTCGGTGATCTCCGCGCCCCGCCGACGGATGCTCGTGACCGCTGGTGTAACTGCAAACTCGTACATTCGATTAGTAACCCAAACTGTTAGTTCTCGGGCAAATCCTGTGATATTTTGCCTAATTAGGGAGCGAACTCCTGCGGTTATCTGACCACCGCCCTACGGTACCGGGAAACCAGACTCTCGCAAACTTCACACTATAGCAAAAGCCGGGGCGAGAGGCAGGGGCTGGACATTGCCAAGTGCCAACTGCCAATTGCCAATTGGACTCTCGATTCATTGAGCCACCCTGTTTGATTCAGCCGGCCGGAAACGAAATCGGCAATCGGCAATTGGTATTTGGCAATCGCTCTGAATTCGACATTTATGAATGACAAGTCGTTTCTTGTTGCTTAATCGAGTCTTATGAAACCAATAACTTCGATTGCCATCGCGTTGTTGCTCTTCACAGCCACCACCGCTCTCTCAGTGCGCGTCGTGAACAGCCAGGAACTGCAAACCGGGGGTGCTAAGTCCGTCGAATCAGTCGGCCAGAAGTCCATCGCGTCCGCCACGCCAGTTGACGCTAGGGTGCCAGCTACTGATCCCTCGCTTGCCAATATCTACCGCATCGGCATCGGAGACGTGCTCGACATTCGCCTGCTTAACGCACGCGTCCCGCGCTCGACTCTCTACATTGTGGTCGAAGGCGGTCTCATCGACTTTCCCATTGCCGGAGGACCAATTGCGGTTGCCGGACTTACTGCCGACGAGATCCAATCGCAAATCGCCGAAGAGTTGAAGCGTCGCGCGGTTGAAGAAGGCGCACGCGTTTCCGTCGGTGTACGGCAGTATGCGAGCCACACTGTCAACATCAACGGCCTCGTTAACAACCCCGGCATGAAGTTTCTTCGGCGCGAGGCTGTTCCGCTTTACGTGATTATGGCTGAAGCGCAGTCGCGCCAGGATGCCGGTCGCGTGACGATCATTCGTGGTGGGGTTCCAGGGAGCAGAGAAGTGTCGCTCGATCTCGGCGAACCGGCCACGCTCAATTTCCTAATCAAGTCAGGCGACCTGATCACCGTGGCGAAGCGTCCGGAGCAGTTCTATTACATTGGCGGGCGAGTGAATTATCCGGGACAGAAAAACTTTCAGGCAGGAATTACATTGGTGCAGGCGCTTCTCGCCGCCGGCGGCCCATCCCGCAAAGGTGACAATGTGATTGAACTTTCACGCGAAGCTCAAGCGGTGCCTTTACCTTCCGATGAGGTGGAAGGACGAGTGTCTCGCGAGAGGCAGGCCGGAAAACTCATTACCCTTAAATTCAAGTTGAAAGAGATCAAAGCGGGCCGCATCCCCGACCCACCTCTCCAGCCGGGCGATCGCATTGACGTTGTGAAGTAGGCGATAGCGGACAGCGAACAGCATCCCTGAGTTCCACGATCGTGGATCGCCTGATCTCAATCGTTCAAAAGTAAGCAGCGAGCTTATCGGCGGCTGGCCCATGTGACTTTCCATCCGGCAAAAGGCTTAACAGTCGCACAACTGGGACTTCCATCCTTTCCAGTACCGGGAACTCGAGTTTCCAGAACGGATCCCGAATTACCCATCCCATCGATCATCTTCCATGTGATTCCACGCAGCGGAACCTTCAAGCGGCGGCTCCAGCACGTTTCCTTCTGTCCGGCGTACGTGCCGATGTCGAGATAGACGAACCTCGCGCCAGTTGGGCCTTGAACAAACGGGCCGAGGAAGTTTGGCTCGTCACCCTTCCCAGTCTGTTTTGCGCGAACAGTGAACTCGAATTGGAGATCCTTACCAGTTGATCTCTGCGTTTGGATCGTTTCGTACTCATTGCCACGACCCTTCTGCAGGCCAAAGTCAACACCTGCTGTCGGCTTTTCCAAAATGATTCGCATTGAGAGTTCGCGTTCCATGAAGGACAGGATACAGCGGACGGCAAACAGCGGAAAGCGGTCGAAGGAACAGGCGGCAGAAGGCAGGAACCGCCTCGTTCCTTTGACTAGCCTGATTTCCGGATGTATAAGTCGCGTTCACCAGCCCAAACCCCAAATCCGAGAGTCGGGGCCAACTCTTGATGGAGTTTCAGCTAAATGTTCTCTCAAGACTTGTCCCAAACCACATAGCAGTATTCAAAGGCTTCACAAATATGAAAGTTGCGGAAGGCAGAGCTCGGCAGAAGATTAAGAACGGCTACTCTTCATTGACTGAGAAGGAAAGAATGATTCTGAGCTGGAGTCCCCAACAAAGGCTGGAAGAGTTTCAGAAAGTGAATCAAGGAGTTGCTAAGCAAGTACTGGAAACCAAGCTGATGTATATCGACAGCATTACGTTTGATAACGCTGAAATTCTTGAAATTTTGAAACTTAGTCCAACGCTAAGCTGGGAGAAGGTTAGAGACATCTTTCTTGGGGGACCAGCGGACGGCTACACGTCTACATTTCACTCGCTTGACGACATTGCTTACCCCGAATTCTTCTGGAAAGCGCTCATTGAAAACGAGCGAGATAAGCTGTAGACAAGCCTTAAGTCCCGCTAAGACAACGCAATTTTATTGACAATCCTGCGGCTGATTTGTAAGTTATGCACCGTCCATCCCGCAGCAAGCAAATAGTTTTGCGTTGTTCCCATCTTTCTCCGGTAAGAGAGTACTGTTCCGATGAATAACAAAATCAAGCCGGCACTCCTCGGCGGCGGAGCTTTAGGACTACTGCTCGTATTGACTGTCCTACTGTCTGCGCTGCCCTTGATGAGGTTCACGGGCTGTTGCAATTGCCTC
>Ga0157380_10001871_pt1 | contig 13934 bp, 9 predicted proteins | sample S35metaG_FD_119757 | JGI IMG/M metagenome (GOLD analysis project Ga0157380, IMG submission 119757) | Switchgrass rhizosphere microbial communities from Kellogg Biological Station, Michigan, USA - S3-5 metaG | ecosystem: Host-associated > Plants > Roots > Rhizosphere > Soil | place: USA: Michigan... | reverse complement strand
GCCCTGGGCAAAATTATTAATGTGATCCTGCTGGTCGGGCTAAATATTTATTTCCTGAAGTATGCATATAACCCATCCGTTGGCATTGGATACGTCGTATTGGCTAACCTTATTGCTAATGCCTTTTTTCTGCTGTTTTTTTTCAAGACGCTTCTTGCCTGGCGTCCCGCTTTCGACAAAGCCATATCCCCGGTGATGTTGCAATACGCTTATCCCATCATGATTACGGGGTTGGCCGGCGTAACGAGCGATACGTTTTCGAGGCAGACCCTGGATTGGTGGCTGCCCGCGGATTTTTATCCGGGACAAAGCCCTAAATATGCTTTAGGTATCTTCAGCGCTTGTTTTAAGCTGGGCGTGCTGATGTCGTTGGCCATACAGGCATTCCGTTATGCTGCTGAACCGTTTTTCTTTTCTAACGCGTCTGACAAACAATCGCCGGCACTTTTTGCCAAGGTCAACCATTATTTTGTGATCGTATGTTGCCTCCTTTTGCTGGGTGTTGGAATTAATCTCGATATCCTGAAATATTTTTTAGGTGACAGCAAGTACTGGGAGGGCCTTCCCATTGTGCCGATTCTTTTATTGGGATATCTGTTCAATGGCGTTTACTACAACCTGACGGTGTGGTTCAAAATAACGGATAGGACCTACTTCGCCACGATCATAACAATATTCGGTGCGCTGATAACTATTGCAGGAAATTACATTCTCATTCCAGTAGCAGGATATATGGGAAGCAGCGTGGCAACCCTGCTTTGTTACTTTTCCATGGCGGCGCTATGCTACTTTTTAGGTCAGAAATATTATCCCATCCCGTACAATGTCGCAAAGAGTCTGGCATATATCATTCTCACCACAGCCCTGGTTTATGCGGTCAACTCCATCGTCATTGAAAATCAAATTATAGCAACGGGTTTCCACGGCCTCGTCATTTTCAGCTACCTTTTCATAGTATATTCAATCGAAAAGAAAGGTCTTCGTCCCGGATAACAAACCGATTTTTTCCTAGTTTTACCATCTATCTAACACCCATTGCATGAATATTATTATCCCAATGGCGGGCCTTGGAAAACGTCTGCGTCCGCACACACTCACAACTCCCAAACCCCTATTGCCTATTGCAGGTAAGCCGATCGTCCACAGGCTTGTGGAAGATATTGCGAAAGTTTGCCCTGAAAAAATCGACACCATAGGATTCATTATACATCCCGGCTTTGGAAAAGACGTAGAGGAAAGCTTGAAGACCATCGCTAAAGAGGTGGGGGCCGTCGGGAAAATTTATTATCAGGAACAGGCGATGGGAATTTCGCACGCCTTGCTCTTTGCCAAAGAACTATTCAAAGGAAAAATAATTGTCGCTTTCGCGGATACGTTGTTTAAGGCTGAGTTTAAATTAGATACGAACCAAGATGGGATCATTTGGGTACAACATGTTTCGGACCCCGCGCAATTTGGAGTTGTTCGGTTGAACGATAAGGGCGAAATAATCGAATTGGTGGAAAAGCCCACCACGTTTGTTTCAGATCTTGCCATCATCGGCATCTACTTTTTCAGAGATGGCGCCGCGCTGGCGGCCGAGATGCAATACCTCATCGACCATAACATCAAGGACAAAGGGGAGTTTCAGTTCACATCCGCGCTTCAAAATTTCAGCAAAAAGGGCGCAAAGCTCGTTCCGGGCGTTGTTGCAGAATGGCTGGATTGTGGTAATAAAAATGTAACAGTTCAAACCAACCAGCGTTACCTGGAGCTTATAAAAGACCAGGACCTGGTTTCGAAGAAAATAAAACTCATCAATTCGCTTATCATCCCACCCTGTTTTGTAGGCGATGGAGCGGTTATTGAAAACTCCATCATCGGCCCTTATGTGTCCATAGGGGAAAATTCAAGGATTTCGGATAGCCGGATCAAGAATTCCATCATCCAGAAGGAGGCGACCCTCCGTAACGCAATGTTGGAAAATAGCATGTTGGGGAATTTCACTATTTTTGAAGGTTCAGTCCAGGACTTGAGCATAGGAGACTTTAATTCAATAACGCAGCATTGAAAGACATCAAAGTATATAGCGCCGTCGCATGGGTAGTGGTGATTCTGATGACACTGCCACTATCCTTGTGTGCACAACGCAAAAAGAAAGATACCAGTGATGTTTACGCCTCCGGGCTTAAGCTGAGAGAGGCGGAGTTCTATTTTACCGAGGGAGAAAAATTCTTCATCCTGGAGGATTATGCAAAAGCCCTTTTATACTACCAGCGGGCACTGGAAATCACGCCTGACAACGCGACGATACATTATAAGATCGCAGAGGTATTATCCCGGAGTGCCAAGCAAGAGGACCTTTTGAAGGCTTCATTCAGCATCGAAAGCGCATTGAAGCTTGAAAAGAAAAATAAGTACTTCTATTTGTTGGCTGCCAACATTTATGGCAGTCTGACCAAGTTTGACAAGGCTGCGTGGGCTTACGAGACCTTGATACAAGAGGTGCCAGGATCGGAAGAATATTTATACGAACTGGCGGCCGTCTACCAATACGCCAACAAATTCGATGACGCAGTAAAGACCTATAACCGTGCTGAAAACGCACTGGGGATTTCTGAAGTTTCCTCTGTGCAAAAAATGCGGATACTCATCGAGCAAGGAAAACTTAAAGAGGGAATTGCCGAAGGCGAAAAACTGATTGCCGCTTTTCCAGGCGAAGAGCGATACGTTATGGCTTTCGCGGAAATTCTTTCTCAAAAAGGCTATCGCAATGAAGCGATCAAATCACTGGAAAATTTTACGGCTGCAAACAAGGATGCCGGCAATGCACAAATGCTCCTGGCCGGGATGTATCGCGACAACAATCAAGAAGAAAAAGCAAGACCCTTGCTGCTTCGTCTCTTTGACGACAACTCTGTCGAGGTCAGCAGCAAGGTTATTATCCTTGCATCTTACAATGCCGAGTTAAATCAAAATAAAGTCAAGAAAATCTCTGACCCAGACAAAGAGAATTTCGCTTTGTCACTTTTCGAAAAATTAGAGAAAGCAAGCCCGGAAAATCCCAATGTTCACATCATCGGTGGTGACCTCTATTTGGCTACGGGAAAAACAAGGGAAGCTGCGAAAGAATATGTAATAGCAGTCGAATCCAGTGAGGTTAATTACGAAGTTTGGCAAAATTTAATCTATCTTGAAGTTCAACTGGAGTCGTTTGATGACGTCATCAAGCACGCTGATGCAGCATTGGAACTGTTTCCAAACCAAGGAATGCTTTATTATTTTCATGGTTTTGCACACTTGCGCAAGCGTCATTTCCAGGAAGCGATTGGTTCTCTCGAGCAAGCAAAAAAACTTGCAAAGGCGGATTCAAATTTTATGAGCGATGTAAGTAATATGTTGGGGGATGCCTACAACGCCACGAAGGCCTACGAAAAGTCAGACAAGGCGTATGACGAAGCATTGGCCCTCAATCCTGATAATTACATGGCATTGAATAACTATAGTTACTATTTAGCGATTCGTAAAACGAATCTTGAAAAGGCTGAAAAAATGTCGGCGCAGTTGACTAAAGACAACCCGGACAATCCTACCTTCCTTGATACTTATGCGTGGGTATTGTACACCCGTGAAAAATACAAGGACGCAAAAAAAGTGATTGAGCGGGCGATTAGTACTGGAAATGCCAACGCGACCCATTTCGAGCATTATGGTGATATACTTTTTAAACTTGGAGATGTAAACGGCGCCGTTCAACAATGGCAAAAAGCCCGTGGTATGAATGCCAACAGTGAAACCTTAAATAAAAAAATAGCGAACCGGAAAATGTATGAATAAAACGATCGGGCTTATCGTTATCATGTGTTCACTTCTTGTTGTCTCCTGTAGCAAGAAAGTTGTAAGTCCAATCACCATTGCCAAGCCAACGCCCACCCTATCCATTGAAGAAATTGATTTTGAATATCTCCAGGGAAAAGCCCGCATGGTTTTGCGCGACGCAAACAAGGAGCGTGATGTAAAAGCAAATATTCGTGTAAGGAAAGACAGTGTAATCTGGATGACTTTTTCAGTTATCGGCGTACAAGTTGGCAAGGCGTTGATCAACAAGGATTCCATCACCATTGTAAGCAATGTTGATAAGGAATTTTATGTTTTTGAATATGCCGAACTTTCTAAGCGGTATAATTTTAATATCGATTTCAACGTTATCCAATCGGCGATGCTGGGCAATTTGATCGAGTCGCGCAAAGACGAGGATCAAGTCGTACAGGAAAATTCATTTTTTATGCTGAAGCAAGATGCCGGGACAATCAGCGTATTGAATTACATTAATTCTGCCAGCATGAAAATTGAAAAGGTGGAGATGAAAGAAACCAATACGAACAATTCCCTGGTTCTTAACTATTCTAACTTTCAACCATTGGGCAATAAATTGTTCCCATATAACGGGACTATCAGCCTGTTCTACAAAACGCTAGCGGGTATATTGAACACAACCGTTATTTTCGAATATAACAAGGTCGAAGTTGGAGATAAAGAGCTTAAGTTCCCTTTTAATATACCTAAACGATATGTGCGCAGGTAGACGCATATGCCTATTTTTTATTTGTTGCACGCTTACTTTTTCTGTATCGGCACAGAAAACAAAATCCCAACTGCAAAAAGAAAAGCAGGAGAATCTTGAAAAGATTCAGGAAGTAGAAAAAATCATTGGGGAAACTTCGACCAAGAAGAAGAATTCATTGGGCGAGCTCACCGCCCTCAACCAGCGAATCCGTGTCCAGGAAAGTTTGATAACGTCGATAAAAGGAGAAGTAAATTTTCTGGACTCTGAGATCATAGAAAATAATGATATCATCAATGCACTTGAGGATGATCTCGAAAAGTTAAAAAAGGAATATATCTCAATGCTGTTCGTCGCGCAGAAAGTCAGCAACAGCACCACGCGGTTGACTTTTCTTTTTTCCGCCAAATCTTTTGATCAGTTGATCATGAGACTTCGATACATGGAACAATACGGTCAGACAAGAAAGCTGCAGGCTGATCAAATCGTAAAAGTACAGGGCGAACTTTCCGGTCATGTGAAAGAGATACGCACGCGTCGAGAAGAAAAAAATAAGTTGTTGAGCCAGGTCGTTACGGAAAATGATAACCTTTCCAACCTGAAAAAAAAGCAAAACAACCTGGTGCGGACGCTGACCCGGGAAGAAAAAAAACTCAAAAGAGATCTCGCGGAAACCAAAAAATCGGTAGCACGTCTGGACAAGCTCATCGAGGATTTAATAAGGGAAGAAATGGAAAGGGCTGCACGTGCAAAAGCCGGCGATACGGAGATGCTTTCCAACTCTTTTGAGGAAAACAGAAATAAGTTTACCTGGCCGGTTTCTACGGGCTTTGTTTCCCAAAAATTTGGTCGTCAAAACCATCCGGTTTTGAAAGGTATTGTGCAACAAAACAATGGCGTAAATATCCAAACGAAGGAAAATGAAAAGGTCAAGTCCATCTTTGACGGAGAGGTTCGCAGGGTTGCATTTATTCAAGGATTGGGAAGCACGGTAATCATAAAACATGGCGAATATTTGACGGTCTATGCGGGCTTAAAGGAAGTATTTGTTCGGACGGGCCAAAAAGTGATCACAAACCAGGAAATCGGTAAGATTTTTTCGAACACGGAAGGGGTTTCGGAACTTCGGTTTCAGATTTTTAAGAATACCACAGCTCTGGATCCTCAGGCCTGGTTAAAAAACATGTAAAAAAATTGAACGAACAGAGGCTTATCCTCGTTTCCGACCTGATATCCTACGTGAAATCCGATTATGACATAGGTCCGGATTCATTTGACGGTACGCTTTTTTACCCTACTTTTGTTATTCGATTAAAATTAATTGCCATGAATACCACATTATTGTTTTTATCGGGGGTTGGATTCCAGGAAATTCTTCTCATCGGCCTATTTGTACTAGTATTTTTTGGCGCTAAGAAGATACCTGAATTCATGAAAGGTCTTGGAAAGGGCGTTAGAGAATTTAAAGATTCTGTAAAGGATGTAAAGAAAGAGGTAGAAGACGCCACCAACTCAGCAAAAATCGAAGACGGGAAATAATTGTGTTGAAGAAATACGCTACACTTCGCGAAATTCAACACGATCTGCAGCAAGGAGTTCTTTCTACTCAAGATCTGGTTCGACATCATCTGGCAAACATCAAAGAAAAAGCACATCTGAATGCTTTTCTAACTGTATACGGTGATGAAGCGCTCGGACGCGCGGTAGAGGTAGACAAAAAAATCAAAGAAGATAAGGCTGGTAAACTTGCGGGTCTCGTTGTGGGCCTAAAGGATGTTTTGGCTTATAAGGATCATCCCCTTCAGGCCAGCAGCAAGGTCCTTGACGGCTTTATTTCGCAATTTAACGGCACTGCGGTTCAACGCTTGCTGGATCAAGATGCAATCATCATCGGGCGCCAAAATTGCGATGAGTTCGCGATGGGTTCCTCGAACGAAAATTCAGCCTTCGGGCCAGTGTTGAATGACGCTGATAATAGCCGCGTACCCGGTGGCTCATCCGGAGGGTCGGCTGTTGCTGTGCAAGCCGACATGTGCAGGGTATCGTTGGGGTCCGATACAGGGGGTTCGGTTCGTCAGCCGGCCGCATTTTGCGGCGTCGTTGGACTAAAGCCTACCTACTCTCGAATTTCTCGATACGGCTTGATTGCCTATGGCTCATCATTTGATTGTATTGGAATTTTTGGAACATCGGTAGAAGACGTGGCTTTGGTTTTGGAGGTGATTGCCGGGGGCGACGAAGCTGATAGCACTGTGTCGCAGAAGCCGGTCCCGGCTTACGCAAAAGAATTGGTGAAGACGAATGGCAAAGCCTATAAAGTAGCGTACGTTCGCGAAATCGATGAATCCACGGGACTTCAAGCGGAGATAAAGGAAAGTATTCAAAACAAGATCAAGGGCGTAAAGGCGGCCGGCCATACAGTTGAGGTGATTGACTTTCCCTTGATGGAGTATGTACTCCCGACGTACTATATATTGGCAACTGCAGAGGCGAGTTCAAACCTGTCGCGGTATGATGGTGTACGATATGGCTACCGTAGTCCCAAGGTTAACGATTTGAGTTCCCTTTATAAAAAAAGCAGATCGGAAGGTTTTGGAAAAGAGGTACAGCGCCGAATTCTGTTGGGCACTTTCGTGTTGAGCGCGAGTTACTACGATGCGTATTATACAAAGGCACAAAAAGTAAGGCGAATTATCCGTGATAAAACAAAGGCAATTTTAAAGCAATACGACTTCATTATCATGCCTATAGCGCCCACCACGGCATTCCGGCTGGGAGAACACACAGATAATCCACTGGAGATGTACTTAGCGGATCTTTTTTCCGTTCAAGCTAATGTTGCTGGCGTGCCGGCAATAGCTGTTCCGTGTGGAAAGGATAAACAAGGTTTGCCAATTGGTCTGCAGGTAATTGCAGACGACTTCGAAGAATCAAAACTATTACATTTTTCAAACTCTTTAATGAACTGACAATCATGAGAAAAAACTTTCTCTTTCTGTTCATCATTTTTTCAACAGCAGCATTTGGCCAGGTTCAACCAGACTCAGTCGTCGTTGACTCACTCGAAGTAGCAATCGCTGAGGAAGAGCTGATTTTCAAAGAAGACACTGCGGACTTCGTCTATTTTGCACTACCCAGCCAGTTAGAATATGTTCCTGGCGAAGACAGTCCCGAATTATACAGTGATCGCCTGGCGTGTATTGAGGGGAAAATGCCACTGATCTACAACGAGAGGGTACATGCATTCATCAATTATTTCACGGTTAAAGATCGTGAGTATACACGAATGATGATGCGCCGGAAAAACTTATACTTTCCCATTTTTGAAAAATACCTGGCAAAATACAATTTGCCTGATGAGTTGAAATATCTTTCCATCATTGAATCTGGACTGAACCCCCGCGCTGTCTCCAGGGTTCGTGCTGTGGGGCTTTGGCAGTTTATGTCAGCAACAGGCAAGTATTACGGTCTTCACAATGATTGGTACATAGATGAGCGGATGGATCCCGAAAAAGCGACAGATTCAGCCTGCCGCTATCTACGCGACCTCTATAATATGTTTCACGACTGGGAACTCGCGCTTGCCGCTTACAACACCGGACCTGGTAATGTAAAACGTGCTATCAGAAGGTCAGGGTATAAACGATCGTTCTGGGAGATTTATCCCAACCTACCAAGGGAGACGCGTTCGTATGTCCCGCAGTTCGTTGCTATCACTTATGCGATGAATTATTTAGATGAGCATAATTTCTTTGATGAAGGCGAAGAGATGCTCCCCAAATACGATACGCTCCAGGTTTCAAAATTTCTCCATTTCGAAACATTTGCAAATTTAACGGGCGCATGCATCGAAGACCTACAACGGCTCAATCCCTCCATTCAACGCAACGCAATTCCTGAGTCTAAAAAGACCTACACATTATACATACCCACAGATACCAAAGACATGTTGTCGCTGAATCGCTTGGCGATTCTTGATTCAGCTTCGAAAATTGGAAAAAAAGAACTGGAGGTTTTAGCTCAGAAAACGGAAGGCAGCACGTATGGTAAAGATCGAATTGTATACAAAGTAAAAAGTGGTGACGTCTTAGGATCCATTGCTATGCGTCATGGCGTTCGCGTAAATGATCTTCGTAAATGGAATAACCTTCGGGGAAATACAATACGTGTTGGTCAACGACTGAATATCTGGCAGAAACAAAGCTCTCATTCATCATCTGTACTTGCTTCCAGCAAGTCTAGCAATAGCGTTTCTCCCATGCCCATAACCGGATCGAAGACGTATGTGGTTCAGCCTGGCGATACCTTGTGGGATATCTCCAAAAAATTTGAAGGCCTTACGATCGAAAAAATTAAGTCAATGAATAAACTGAACAACGCCAAAATTCAGCCTGGTCAAACATTAATCATTGGCATTTAATTTTCCGCATCGGCGTCAAAAATCCAAAGGGTAATAATAACTTACTCTCAAGTGTGACTGTTACGTATATTGAACATTATAGTCACGAAATTTCTATTCATGAAGTACACGATATGTATTTTAATATGCTTCGTAGCGCTAATGACAGCGTGCGACAAAAAAAATTCGGACTATCTCCCAAAGGCGAATGGGAAGCCTGGAGAAATTGTTTTGATCGTTGATTCGATGGAATGGAAGGGTCCCCTGGGTACTGAGCTTCGAAATATATTTCATGCTCCCGTGCCAGGATTACCCCAGGATGAACCGATGTTTACGACCATCTACATCCATCCTGAAAAAAATCTTAAGTTATTGACGCAGCTGAGAAATATAGTTTACGTGTTTACTTTGGATCAGAATACCAGGGGTACAAAAACGGTACGAGACGCTATAAGCCCAGAGACCATTACTCGCATCAAAGAAGACACCAGCTTTTTTATGTCTTCCATAAAAGATGAGTATGCCAAAGGTCAGGAAGTACTGTACCTCTTTGGTGACACCGAGAAAAATCTCATTGACCATCTCAAAAAAAATCGACAGAATATTATCGACCACTTCAATCTGCTGGAACGTGCGAGACTGGAAAAAAGTCTTTTTACAAAACAGTCAACGGAAGGGGTATCTGCTTTTTTGCGAAGGGAGCAAAAGATCGATATTCGCGTCCCCGTGGGATACAAACTAGCCAATAGACAAAACGATTTTATCTGGCTCAGGCAAATTGATCCTGATAAGGACCGGGACATTTTTATTGCCTGGAAAACGTATGAAAGCGAATATCAATTTTTGCCGGACAGCATCATGGCATGGCGCGACGCGGTAGCAAAGAAATATTTATTTGAGGATCCTAGGAATCCGATTAGCTACCTGGTTATCGAAAGGGAGGATGCAGAGATCTTAACACGGCAAGTAAATTTCAACAACCATTTTGCCATGGAAATTCGCGGATTGTGGCGGACCAACCACCGCACCATGGGTGGGCCTTTTCTGGGGTACGCCATTGCTGACGAACCACAGGGTCTAATTTATTACATCGAAGGATTTGCTTTCGCGCCTGGCAAGGACAAACGCGAATTCATGCGCGAACTGGAAACCATTCTTTGGTCGTTTAAAACCAGCGAAGACGTCAGCCTTGCGCAGTAGTTTCAGGACTATGGAAGTTTTTGATCCACAAGCTAAAGACCGTTCCTTCACCTTCTTTGCTACTCACGTCAATTTCTCCGCCTAATGCAGTTACTTGCGTTTTTACAAGGTAGAGACCTAATCCCCTCCCATCGACATGAAAGTGAAATCTTTTATAGAGGCTAAATAAATTCTCTTTGTGTTCTTTCAAGTCAATTCCCAATCCATTGTCGGCAATATCGATCTTCACATATTCATCTTGTACTCGTGACTGCAGGCTAATGACCGGTTTCCTGCCAGGATGTTTGTACTTGATCGCATTGCTGATCAAGTTATAAAAAATACTTTCCATATAACTGGAAATACCGATTACACTACTGGCTTTACTAAAGTCCGCGGAAATGCTGGTTTGAGATTCCTGAATATCATCTTCGAGCGTTCCCATTACTTTATTCAATAACAAGTCCAGTTGGATCTTATTCATGGATCCAACTTCCATTTTTTGGACACCCAGGATTTCAGTAAGATCTTTTATGATCTGATCCATGTCCTGTGAAGACTTTGTCATCAGCTTGGCAATCTCAGAAACTTCATTTGCATCTTTTGAAAAATCCAGAATGGAAGATAAGCCAATGATGCGCGACATTGGCGCACGAAGATTATGTGAAATAATAAATGCAAATTGTTCAAGCCGACTGTTGTGATCCAGTAGCTCTGCATTAGCTTGCTTTAGGCTCCGCGTTTGACGCTCGACCTCCGTTGCAAGTTCTTCATTCTTCTCCTGAATAAATTTGTTTTGCTTTTCGATTGTCAGTTTTGCCTCCTGCAACCTTTCATTGTGTATTCCAATTTCTTCATTCTGCGCAGTGATCTCTTCATTCTGAGCGATTATCTCACGTGTTCTTTCATGAACTGTGCGCTCCAGTAATTGATTTTGCTCTGCGAGAATATTGGCTTTTTCCTCTTCCGATTTTCGGAGTTTTTCGGATATCAGAATTGTTCGGTTTGCATAGAATGCCGTATACGCTAAGGTCGGCACAGCAAGACAAAAGAGGACGATTTGCAAAAAGTAAATATTATTCAAGGCAGCATCGTACTGCAACTTTGATTCGGTGGCAATTTTATCCTCAAAAGCATACACATCTTTCGAAAAGTCCTGGTATTGCAACCACACATTATATCCCGGGTCTATTTCCAACAGTCGAACAAAAGCTGCGCGATCATTTTTATCCAGCAGATCGACCATTAACTGGACTGTGGCCAGATAATCTTCGATTGAATCGCGCACAGCGTAAAACTTGTTCATCGGATATTGTTGCAGGCTAAGCGAGGTAGCGAGCGCCTTCAAGGCGGTATTCTTGTCTCGAACGGCTGTTTCGATAGCATTTTTGTAATGCAGATTATTGACAAAGGCATAACTTCTCACCGCGAGATCTAAAAGGTGCAAACTTTTCATTACATCGCTGGCGCTTATTTTAACCTTTTCCGTTTGGTCTTGCTGATTCTTATTAAAGGTGATTACCTGATTATTTCGATAAATAAGATAAATATCACCCAGTATGAGCAATGCAATCAGAAAAACAACGGTGTACAACACATATCCTTTAAACCACGAAATCATCTTAAACACGAATTAATATTCAAAGGAAATAGAAATCCATCTATTTGATTCCATATCTCCTAAACAATATAATATCTTTTCCTATCCGTTATTTATCTTTATCCTTTAACCAAAACTCCATGTCCATAAAAAAAATAAGAAAACAGGATGCGTTGAACTATCATATGCAGGGGCAGCCGGGAAAAATCGAAGTGGTTCCTACGAAAACTTTAACCACTCAGCTCGATTTAGCCCTTGCCTATTCACCCGGGGTAGCAGAGCCTTGTAAGGAGATTGCTGCCAATAAGGAAGATGTTTATAAGTACACCGCAAAAGGAAACCTGGTCGCTGTAATTTCAAATGGAACAGCGGTGTTGGGTTTGGGTAATATTGGGCCAGAGGCTGCAAAGCCTGTTATGGAGGGAAAAGGGGTGCTCTTTAAAAAATTTGCGGGCATCGATGTTTTTGATATTGAGATCAATGAAGAAGATCCGGACGAGTTCATCAAAATTGTAAAAGCACTTGAGCCTACCTTTGGAGGTGTGAACCTGGAAGACATCAAGGCGCCCGAATGTTTCAAAATCGAAACAGAACTTCGTGAGAAAATGAATATTCCCGTCATGCACGATGATCAGCATGGCACAGCGATAATTTCGTCTTCAGCCTTGTTGAATGCCCTTGAAATTATCGGAAAGAAAATCGAGGATGTAAAAATCGTTGTCAATGGTGCGGGTGCCGCAGCCGTTAGTTGCACCAAGCTCTACATGGCCCTAGGCGCGCGAAAGGAAAATATAATTATGTGCGACAGCAAAGGTGTGTTGAATAGGAATCGCACAGGTCTTGATGACATAAAATCTCAATTTGTCTGCCACCATGACGTCGACACGTTGCAGGAGGCAATGAAAGGTTGTGATGTATTTGTGGGCTTGTCGGTAGCAGATGCCATTACCCCTGAAGACCTGAACAATATGTCGAAAGATCCTATTGTATTTGCGCTGGCAAATCCAAATCCCGAAATCGCCTATGATCTGGCGATGGCAACACGACCTGACATTGTTATGGCTACGGGACGTTCTGATCATCCTAACCAGGTTAATAATGTGCTGGGCTTTCCATACATATTCCGTGGTGCTCTTGATGTGCGCGCTACTGAAATCAATGAAGAAATGAAATTGGCAGCGGTGCATGCCATTGCCAAATTGGCAAAAGAGCCTGTGCCGGATATGGTCGTAAAAGCCTATGGAGCTGATCTGATCCGTTTTGGAAGGGAGTATTTAATTCCTAAACCCCTGGATACACGACTTATAACGACCATCTCCCCGGCCGTTGCCAAGGCGGCCATGGATTCTGGAACGGCAAAGAAACCGATCACAGATTGGGGCGCGTATCACGGTGAGCTTCAAAAACGGATCGGCATTGATCAAAAATTAATGTCACGCATTATTGACCGGGCTAAGAAAAATCCCAAACGTGTGGTTTTTACGGAAGCAACACACAGCAAAGTGTTAAAGGCTGCACAAATTCTAAAGGATGAGGGAATTGCGCGTCCGATCTTGTTGGGAAACAAGGATGAGATCATACAACTTATCGCGGAACACAAACTCGATTTGCACGATTGTCCTATAATTTATCCACGTGAAGAAACTGAAAGTGTCAATCGTTATGCTGAGCTGCTCTACAAAAAAAGGCAGCGCAAGGGAATGACATACCAGGATTGTTTACGTCTCGTGCGTGAACGAAACTACTACGCGGCAATGATGGTGGAATATGGGGACGCCGATGCGCTGGTTAGCGGTTTAACTAAAGACTATCCCAAAACGATTTTACCTTCTCTGCAAATTATCGGTACGGCTGAGGGCGTAAACCGGGTTGCAGGCATGTACATCATCATGAACAAGCGAGGTACATTCTTTTTTGCAGATACCACGGTAAATCTTAATCCAGATGCCAAAGAACTTGCTGAGATCATCGAATTGACGGCCCACGGTGTTAAATTCTTCGACATGGAGCCGCGAATCGCGATGCTCTCTTATTCTAATTTCGGTTCATCCAAAGGCGTTGTTCCCGAAAAAACTCGCGAAGCTGTAAGGTTGGCAAAGGCCAAGAACCCTTCATTAATTGTCGAGGGTGATATCCAGGCAAATGTTGCACTGAATACACAGATTCAGCAAGAGACATTTCCGTTTAGCGCCTTGGCAAATGAGGGAGCGAAT
>Ga0157380_10001870_pt1 | contig 13935 bp, 15 predicted proteins | sample S35metaG_FD_119757 | JGI IMG/M metagenome (GOLD analysis project Ga0157380, IMG submission 119757) | Switchgrass rhizosphere microbial communities from Kellogg Biological Station, Michigan, USA - S3-5 metaG | ecosystem: Host-associated > Plants > Roots > Rhizosphere > Soil | place: USA... | reverse complement strand
GAGGCTGCGATGCTGCGGATCGAGGAGACGGCGGCGCGTCCGCCGAAGGCGATGAAGGACGTGGCGGCCACGGTGGTGGACGGTCGGCGCTACGAGGCGCGGTCGAACGCCGGCGCTATCTTCGCGCTGTGCCGGGTGCTGGTCGCGGCGGGCGTGCCGGATCAGCCGTGGGAGTCGGTCAACGCCGCGGCGCGCGGCATCGTGTCTATGCGGGGGCGGTCGATCTGCGAAGCGGCGCGGCTGACGGTCTATCCGATCGCGACGGTGATCTTCTTCATGGGCATGAGCTTCGCATCCACCGGAGAATGGTTCGTGACCGGCGGCTTCTACGTGCCCGATCCGAAATTGCAGTGGCAGGCGGCCGAGGTCTATCGCGCGATTCGCCAGGGCTCGATCGATCTTGCCGGCACGAGATTCGTGACGGCGGCGACCTATGCGATTCCGATCCTGGCGATCGCCGCGTTGATTCGTCGCAACTGGTCGGGGCTGGTGTTGCCGATCGCCCTCATGGCCTCGATCGCACTGCCCTTCTACGCGTTCTACTCCGGCCATCCGTTCCGCATCCGCTACGAGGTGCCGTTGATTCTCGGCGGCGCGGCCTGCATCGGCGCCGCCGTCTCGATGCTGCGGTTCGCGGCTCCGCTCGTGGCGTTGCCGTTGCTGATCGCGATCGTGCTCCAGGCATCGCCCTTCGATCGCCGCGCGCCGATGATCGTCGAAGCGCAGCTCGATCGCCAGAACGGGATCGGCCGGCGCGCCGTCACCGACTGCCTTCAACGCTCGTACGACGGCACGACGATCATGGCGAGCATGGGATCGCTCGCGCATTACATGCAGGAGCTGTCGCTCGCCGGTTTCGATCTGGATGACTTCATCCACGAGGGCAGCGGCCCGATCTGGCAGCGCGCCTACTATTACGAGCCATCGCTGTTTGCGGGATGGGTGCTGGTCGAGGAAGCCGCCGAAGGCGGTGACATGCTGGCGCAGAAGCAGCGATCGTGGCCGGGGTTTCTCGCCGCATACGATCGCGTCTGCGAAGGCGGCAACGTCGCGCTCTACAAGAGACGTTAGGGCTTACGGGTTATGGGCTCCACCTCGGCTGCGGGCTTGCCTACGGCGCCAGAATCCGCAGGACTTCGTCGTGGATGCGCCCATTGGTCGCCAGGATGTGGCCCTCGTAGGGATCCCATTGCTCGCCGCCCATCCCGGTCACCTGGCCACCAGCCTCTTCCAGAATCAACGCCGCCGCTCGCATGTCCCACGCTTTGAGACTCGCCTCCCAGAAACCGTCCATGCGCCCGGCGGCGACCCAGCAGATGTCTATCGCGGCTGAACCCAACCTGCGAATCGCGCGCGCGTGCTTCAGCACCTGCGCGAACACCTTCACGAACTCGTCGGCCTTCTGGTGAATGTTGTAAGGAAATCCTGTTACGAGCATCGACTCGAGCACGGTCGCGCTCGTCGAGACTTTCAACCGCTGGCCGTTCATCCACGATCCAACACCGGCTTCAGCGGTGAAGAGCTCCTCGCGATTCGGATCGTAGACCGCGGCAACGACGGCCCTGCCGTCGATCTCGAGAGCGAGCGATGCGCAGAAGATCGGCACGCCGTGCGCGAAGTTCGTGGTGCCGTCGAGCGGATCGAAGACCCAGCGGTGACGCGCGCCGGTCGAGGCGATGTCCATCTCCTCGGCGAGCACGTCGTGATCGGGAAAGCGCCCGGCGACCAGCGCGCGGAACATCCGCTCGACTTCGAGGTCGACTTCGGTGACGAGATCGATCGCGCCTTTCTTCTCGACACGAACGCCGGTGCCGAACTTGGCCATCTGGAGATCGCCGGCGCGCACGACCGCTTCGATCGCGGTCGCGAGGAATTGCGGATCGGGCTTGCCCGCCGCAGCCGTGGCGGAGGCGGGAATCACGCGTCCGCTTTTTGGAGCTTCTTGACCATCCGGATCTCCATGCCGCCCTGTGTCTTTTTCAACACCGTTTCGTCCATGAAGTTGCGAATGAGGAAGATCCCGCGGCCGCTCGACTTGAGGATGTTTTCGGGCGCCAGCGGGTCGGCCACTTCTTCCGGCACGAACCCCTCGCCCTGGTCTTCGATGCGAATCACGAGCTCATCGGACGCCGTCGGCGGCACCGGGCTGAACTCGACGATGACGCGCTTGTTCGGATCGTTCTTGTTGCCGTGCTTGATCGCGTTGACCACCGACTCGCGCACCGCGACGCTGACCCAGTGCAGCTGATCCTCGTCCAGCCCCGCGGCTTTGCCGACGTGATCGGACACGGCCTGCACGAAATCGAGCATGTCGAAGGCGCTGAGGAATTCGATGCGGACCGTGTGCGGAGGAATCATCTAATGGGAGGCCCGACGGTCCGCACGCGGCATGTGCTGGTTAAGTACCATAGCGCTTTCAACACGGTCAAGCAGTTATAGTTGAACGTTATGCGAGTGGCCGACATCGTAACCGTCACCCCCGCGCTGTCGATCTCCGGCACGCTCCGCATGCCCGGAGACAAATCCATTTCGCATCGCTACGCCCTGCTTGCCGCCATCGCCGACGGGCGATCCACCATTGCCAATTACGCGCCCGGCGCCGACTGCGCCTCGACACTGTCGTGCGTCGAAGTTCTCGGCGCTATCGTCTCACGAACCCCGTCCGCCGCGGGCGACGAACCGGCGCTCGTCACCATCGACGGCCGCGGCCTCCGCGGCCTGCGCGCCCCCGCCGCGCCCCTCGATTGCGGCAATTCCGGCAGCACCATGCGCATGCTCGGCGGCGTGGTCGCCGCACACTCTTTTATATCGACCCTTGTCGGCGACGCTTCACTCTCGCGCCGGCCGATGCGCCGGATCATCGGGCCGCTCGCGAAGATGGGCGCGGCCATTACCGCCGGTCCCGGCGATCGCCCGCCCATCACCATTCACGGCGCGGGCCTCGTCGGCATTCATTTCAAGCCGGAAACACCCAGTGCCCAGGTGAAGTCCGCCGTGCTGCTGGCAGGACTGCAGGCCAGCGGGGAAACCTCGGTCTTGGAGCCGGCCTCTACTCGTGATCATACGGAACGGGCCCTCGTCGCGTTCGGCGCCAGGGTCACCGTTGACGGCCGATTTATCTCGATTCAGGGCGGCCAGCGGCTGGCTGGCTGCGCATTGACCGTGCCTGGCGACCTCTCCTCCGCCGCGTTCATGGCCGTCGCCGCCGCGGCCATCGCCGGGTCGGACGTCTCGATCACAAATGTGGGGCTAAACCCCAGCCGATCGGCGCTGCTCGACGTGTTGAGACGATTCGGCGCATCGGTCGAGGCGACGGTCGATGACCAGTGGAACGGCGAGCCGGTCGGGCGCCTGCGGATTCGCCACGGCGCGATGACCGATCTCGTGATCACGCCGGACGAAGTGCCGGAGGTGATCGACGAGCTGCCCGTGCTCGCGACACTCGGCACGTTCGGCGGCAGTGTCACCGTCTCCGGCGCCGGCGAGCTGCGCGTCAAGGAAAGCGATCGCATCGCGGAGCTTGTCGCCGGCCTGCGCGCGATGGGCGCCGACGCGGATGAGCGGGCCGATGGATTCCAGGTGAGATCTGGGACGCGCCTGACCGGAGGCACCGTGCACGCGCGCCACGATCACCGGCTCGCGATGGCCTTCGCGATCGCCGCGCTCGGCGCGACCGGGCCAACCACGATCCAGGGCGCGGACGCAGTGGCTGTGTCGTACCCCGCGTTCTTCCGGGATCTCGATCGACTCGCCGCGCCGAGATAGAACTTGAAGACCGATAAGATCTACCTCGTGGGCTTCATGGGCGCCGGCAAATCGAGCGTCGCGCGGGCCCTCGGCAAACGACTCGACTGGAAGGTCGAGGACATCGATGCCCGCATCGAGCGCGCCGAGCGGCGCGACATCCCCGCCATCTTTCGCGAGAAGGGCGAGCCGTACTTCCGCGCCCGCGAGCGCGAAGCGTTGATCGGCCTGCTGCCCGAGCGCGGCACGGTCGTCGCGTCGGGCGGGGGGACCTTCGCCGATGCGTCAAACCGTGAACTCATGTTAAGGGACGGCGGGGTCGTCTGGCTGGACGCGCCCTTAGAAACTGTGCTGCAACGCGTGCCCCTCGATGGGCGGCGCCCACTGGCTGCGGATCGGCTGGGCATGGAACAGCTTTATAATCACCGCCTCGCGGCCTACCGCCAGGCGCACCTCCGGGTGGACGCAGGACGCGGCTCCGTTGAGGAGCTCGTCGATCACATCATGGAGTGGCTGGACACCTAGACCGCATGCGCTACCTCGTTATCAGCGATATCCACGCAAACCTCGAGGCGTTCGAGACGGTGATGGCCGCAGCCAAGCCGCTCGGCTACGAGAAGGTGCTGCTGCTCGGCGATCTCGTCGGCTACGGCGCCGACCCCAACGCCGTCTGCGAGCGCGTGCGCGACTTGAAGCCCGACGCGTTGATCCGCGGCAACCACGACAAGGTCGGCTCGGGCGTCGAGAGCCCCGAGGGCTTCAATGCCGTCGCCCGCAACGCGATCAGGTGGACGTACGAAAAGCTGAACCAGGAAAACCGCGCGTGGCTCGCGGCGCTGCCGGCGGGCCCGCTGATCGTCGACGACACGATCGAGATCTGCCACGGCACGCCGTTCGATGAAGACGCCTACGTCTTCGACGATCTCGACGCGCTGCGCGCCATGCATGCGGCGCGGCGGCCGCTCTGCCTGTTCGGCCACACGCACGTGCAGGTCGGCCACTACCTGTCACGCGATCAGTTCGGCCTCGCGACGCCGGACGATCACCGGCCGCTGGCCATTCCGCTCGACGATGCGAATCGATATCTGGTGAATCCGGGATCGGTCGGCCAGCCGCGCGATGGCGATCCCCGCGCCGGCTTCGGCATCGTCGACACCACGGCGAAAGAGATGACGATCTATCGAGTGGAGTATCCGATTTCGAAGGCGCAGGCGCGCATTATCGAAGAAGGACTGCCTGACGTCCTCGCGCAGAGGCTGGCGCTAGGTCGCTGATTTATTGCGGCGCTCGTCGCGCTTGCGAAGCTCGGACGCCATCGCGTCCTGCGCGGCGCGCGAGCCGAGAATCCAGCCGATCACTACACCGATCAACAACACCGCGGGAATGAAGATGAAGTGCGCCGCGGTTGGAACGCCAATATCCATCTACCGCTTTCTGGATTCGAGCTCGGTGAGCTCGGCTTCCACTTGCTTGAGCCGGCTCGCGATTGACCACACGTAACCGAGCACGGCGACCCAGACAAAGCCGTAGGCCGCCGCCACCATGTTGATCGCCGGAATCTGCTCGCCCGGCGGAATGTCGTCCACCGGCACGAACTCCTTGGGCGGCTGCGGCTGGGCCAACAGGGCCGCCGGGGTGACGGCGACGAGCGCCACGAACAGTGCGTACACGCGCAGCAATCGCATCATGCTTCTTCCTCGGCGAGATACAGCGCTTCGACACGCGCGCGCTGCAATTCGAGCGTGGCGCGCAGGGTCAGCAGCGCCAGGAACAACATCGTGAACGCGGCGAAACAAAACCAGAGCGGAATGCCCATGTCGGTCGGCAGCGTCGGCACCACCGACGTCATCGGATGGAGCGTGCGCCAGACGTTCACCGAGACGTAGATGAATGGCACGTTGAGCATGCCGAACAACGCCATGCCGGCGGCAAGGCGCTCCGACCCTGGCCCACCGTATTTCCGCAGCATCAGGTACGACGCGAAGATCAGGAACAGCAGCAGGCTCGACGTCAGGCGCGGATCCCACACCCACCACACGCCCCACGCCTTGCGCGCCCAGAGGGGGCCAGTGACGAGCGTCAGCGCACCGAACAGAAGTCCCAGCTCTGCCGCCGAGAGCGCCCACGCGTCCGCGCTCTGCCGCTTCATGAACAGAAACCGGAAGCTGTGCACGCCGCAGATGACCGATGCGGTCAGGAACAAGATCGCCGACGGGAAGTGGAAGTAAAACACCTTCTGCACCAGGCCCATCGTCGATTCGTAAGGCGCCGCGTTGATGATCCACGGCGCCACGAGCAGCATGCCGGCGGAGAGTCCGATGAAAGGCGTGGTGAGCTTGCGCATGACCCGTTCTACTGGAGCGTATCAACAAAGGTGACTGTAAGATCCCATTGAGATTCTACTCCGTCATGACGGGCTCGAACGTCCAGAGCGCGAGCGTCAGGAAGATTGCATCCCAGAAGATCAGGAGACCAATCCAGAAGCGCGCCATCGGTTCGTCGGGCGTCGCCTGGAACAGGGCGGCGGTGCCGCGGACACCGGCAATCATCACCGGGATGGTGATGGGGTACAGCAGGACCGGCAGCAGCGTGTCACGGCTTCTCACCCGCACCAGCATCGCGGCGAACAGCGTGCCGACCGCCGCGAATCCGATCGTGCCGGCGGCCAGCAGCGTGATCAGCATGATCGGATAGGAGAAGATCGGCGCGCTGAACAGCAATCCGACGAGCGGCACCAGAACGATCTCCACGAGACCGAGCAGCAACAGGAGTCCGATGAGTTTGCCCGCGTAGACGGCGGGACGATCGGCAGGCGCGAGCAGCAGCGCGCGTAAGGTGTCGTTGTAACGCTCGCGCTCGAAGGTCCGCCCCATCGCGAGGGTGCCGGCGAAGGAAATCGCCACCCAGAGAATCCCGGCGGCGACATCATCCGGCGCCCGCCCTTCACGCACGATCGCGAAAGAAAACACGAGCACGACCGAGACCGCAAAGAGCAACGTCGTAAACAGGAGCTCGCGGCTGCGGATCTCGACGGTCATGTCCTTGCGGACGATGTGCCAGGCGACGCGGAAAAACTCGCTCATTGGATCGCCCGCCGGTAGCGATCCGCGAGGCCGCCGCTCTCGGTGTCGGTGCCGACCATGCGGCCGTCTTTCAGATAGATCGCGCGGCTCAAAAGCCCCTCGGCGACGTCGAGATCATGCGTCGCCAGAATGATCAAGCAGCCGGCCTGCTGACGCTCCTGCAGACGGGCGATCAGCGCCGCCGTCGAGGCCTGATCGAGGCCGGTAAACGGCTCATCGAGGAGGATCAGGCGGGGGCCGTGCAGCAGCGCCCGCTCGAGCGCGACGCGCTGGCGCATGCCGCGCGAAAAGCTCGACACGAAATCGTCGGCGCGCTCGGCCAGGCCCGCCTGGTCGAGCGCCGCCGTCACGGTGCCGGCCACGCCGGTGACGCCATACAACTGCGCGAAGAAAGTCAGGTTCTCCCGGGCGGTCAGCTCCGGATAGAGGAACAGGTCGTGACCGAGCATCCCGATCACGCCGCGGATCTCAGCCCCGCCCTCGCTCGCGGATCGATCGCCATACTGGACTGAGCCGCGTGACGGCGTGACGAGAGTGGCGAGTACGTTCAGGAGCGTGGATTTACCGGCGCCGTTTGGACCCAGCAGGCCGACGATTTCACCCGCATCGCAGGTGAATGAGATTTGTGACAACGCCTTACGCCGCCCGTAATGCCTTGCGACATCGACGACGGTAAGGCGATTCAAGCAGCCGCACCTCGATCGAGCTCGGCGATCACGCGTTCGAGCTCCGCGGTGATGCGCTGGCGGCGGGCCTCGTCCGCTTCGGACAACGGCCTGGTGCGGCGTTTCCGCTCGAGCGCGACCACTTCGTTCATCAGCTTCTCGCGGCGCGCCTGCAGCTTGGTGTCCACTGCGGCGCGCGCCTTCGCCGGCGAGAACGCGAACCAGGCGCCCAGCGCGAACGTGACCACCGCCGCGAGCAGCGCGGCGTTGCGCGGCGTGTTGCTGTGTGCCGGAAGGCCGGTGAGGTTCAGCACCAGCGTGTCGCCCGCGTTCACTCGCCCGCCTTTCGCCACCACGAATGGCTGGCCGTCCGAGTTCATCTCGCTCACGTCGGTGAGCTGCGGCGATGCGATCTGCATGTTGCCGATTTTCTCCATGCCGACGAAAACCTGCGCCAGCGCCGCCGGCCAGGTTTGCCGCATGGTGTAGTTCGCGCCGGCCTGCGGCAGCGAGAATCCGACCTGCGCGACCGTCTTCCCCGGCGGGAACGGGCCCGTGATCGTCAGCATGTCGCCCTTGGCGCTGGCATGCGTCGACGAGCCCTGCATGATCGACGCGCCGGCGGCGCCGGTCGGCAATCGAATCAGCAGTGGACCGCCGATGTCGATCGGCGTGCGCGCGTTGTTGAGGACCTCGAGCAGGTAGAACACCGTGAGGTTGTCGTCCTGGTATTCGATGATGATGCGCGACTCGGGTCCGATCTCGACGATGCCCGGCCGTGCCGGCATTTTGGCCGCCGCTTCGGCTTCGGTTTTTTCCTTGGCGGCCGCGGCGGCGATGCCTGAGATGAGCGCCACGCGAACGCCGCCTTGCGCCGGGACCGGAAATTCCTGGGAGGTCAGCGTCTCGCCGTCGACTGTGGTCGTCGCCTGCACCGACGCGCCGGCGCTCAAGCCATCGAACTGCGCGCGGCCTTGCGCGTCCGTCGTTCCAGTGCGCGTCTCAGTGCCGACCTTGAGCGTCACCACTTGTCCGGCGATGTTGTTGCCCATCCGCTCGCGCACGACCCGCACCGTCACGGTTCGATCCGGCAGCTCCGGTGCCGGCAAAGGCGTGCCGGCAATCGCCGACGGGTCGGGCATGTTCACTTGAGCGCTCGCTGCGCTCGGCAGAAGCAGCCAGAAGCCAGTAACCAGTAGCCAGAGCAGCGTCTTCACAGCTTCGCCCCGCAGTTCTTGCAGAACTTCGCATCCGGATCGTTTTGCGTCCCACACTCACATAATCCTGGGGTGTCGGCCTTTAGGCGGATTGACGGATCAGAAAGACGCTCCTGAACTTCTTTGGCGATCTGTTCCCGATACCCGCCGCCTTCATCGAGCTGTCGCATCAGTCCCAGCGCGCGGGCGCGCAGCCGTCCCGACATCTCGTCGAAATCCGCCTTCGCGATCTTCCCCATCGCAAAGTCGAACTCCAATTCTTTGATCGATCGGAATACCAGCATCTTCTCGCGCTCGAGCGCGATGCGCGTGCGGCCGGCGATCGTCATCGGCGCGTCGACTTCCGGCAGCACCAGCGGCGACAGGATCCGGTACGCGCCGAGGCCCACGAAGCTGACCGAGACGACGGTGAGGCTCAGGATGATGATGTTGGCTGGCGACTGGCCGGTCGCGACGATCACCGTCGCCGTAGCAGCAAGCATTCCTCCGAGCAGGAAGAACTGCCACGGCTGCAGGAAGGGTTCCTGACTCATCCTATTTCGGTCTGTGCCTTCTGTGCCTTCTGTGGCCTCAGTCAAGATTTCGGAGTTCGTCGTCAAGCCGCGCCGCCATTTCGGGATCTTCGACGCCGGCCGGCATGCCCGCAATCGACGGCCTGCGCGACCAGCGCCTCGCGAGATATGCAACCGTCAGGAAGCCACCGACCCCGACCACGATCGGCATCGCCCAGACCACCCGGCCCGATCCGCTGTTGGGCGGCTCGCTGAGAATCTGATTGCCGCCCCACGTCTCGACGTACGCCTGAAGAATCTGTCCTTCGGACTTGCCTTCCTTCAACATCTGGTCGATGTTGGTGCGCTCCTTCGCGCAGTGCGCACATGAGCATTGACCCACCGGCAGTTTGGAACACCCGCCGCACCAGCACGCCAGCTTCTGCGCCACGACGCGCGATTCCGGCGAGACGAGTTGGAGGCGAGGATCCTCCCCGGTCTCGACATGCTGCGCGAATGCCGAGCCGCCCGAGAGCAGAATCGACAGCAACAACAGCGACGCCGTCACCGCTTCCGCGGGCAGCTTCGCGAGCGCGAACGACATCGAGGCTTCCGGCAACAACGCGATGCCCGTGCCGATCGCGAGGATGCCGAATCCGAACCAGACCCAGTTCACGAGCGGGTTGATGTGCACCTCCACGCTCGCCGTCTGCTCCTCGATCGCGAATGCCGCCATCACGATGTAGAGGTCTTCGGCGAACGAGTGGCGAATCGCGACTTCCGTCGTCGGCTCTTCCTCATGCTTGCGGAAGTACCACTTCGCGGGCCGCATCTGATCGATGACTTCGCCATCGAGGTTCTTCACGGTGATGTGGCCGGTGATCATCTGCTTCTGGCCATCGTCGGTGACACGAAGCGCATCGAGATGGATGATGTAGTCGCCGACCTTCGCCTCCTCGCCCGGCTTCAACAACAACTGCTGATCGCGGCTGAAGCCCTCACCCGCGAAGCCGAGGAAGATCAACACCATGCCGGCGTGGACGATGTAGCCGCCGTAGCGCCGCTTGTTGCGCGAGACGAGGCCGACGAGCGCGGTGAACAGATCCGTGCCGGTCATGCCGCGCCGCACGTTGGCGCCGCGAATCATTTCCTGCGTCAGCGTGCCGCTGACGAATCCAGCCAGCATGAAACACAGGCCCGAGCTCCACACGCGCACGCCCAACGCGATCAGCACGCCGCCGGTGACGAGACCCGCAAGCACCGGCCACATGAACTGCTCGCGAAGGTTCGCGACCGTCGACTTGCGCCATGCCAGCAGCGGACCGACGCCGGTGAGGAGCAGCAGGATGAGGCCGATCGGCACCATCCAGCGATTGAAGAACGGCGGGCCAACGGTCAGGCGCTCGCCGTTGATGGCCTCGGTGATCGTCGGGAACAGCGTGGCGAACAGGACGAACATCGCCGAGAACAGCAGGATCCAGTTGTTGGCGAGGAATGCGGCTTCCTTCGACATCCACGAATCGAGCTCATGGCGCGCCTTGAGGAGCGGCAGGCGATAAATCACCCAGCCGAAACAAAAGACGACGGTGAAGAGCATGAACGCGACGAAGTACCGCGCCAGCTCCGGATCCTCGCCGAACGCGTGGATCGATTGGACGACGCCCGAGCGCGTGAGGAACGTGCCGACGATGGTCAGCAGGAACGTGATGATGACGAGCGTGACGTTCCAGACCCGCAGCATGCCGCGCCGCTCCTGGACCATCACCGAATGCAGGAACGCCGTCGCCGTGAACCACGGCAGCATGCCGGCGTTCTCGACCGGATCCCATCCCCAGTAGCCGCCCCACCCGAGCTCTTCGTACGCCCAGATCATGCCGAGCGTCAGTCCGAGCGACAGGAAGAACCACGAGAACATCGTCCAGCGCCGCACCGCGCGCAGCCACGAATCATCGAGATAGCCCGTGAAGAGCGCGGCCATGCCGAACGCAAACGGGATCGTGGCACCAACGAAGCCGAGGTACATCATCGGCGGATGGATCGCCATGTAGAAGTTCTGGAGCAGCGGGTTGAGGCCGCGGCCGTCGACGGGTGTTTCGGTGAGATACGTGGTGAACGGGTTGTTGTGAATCACCATCAGGAAGAGGAAGAACATCTCCACCGCTGCGATCACCGCGACAACGTACGGGATCAGTTCGCGATGGCGCTCGCGATTCACCTTCACCGCCACCACTCCAAAGAGCGACAGCAGGAACACCCAGAACATCACCGAGCCGTCGAGCCCGCCCCAGTACGAGGTGATCTTGTAGAACAGCGGCTGGACGCTATCGGAGTAGCGCCGCACGTAGCGGATCGAATAATCACCCGCGACGAACGCGTAGATGATGACGCCCGAGGCCACGGTCATCACCGCGGCGATCGTGTAGAACGCGGCGATCGCGCTTTCGATGAGGCGGGAGTTGCGCCGGCGGGCGCCGACGACGGACGCGGCAACGGCGTAGGCCGCGAGCACAAACGCGATCAGCAGAAGGAGCGCGCCGAGTGAGGCCATGGCGGGCCTCCTAGTACTTGCCCGCGGGCCCCGACGTGGCCCCCGGCTTCGCTTCGTACTTCGACGGGCACTTCGCCATCACGCCGTTGGGCTGCACCTTGAAGCCGTCAGCGGAGAGCGTCCCCTTGAGCACGACTTCCGATTCGCTCTTGAACGTGTCGGGCATCACGCCGGTGTACGTGGCGCTCACGAGCTTGCCGTTACTCTGCACCTGGAACCAGTGGTCCAACGTGTTGGGCTTGCGGGCCCACGAGTTCGGGACGACGAAGCCATGCAGCTGCAGCTTCTTGCCGTACCACTGATCGGGTTGCGCCATGACTTCATCGACGTGTTTGTAGTACTCGGTGCCTTCGGCCATCGTCGTGTAAAGCAGACCGCCGAAGGTCAACGCGAGGACGAGACTCGTCAGACCGATCTTCAAACCTTTGTTCTTCATAATGTGGGAGTTAACCCTCGCTCAGGATACTACTGACCAGAGCGACCGGCAACCCTACAACGTTGCTGTACGAGCCTTCGATCCGCGGGATGAAACGCGACGCAAAACCCTGGATTGCATAGGCGCCGGCCCGATCGACGGGCTCTCCTGTCGCGACGTACCACGAGATGTCTTCGTCTGTCATGGCCGCGAACCAGACGCGCGTCGTGTCGACGCCGGATCGCACGCCCGCGGCGCTCACCAGCGCGACGCCGGTGTGGACCTCGTGCGGGCGGCCGTTCAGGAGGCGCAGCATGCGCAGCGCATCCGCCTCATCAACAGGCTTGCCGAGAATCTCGCCGTCGATGGTCACCGTCGTGTCGGCGCCGAGCACGCGCGCGTCGGGACGCAGCGCAAACACGGCGCGCGCTTTTTCGATCGCAAGCCGCTCGACATACGCGGCCGGCGTTTCGTTGGCGCGGGGAGTTTCGTCGATGTCCGCCGCCAGCACCTCGAAGGCGATGCCGGCGGCCTTGAGCAATTCCGATCGCCGCGGTGAGCGGCTGGCTAAAATCAAAGGCACACGGCAAAAGGCAGAAGGCAGAACGTCTACTTCCCCTTGTTCTCATACCAACGCACGACGCCGCTGGCGCCGCCGCAGACGAGATCGTTCTGTTTGTCCTTGTTGATGTCGACGCCGACGCAGCTGTTCATCCCGAACTTGTCTTCGAGACGGACGTACTGCCACTCGCCCTTGGCCGCATCATCCGGCGCGAAGAACACGTGAACGCCGCCGGTCGGCGCATTCGGATTGTTCTGCGTCGCGCCGCGCGCGTTGTCGTTGGCGACGATATCGTCGCGGCCGTCGCCGTTGAGATCGACCACGGCGATCTCGTGACCGGATGCGACCTTGTCGAAAATCACCCGGCGAGTCCAGTTGTTGCCGCTGCCCGTGTAGATCACGACTTCGTTGCCGTGCCACGGCTCAACGGAAGCGAAGAAGCGCCGGCCGTCCTGCATGCCGACGCCGACATCGCTCGCGCCGAGGCGCGGTGCCTTTTCTTCATGGCCCTTCGACAGCACCACCTTCTCGAACTTCATCGCTTCCCCGCTGCCGGTGGCGCGATACATGACGATGCCTTCGAAGCTGGCGACGAGAATCTGCTCGCGATCGCCGCTGTCCCACTTCACGGGACGCACGCGATGGATGATGCCGGGGATCGCATCGGTGATCACGTGGCGCTTCCAGCCGCCCTGGTCGTACCAGAACACCGACGCCTTGTCCTGATCGTAGGTGGGCGCGAGGCTCGCGGGCCCGATCAGCGGCGCGTTGATCAATTCCTTCTTGCCGTCGCCGTCGAGATCGGCCCAGACCACGTGATGCGAGGTCGGAAACGCGTCGAACTTCTCCGACTTCCACGGCTGCCCCGGACCCTGCGAGCGCGCGATCCAGTTCAGGCCTTCGCTTTTTGCGGCCTGCATGGCGAACGAGCTCTGAAACGCAATCTCGGGGATGCCGTCGCCGTTGATGTCGGCGGGCGCCTGGTTCACGATCTGCATCGTGTCGGAGACGATGACGTGGCGTTCCCACGTCGGGTTCTCGTACCACGCCAGCTCGCGCGCGCCCAGTGAGTTGGCGATCACGTCGAGCTTGCCGTCGTTGTTGAAGTCCGCGGTGTTCACCGCGTAGGCGCCCGGCAGCTTGGCATCGATGTCGTGCGGCTCGAATTGCACCGGGCCGGACGCCGGCGCGCCCGCGAAAGTGACCGCCG
>Ga0157380_10001868_pt1 | contig 13937 bp, 12 predicted proteins | sample S35metaG_FD_119757 | JGI IMG/M metagenome (GOLD analysis project Ga0157380, IMG submission 119757) | Switchgrass rhizosphere microbial communities from Kellogg Biological Station, Michigan, USA - S3-5 metaG | ecosystem: Host-associated > Plants > Roots > Rhizosphere > Soil | place: USA... | reverse complement strand
TTCAAAGAGAACACCGACGCCCAAACACTGGGTTTGGACGGAACGGAAGTCTTTGATCTGATCGGAATCGAAGAGGGAATAAAACCGCGGCAGGATGTGACGCTGATCATTCGTCGTCTGAACGGCGCCGTTGATGAGCTACCAATCACTTTACGAATCGACACTCCGATCGAAGTCGATTACTTCAAACACGGCGGGATTCTGCCCTTCGTTCTACGGCAACTATTGGCGGGAACCACCGATTTCTAAGTTGTTAGCCGTTAGCCGCAGATTTTCGCGGATGAACACTGATTGGAATTAAAAACTGGCGAGAATCGCTGAACGGCTTTCTTATCTATTCCAATCTGTGTTTATCTGCGAAAATCTGCGGCTAATATCAGCGTCCAATACAAGGAGTGAACATGTCATCAGCACAAGCTGTCGAAAACAGTCAGCAGAAACGATATCAACTTTTTATCGATGGGCAATGGGTCGATGCGGAGTCAGGCAAGACTTTTCAGACTCCAAACCCGGCGACGGGCGAACCGTTAGCGGAAGTTGCAGAAGCCGACAAGGCCGACATCGACAAAGCGGTTGCCGCCGCGCGTCGTGCCTTTGAAGGGAAATGGTCAAAGGTGAGCGCGCGTGATCGCGGACGGCTCCTCTACAAACTCTCGCAGTTAATTGAACAGCATTCCGCTGAACTCGCGGCGCTCGAAACGGCTGACAATGGCAAGCCAATAAAAGAATCACTCTACGTGGATCTTCCCCAGGTTGTTGAGAACTTTGAATACTTTGCCGGCTGGGCGACGAAGATCGAAGGCGAAACGATTCCGGTTCCCGGCCGCATGTTCAACTACACTCTGCGTGAGCCGGTGGGGGTGTGTGGTCAGATTATTCCCTGGAATTTTCCGTTGCTGATGGCCGCATGGAAACTTGCGCCCGCACTCGCTGCGGGAAACACAGTGGTTCTCAAGCCGGCTGAGCAAACGCCTGTGGGGGCAATGGAGCTCGCAAAGTTGATCCAGGAGGCAGGTTTCCCGGAAGGCGTCGTTAATTTTGTTCCCGGTTACGGCGAAACCGCGGGGGCGTCACTTGCAGCGCATCCCGGCATCGACAAAATTGCTTTCACGGGATCGACCGAAGTTGGAAAGCTGATTGCGAAGTCAGCAGCTGAGAATCTTACGAAGGTCTCGCTGGAATTGGGTGGTAAAGCTCCAAACATCGTGTTCGCTGATTCAGATCTCGAACAAGCCGTCGCCGGGGCCATGATGGGCATCTTCTACAATCAGGGACAGGTGTGTTGCGCCGGTTCTAGATTGTTTGTTGAAGAGTCGGTGAAAGATGAGTTCCTTGCAAAACTCAAGGCTCGTGCCGAAAAGATTGCCGTCGGAGATCCGATGGATAAAGCTACTCAGATGGGACCACAAGTTTCAGAGGAGCAACTCAATCGAATCAAAGGTTATGTCGACGTAGCGCGCGGCGAAGGAGCCACGGTCTTGAGCGGAGGCGAGTCGCCTCAACTATCGGGTGCGTTTCAAAAAGGCTACTTCTTCAGACCCACTATCTTCTCCGAAGTAAAGAATCAGATGCGAGTGGCCCAGGAAGAAATCTTTGGACCGGTAGTCTCCGTTATTACCTTCAAAGATGAAGACGACTTGATCAAGCAAGCTAACGACACGATCTACGGATTGTCAGCGGGCATCTGGACGCGCGACATCACGCGCGCTCACCGGTTTGCCAAAGAAATTAAGGCCGGCGTTGTTTGGATTAACACTTACAACATGTTCAATGCGGCTTCACCGTTTGGTGGCTACAAGCAATCCGGTTACGGCCGCGAGATGGGCCGGCATGCGCTTGACCTGTATACACAAGTGAAGAGCGTGTGGGTGGATCTTTCAGGTCGCCCGATTGGCTGGTTTGGGAACTAGATCGAGCCGCAGATTCACACAGATAGAAGCAGATCTGAATTAGCTTTAGGAGGTCGACGATTCTTACGATTTCGTTCTGATCTGTGTTCATCTGTGTAAATCCGCGGCCCATTGCTTTCCTCGTGTTATCATCCCCGCATCTCTCCCGAAATGACCAACCCCATTAAAGGAGACGACATGCTCTCAATCAGGAAATCTGCTTTGCTTGCGGCACTCTTCGGTGCCTCGGTTCTGTTAACCGCCTGCCCGAGTCAAACAAACATCGCCAAGATAAACTCGGATCCTTCGCGATATCGAAACAAAGAAGTCGGCATCGTCGGTAGAGTTACCGACAGTTACGGCATCCCAGGCTATAGTGCGTACGAAATCGATGATGGAACTGGACGGTTGTGGGTTGTGACTAAGCGCGGTGCCCCAGCGCGAGGTTCACGTATCGGTACGAAGGGCCATGTATACACTGGCCTAACATGGGCCGGCCGAAGCTTCGGCACCGTGCTCGAAGAAACCGACCGCCGCACCGGAGGAAGTTAGTCACGTTTGGCACCGAATCTCACCCTATGAGTTCAAACACAGACCGTCGCAACTTGCTCGAGAACCTCGAGCAAGAGTGCGTCGGACTGTTGTCACGACTGAAGGAGTTAGTCGAATGCGTTCCAGCTCAGTCGTTGTATGACAATCCACCGCGGGCGATTTCTGTTGGGGAGAGTGTTGTCCGCAGTGCCGCTACTCTCGAGCAGGCCTTCGGAGGCTTAACTACGAACCTGTGGGACGATCCACATGAGTGGACGCTGCCCGAAACCCTTTCAACTTCCGCATTAATAGTCGAATACCTCGCCGAGGTTGACCAGGCAAGAACACGGGCGTTCGCCTCACTGGTTGACGATTCGGCGCTTCAGAAGTACATTGCGATGCCTTCAGGAGAGCAATCGTCGATTCAGGCGCTACTGGTCAACGCACTGGCGACGGCACGAGATTTCGAGCGGCGGGGCGCCGAGACGTACAAAATGCTTTTCGCAGATCACGCTCCTCGGTTTATTATCTAGCGTCTAACTCAGGTCTCGATTGACGTGAACGGTGCTTAGCGCTCAACACCGAAGGTAATCAAAACAGTCTGATAGAGGAATAGACGTTCATGTTCTGCCCCCAATGCGGCCAGCAGCAAGTCTCCGGCATAGTTCGATTCTGTTCTCGCTGCGGTTTCCCGCTCGACGGCGTTATCCAGTTGCTCAGCGCCGGCGGGATGCTGCCTGTCTATCAGAACCCGGATGAACCCGTAAAGATTTCGGCTCGACGCAAAGGAGTCAAGCAGGGAGGCATGCTCCTTTTGGCAGGCGCCGTATTAGTTCCGCTCTTCGGCGTCATGACGAGCTTTTCAAATTCGACCTTCCTGGAAATTCTCACCGCGTTTGCAGCGATCATCTGCTTCGTTGGTGGACCATTGAGAATGTTGTATGCGGCGGTGTTCGAAGAGGGTGCTCCTAATCCTTTTCGCCCACCCCGTCCCTATGTGCCCGTACCGGCGCCACCTCATCAATTCAATCCGCATGTCCAGCAATCGGCATTACCGCCGCAACCCGGCCCGCCGCCGTCATGGCGGTCGCGGCCAATTACTGCCGAGCTTGTGCACCCGCCGAGCGTTACCGAGAATACGACACGCCTGCTCGATCGAGACGAACGCAAAGAGTGATGTCTGACTCGCTGTTGGAACCATGTCACAAAGCGAAGCTTCCACTTCAGCCAAGTCACTATCACTCATTGAGTATCTGATCGACCGAATATGTCGTGAAGGGCCTATCACTTTTCACGAATGGATGAGGGAGGCCCTCTACAACGACGGCGCCGGATATTACATGCGCGCTGATACACAAATCTGGGGTCGGCTGGGCGATTATAGGACCAGCCCGGAGACGAGCGCGCTTTTTCCTGCGACGCTCGCCCGCTACGTCGCTAGTCTGTTTGAGGAATTAGGAAAACCTGCTGCGTTCAGTTTTGTTGAATGCGGGCCTGGTGATGGAAGTTTTGCGGAAGGCTTGTTGACGTCGCTGCGAGATTATTTCCCGGAAGCGTTTGCTGCGACAAAATATTTCATAGATGAAATCACTCCGGAACGACGTCGAACAATCGCTAAGAGGCTGGAGCGGTTGGGCAGCAAGGTTGAGTTCGTGTCGTTGGAGAGCCTTCCAAAGTTAGAGTGTGGGATAGTCTTTTCAAATGAGTTAGTGGATACATTTCCTGTTCATCGCGTTACAAAGCAGAATGGACAATTGGTGGAATTCTATGTCGGGTTAAATGAAAAGGACGAGTTTGAATGGACGATAGGCCCGCTCTCTAATGAGCGCGTTGTAGATATCTATCAGGAGAACGGGATTGAAATCGAAAATAACCAGATCATCGAACTGTCACCGCAGATTGATGATTGGTTTTCGGTTGTGGCCGAGAAGTTAGTGCGCGGGTATGTTGTAACTATTGACTATGGCCTTGAAGCATCCGATCTCTATGATAACGCGCAAAGATCTAAAGGCACTCTGAGGGCGTACGCTCGACACAGCTTTGCTGAGGTACTTCAGCGCCCCGGTGAACGCGATATTACCGCCCACGTAAACTGGACTCGAATACGAACCGTTGGCGCCAAACTTGGATTGGAAACCGCTACATTTAAGCGGCAAGACCACTTCCTTTTAGATGCCGGCATTCTGGCCGAGCTAGTCAGAAGAACAGACGCTGCTACGAATGAGGCGGAAGTCGCGCGTCTCTCAGTGGGCGCACGTGAAATGTTTTTCCCGGACGCCATGGGATCAACTTTCCAGGTGCTCGTTCAGAAAAAGGTTTAAAACTTATGAATACCGCAGTGGAGTTTGTCGATCTGAGCCATACGGTTGAGCACGGAATGATCACTTACAAGGGTCTACCATCTCCCGTAATCAGCGATCATCTTTCGCGTGAAGCTTCGCGGAAGAACTATGCACCGGGAACTCAGTTTCATATCGGCAAAATCGAAATGGTCGCAAACACGGGAACGTACCTTGATAGCCCATTTCATCGGTATGAAGACGGAAAAGATCTGTCGCAGCTTGAACTGGAGTCGCTTGCTAACCTCGATGGCGTCGTGATTAGCAGTGGACCAGACGAGCGTGCCATAGATAAAACTTCGGTTGAAGGTTTGGATGTGCGAGGCAAGGCGGTGTTGATTCGCACCGGTTGGGATAAGCATTGGCGAACTGACGAATACTGGAGCGGGCAACATCCATTCTTAACGAAAGACGCTGCGGACCTCTTGGCCGAACAGGGCGCGGCGCTCGTCGGTATCGATTCCTACAATATCGATAGCACATCAGATGGCAGTCGCCCTGCGCATTCAATTCTGTTACGTCATAACATTCCGATCGTCGAGCACCTTTGTCATTTGGATCAATTACCCGCAGCGGGCTTCCGGTTTTTCGCGGTGCCAGTAAAAGTGCGAAGCTTTGGAACGTTTCCGGTGCGAGCGTTTGCGTTGGTGCCACAGGGTGGATGACGTTCGGCTCTCAAAGATCAGTAAGTATCTCAAATTCCCGGAGGCCCCTCATATGCCCATCGTACGAGTAACGTGCTGTCTGGCCGCATTAGTAGCTGCCATCCTTTTGTACAGCTCTTATCCATTTGCAAGTAATCACAGCTCAGCGCAGACAACCGGGCGCGCTGCTATCCAACCACAAGCCTATTTCACGGAACCAGCGCTCTCGCCTGATCGAAAGGAGATTACATTCGTCTCGGGCGGGGACATCTGGACCGTGCCTTCGACTGGTGGTGTAGCGGCGCTGCTTGTTTCGCACGCCGCAAACGAAGCACGACCCCTTTATTCACCAGACGGAAAAGAGCTGGCCTTCGTTTCCAGTCGCACGGGAAACGGAGACATCTACGTGCTCACGCTCGCCTCCGGTGACCTGCGGCGCATCACCTTCGACGACGCATTTGATTCGCTCGACGGTTGGTCACGCGATGGACGCTGGTTGTATTTCTCGTCCACCAGTCGTGACATTGGCGGACTGAACGATCTGTTTCGCGTTAGTCCCGGTGGTGGTACTCCGATGCAAGTCAGCGCCGATCGCTACACCAATGAGTTCTATTCGGCGCCTTCACCGGATGGCAACACGATAGCTTTCACCGCGCGCGGCATCTCGTCGGGGCAGTGGTGGCGTAAAGGTCATAGTCACATCGACGAGGCGGAGATCTGGTTACTCAGTAGTTTCGATTCCGGTGCCGGCTCATATCAACGCGTTACTGAGGAAGTTAGCGCGAAAGAGATGTGGCCCATGTGGAACGCCGACGGCCGAACGCTATTTTACGTTTCAGATCGCGCCGACAACGGAAATAGAAATGGGGCCCAGAATATCTGGAGCTTATCCCCAGCAAAGCCTGGTGCTCGTCGCATTACAAATTTCACTGCCGGGCGCGTGCTTTGGCCAAGCATCTCTTATGACGGACGCGAGATCGTTTTCGAACACGACTTTCGCATCTGGAAGTTAGACACAGAATCCGGCAAGGCGGCAGAAGTGGAGATCATTCGGCGCGGTGCCTCTGCTGGTCCTGCCATCGAGCATGTCCGTCTGAGCGATCAAATCGCCGAGCTTCAATTGTCCCCTGACGGTAAGAAAATCGCGTTTGTTGTTCGCGGAGAAGTGTTTGCCGCATCCGCGGCTGATGGTGGAGATGCCGCGCGTGCTTCCAACAGCAGTGCGGATGAATACCAGATCGCCTGGGCCCCTGACAGCCGGCGCCTGGTATACGTGTCTGACCGCGATGGTACGCCGCATCTCTTTCTGTACGACTTCAACAGCAACAACGAGACTCAACTGACGCGAGATGTAGCGGACGACTCAACCCCAAGGTTTTCGCCTGATGGCAAATCGATCGCGTTTCTGCGCGGCGCTAAGGAGCTTCGGGTGATTGATGTCGCGAGCAAGAATGAGCGGGTCGTTGCTACGGCTGCGTTTGAACGTCCACCGATCATCGCCGACCGTCCGTTTGTGTGGTCACCTGACAGCAAATGGATCGCGTATATGGGGACAGGGATAAATCAGTTCAAGAATGTTCACGTTGTAGCGGCTGAAAGCGGCGCCGGTCGTCCCGTTAGCTTTCTTGCAAATGTTTTCAGCAACTCAGTTACCTGGAGTCCCGATGGCACCTTCTTGCTTTTCGATACGGGCCAACGCACCGAGTCGACTCAGTTAGCCAGAGTTGATTTGATACCGCGCACGCCGCGTTTTCGAGAAGATCAGTTTCGAGATCTGTTTAAAGAAGAAACGCCACGCAATGTGACGCCGCCAACGCGCGAACAGCGCACACCACCGGCGGAACCGTCGCCAGCAGCTTCGCCGAGTCCCGCACCAGCACCAACCGCGAGCGCTTCGCCTTCTGCTGAAGACAAGAAGCCGGCAACAAAGCCCGTTCAGGTTGTGTTTGAGGAGATTAGAAGACGCTTGACGTTGTTGCCGGTCGGCGTTGACCTGAACTACCAAACAATAAGTCCGGACGGTAAATGGGTCGCGATGATCGCGAGCGCGGAAAATCAAAACAACATCTACGTCTATTCGCTGGATGAATTGTCGCGCGAGCCAGCAGTAGCTAAACAATTGACCTCGACCGCGGGGTCCAAATCATGGGCCCAATTCAGTCCCGACAACAAAGAGATCTTTTACACTGAAAACGGCCGCATTGCGGCAGTAAATCTCGAAGGTCGATCGCGGCAGATTGCAGTTAACGCCGAGATGGACGTTGATTTTTCCAGAGAAAAGTTGGAGGTCTTCCGACAAGCGTGGTCGCTCTTGCGCGACAACTTTTATGACCCGAACTTCCATGGGGTAGATTGGCAGGCCGTGCGCGGTCAGTATGAGCCGCTGATTGCCGGCGCGAGAACGTCAGACGAAATGCGCCGGCTGCTTCAGCTCATGGTCGGAGAATTGAATGCTTCTCATCTTGGCGCGTCGGCGCCAGGTAGTGCGACGCAGGCTACGACCGGACGGCTTGGTTTGCGGTTCGATCGCCGCGAGTATGAGTCTTCGGGATTGTTGAAGATTTCGGAGGTGATATCGCTAAGTCCGGCAGCAATCGCCGGCAGCATCAAGACAGGCGACTACCTTCTGGCCGTAGACGGTCGGCAAATCGATGCACGTACCAATCTCGATGAGCTGTTGAGTTACAAAACAAATCGAAGAGTGGCGTTGACCGTAGCGTCGTCTGGAAGCGGGGCTGATAAGCGGGAAGTGGTAGTCAGACCGGTCAATGCGGCAACTGAACGTGCATTGCTTTACCGGCAGTGGGTGGAACGAAACCGTGAATATGTGGCGCGTATCAGTAACGGCCGGCTTGGATACGTTCACATGTTCGACATGGGTTCCGGGTCGCTGAACCAGTTGTACGTGGATCTCGATGCGGAAAACCATGGTCGCGATGGTGTTGTGATCGATATCCGAAATAACAGCGGTGGCTTCGTTAACGTGTATGCGATCGATGTGCTTGCGCGCCGTGGTTATCTGACGATGACTCTGCGTGGTCTAAATGGAGCACCGGCGCGCACTGTGCTGGGCCAGCGTGCATTGGATCGACCGACTATTCTCGTCACGAACCAGCATTCGTTGTCAGACGCGGAAGACTTTACCGAAGGCTATCGCGCTTTGAAGTTGGGCCAGGTGGTTGGCGAACCGACTGCCGGGTGGATCATCTACACCTGGAACCAGGGGTTGATTGATGGGACAGGCTTTCGCTTACCGCGTATGCGGATTACAGCGAATGATGGATCAGACATGGAAAGAAACCCGCGACCGGTAGATATTCCGGTGACTCGACCGATTGGTGAGACGCTCACGGGCAAAGATTCGCAGCTCGATGTCGCTGTGCGAGAATTGTTGAAGCAGCTGGGATCAAAACGCCTGTCGTCCTCACCGTGACAGTGCTGTTCGGGACTGCATGCGCCCCAGACACGCGTGCGGTCTCAATATAAAGTCTAGACATTCAGTGACATTTTTGTCTTTCGCCAATACTCACGCGTAAGTCCACGTATAATCCTGTCCACATCTAGTTAGCTTCGAGCAAGGGGGAAGAAATGAGTGTCGCCCGCAAGGTCCTGACAAAGAGACAAAGACGTACCGGAAAAAATGTTTCGCAGTTCAAAGGCGCATTGAAGTGTCGGCGGAAGTTCTTACGGTTTTTCCCTGAGGGTTTTCACGATGAAACGTATATAGCGTGGGAACGCGACTACAAATGGCAGGCGCACCTGCAATGGGTACGACTACTCGATCAGGTCACGCACAAGAGTTTGCTTAAGGCCGGTGAGTTCCATGAGATAGCGGCCCGCGCGGTAAAGATTGAATCGCGAACCAATCTTCTGTTCTCATTCGAAAAGATGGCGTTGCGCGACGCACTCAAACCTGTCGCCGGCGCTCGACTCTTCGCGACGGAGCTATATCAGTTTCTGCATGGAACTGGTAACGAAGAAGGAAAATTCGAGAGATGGTGTGAAGCCGTCAGCTCCCTGCCGCGAAAACAGACTCGAGTCTTAACTTGGCCGATCGTCACGGTTTTTGGTTTCCTCGCCCAGCCTGGTCGGCACATATTCCTGAAGCCGAACGTGACGCGGGCTGCAGCTGCTGAATACGGATTTGATTTCCAGTATGAATCTCGACCCAGTTGGGAAACTTATGCGAGCCTGTTGGAGTTCGCAAGTGTTTGCAGGCAGGATCTGCGCGACCTCAAGCCACGTGACATGATCGATCTTCAGTCGTTCATCTGGGTCCAGGGCTCCGATGAATATTAGAAAGCTTTAGCCACAGGAACGCGCATCAGAGATCACTTTTTTGATTATGTGTTTTCTGATCAGCTTTCATCTGCGTAGATCTGCGGCTGAAGTTGGTTTGAACCTGAACACCCTCACCGCATTATCGTGGAACACTGCGCGCCAATGCTCCTTTGGAATCGCCCGCTTGTAAGCTTCGAGGTAGGGTTTGATTCGCGTTAGCGGCCAATCAGTGCCGAACATTAGCTTCGTGGGGTCCTCCAGATAGCCGAAGATCCAGGCAATCGGTCGCACCATGTAGGTATCGACATCGTGTGGTGACTTCTTACTAAGATCTCCAATCAACATCGCAGAGCATTCGAGATACACATTCGGATTCTTATAAGCCACCTCCGCCGCAGACTCGATCCACGGATTCCCGCAGTGCGCGATGACAAACCGCACATCCGGATGATCCACCGCCACTTCATCTATCGTCAGCGGATCGGCAAACTTTAACTTTGCTTTCACGGAGTATGTATCGCCGGTGTGAAAGACGACTGGCACGTCATACTTTTTCGCTAGTTGATAAATCGGTTCGTACTCGCGGTCGTACGCAAATCGATGCACGTAGCCAAGATAAATCTTGATGCAGCCAAACTTTTCGGCGCGTAATCCCGCCTCGACTGTCTCCGCCTTGATCTCGTCGCCAATGCCGGCGCAATACATCACATTCCGCGCCTTCAAGTTGGAGAAGCCTTCGCCGGTGCCACTGGTATGCGCAACCGCCCCAACAACGCCTGCCTCTTTCCATTCTTTAAAGTACTGCTCCTGGGTTCTCGGAATGCCGCTGGTGCGTTCAGGAGTTGAAGTGAACGACGTGTGAGTGTGCACGTCAATGATAGGAATGCGTTCGTCCTGCGGATTATCAGATGCTTGTCTTCGCTGTGCATGCGTTGTTACGCAGAGAAGAAGAAGCAGCAGGAATATTAGCGGTTTCATGCTAGCAGACTCTGATCGCGGAAATAACCAACTACAGAACGGGAGCGAAGCGACCGATTTCAATGTGCGTTGTGGGCCTCGGCGTTTGAATCGGTCGCTTCGCTCCGTTCTACAAGTGAGCGATTATTAGATCTTGCGCTCAGAACAACTCGAACTTAATCGTCAGATACTTCTTCGGATTCTGGCGGAAGTCGTAAATCATCTTTACGCCTTCCGACGAAAGTTGATTAACGTTTGTGTAGAGCGTGTCGTCGTTGAGAAGTTTGCCAACCGTTCCTTCACCGCGTTGCGCGGCCGCGACCATATTATCGATTCGCTCCGCTGTCGTGTTGAAACGGGCGATTGCGGCGCGTGCATCGTTGTAGATTTCCTCGTCTTTGATCAGCCGGCCCAAAGTTCCGCGGCCGTCCTTGATGTCGGCAATCACCAGATTGATCTGCTCGACTGAGCGATCAAGTTTGTCTGCCGTGCGGTTGATCCGGTTATAGAGCTCATCGTCGGTGAGCAGCCGACCCGCCGTACCTTTTCCAGCGCGAAGATCCTCAGCAATCGCCCGCATTTGCAAGGCGATCTCGTTCGCATTGTTGTAGAGCGCGGGATCGTTGATAAATCTTCCGGCTGAACCATTGCCGGATCGAACTTGCCTCATTACGTCTTCGGTTTCGCGGATGGTTGCGTTGAGATTGTTGTAAAGAGCTTCATCCGTAAAGAGCCGACCGACAGTACCTTTGCCTTCTTTGACGTCAGCGACAATACCTTTTATTTCATCCGACAACTTGCTGAGTCGCTGGGCCAGGTCTGTGCCCGACGTAGCGAAGTCGTTGACTGTGTTTGAAGACGACGACGGTAGCACTGCATAGTCCTGAACAGGCTGGCCAACCGCGGTACCGGGTGTGATGTTGATAAGCATTTCATTGCCCAGCAAGCTTGGCGATCCCTGTTGCGCAGTTGAGTCGGATCTGATTCGTTCGTTTGCCGGGCGACCGTCGATCGATGAATCAATGGTCATCAACACTTCCACCCGCGGGGCGTTGGGTACGTCTGAAGGAGGCAGCAAAGTTATTTGGTCGACTTTGCCTACACGTACGCCGGCCAGCCGAACTTCTGAGCCATCTCGCAATCCGTTTGCATCGGCGAAACGCGCCTTGAGGTGGAGCTTCTTGCTAAATGGATTGATGTCGCCCGAAGCGTTAAGTATGAGAAAGATAAGGATGCCGATAGCCAGCAGAACGAATATCCCGACTCGTAGTTGGCTAAAGCTGACGCTTCTGTTTGATCGTGGCATAGTCTTACGCAAGATCGAGGATTAAACGTCCCCGATTTCTGCTTCCTTTCTTAATGTCCGCGCAGAAACTTTTGAATGTACTGATCGGTGCTGCGTTGCAAGCTCTCATCAGTGCCGCTAAAGATGACGTTGCCCTCACGCATCATCATCACTTTGCTGTTGATTAGACAGAGGCGCTCACCTTCACGCTCGAAGACTACCTTTCCTTCATCGTCGACAACGGCATATTCTGAACAGATGTAATGCAGATTATTCATCTCGTGTGTTACGAAGATCGACGACACGTCTTCGAGATCGCGCAGCTTCATCGCCAGTTCGCAGATAGTTCGCGCTGTTGGCGGATCGAGTCCGGCAGTGGGCTCATCGAAAAGAACTATCTTTGGATCACCAATCAGCGCGCGCGCGATTCCAACGCGTCGACGCATACCGCCGGATAATTCAATCGGCATCTTGTCTATGGCGTCTTCCAGGTTTACGAATCGCAGCATGCGTCTTACTTCGGGTTCCACCTCTTCTTCCGGAACGCCCTGTTCGTGCAAGCGGTACGCAACGTTGTCGTAAACCGAGAGGGAATCGAAGAGGGCGCCTTCCTGAAACACCATGCCTATGTTTTTACGCACGCCCATCATTTGCTCTTCGTTGTAGTCGGTGATGTCTTCGCCATCGACGAGTATCCGGCCGCTGTCAGGCTTTAGCAGTCCGAGCACCAGCTTGATGATCGTGGATTTACCTCCGCCGGAGCCCCCAAGGATGATTTTGGTCTCACCCTTCATCACTTTAAAGCTGAGTTTGTTGAGGATCACGCGATCGTCAAAGAAAAGGACCACGTCGCGAAACTCGATCGCGGGAATCGCGCGCTCAAGATCGTCTACCTCGCGAAAGGTAGATTCCGCCGCCTCATCGCTAACGCCATCGGCGGTTGTGTGAATCGTAGTGGAAGACATGAAACACTCGTAGAATTAAGAAGTGCCTAGGATAACCTGAAGCGCTTTGGCTAGAAAATAGTCAGCGATGATTACTACGATTGACGCCATGACTACTGCGCGAGTCGTGGAACGGCCGACTCCGACTGTTCCGCCCTCAGTATTTAAGCCCTGTCTGCACGCAAGGGTGCCAATGATCAAAGAGAACACGATTGGCTTTACTACTCCGCCAATGAGGTCGTCGGTTGTAATCGCGTCGCGAACTGAGTTGATGAAAATCGTGGAGGGCACAGAATAAAGTGCAGTCGCAGTAACCCACCCACCGAATATTCCCAACACGTCAGCCAGAACAGTTAGCAACGGTAGACTAATCAAGAGTGCTATCAACCGCGGCGCAACTAGTTTTCGAACCGGATCCGTACCGAGTGCACGCATGGCGTCGATCTGTTGCGAAACAACCATCGAACCAAGCTCCGCAGAGATCGCAGAACCAACTCGACCAGTAACCATCAGCGCGCAAAGAACCGGGCCGAGCTCACGTACTAGAGAGACAGCAACCAGGTAGCCGGTTTGCGATTGGGCACCATAAGTTTTGAGAGTAGGAAACGTTTGGACCGTCAAAACGCCACCGGTAAAGAAGCCGGTGAGTATGATGATGGTAAGAGACCCAACGCCGATGGCGTCCATCTGTGCGATGGTCTCCGGCAGGTACCTGGGCTTCCTAACTAAGCCGCCTATGGCTCGCGCGGCCAGCAACGTCGACTCTTGCAGTTCCAGCAGACCGCGAGTAGCGAAGTTCATCGGACAGCGTTATAACAGCCAATCTTTCGTTGCGATTTAATTAAGTAGCCCTTCGGCTGCGAGAAAAGGTGCCGAATATCCGCGGCATTGCGGCGATCAACGCCGGGGGATCTCTCAGACTCAACTACTTGGAAAGAACGGCCTATCATGCGCAAATTGCGCATGACGCGTCAAGCTTGGAGTTATCGGCAGGTTTGAAGATAAAGGAAAGACCGGCCAAATGACTGCCGGTCTGGTTCGGCGCTGGGGTTGAGATTATGGCCGCG
>Ga0157380_10001867_pt1 | contig 13939 bp, 11 predicted proteins | sample S35metaG_FD_119757 | JGI IMG/M metagenome (GOLD analysis project Ga0157380, IMG submission 119757) | Switchgrass rhizosphere microbial communities from Kellogg Biological Station, Michigan, USA - S3-5 metaG | ecosystem: Host-associated > Plants > Roots > Rhizosphere > Soil | place: USA... | reverse complement strand
CGGCCGGTTCGATAGGGTTCAGAACCGACGAGACGCGCGACCGTCGAATGGACCCCATCGGCTCCGATCACGAGATCAGCCGAAACCTGCCGTTCCCGATCATGACCATCTTTGAGACGCAGGCCGCAGACGCGACCGTTGTCGGCGCGGATCAGATCGACGAGCTGCGTCTCGAACGTGATCGTGGCGCCGGCCTCTTGCGCGGTATCGACAAGCACTCGATCGATGACAGTACGTCGAGGCGCGTAGAGACCTTCCATCTCCTGCTGCGGTTTGATCGGCACCGCGACGACCTCGTCTCCGTAGTGGAACGACGTCGATCGGACCACCGGCGTACCGGCTGCTGTGATTTTCTCCAGCACGCCCCAGCGAGAGAGCTGGAGAACGCCGGCGCGCATGAGGGCGTGGGTCGACACCGTATCACTTCCGTAGTGACCGCGGTCGATTGCGAGCACACGAAGGCCTCGTCGCGCGAGGAGCAGCGCGGTGGCTGCGCCGGCGCAACGGGCCCCGACAATGGCGACGTCGAAATCGGATTTGGTAGCGACGGAGATAACATTAGCAACGGCGTCTGGTGGTGGCAAGTCGAGTCCAATTGAAGAAATATGAGCAACCCTATCGATCAAATCTGGCCGGGTGGCATCCCGCGCGTCGGGCAAGTCGCGGAGCGCTCACGCACGGTACACGCGAAGGATATCGAACGGTTCACCGAGATCAGCGGCGACAGGAATCCGCTTCATTACGATGAGGCCGCGGCGAAGGCGAGCCGGTTCGGCGAGATTGTCGTACAGGGTGGTGTCACGAGCGCGATCCTCAACGCGGTCGTCGCCGAGGATCTCCCTGGGCCTGGCACCGTATTCCTTCAGGTGAATTGGAGTTTCAAGGCACCGGTTCGGCCCGGTGACACGATTACCGGCCGCGCCGAGGTGCTCGAGGTACGAACCGACAAACCCATCACGAAGCTCAAGACCAGCGTCACCAGAGGCGACGGAACGCTCGTCCTCGACGGTGACGCCGTGTGCTATACGATGCCGATCGCGAAAGGCCCGAACGCCTAACGTCAGGTATCGCGGGGCTGGCTTGCGGTCGCGCGCCTGAGAAGTGCGAGCGCAGCGGGAATAAGCAGCAGGTAACACCCGGCCGCGAGCATCATCGTGACGTTGATGCCCATCGCGATCCCGATCATCACCGCCAATGTCGATGCCAGCACGCCGGTGGCGCCGTTGATGCCCCAGAACCATGCCGCCGGTTCGCGGCTGATGGTGTTCACCATTTTCATTCCGGTGGGGAAGGCAAATCCCATCAGGAATCCCGCCGGCATCAACACCGCCACCGCAACCGCGATGCGGACCATCACTCCACCAGACGACATCGCCGCGAAGATGCCGGGCAGCACGACCTGTGCGGCGAACAGGTAACCCGACACCAGTACGCCCCACGCCGTGATCCTCGGCGCCGTGTTCAGCGCCAGGCGATCCGAGGCGAGGCTGCCCAAGCCCGCCGAAAGAATCAAACTGAACAGGCAGACGCTCATCGCGTAGATCGGATGCCCCAGGAAGACGCCGAAGTACTGGAGCAACGAGATCTCGGCAAACATGAAACCCGTTCCGATTAGGGCGAAGTAGATCGTGCCCGTAGCAATGAGACCGGGAGGCGCATTGCGCACCGCATGACGGAGCGGGAGCACGATCGTGCACAAGACCGCGATCGCGGCCACGATCACGACGAGCACGAGCGCGATTGAGGCGACGAGGTTGCCGCGGAACACGCCGTAGCCGATTTCGTTCCGCATCAGGAGCGGCAGCACGGCCGGAATGTTTCGAAGGCGCAGCTGATTGAAGAAGAAAGGGCGCTCGTCGGTGGGGACAGTGAGGTCGAGCCAGGCCGACCCGGCGACCCGGTCGAGCCGACCGCGATCGGTGGCCGTCATCAGTCCACGCAAGACCTCCGATCGTGGTTCCCGATCCGGATCGACCAGAACGTCGAAGCCCAATCGTGCAGTGGCGTCGCGAAGCGCGGTCAGCTGCGCCGGCGTCAACGGTGCGCGCGCCAGCACGAGGGTCGCGATGTTGCCGCCGGTAGCCACGAACACGTGCCGCCGTGGATCGACGGCGCCGGCATCGATCATCGTGCCGATCGCGAGCGCGATCATGCGCCCCGACTCGTTGACGTCACCGGGGTTGTACCAGCGGCTCACCGTGAACACGCCGCGATCGGTGAGGCGGCGCGTGAACGCGCGCCAGCCCTCGAGGGTATACAGGCCGTTCTCGGAAAGCGTGAAGGCCCCGGCGCTGGTGGCCGCCCACGTATCGATCATGCTCATCTGAATCAGATCGAACGATCGATCCGTCGCCGCAAACCACGACCGCGCATCGTCGACGTGCAGCGTCAGGCCCGGCACGGCGCGCAGGTTCGAAAACGACGAGTAAAACGGATCGCGCAGGTGCAAGTCGATGAAGATGCGATTCAGTTCGACACCGGTGATCGCCTTGACGCCGAACAGATGCGCCGCAAACACATCGCGACCGCCGCCGACGCCGATCACCGCCGCGCGTTCGATATTCGGCAGGTGATAGGCAAGGTTGACGAGGTCGTACTTGAGGAAGTCAATCGAAGCGGCGGTGCCGTCGAAGTGCGGCATTGTCGTCCCGGCGGCGCCGTCGATATTGAGATAGGCCTGCTCGACCTGCAGCGTGCCGGGCGTTGTCGGTGACGGACTCCAGAGTTGCGGCGCCGCGACGATGGGTCGGTAGGCGACGATGCGCGAGTACGAGTTCCATCGTTCCGTTCGCGACAGCCATCCCGTTTCGATGGCATCCTTCACCATCACCGGCCTGAGGCCAAAGCGAGATCCGTGGTTGAGCGGGATGGCGATGGCGAGCACGATCACGGCAGCGAGTGGTGTTCGCCACAGCGATCGTTGCGACAGGATCGTGCGTTCGTGGCTCGTGGCGGCGTGAGCGAATGACAGCGCCGCGATGGCGGCGGCGAGGCCAGCGGCGAGGACGGCGGTCGGTCCGTCGAGCACCTCGAGGATGCCGACAACGGCGGCGCATCCGAGCGCCGCGCCCACCAGATCGACGGCATAGACCAGCCCTACGGGAAATGGACTGCGCGTCAACGCGAGGCTCACGGTGATTCCGGCGAAGGCGTAGGGCGCGGCCATGACGGCCATCAGCAGCGCCACGCTCAGCAACGATGCGACCGTCGGCACGAGCGACGTGATCAGGGAGAACTGCACCGCCACCGATGCCGGCATCGATAGCGCGGTGAGCAAGGCAGTGTCAGATAGCCAGGTTGCGAGATTGTCGGGCGACACGCGGTCGCTTCGCAGGTAGATCCAGACGGCGCCGGCCGTCATGCCCAGCATCGCCACGCTGATCGCAAAAAAGGCGAAGTAGTACCACGCGACGACCGACAGGATGCGCGTCTGGACGATCTGAAAGACGAGCACGGCGAACGTGATCAAGAACACGCCGCCGAGAAACTGCGGGCGCCGAAGCTGCATGAGCCGGCCCTAAGATATCAGGCCGGAAGCCCCGCCACCTGGCGCCCTCGCACGCGATTACTTCTGCAACGATGCAAGCGTCGACGACAGCCGTCCCGGGTTGTGGCAGGCCTTGCACGTCACCCTGGTGGTCGCCGCGCTCGCGGGATTGTCCTTCCACTGTTGTGCCGTTGCCTCGTACGACGTGCCCTTCATCAGCGTGAGCATGCGATCGAGATGCTGGGCCATCTCCTCGGTCCGGCCGGTCCGCTGAGCCGACTGCACAAGTCCGCCAAGCACCTCGCCGCGATGATGCACGGGAAGTTTGTCGATGGCCGGCCCTTGCTGCTTCCACAACAGTGAGTAGTTCGAGTACGCGTCGGCCCATGCGGTTGCGCGATGGGGTTCCGGCAGACGATCGGCGAATACCGCGTAACTGCCGCCCGTGATTGCGGCCGCAGCCTCGTTGCCAGAGGTCTCCTTCGCCGCTTCGGCAAACGCCGTGCGCGCGGCCTGGAGAAGTTTGAGGAACTCGCCGTTGTTGCCTGATTCATGGGCGAGTACCGACCGGTACAGCGCGGCGCCGCCTGTCCAGGCCAGCAGGTTGCCGCGCTGGTCGGGACGATCCTTTAGCAGTTGCTGGATGTTTCGCTCAGCGCGCGCAAAGCGGACCATGTCGTTGGACAAGAACCCCGCGAACACGTCTTCGCGCACCAGCGTGTGCACGGCAATCCGCGTGTCCGAGAGCGGTGGCTCCGGAGACTGCGCCTCCGCGCTGCCGATCGCGACCAATAGCATGACGAGACTTGTCACTACGCGCATGGGTCCTCCAAGGTGTCGAACCTTTCTACGGAGGCTGGGGTGCCAGGGTTCCGCCGGGCGGCCATACGCTATCATGCGGACCGGAAACGAGGAGTCCAATGATGCCGACTTGGTCAGCTATGCGGTTTGTTGCCGCTTCCGCCCTGGCGCTCTCGACCGCGGTCGTGTCCGGCGGAGCCGCCAGTCAGGGCGACGTCTTCGACCGCGTGACGCACGGTACTGCGGTGTCGGAGGGCGGCGTGAAGATTCACTACGCCTCGCTCGGCAAAGGGCCGCTCGTGGTCATGATCCACGGCTTTCCAGACTTCTGGTACACGTGGCGGCACCAGATGGACGCGCTCTCGCAGACCTTCCAGGTCGTGGCGATCGATCAACGCGGCTACAACTTGAGCGACAAGCCGAAGGGCGTCGAGAGCTACGACATGCGTCTGCTCGTCGGCGATGTCGCCGCGGTGATCCGTCACCTTGGCCGCGATCGCGCCACGATCGTCGGTCACGACTGGGGCGGTATCGTGGCCTGGCAGTTCGCGATGAACCTGCCGCAAATGACCGAGAACCTGGTGATTCTCAACCTCCCGCATCCGCGGGGGTTGTCGCGCGAACTGCGAGTCAACGCCGAACAGATCAAGAACAGCGAATACGCCCGCAACTTCCAGGAGAAGACGCCGGCCGATCCGACAGTGTTCTTTGGCCGGCCGATGACGGCGGAAAACCTCGCAGGCTGGGTGCGTGATCCCGACGCGCGCAAGCGCTACATCGAAGCCTTCAAGCGCTCGGACTTCGAAGCGATGCTGAACTATTACAAGCGTAACTATCCACGTCAGTCGGGCGCCGATGCGCCGCCGGCTCCCGAGATGCCAAAGGTTCAGGCGCCGGTGCTGATGTTTCACGGCCTGCGCGACACCGCGCTGCACTCGGACGGACTCTCCGGCACGTGGAACTGGGTGGCGAAAGACCTGACGCTTGTCACCGCCCCCGAAGCCGGCCACTTCGTCCAGCAGGACGCAGCGGAGCTCGTCACGTCGACGATGAAGTGGTGGCTCTCGAGTCGTATGGGATCAGGGAGGTGACGATTCAGAGACCGATCGCTGACCGGCAAGGTTCGCCCATTCACCGGCCTGAATGAAGCTCGCCCAGTAGAACGGATGGCGGCGGCCCGGTTGCCGCATGAGACGAAGCTGGACCCGACGAAGGGCGGCGCCGCGGCCAAGGCCGTCCTTCAACCCGCTGTAATAGCCGCTCATCATCTCGCGCGTCACGAGATCGCTGACCGGCCAGAGGCTCATGACCAGCGTTTCGGCGCCGGCCAGGAAGAACGCACGACGTAAGCCGTAGACGCCTTCACCGTTTCTAACCACGCCGATGCCGGTGTCGCAGGCAGACAGGGTCACGAGCCTGGTGCCCCACAGATCAAGGTTGGCGGCCTCGAGCGCGGTGAGAATTCCGTCCTCACCGCGAGACTCCCCTGCGTTGGCGCCCGCGAACGCGAGGCCGGAACGAAGCAGCGGATTTTCGGTTGGAACTTGACGCGCGTTGCTGGGCTGAAAAAAGCCGTGCGTGGCGATGTGAAGCACCTGCGGCGCGCGAAGACCTTTCAACTCGTGTTCGCTTGCGGCCGCACCCACGCGAACCTTGGCATCAGGTAGCGCCGCAAGAATATGCCGCGCTTCACCGGCCGTGCCAGCGAGCCTGGCGAACGACGCGGCGGGTTGCGGGCGTGAAGGTCCGAACGCGGGGTCGGCAAAAACCGCGGAGGCGCCTGGCGCCGGACGTGCCGCTGACACGCGCAACAGGTCGCGGCCCGTGGTGAGGTAGGTCACCAGGTGGTCCTCGATCACATATCGACCACCGGCTGTCCGCAACGCCTCGAATGGAACCAGATGCAGCGGCCCGTCTGGAGAGATCAGGAGGTGTGTCGTATCCGCAAGCATCGGCTCCAGCGGAGCGAGCACCAGCTGGTGGAGCTCACGTGCGCGCCGAGTGACATCCGATCGCGCCGGATCTGCCAGCGCCGTTCGCATGCGATCGACCGCTCGATCGATCGCCTCTGCGGGGCCCAGATCCTTCCACCGGGCGCCGCCGCTTCGACCTACGACGTACACCACGTACCGGGAAGGCCCGAACTCTTTCTCGCTTTCAACCGGCGCGCGCGGATCGAATGGGCGATAGACGGCGTACTCGATCAATGCCGCAGAGGGTGGAATCGCGTCTTGCACCGCGGCAAGCGTCACGGGCGCGGAAGGACTGAGGTATCCCGCGCTTCTCCGCTGCAGTTCGATTTCGATGTGCTCCCGCTGGTCCGTCAGGCGGGCGATCTCCCGCTGACGATCAGCTGCGGATTTGCCCGTCGACTCGCTCAGCACCGTCGTCGCAAGCTCGGAGGTGATGCGCGCCAGCTGATCCAGCAGCGCCCGGTCCTCCAATGTGGCGCGATTCCGGAAGGCCCCGACGTTGTCGGCGAGAGCGTCGAAGATTCTGCCTTTGCGCTGCAACAGCGTCGTGAGCGCGAGGTCGCGTGCGCCAGCATCCTCAGACGGCTGTTGAACGTGGAAAGCAATTGTCTCTTCGAGATCCTCGAGTAGCGGCTCGAAGAGCGCCAGCTTCTGTCGTTCAGACCCGGTCGACAGTTCGAGCGGCAGGTTGCGTTCTTCGATAGCGACGGCCTTTTGGCGCGCCGCGAACGCCTGCTCCCATTGACCGGTTGCCCAATACAACTGACCCAGGTTGGCGAGATGCCGCGCCACGAACGGATGCTCCGGGCCGAGCGAACCCGCAGTCAGGCTGATGGTCCGCTGGAACATCTCCTCGGCCTGCGCATACTCGGCGCGATCGCGATAGAGAATCGCCAGGCTCTCCACCAGGGCGATGAGATCCGGATGCTGGCTGCCGAGGAGTTTCTCCTTGATCGCGAGCGCGCGCCGGTACCGACTCTCCGCCACCGTGTAATTGCCCGTTTCCTTGGCGACGATTCCAAGATTGCCGAGCGCGTTGGCACCCCGCAGGCTCTCCGCTCCATACAGCTGCTCGGAAAGCGCCAGAGACCGTCCGAAGAATTCTTCAGCGCGCGCGTAGTCTCCCTGCCGCCAGTAAACGAGACCGAGGTTGTTCAGCGTGATCCCAATGGTTGGATGCGAACTGCCGAACGCCTTCTCACGAATCGACAGGGCTCGAGTGTAAAGATCGACCGCACTCTTGAAGTCCCGGCGGCGATAGCTGATGAGACCAAGGTTGAAGACATCATTCGCGACCTGCGGATGATCCGGTCCGAACACGCGTTCGCGAACGGCCAGTGACCGCCGATGCCGCTCCTCGGAGGAGGTGTTGTCGTTGGAGAGCAAGGCGACGCGCGCCAGCCCGCCAATCGACTCGGCGGCGGCGAGGCTGTCGGGGCCTGCCGCCTTTTCACGTATCGCGAGCGATTCACGATACAGCTGTTCAGCGCGCGGATAGTTGCCCAACGCAATCTGGGCCCGCGCGACGCGGTTCACATAGTCACCCAGCTCGATGCTGCTGGACGCGTAGGTCTGCCTGGCAACATCGAATGCACGCTGGGCCGTCGCCGCAGCCTGCTGCACGTTGCCGCTCTCGTGCTGCAGATCCGTCAACGTCGCCAGCGACTGCGCCACGGTCACGTCCGCCGCCCCGGCAACGCGCTCACGAAGAGTCAGCGCATCTCTGACCAGCGGCTCCGCCTCCTGAAATCGCCCTAGCAGGACCAGATGCGCGGCAAGACCGTCGAAGACTTCGGCTTTCAGAAGCTCGTTCGGAGTCGAGTTCGATTCGACGAGGCGGCGCGCGCGCAGATGCTGGCTTTCGGCGAGGTCGAACTTAGCGAGTGCATCGCTGACTAGGCCGACCAACACCAACGACCGCGCCAAAGAGTCATCGTCAGGCGTTGCGGCTTGCTCGTCCAACGCGACTGCCTGCTGCGCGTGCACCAGCGCGGCTGAGTACTCCCCTGCTATCAGGAGACGCCTCGTGCTCTGACGGTGCTGCTCTGGGTTCTGTGAATCCTGAATGGGCAGCGCGATGCCGCTTGAAATGACGCCCGCCACGAGCAGTGCGGCAACAAGACTCGTCCGGATGGGGTTGGTGACTGAGCGTTGCTGGCAGAACATCAGCCGAGTCTCCGCGCCGGAATGAAAGCGCGGCTACTCTAGCATGATGCGCAGTTGATAGCTGCCCACTGGCTCGAACGTCCTGCTGCCCGAGCTACCCGAGACTTCGAGTGAGTACCGTCCGCTCGTCAACACACTAACCGGGATCGTTACCTGGACAGTGCGATTCCCTCCATCAGCTGTCCCGGAAAGATCGCCGCTGCGCCAGACGGTCCGGCCAGAGGCTGAGTCTTGGAGAGACGCCCAGAACGTCTGGTACTCGCTCGACTCGATGACGACCTGAAGCAACATCTGGGTCGTGCCGGACGGCACCGTGAGTGTCTGCTCGTCGGCGCCCCGACGAGTCGGGCGGAGAAGGAATGTTGCGGGCCTCAATTGCCGCGGCGTCTCCCGTGCGCCCGCGAGGTCACGCTGCAGTTGCTCGTTCTGCCGCGCAGCGGCTGATCGTTCCGTCTCCAGACGAGCGAGATCCTCACGAAGCGACACCGTCCGCAGACCAAGGTAGCCGGCCGCCACGAGCAGGAGCACCGCTGCCGCCGCAAATCCCTCCAGCCACCGACGCCTTCCAATCGGCAAAATCGGAACCGCGCCATTGCCGGTCGCGACCGGCGTGGCGGCCTGTTGCAGCGCGCGAGCAAACTGCACCTTGTCGCGGAGGTAGGTGGAGTCGCGGACGCGCTGCTCCAACCGATTGAGCGACTCGTCTGTCGCACCCTCGCGAGCGTACCGATCAACGAGATCATTCTCGAACTCGCGAAGCCGTTGCGCGAATGCCTCGTCGGTGACGCTGCGCTCGTCAAGCCGCTCCGCCTCGCTCTCGGGCAGGTCGCGAAGTATGTAGCGAATCAGATATTCGTCAGAGTCAGGGCTCATGGGCGTCTAATCTGATGAGACGGATTTCGGCCGATATGTCGCCGCGGAGACGCAGGCACGGACACACCCCTCGAGCCGACTTCGAATCCGGCAGGCGCGAATGGCCAGGGAATTTGTCGTGATCCCCAGCTTCTGCGCGAGCTGCCTGCGATTCTCCCGGGCACTACCGCTCGTCGTCCGGTAATAGTCCAGGATCATGGCGCGATCGACGGCGGAACAGGATTGAAGGCACCGCTCCAGGCAGGCAAAGGTGCGTTCGTTCTCTGCGCGATCGTCCGCCACCTGCGCAACGACGGCCTCGGCACTCTGAGCCACAAGCTCCGTCCGTCCGGGACGTCGAAGCGATTCAAGGAAGACGAACTTGGCGACGATGTAGCAGTAACGGGCCGGGACGACGTCGTCAATCGATCCCGTCTCTTCGAGTCGACGAGCGACGCGATTCAACGTGTCGTCGGCCAAATCTTCGGGCGAATGGCAGCTACGCCGGCCGAAGTAGTCGACCAGCCGCTCGCGCATCTCGAGATAGCGCTCGCCACGCGAATCGGTTCCCTCATCCAGCCACGCCAACAGGCGATCGAAGGCGGCCTTGTCAGGCTGCCAGTCGCGCTTGAGGTTCGGCTTGGCCATAGCGATGGTTGCTCTCAGCGCACGATCGAGCAGTCCTTCATGTGGACGTATAGATAGTCAAAACTCTCCACCGTGCACCTGAAGCGAAACTGGGTGCCTTCGCCGATGCCGCTGACCTCTTTTTGATCACGAAAGACGAGAACCAGCGCCCTGCTCGTGAAGCCGTCAGCGATGTGAATCGCCGCCCCACCGTCGCTGAGTTGAATCAAGTCACCTCGGCGCCCTTCGAGCACCAGTGGCCTGCCGGCGTAACGGTTGAGTGCGGCCTTCTCGTCCTTGTTGAACTCGCGGTAGAGCGCGACGGCGGATGAGAGCGGCTCTCCCGCGCCTGGCGGTTGAGTGGGCGGCGCCGGTCTACCATCGTGCGTCATGCGCGCCCGATAGAGAATCTCTTTTGCGCCCTGCCAATTCTTGGGCAGGACGATTACCAGCTCGTTGACCGCAGACGTACTCCACTTGAACGTGCTGCGCCCCAGCCGCCCCAGGTCGATGTCACCGTCACCGCTTCGACCGAACCTGCCTGACACGCGCTCGCTTTTCCCGGAGAGACGACACGAGAAATACGGAGACCCGCCGGAGCAAAAGTACTCGCCCCATTCACCGCTGAAGCCGCCGTCCTTTGAGACATCGATCTTGAGATACAACTCGCCGCCGGTGAGGGCGGGGTGAAGAGCCCAGGTAATGGTCTCGCTTACGGCCGACTGCCAGTTGCCGATCGGAACGGCCGGCTCCTGAGCCAACGCACCGACGGCGGTGACGACTGACACGGCACAGAGCGTCAAGCATTGAAGCAGTCGTTTCATTCGAGCCCTCGACGGAGTTCGTATGTTCGTCAGCCTCGCCGCGCTCTCTCGATGGTCGCGACGTCGATCTTCCTCATCGGCATCATCGCATCGAACGCACGCTTGGCCTCAGCGCCACCGGCCGCGAGCGCCTCGGTCAGGACGCGCGGGGTGATCTGCCAGGAGACGCCCCACCGATCCTTGCACCAACCGCACGCGCTTTCCATCCCGCCATTGCCGACAATCGCGTTCCAATAACGGTCCGTCTCTTCCTGATTGTCCGTCGCGACCTGGAAGGAAAATGCCTCGTTGTGCTTGAACTCCGGGCCGCCGTTGAGACCCAGACAGTGAACGCCCAAAACGGTAAAGTCCACCGTCAGCACATCACCCTCCTTACCGCTCGGGTAGTCACTGGGCGCCTTGTGAACAGCGGTCACTTTACTATCCGGAAAGGTAGAGGCATAGAAGCGCGCCGCCTCATACGCATCCTTGTCGAACCAGAGACAGATCGTGTTCTTCGGCGTCATGTTTATGTCCTCCTTGTGCTCGCTGATGGTGCGGCCCTCGGCCTCGACGAATGTTATGCAAGTTTTGGGACAGTTCACCCAGCCAGCGCATCGGTCAGGAACTGACGGTGATCCACGCCATGATACGGTGCCGCGCGGCTTGACTGGGGTTGCTGCCTACAGAAGAATCGCGCGACACGAGGAAGTCGTTCGAGAAGATACGGACGCCGCCGGCGAAATAACACGCACACGTGAAGGTGGAGACACAATGGCCGTCTTCTACATTGGCACCTATGACATCGTCGATCCCGAGCAGTTCAAAAAGTACCCGCCGCTCGTGATGGCGCTTCTTCCGAAATACGGCGGCGTGGTCCTCGCGTCAGATACCCAGGCCTTCGTCGTCGAAGGGACCGGGCGGACAATGAACGCCATCATCCGCTTCCCATCGAAAGAGGCGGCGCTCGGGCTCTACAACGACCCTGACTATCAAGAGGCGAAGCGAATCCGGCAAGCCTCCACGAAAAACATCAGCATGGTGCTCGCCGAGGAGATCCAAGCCGGGTCGTAGAGAGCGCGGCTAGTACGGAAAATTCATTCGCCGGACCAGGTCCCGATAGCCCGGGTGATCGCGCATCGGATCGAACCACGGCGAGGACTTGAGAATGACGAGGTAACCGTCGCGACGTTCAAAGGCGCGCTGCAGGAGCGGCAGTGCGGCCTCGGGGCCGCGCATCCACAGAGTGGTGATCGCCAGGAACACATCCGGAACATACCCCTTGCCGGCCAGTTGCATCACTTCCGCGAGCGTCTGCTCGGCTTGCTTCGCAAGGCCAGCACGGTGCTGCGTTCCCGCAAGCACGCAGAGAAACGCGGGATTGCGGCCGCTGGCGTCCACGCCTCGGTTGGCGTATTCGAGCGCCTGTTCCATTTTGCCCTGATGAAAGTAGGCCGTCGCAAAGTGGATCAGGGCGCGCGGATCGTTGGGGCTGAGCTCATCGATACGATGCGCCTGCTCGAGGATCTTGTCGAACTGACGTGCGTCGAAATAGATGGCACCGGCGGCGTCGTACGCCGACGCGGACACCGGGTCGAGCTCGATGGCGCGCTTGATTTCCTCGATGGCCGTCGCGCTGCGGCCGATCGCACTCATGTAGAGCGCCCGCCATCGGCGGCTCCAGGAGTCGCTGGGATCGAGCTCGATGGCGCGGCCGAAGCGGCGCTCGGCTTCGGCCCAGTTCCAATCCCCGAAATAGTGTACATACGCGAGCGCGGCATGGGCGGCAGCAAGGTTTTCGTCGAGAGCAAGCGCGCGCAGGGCACTGGCTTTAGCCTTCGGCATGGCTTCGGCCGGCGGAATCGAGTCGGTGACGCCGTAATAGTTCGAGAGCCCGACATGAGCAAGCGCGAAGTCAGGATCTGCCGCGAGGGATTGTTCAAAGTAGTCCCGGCTTTTCAGCCAGGACGCTTCGCTCGGTTGCAGCATGAAGTAGCGTCCTTTGACGTACGCCTCGTAGGCGGCGGCATTGGTCTGCTCGATCAACGGAGCTGAGGTGTGATCTGAAGGTGCGATCCGCGAACGGATGATGCCGGCGACTTCGCGGGCCAACTCGCGCTGGTTGGCCAGCGCCGAGGCCGATTCGCGACCGTAGCTCTGCGCCCACAGGTGCGTGTCGGTACGGGCGTCGATCAATTGCACCGTGATCCGCACCTCGTCGCCTTCGCGCAGCACCGAGCCTTCGACGATCATGCCGGCGCCGAGTTCGCCGGCGATTTGTTTCAACGGCTTCCGCAGGCCCTTGTACTGCATCACGGACGTCTGCGAGATCACTTTCAGCGCGCCGACGTGCGACAGCTCGGTGATGAGCGCTTCGGTCATGCCGAAAGCGACGTAGCTGTCGGCCGAACCTTCCGCGGCGTCGCCCGCAACGAACGGGAGCACAGCGACGGTCTGCGGTGGATGAGACGGCGGCGCGGTCCGCGGCCTCAGGGCAAGCCAGACAACCATCGCGGCTACCGCGATGCCCGCAAACCCAAGCCACATCCAAGCCGTGCGTGTGCTTGCCGGAGTGACCGCCGCCGCTTGCTCCATGACCACGAGGCCGGAAGGCGGATCAGCGGGCTTCTCCGGCGGCTTGTCGACGGGCGCGATGAAGCGATAACCGCGTCGCGGCACGGTCTCGATAAACCGCGGGTTATCAGCGACGTCGCCAAGCGCCTCACGAAGACGGCTGACGGCGTTGTTCAAGCTGTGATCGAACTCGACGAAAGTGTCGGCGGGCCACAGCGACTGCCGCAGCTCGTCGCGAGAGATCACCAGCGTCGGATGTTCGACCAGGATCCGCAGGACTCGAAAGGCCTGGTGGGGCAGCTTGATCCGCCTCCCCTGTTTCCGCAGCTCACCCGCATCGAGGTCGATCTCGAAGACGCCGAAGCGGAGCGGAACACGACTGGGATTGACCGCCACGGCAGTTCAATATCGGACGCCAAAGTCCGGCTGGGTGGCGGCGATTCTAGCGCAGAAGTGATAGATGAGAAAGGACGCGGAGCACCACGTTCGAGCTGAGGATGAGCCCTGCGGCACCCGTCGGTCACATTCTTCCGTTAGGATTCGTCACACTGCTAGGAGGAAGAGATGAACAAATGGGTTCGGCAGACTCACCGCTGGGTGTCCATTGCCTTTACGATCACCGTCATCGCCAACTTCATCGCCCTGGCACAAGGCGG
>Ga0157380_10001866_pt1 | contig 13942 bp, 12 predicted proteins | sample S35metaG_FD_119757 | JGI IMG/M metagenome (GOLD analysis project Ga0157380, IMG submission 119757) | Switchgrass rhizosphere microbial communities from Kellogg Biological Station, Michigan, USA - S3-5 metaG | ecosystem: Host-associated > Plants > Roots > Rhizosphere > Soil | place: USA... | reverse complement strand
GCTGGAAGCGACGTAATAACGAACGACATGAACGATGCAAAAACCAACGCGCCAAAACCTGCCCAGACGACCCTTCTTGAACGAGCGTAACCGTAGACCTCGGTCAATATGTCGTTAAACAGATAGCTGATCGGAAAAAAGAGAATTCCTGCGCCAAAGGTATATTCACCGAAAAAGGGAAGATATACGTAAGAGACTTTATGAACGCCTATCAGGCCCGAACATAACAAAACGGTCACGAACGCGGCCATGATCAGGTCGAAGTATTTGTAATTTCGTCGGGCGGGCATTTGACGGATTGTAGCAAAAGGAAAAGCCGGCCCAAAAAGCCGGCTCATGATCGCGCATATCCAAATGACCTAAGAAATTTCTGCGACGTGTTTGCTAAGGCGTGACTTGTACCTTGCGGCTGTATTCTTATGAATGAGGCCCTTGTTCACAGCCTTATCGATCACCGAAACCGTGGGATTCAGCAACTCGCCGCTCAACTTCTGGTCCGAGGAAGAAACCGCGGCGCGCAGTTTCTTGATCTGCGTGCGCAACTTGCTGCGATTGCTTCGGTTGATCTCGTTTCGTTTGACGTTTTGCCGAACTCGCTTTTCGGCGGATTTATGATTTGCCATTAAATACTCTCTAAATTAACTTTTCCCGAAAACAAACGACTGATTCTACAGTTCTGGGCGCGAAACGTCAAGCTTCTGCTCTTAGCGGGCGAAATAGCCCTGCCGTGACCGGGCAATGAGCTCCGTATCAGGCACCTCCACTTTGATCGCACGCCACTTGCCGTCACGCTTTTCGTTCGTCGGCGCGTACTCAAGTGTGTACAAAGTCCGAAGATCGGCCGCGACCAAAGCATACAGTTTTCCCATTTCCTCCAGCCGATTGATCGAATTCAGAGTGCCGCCGGTTCGATCAGCGATCATTTGAAGCCGCTGGCGTGAGGCCTGATATAGAGCGATCTGCAGCGGCGTAGGATCGGCGAGGCGTTTCGGGTCGCCGGTGGGTAAGGCCAGTGGGTAGATCGTTACCCCTTGCAAGTCGGCCTTATTCAACATCTTGTTGAATAGGTCACTCGATTCAGGCCTAATGGCATTCGCCATTTCGTCTTCCCGTTTCCCGGATAGCGACTTGCGGTCCTCGTTGCGCGAATCTGTGTCCACGCCATCGGTCAAAACGACAATAGCCTTCCTACGAGTCCGCTCTTTGGCTAGCCGCTCCAAGGCAAAATCGATAGCCTTGTAGAGATCCGTATCCCCTTCTCCGTTGGCTAACCCAATCGATTGAGCCGCTAAATTCTTATCAGAAGTGAAATCATTAAGAAGATTGACCTTTGAATAAAACTCCACTATTGCAACTCGGTCGGCCGGTGCTAGAGCATCAAGAAATCGAGCAGCGGAAAGCTTTATATTCTGGCGATAGCTCTTGGTCGATCCGCTCATGTCGAGCAGCATTACGACGCTGAAGGGGGCAGTAGCGGTCTCAAAGCGGGAAACATCCTGTTTCACGCCGTCTTCGTACACAGAGAAGTTCGAGCGGTTCAGGCTTGTGATCGGACGGCCTCGCTGGTCAACAACGCCCACGTTAAGCCGGACAATGGACGAATCGATCTTGATCGGATCATCAACCTGCGCCAAAAGGCTAGACGCAGTCAAAAACGATATGAATAAAAGTAAAATGATTCGATAAAGCTGCATATAAAAAGTGTATCAATCAGACGCAATGGAGCGAAAAGCAGTTGTATCACTCCTTCATGGGCTTCATTTAAGCCTTCTTTTAACTATAGATAACTTGTCCTATAATCGGAACGTTTCGATCGAGTCGCTACCTAAATGCTTTTCAAACCAAAATACTGCTGCAATTGCGGCGAAAAGATCGAGCGCGCTGAATGGAGGCTTTGGACCAGCCGCAGATTTTGCCCGCTCTGTGAGACTGAATTTAAGTCTTACGATCTTTTGCCGCGTGCTGTAGTTGTCGCGGGACTTGTCTTCGTGCTCTTCGGGTTGGGAAGCTATTTTCGCGGTCAGGATATGAATGCTCCAGCACGTCTTTCGACAGTTTCCACCCGATCTACGCAAAAGCTGAAACCGGCTCCGGCCCGTTCCGTATCGATGGAAGATTCGAGCTCCCAGTCTTCGCCTTTTGGATCCGGAGCCGGTTCAGAGGAACCCATAAAACAAATAAACGAACAACCCAAAAAGGAAAAAGATACATCGGACGAAACAGTGTTTTACTGCGGCGCCCTTACCAAGAAAGGTACGCCGTGCACCCGTCGAGTTAAAAAGAAAGGATTTTGCTGGCAACATGCGAGATCTCCCCGGATCGCACCGGCACGATTTTGAACGAAAACCGCGGATTCGAGGGGGCGTGGGCTTTCTCCCAAAAGTCAAAAGTTTATTGATGTTTGCAGCAATTTGTTAGAAAATAATCTATTGCGGTATTTTCACCCTAAAGTTTCCAACTGAAAAATGAAACCTCTTGCGCAAAATACGTTGATTCAGAACCGCTATCTCATAGTGCACCTGATCGGAAAGGGTGGTATGGGCGAGGTCTATCTGGCCGTGGATCAAAGACTTGGCAGCGCGGTTGCGCTGAAACGAACGTTCTTCGCCGGCGACGAGATGCTCAGTACCGCGTTTGAACGCGAAGCCAGGATCCTGGCTCGAATGCGACATCCAGTGCTTCCGAAGGTGAGCGATCACTTCAGCGAGGGGGAAGAGCAGTACCTGGTGATGGAACACATCTCCGGCGACGATCTGGCGAAACGGTTGGAGTCCGCTCAGAAGCCGTTTCCATTGAGTTGGGTTATGTTTTGGGCCGATCAGCTTTTGGATGCTCTTTCGTACTTGCACTCGCACGAGCCTCCGATCATTCACCGCGACATCAAGCCGCAGAATCTAAAGCTGACGGACGAGAATCACGTAATACTTTTGGACTTTGGACTTTCGAAAAACTCAACAGGGCAAACGAAGATAAATGATTCGGGCAGTACCGGAAGTGTTGTTGGCTACACTCCGCATTATGCTCCGATGGAGCAGATCCGTGGGATCGGCACGAGCCCGAAGAGTGACATTTATTCGCTTTCGGCGACCCTGTTTCAGTTACTGACAAATACGGTACCGCCGGATGCGCTTTCGCGGGCCGACACAATGCTTAATGGCAGCCCGGACCCGATCAAGTCGCCAAGCGAATTGAATACGGAGATCCCACCGCCAGTTTCGGTTGTATTGCTTAACGGTATGGAGGTGAGCCAGGAAAAGCGGTTTGCCAGTGCCCGGGACATGCAGAAGGCGCTTCGCAAGGCATATGCGCAGATGCAGGACGCAATGTCTGCCAATACCGTGGTCATGAGCGCGGAGGGTACGTCACAATCGGACTCCATTCCCGTCGCCGTGCCTTCAATGGATAAGACCGAGGTGATGGACTTCGACGCTAATCCCTTATTGAGTCAGCCGACGGAGATCTCGGGCGCGCGCACGAGTTCGCAGTCAGCAACGAACATCGTTGGAGTGCCGGATCAAGGCGCAAACATTCAGCCCGAACCTGAGTCGCCGGCGGGACTGCAATCAGATGTCAAGACTGAGGTGTTCCTGGCGGGCGGTGTAGCCGCGTTTGCGACGTCGCATAGTTCGGAAACGGTCAATGAGGCTCCGGCAAATTCGGATTTCGGGATGACCGAGGATTTTCGCAACGATGCAGATTCGTTTAGCCCCGATTCCACCACGCCGATCGTGGCGTTTGACAGCTCAAATAGTACTGCTGAGGTGGCTGAAGTTGATAATTATTTTACCTCCCCCTCCGTGGGCCAAGAGCAGACGGCCGCGGGCTTTGAGTCTGCCGGAACAAGTACAAACGGACAGGAGTCGCACGAGGCGTTCGTCCCGGTCCCTGCGGCAGTCGCCGCGAAAAAGAAGGGTTCTGGCGGAAAGGTCTTTGCGATAATAGCGGGCGTTCTCGCCTTGTTTGTTTTGGGTATCGCCGCGCTGGGCGGCGGCTGGTATTACTATACAAATTATTACGCCGGAACAGTGGTGCCGGAGGCGTCGCCATCACCAAGTGTGGAGCTTACACCTGAGCCCACCATCGATTTTGCGGCTACCTCGAATGGCGATAATTCGAATGCTGATACGAGCAGCAGTTCGAATACAAACACGAATTCGGCTGAGGTTTTGACGGTCGCTCCTACCCCGGAACCCGTGGAGGTATCTACGCCTGAGCAAACAGCTACTACGAGGCCAACGCCGCAGACTACGGGGAAAAAGCCGGTTACCTCTACGCCGACTGCTAAAGCGACACCGAAACCGACATCGACTCGTGACAGGAAGATCATTCTTCAATAGTTTTGGAGAAAAACGATGAAAATACGTGCCCATATAATTGCCCTGATAGGCATCCTTGCGATTTCAACCTTTGTTGTTCCCGAGTTCGCTGACGGACAGGCCACGGTCAAACGCGATACAAAAAAAGCTAAACAGTTACGAGAACAGGCGGATAAGTCATATCGCCAGAAAAACTACCGCGACGCGATCGATAAATATGCCGAGTCGATCACATTCGATCCGGCGAACGCAGATGCGCACTTTTGGAAGGGTTATGCTCACCAGTACCTGAAGGAATACGATCAGTCCGTTTCGGAATTGAACCGTGCACTAGAACTTGGTTACAAGCCCATTGATGTTTATCGTGTGCGCGGGTTTGTCCATTACGAGCGTAAAGACTTTCCCGCTGCGAGTGCTGACATCCGCGAGGCTCTCAAATTGGTGCCGAATGATGCGTCGCTTCTGCAAACGTCGGCCGAGGTCAATTACGAACTCAAGAATTACGACGAGGCACTCGCCTCATATCAAAAGCTGGCTTCAAAAGCGCCCGTAAACGGGAACCTGCATTATTTCATGTCGCGGGTCTACGCTGCGATGGGTAATCTTCAGGGGCAGGAAAACTCCGCGAAGCTGGCTATCCAAAATGGAACTACATTCCTTTCGGATGCTTACGTTTTCATGGGCGATGCGTACCAGAAGCAGGGAAAGCTGCAAGAAGCTGAGAATGCGTATTTGAAGTCGCTCGAATCAAAGCCAGATAATCAGCCGGTTTACAGAACGCTCGCGGATATTTATCGTTCACAGAGTCGCTACAATGAGGCGATCGAGGTGATGCGGCGAGGTCTCCGCATCTATCAGGCCGACGGAAGTTTTTATACTGATATTGCCTGGTACTACAGTATGGCCGGGCGCCACGACGAAGCGATCGAGGCCGCCAAAGCGGGGATCCTTTATCTGCCTAACGAATACATGGCATATACAAACCTGTGCCGAGCGTACAACGATGTAGGAAAGCCGGAGCTGGCGATCACCGCGTGCAATAATGCGTTGAAATTTAGTCCTGATGACGGTGAGACATTTTTCTACCTCGGGCGAGCAAACGACCTGCTAAACAAGCCTGCTGAGGCGACTCGATTCTATAAACGGGCGGTTGCCGGCCTTGTAAACTTCACGAAAGCGAACCCAACCTATTCGGATGGATTTTACCTGCTCGGCAATGCTTATTTCGCAGATAACCAGCCAGAAAAGGCAATCGAAGCCTATAAGAAATGTCTTGAGATGAGCCCCAAGTTTGGGCGCGCCATTTATAATCTCGCGATGGTTCAGCTTCAGATGAAGAACAAGGTAGCGGCGGCCGAGCAGTATAACATCCTGGTCGGGATCGATCGGACCCTTGCGACAAAGCTCAAGACGGAGATCGACAAATTGCCCTAGCGAAACGAGTCGTTGTCTCCGATATTGACATTCACGTTTTGAAACTTCAGTACCACTCTGACTAGGCCGCCTCTGTTATCCAGACTTGCCGGGACGAACGGAGGCGAGGTCTTTTCGCCATCCAAGGCCTTCATTAACCTAGCCATAGTAGACCTGCTTTTGCCAGACTCAACCACGTTGGTGACGCGGGCAGCTCCGTTCTGGAAAACGTCTGCCACTACCACGACCTCTTCGTCATCCATGCGGCTATTCTCGAGAGAATTCGCTAATGACACCAATGTTCCGGATGGATTTACACTAGGCGATTCCTCGGAAATATTAGATCGCGACCGAGCGTATTGAAATGGTGTCAGCTCCGGAACGCTAGCCAGGAAGACCGGCTCACCGCCCGAGTTCGAATCGGTATTGATCGTGACCATTGGAACATCCGAAGGGATCAGGATAACTGCTAATAGAGCGATACCCAGAACCATAGACGCCGAGGTCCCGATCATGGTCGGCATCATCCACGTTCTTAGCCAATTTGAGCTGCCTTCGATCAAACGAAAAGACGGTGTTCCGAATGGTGGAGCAAATTCTAAAGAAATTGTCTCCTTAAGCCTGTGATAGGCCCGGGAGCTGATTTCCGGACGCGGCATGATACGCAATTCGCTTCTGAGCGAACCGATCGCAGAAAGTTCTGCACGGCAAACAGGGCATGAGTCCAAATGCGCCGTAACAGCCGTCGCCTTTTCCTCAGCGAGTTCGCCATCGGCATAGAGGTGAAGATCAAATTGTAGTTCGCGACATTTCATACTGCCCACCGTTTAGCGAATGGCTCACTGGCCCCGGCAGCTTTCATACGGGAGAAAGCTCGACTGCCCGATCGATCGGAATGTGGATTCATCACGTGACATTCGATTTGCTGGTTCATTTCAATCTATCGTCGTAAGTTGCCACTTACCGGAATCGAACAACCCAACTTCTATGACTCATCGTTTGGCACCGATTCATTTGGTCGTTCGAAGTAAAAACCGGAGCGAGTGAACCATTCACCAACTTTCAAAAACCATTCAAGCGTTTACGCAGGATGCTGCGTCCGCGTGCTATCCTCGATTTAACTGTTCCTAGACCAACCCCAAGTACGCTAGAAACTTCTTCATAGCTGTATCCTTCTACATCGCAGAGAACCACCGCTTCGCGAAAGGCGACCGGAAGGTTGCCGAGTTCTCTTGCGATCGCAGATTGACGTTCGCGGCCGAGCGTCGCCTGTTCAGGATCTTCTCGAACATCTCTTAATAGATCGGCCTCTGTTGCACGTCCTTCACCCACGGGCGATTCGAGGGAAACGGTACGATCCCGTTTTCGTCGTTTGAACCATCGGAAACGGTTCCGAGAGTGATTGATCGCGATTCGTATGAGCCAGGTTTTCAATTCGGAATCGCCTCGAAAGCCCGACATTCCGCGAACGGCACTCAAAAATGTTTCTTGAGTTATATCGTTGGCCTCTTCCCGATCTTCCGTCAGCCGGAATGCCACGGCGAAGACGTCTGGGGTGTACTTATTCACGAGCTGATCGAAGGCGTCGGCATCACCCGATCTCAGTTTCTCGACAAAGGCAGACGACGAATTTTGGACGTTGATCGATATATCCGCCAATGCGGAAGCAGCTGATTCACCTTCGTCGAATGTTATTGACTTACCCAAGAACACCCCACGCACACCGTTTTTCAACTACCGATCTGCAAGTCACTTCGCTGTTAGCCGTGCGGCTGTTAGTATTAGACAATCGCATTATCAAAAGGTTCCCCAAAAAAACCACGCTCGATCTTTCGATCCATTTAGCTAAGCGGAAGTTGCCGAAAGCACCGCGTTAGGCTAGATTAGTACTTTTGGAAACCCCCGGTTTTCCCGATTATATAACGTTTTGAAGCAGTTGGAATTGCAATTTATTTGAGTATGGCTAGGAAGAAGCGTAGGTTTGAACAGGCTCCAAGTGCCGCAGCACAACCTAAAGAAAGTGTTCGGTACGAGGACCCGTTTCAACGGACTGTCGGCAAGAGGATCGAAGATACTGCGGGCATCTTTGAAGGGCAGGGACGAAACATTCTCTATGGCATCGCCGCGGTCGTTGTTCTAGGCCTCGTCATCTGGATCATCTATTCGTACACTGGGCGCACGAGTGCGGAAGCTCAAACCGCGCTTGGAAAGGCGATTGAAACGTCACAAGCTCCTGTAACCGAAACGCCGCCTGCGGGTTCGACCCAGAGGACGTACAAAACGATGGGCGAGCGATCGGAGGCCGCGATCGCTGAATTTCAGGCCGTTGCAGACAAGTTTGGCGGCTCAGTCGGTGAAAAAGCGAAGTATTTCGTGGCGACAAATCGGCTGTTGATAGATCGTCCGACCGGTATCCAGGAGCTCGAATTATTGTCGCGCACGAGTGGCGAGGTCGGAACCCTTTCAAAATTTGCCCTTGCACAAGCGTTAGCCGTGGATGGCCGTACTGACGAGGCGATAGCGCTTTATCAGGAGCTCACCAATTTGTCGAATCCGGTGGTTGCCAGGGAAACGGTACAATACGAACTTGCGAAGCTCTATGAAAAACAGGGCAGGAAGGACGACGCCGTTAACACTTTATTTACATTGGTGAAGACTGCCAGTGAGGCTAAGGATCTTGAGGGCAAATCGGTGCCGTTAACCGCTACCGCGCAAGAAGCAAAAGATAAACTGAAAGCACTCGATGCTGAAAAAGCAAAGGAAGTACCTGAACCGGAAACGCCCGGGGGCATCTCATTTGATAACTAAGAACGACCGCACAAGTTGGTTCGAAAATGCCGCCTGTTTTTGACGCTTATGATCACCGTGAGATCCGAGACCATGTCCGGCTCCCGGTTTCGATTCGGGCCTATGCTCCTGGGTATGCGGCAACTGCACTTTTGCTCACTTTTTTCTCTATCCTCTCGTTATATTTGTCATTCAGAGTTGTCGCTGTGATCCTTATCACATTCGGGATCGTAGTAGTGCCTCTCCTTTGGTTTTCGGACAAGATCGTTTTCGACGGCAAAAGACTTATTCGCACTGGCATCTTGCCGCGCGCCTGGTTCCGGCTGCACGGACTTCGCACTTGGACGAAGCTAAGAAATGTGGAACAGGTCGATACGGTGGCCGTCGGATCGTTTCGCCGTGGCGGCCGCGTTCGATTCATGTATCGAACGAGCATTTTCGGAGACGGACCACAGATCGTTTTTTCGGGCGTCGGAAAAAGTTATCGAAGGATGATACGAGCAGTATTCCCGAAGTTCGAAACCCATATTCTCGACTGTAGATCACTCGATCTTCGCTTCTATGTAGCCGAACCGTACGAAATCAGCAGATCAGCTTCCGAGTTAAAGATCCCGTCCGCGGATGTGCTTGAAAGTTGGATCCGCGAGCGGCCGAGCCGATCAAAAAAAGGCACAGAAACAATGCAAGAGGGTCCTGACAGGGCTGAACAGCTAAAGTTAACGGCGAATCAGCTTCGAGTTTCGGGTTCACTTGTCCGAGCAATGGAGGCATTTCGGCGTGCACTTCGAATCGAACCCCTAAACGGCTGGTTACTCTTCGACTACTCGCGATGCTTGTTTTCGCTATCAAATCTAAATAACGACCCTCGCCTGGGCCGTCGAGGAGCAGCGGCTCTCCGCCTTGCGGAAAGGCGAGCCTCGGGAGACGCGGAGCTGCTCGAACGCATCGGCGAAACCTATCGCCAATTTGGGTTCTCGCGACGAGCGGCCAGCGCTTACCAGGCGGCTATCGAGCGTTTGGGTGAGTGCTTTCGTGCGTTGATCGGACTGGCGGAACTGGCTCTGGACGAGGGGAAGCTCGCCCATGTCGTGCATAACTTTTCGGCTGCAAACATGGCCACCCGAAATGCGGCGCTTAAACGCTGGACTCGGTCGGAGGCGGATTATTTCACGAGGCTAAGCGACGATGACAACTACATGGAGCTTGAGGTCAGCCGAATGAACCTGTTGGACAAGTTGGATCGCTGGAAGAAATCGGCCTTCAGGATCGCTCTCTACTCAATTCCTTTGATCGCGGTGGGTTTGTTCTTTGACGAGCCCTTGGTGGCGGACGCCGGCTGGCTCGTGTCCGCGACCGCTTTCCTAACATGGGCTGGAATGAACGTTGTGTTTAGAATGCTAACTCCACGAATTCCTTACGAGCTTGTCGAAGACGACTGAAAAAAGTCCCGTCGGATCGACCTACCGGGTTGGTATCAATGCTCAAGCGTCGGTAGTGTTAGACCCCTTCGCTGCCGCTTTAGGATTCAATGCGTTTGTGTGTGACGAAAGCATTGACGACCATCGATACTCCGGGGCCTCAACGCCTTCCTCCAGGGTCTTAAATATCAAATCAGCCATCGCGTTTACGATCCAGTTGTGATTGTACTCCCCCACCGACGCAAGCTCGGCATCGGGCGCCGGATTCATGAAGTCGATCGCGTACGGAACGTCGTCCTCAATCGCAAATTCGACGGTATTCAGGTCATAGCCGAGAGCTTTGCAGATAGTGATCACGTCATTCTGAACACGTGCACTGAGTTCTGGCGAAAGATAATTTTCCACATTCACGTATTGCATGCCGCTTAGATAAGGCTTCGACGGATCGTAGGGCATGATCAGTACCTTTTCCCTACCCACGCAGTAACAACGGACGAACTGTTGGAACTCGATGCCTTCCTGAAGCGTCATGCAGAGCGTGCTGGACTGGTTGTATTCGGCCAACAACTCCTCCAGCGAATTGATCTTTGAAACATTCTTCCAGCCACCGCCGTCGTGCGGTTTTAGAAATGCGGGAAAGCCGACGTAATTAACAATTCCTTCCCAATCGATCGGAAACTCCAAATTTCGCAGCGATTCGCTCGTGATGTCTTTGATATATGCATGCTGGGGAAGGAGGACTGTTTTTGGTATCGCCACTCCAAGCTTCGCCGCTAAAGAGTAGTTAAAGAACTTGTCGTCTGCGGACCACCAGAATGGATTGTTAATGACGTACGTACCCTCGAGGGCGAGTCGTTTGAGGGTCGCCCTGTAATAGGGCACTTCATGAGAAATGCGGTCAATAATGATGTCGTACTTTTTTTCTTCGTCTAACCGAATACCCCCGACGGTGGCCATCTCAGCTACAACCTCGCCGTTTCCACGTTCGTTGATCGTTCTTATGATAGATTCCGGGAACGTCACCTCACGCCCTACCAGTATTCCGACTCGTTTCATTTCCAAGTGTCCCTTTGTTGGTCTATGGTCGCTTTTGAATCCGTTAAGTACGGTCCTTCAAAATTTTCAAGTGTAGTTTAATTCGAAAGCGCGATGTCTTGGAATGTGTACTACTTAGAAGTGGGAAGCAGTTGGTAGTTTCCCATTTCGCGATTATAGGCGTCGAGCTGGCCAACTTCCTCAGCGGTCGCATCAAGCATCTGCTTGGTCATGGCGATCGAATCGGAAAGCTGTTCGAAATCAAGCAGCGAGAATTTCTCAGGCGTGGACATCGTCACGATCTCGTCGTTCAGATAACTGAAGAAATTCTCAATGGATTGAAGCTGGCCCTCTACTAGTTTCACGCTACGCTCGATCTCATCAAAGGATGCGATGCGCCGTTTGAGTATTTCAACGTTAGTTTGCTGGATACGTTTTGTCTTATCGTCTGTAGAACTCTCGGCCGCACGGTACGCCTGCGAAAGTTGGTTGTGAACAGCCTGGCGATTGATCGATTTCAAATGCTGCTTTCGTCTGCGGTAAACATCAAGCAGGTCGACGAAGTCCTCCCAACGTTGGTCAAGCGTTCGAAGGTTCGAGGGGAGCGTTCCAGCGCCGGTAAACTTTTTGTAATTGTCCTGGATCTTTTCTTTAAGCCAGCGAAGGTATTCGACGGCCTCGCGCTCACGCGGTGTAAACGTTTTTATTAACTTTTCGCGTGCATCCTTGTTTGCTTTCAGCAATCGCTGCTTTTCACGAGTTTGAACAAGCTGACGATACCAGGGTAGATTCGGCACAACCATAACGTAGGCGATCTCAACGATCAAGGCGATCAGAAGCGGAATAACACTGAACGAATAAGCGGCAGCTACTGCGAACCCTGCAAGGCCCCAAAAGTTAATAGGTTCCTTGATCGCTTCCTTTGCGTAGCTGGAGTTAAATTTTTGTAGATCCCGCTGGTACTTCGCCAGGTCCGCCATAATCTAATAGATGCGAAATAAGTGTCCGTGAGTTCGAATTGAAATTCAGTTCGCCGCCTCGTTCGTCTCTTTAACAATAACTTCTTCAAGAACCTGCTCGTCCGAGGCCGATGAACCCGCGGAGATCTGCTTTCCAGAAGTCGTGCCCGCGCCTTCGCCGAGCAGTCCCATTTGCTGCTTATACTCAAGCAGTTTGTCCTGAAGTTGGATGTCCATCGCCTCGCGCTCGATATCCTGCATCTGCGTATCGACCGACGACGAACCCAACTGGAGCTTTGCTTCGGCAGCAGCCACACGGCGGTCGATCTTTTCACGCATTTCGTTGAACGTCGAAGCGTCGTCGCCGATGTTGAAAGTCTCCATCGTTTGGGCGAGCTGTTCCTGAAGCTTTGCCTGTTTCGCGGCCGAGATAAGCTGCATCGCCTCAGCGGTGCGCTTTTTCATGTTGAGGACGTAATTGTCGCGAGCTTTCAACGCCTGTTTTGAGGCCAAAGATGCATGCTCAAGTTGTGCACTCGTGCGTTCGCGGTCAAGTTGGGCCTGTTGAAGCTGTCCAATGTATGCCGTAGCGATGTCGTCACGTCCCATCTTGACCGAGGCCTTGATCTTCGAATCGAGGTCAACGACCTGCTTATCAAGATTTTCGCTATTTTTTAGCAGTAAGCGCTCCGTGGCCATCACCTGCGCCACAGAATTGTTCAATTCGGGCACGCGGTCGCGCATGTCGCGGATCGTCTGCTGCAGCACTAATTCGGGGTTTTCAATCCTGTCGATCGCCGCCCCCGTGCTTGCCCTAAATACTCGTGAAATCCTCGCCCACAATCCCATTTTCTCTGTATGCTCCTAAAAAACTGTGTAAAAAGAACTTTCGCCAAATCCTCTACGACAGCGTGCACGCGTAAGTTGCATTTTCACGAATCAGTATAACAGGAATTGATGCTTTTTGAAGAAGAAACACTGGCCTGATCCTGAAGGGAAATTCGTGTAACTGCAAGAAGGACCCGTCTGGTGCGTTCCAAAATGAGAGCTCCCCCCGACCGGACGAACTGTTGGATAGGTCCCGTCTTTCGAAGTTGAAGTAACATTTAGGGCGCCAAAGGAAACATTTATACATGAGAGAATTCGTTTCAGGGTTGATCGCGGTTTCGGTGGTCTGGTCGATGTTCTTGCCGTTCGTGCGAACCGCGAATGGCCAGATCGTGGGTAAGGCTATGGAAAACAAGCTCCAATCGGTAATACCAGGGCTGACCTTCCGCCTCAGTGAAGGCGTCGAAGGAGCCGAAACGCGCGAGAAACAAATGCTTGCCGAAACCGATCCGCTTTCAGAGGGCGATGCCGGAAAGTTACTCGGCCGCCTCCCCGCTATCAAGTCGGATCCGGATGATCGAACCGATTTTGCTAAGCGTGTCGGCACACTGCCGGCACCGAAAACGGGAAACAAGATCCCTGTAAAATTCCCGGCCGATGATCAACGCAGCTTGCCGAATGTTGACGGGGCAAAGACTGCTCTTGAAGTGCTCAGATTCTCTCCTGAGGGCGAAGTGCCGCTAGCTCCCGACCTTAGCGTCACCTTTTCGCAACCGATGGTTGCCGTTACTTCCCAAGAAGAGGCCGCGAAATACGCCCCTGTCGAATTAACGCCGAATGTCGAAGGCCGGTGGCGGTGGCTGGGTACCAAAACGCTGATGTTCGATACGGACAAGCGATTCCCGATGGCGACGAAATTCACGGCTCGGATCCCAGCGGGCACCAAGTCGGCAACAGGCCAAGTTCTTCAAAAGGACTTCGTTTGGACCTTTACAACACCTCCGCCGAAGGTCGAGACGATGATTCCGAACGGACAGACAGTTCGGCGTAATGCGTTGATGTACCTCCGTTTCGATCAGGCGATAAATCCCGAGACGGTTCTTAAAGCGATCTCGGTGAACGGCGGCGGCAAAAAGCTTGGGACTCGGCTCGCAACCCAGGAAGAGATCGACAGTGACTCTGGCAT
>Ga0157380_10001865_pt1 | contig 13943 bp, 8 predicted proteins | sample S35metaG_FD_119757 | JGI IMG/M metagenome (GOLD analysis project Ga0157380, IMG submission 119757) | Switchgrass rhizosphere microbial communities from Kellogg Biological Station, Michigan, USA - S3-5 metaG | ecosystem: Host-associated > Plants > Roots > Rhizosphere > Soil | place: USA: Michigan... | reverse complement strand
GTCTTCGATGAAATAATCGTGATAAGCCGAACGGTTCTGAATAGACATGTTTATGTAAAAATAGGAGCAAATTTAAGGACATTGGCGCAAGTAAATCTGCTTGCCATAAGGAGTGTTCCAGACAGAAGGATTACTGCTGGTATCAATTATTAAAAGCTTGTACCCTGAACTCTTACAGCTGTCCTTCATAAGTTTACAAAGTTCATTTGTTTTGATATCCCAGAGAGTGTCTTTAAATGCCATTATTACAACCGTATCATGGGTATATACGTACGGATAAGCATAACTATTGGTATCCTTATATAGATAATCCATAATCTGGCTTTCACAAACATAGTATGGGTCTTTTTGCAAGGAAGTAGCCACAGCGATCCAATAAAAAAAACCAAGAATCAAAGCTGTAAAAAGAAAATTTCTCATTTTTTTATTATTAATGCTGCCAGCAGCACGGCAAGGATCATCAGTCCGCAATCTAACCAGTCTAATCCCTGCAAATGCCACCCGGATTGTTTCAATTCAAATACTGACAAGGCAATAATGCCAATCGCTGCACATACAAAACGCTTAAAGCGGGTAAATAATATCAGACTAGAGGTTAATGCATATGACCAGCACATATCGGGAAAATGAAAAAGAAGAAATTGGTTTCCGGGCTCATTGGAAAGAGGGAAAATAGCTTTTTCGATATGCAGTATCTTATGCAGTGTTGTTACAGGTTCCCGGAATATTATATAAACTAAAACTCCCGCAAACAGCGGGAGTAGTATATGGATAATAATTTTTTTACGCACAGTAATCAGGAATAATTTAATTCTTAAACATCGACAATAAAGTCGCCAATTTATCTTTCAGTTCCTTTCTGGGAACGATAAAATCGAGAAAGCCATGTTCCAGCAGGAACTCGCTTCGCTGGAAACCTTCCGGTAGATCTTTCTTAATAGTTTCGCGGATTACTCTTGGACCAGCAAAACCAATTAAAGCGCCAGGTTCCCCGATATTCAGGTCACCCAGCATACCAAAGGACGCGGAGATACCTCCAAAAGAAGGATCCGTTAGTAAGGAGATAAAAGGAATCTTCGCATCTGATAATTGCGACAACTTGCCCGATACCTTTGCTAATTGCATCAGCGAAAATGCGCTTTCCATCATACGGGCTCCTCCTGATTTGCAGATAATCAATAGGGGGAAATTGTTCTCGAGGCAATAATCCACGGCTCTTGAAATACGTTCTCCCATCACACTTCCCAATGATCCGCCGATGAATTCAAAATCCATGCAGCCTACCACTAATGGGAGGTCCTTCACTTTGCCTGAACCTATACGAATGGAATCGGTAATATCAGTTTTGCCCCAGGTTTCTTCAAGTCGTTTCTGGTACGACTTAAGATCGGTGAATCCAAGGAAATCCTTGGCGCGGATATTTTCGAATAATACATCGTAATCATTATCGAAAATAATGTCAAAATATTCGGAACTACCAATGCGGTGATGATGACTGCATTTAGGGCATACAAACAGATTCTCCCTTAATTCGGTCACGGTACAAATGAAGCCACATTCGGGGCATTTGCTCCAAAGCCCTTCAGGCGTTTCTTTTTTTTCAGCTGTGCTGGTCAGAATACCCTTTTTGATTCGTTTGAACCAGGTAGTCTTCGTCTCTTCACTTTTTCCTTCGTCACCGGCCAGGTTGGCGTCGAAATCCTCTTCTTGTCTCATGCGGTTGGATTTGGGCGGCTAAGATAGGGATTTTGATTTAAGTGGATGAGGGAGGCCGTTCGCTTTTCGCTTCACGCTGATCGCCGCTTCTGCTCAATACAGGCTTCCTCTTATAATCATTACTATCCACCTTATTTCATTCAATTTGGCGATCGCTAATTTAGATCCGGAATTTGCGTGCAGCGAACAGCGAAAAGCGAGCTGCTGCAAATTATCCCCGTTTGTCATTCACTCTGCATATAAATATTTCATGCATTTTGTGAAGTTTGCCCTTGCTGCTTTACTTTTGCCGAAACTTTAGCCTCTCATTTACAACAGTTCCTCTTGTATTTTGTTATTTATGGGGAATTTCAAAGACAAATAATTCTCATGAAATGGTCTGAACTCTTTACCTCTTCAGTAGGCAAAAAATTTACGATGGCAATAACGGGACTCTTCCTTATTTCCTTTTTAGTGATTCATGTGGGGGTAAATGCCTGCATTTTCAAGGATCTTTATTTTATTGATCCTGCCGATAATGGCGATATGTTCAACCGTGCTGCGGATTTTATGGGTAGTATGGTGTTGATAAGGATCATGGAAGTTGTATTGTTTGCCGGATTTTTTGTACATATTATTCAGGGACTAAGCCTTGAGTTGCAAAACCGCAGTAAACGAAAGATTGGTTATGATGTTCAGATGGGAAATAAAGGAAGCAAATGGTATAGCCGTGCAATGGGATTACTCGGTACCATTTTATTGATCTTTCTGATTCTTCACTGGTGGCATTTCTGGATCCCTTCCCGTTTTACACATGCTGGTTTGGAAGAACCCGTTCGAATGAGCAATGGAAGAGATGCGCATGATATGTTCCGTCTGATGCAGGTTACATTCAGTGAATGGTGGGTAGTTATAGTTTATGTGCTTGCCTGTATTTCCCTGGCATATCATCTTTTGCATGGCTTCCAGAGCGCCTTCCGAACACTTGGACTTAGAAACAATAGATATATAAAATTGATCAACGCATTGGGCTTTGCCTATTCAATTATAGTGCCTTTGATATTTGCGCTGATGCCGATAAGTATGAAGATGGGATGGGTGCAGGTGTAGTTAGTAGTCAGGAGTTCGGAGTAGGGAGTCGGGAGTGAGTAGCGAATGGCGAATGGCGAATGGCGAATGGCGAATGGCGAATGGCGAATGGCGAATGAATTTTGGATTTGCAATTTATGTATTATGCCCGCCGCGGCGGGCTACCTGTTTGCAGAAAATAATAAAAATTTCAAACATGCCCCATAGGGGCTACCCTCTCAAGAAGAAGAAGGTAAAATTTAAAATAGAAAGTTTAAACGTGCACTGTGCCTCATTTGCACATCTGCACATTTGCAAATTCGCAAATTAAAACTATGCTTAATTCAAGAATACCATCAGGACCACTCGATCAAAAATGGAACGATTACAAGGGCCATTGCAAACTGGTGAATCCTGCCAACAAGCGCAAGCTGGAAATAATTATTATCGGAACCGGACTCGCAGGTGCAGCAGCAGCCTCCTCATTAGGTGAGTTAGGGTATAAAGTAAAAGCATTTTGTTTCCAGGATTCCCCACGCCGTGCTCATAGCATTGCCGCACAGGGAGGAATTAACGCCGCTAAAAATTACCAAAATGATGGCGATAGTGTATTCAGATTATTCTACGATACAATAAAGGGTGGTGATTATCGCGCGAGAGAAGGAAACGTGCATCGGCTCGCGGAAGTAAGCGCGAATATCATTGATCAATGTGTAGCGCAAGGTGTTCCATTTGCAAGGGAATATGGTGGATTATTGAGTAACCGTTCCTTTGGAGGCACACAAGTACAACGTACCTTCTATGCAGCGGGTCAAACTGGTCAGCAGTTATTAATCGGCGCATATCAATCATTGGAACGACAAGTATCGTTAGGCAATGTAAAAATGTATAGCCGCCATGAAATGCTGGATATCGTAATGATTGATGGCAAATGTCGCGGTGTTATTTGTCGCAACCTTATAACCGGAGAACTCGAAAGACATTTTGGTCATGCTGTATTAATGTGCAGCGGTGGTTATGGCAATGTGTTTTATCTTTCAACCAATGCTATGGGTAGTAATGTAACTGCTGCATGGAAAGCCCATCGTAAAGGAGCATTTTTTGGCAATCCCTGTTTCACTCAAATTCATCCAACTTGTATTCCGGTTAGCGGCGATCACCAGAGTAAGCTTACGTTGATGTCGGAATCATTGCGTAATGATGGAAGAATATGGGTGCCTAAGAAACAAGGGGATAGTCGAATAGCCAGTGAAATTCCCGAAGGAGAAAGAGATTATTATCTGGAAAGAAGGTATCCTGCCTTCGGTAATCTCGTTCCAAGAGATGTTGCTTCAAGAGCAGCCAAAGAAAGATGCGATGCAGGTTATGGAGTAGGTACGTCGAAGCAAGCCGTTTATCTCGATTATGCAGATGCGATACAACGCTATGGAAAAATAGAAGCAGGTAAACAAGGATTGGATAATGCGGATTCGGCTACCATTACTAAGATGGGGAAGGATGTGGTGAAAGAGAAATACGGTAACCTCTTTGATATGTATGAAAAGATTACCGGCGAAAATCCTTACGAGATACCAATGCGGATTTATCCCGCGGTGCATTATACGATGGGAGGGTTGTGGGTTGATTATGAACTGATGACCAACGTTCCTGGTTTATATTCATTGGGTGAAGCGAATTTCAGCGATCACGGAGCGAATCGCCTCGGAGCTTCCGCATTGATGCAAGGATTGGCGGATGGATATTTTGTTATCCCTTATACTATTGGAAATTATTTGGCCGATGAAATAAGGACCAATGCAATCTCCACGGATCACCCCGCATTTGTAGAAACAGAAAAAGCGGTAGCCGATCGGATCAATCAACTGATGAATATCAAAGGCAAACAAACCGTAGAGAGTTTTCATAAGCGCCTCGGAAAAATCATGTGGGATAAATGCGGAATGGCGCGCAATGAAGCAGGCTTAAAACAAGCAATAACCGAGATACAACAACTAAAGAAAGAATTCTGGAGCGATTTACGGATACCAGGAGAAATAAAAGAAATAAATCCGGAATTGGATAAAGCCAACCGGGTGGCGGATTTCATTGAGTTAGGAGAATTGATGTGCCTCGATGCATTGAATCGTAAAGAAAGCTGCGGCGGACATTTTAGGGAAGAAATGCAAACAGAAGAAGGCGAAGCAAAGAGAGATGATGCTAATTATGCGTATGTAGCCGCCTGGGAATTTAAAGGAGAGCATAACTGGGAATTGCATAAGGAGGAATTGAATTTTGAAGTTGCAAAACCGAGTCAGAGAAGCTATAAATAAATTAAAAACCTACCTGCCGGTAGGCAGGTGATAAATGAAGAATGAAAAATGAAAAAGTAGTTACCGTGACCAACTTTTTTATTCTTCATTCTTAATTTTTAATTCTTCATTTCTATATATGGAACATCAAACATTGAATCTAACGTTAAAAGTTTGGAGGCAGCGGAACAGTTCGGCAAAAGGAGCTTTCGAAACCTACCAGGTATCAGATATTTCATCAGAGATGTCTTTCCTCGAAATGATCGATGTATTAAACGAGCGGTTGATCCGCGAAGGAAAGGATCCGATCGCATTTGATCACGACTGCCGTGAAGGAATTTGTGGTGCGTGTTCGATGTATATTAATGGTCGTCCGCACGGACCCTGGCATGCCAATACCACCTGTCAGTTACATATGCGTGCATACGAAAATGGAGATACTATTGTGGTAGAACCCTGGAGAGCCAATGCATTTCCCGTGATCAAGGATTTGATAGTAGATCGTACCTCTTTCGATCGGATTATACAAGCTGGGGGATATATTTCTGTAAATACCGGGAATGCGGTCGATGCAAATGCAATGCCGGTAGAAAAGCATAAGGCAGATGCTGCTTTTGCTGCAGCAGCATGTATTGGTTGTGGTGCCTGTGTGGCCGCTTGCAAAAACTCATCCGCAATGTTGTTCCTTTCCGCTAAAGTTTCACATCTTGCTTTATTGCCACAAGGTGATCCGGAAAGAAAGACACGTGTAATCAATATGGTGGCGCAGATGGATAAAGAAGGATTCGGTGCATGCACAAATACCGGTGCCTGCGAAGCGGTTTGTCCGAAAGAAATATCTATTACTAATATTGCGCGATTAAACCAGGAGTATATTATGGCGGGAATAACGAGCTGAAATCGTGAGTGGTGAGTGGTGAGTCGTGAGTAAGACCCGGAGATTGTAATTGGTAAATAATTATAAGCTGCGAATACTATGAATTAATTTCAGTATTCGCAGCTCTTTATTTATAAACAGTTTAGAATTTCAGGGTGCTTCTCACGACTCACGACTCACCACTCACCACTCACCACTCACGACTCACTACTCACCACTCACGATTACACCAATGGTGCTTCTACTACACCAGCATTTAGTATATTCAACGATAATTTAAATTTATGAAAGTTCAGCTTGCAATGCTTCTATCAGCAGGGTTATTAGCTGCCTGTAATCAATCTGAAAAAATGAGTAAACAAATGTATCAATGGCCAACCGGAGTGAAACCGCCCATCGCGGAAAAAAAACCTTTTGATGTAGGATTACATGGTGATAAACGAATAGATGAATATTATTGGATGAATGATTTTTTTAAGAAAGGACCCGATAGTACCAAGGTGGTTGATTTCCTCAAAGCGGAGAACGCGTACCTGGATACAATGATGAGTGGAGTGAAAGATTTTCGTCAAAAACTTTTCGACGAAATGAAGGGTCGGATCAAGGAAAAAGATGAAACAGTACCTGTTTTCAAAAATGGATATTATTATTATAGCCGCTATGAAGAAGGTAAGCAATATTATATCTACTGCCGTAAGAAAGGAAGTCTGGATGCCGCAGAAGAAGTGCTGCTGGATGTTAATAAAATGTCGGAAGGACATGATTACTTTTCCGCGGTTGGTTATAATGTAAGTCCTGATAATAAACTGATGGCTTACGGAATTGATACAGTTTCCCGCAGAGAATACACGATTTATATTAAGAATTTAGAAACAGGCGAAATTTATAAGGACGCTCCTGTACAGACAACGGGTGGATCGGCCTGGGGAAACGATAACAAAACCATTTTCTATACCTCTAAAAACCCAGTTACATTATTGTCTGAAAAAATCCGGCGGCATATGTTGGGTAGTGATCCCGCAAACGACGCGGTTGTTTATGAAGAAAAAGATAAATCGAATTATATAGGTGTGGGCAAAACAAAATCCGGAAAATATATTTATATCTATACTGGCGGAACACTTTCATCCGAGATGTTGGTTCTTGATGCCGATCAGCCGGGGAATGCATTTTCCGTATTCCAACCCCGGATGAAGGAAGTCTTATACCAGGTAGATCATATGGGAGATAAATGGTTAATCGTTACCAATAAGGAGGCGAAGAATTTTAAATTGATGGAGACACCCGTTGGAAAAACCGGTGTAGAGAATTGGAAAGACCGGATACCACACCGCACTGATGTGTTACTCGAAGGAATTGAAGTATTCAAGAATCATCTGGTAGTTACTGAACGCAAGGAAGGATTATTGGATATCAGAATATTGAATCTTACTACCAACGAAGAGCATAACCTGGATTTCGGTGAACCCGTTTATGATGCCTCCGTAACAGGCAATCTGGAATTCAATTCTACCACCCTGCGTTATAGCTATACATCACTCAGAACCCCCAATTCTATTTATGATTACGGGATGGATACCAAGGATAAAAAGTTAATGAAGCAGACAGAAGTAGTGGGCGGGTATAATCCGGAAGAATATGTAACAGAACGTTTATTCGCTACTGCCCGCGACGGCGCCCGTGTTCCTGTTTCCATAGTTTATAAAAAAGGATTTAATAAAGATGGACAGGCTCCTTTGTTGTTGTATGCATACGGAGCATATGGATATAGTACAGATGCCACATTCAATTCAGCCCGATTGAGTTTGCTCAATCGCGGTTTTGTATTTGCGATTGCGCATGTGCGGGGCGGACAGGAAATGGGACGTCAATGGTATGAAGACGGTAAGATGATGAAGAAGAAAAATACTTTCAATGACTTTATCGATTGCGGTGAGTTTTTAATTAAAGAAAAATATACTTCTAAAGAACACCTTTATGCATCAGGTGGCAGTGCGGGTGGGTTGTTGATGGGAGCCATTGTTACGATGCGCCCGGATTTATGGCATGGTGTTATTGCCGGTGTTCCATTTGTTGACGTGGTAACTACCATGATGGATGAAAGTATACCCCTTACCACTAATGAATTTGACGAATGGGGCAATCCCCGTTCCAATAAAGAGACCTATGATTTTCTGAAATCCTATTCACCATACGATAATGTGGGCAAAGAATACCCTAACCTCCTGGTAACAACAGGTCTTCACGATAGCCAGGTGCAATACTTTGAACCTGCTAAATGGGTCGCTAAAATCCGTGAGACAAAGACCGATAAAAACCTCCTGTTCCTGCATACCAATATGGAAGCGGGACATGGCGGAGCTTCCGGTCGATTTGAGTACCTGAAAGAAGTAGCCTTAGAATATGCGTTTTTGCTCGCTCTCGAAGGAATTGTTGAATAGTCATAAGTTCCTGAATTAGCGGCAGTAAGAAACAAGAACCAAGAACCGAAGAATCAAGATCCAAAGAAAAAATACAAAAACTCAAGGTTCAAAGAAAGAATACAAAAAATTCAAATTTCAACGGGTAACCCGATACCCAGTAAGCCTTTGAAGTTTATATTTGAGGGAGGGAAATTCCTTTGTTTTTTGTATTCCTTTTGTATTTATTCTTTGCCCCGCAGGGGTTTGTATTCTTTTGCATTCTTTCTTTGGATCTTGGCATCTTGGTTCTTGGTTCTTTGTTCCAGGTTCCCCAAACTACAGTCCAAAAATCGCCGTGTTTTACGTACATTTGCGCCTTCAAAATAAGCAGCAGCATGATTGTAGTGAATAATGTTACCCTCTCTTTTGGAAAACGGGTATTGTTCGATGAAGTAAATCTCAGTTTCAATAAGGGGAATTGCTATGGTGTTATTGGTGCTAATGGTGCCGGTAAATCTACATTTTTAAAGATATTATCAGGGGAAATAGACCCTAATAAAGGAACGGTGGAAATATCACCCGGCGAACGCATGGCGGTACTGAAACAAAACCAATTTGAGTTTGACGAAATAACTGTATTGAACACAGTACTGATGGGGCATAAGAAATTATGGGACATCATGCACGAGCGCGACGCGATTTATGCCAAAGAGGATTTTACAGAAGCAGATGGCTTACGCGCCGGTGAACTGGAGGGCGAATTTGGTGAGATGGGCGGTTATACTGCCGAAAGTGACGCCGCTAGTTTATTGAGTGAATTGGGTGTGAAGGAAGAACTTCATTCAACCCTCATGAAGGATATTAATGGAGCACTTAAAGTAAGGGTATTGCTTGCGCAGGCTTTATTCGGTAATCCCGATATTTTAATTCTGGATGAGCCTACCAATAACCTCGACGTAGATACGATTTCCTGGTTAGAGAATTTCCTGGCAGATTATGAGAACATTGTAATCGTTGTATCGCACGATCGTCACTTCCTCGATGCCGTATGCACACATGTGGCCGATGTGGATCGTCAAAAGATAAAAATTTATACGGGTAACTATACCTTCTGGTACGAGAGTAGCCAGTTGGCGGCCCGTCAATTAACGGATAAGAATAAAAAGACGGAAGACAAACGTAAGGATCTCCTCGACTTCATCGCTCGTTTTAGCGCTAATGCATCTAAAAGTAAGCAAGCTACTTCCCGTAAAAAGGCATTGGAGAAATTAGTAATCGAAGATATTGCTCCCTCGAATCGTAAATATCCCGGCATCATCTACAAACAGCAAAGAGAAGTTGGGAATCAGATATTGAATGTTGAAAAATTATCAAAGTCGCTTGATGGCAAACCGCTTTTTCGCAATATCAGTTTTACCGTTAATAAAGGTGATAAAATTGCTGTTGTTGCAGAAGATCAGTTAGCGATCAGCGCATTCTTCGATATCATCAACGGAGAATTAAAAGCGGATAGCGGTAAATACGAGTGGGGAACAACTGTTACTTCCGCTTATCTTCCCAATGATAATACAAAATATTTCACGAAGGAATTGCCGTTGATGGATTGGTTACGTCAATATGTACCACCTCATGTTACTGATGTGGATGAACCATTTCTGCGTGGATTTTTAGGAAAGATGTTGTTTAGCGGGGATGAGATCCTGAAGAAAACTTCTGTACTAAGCGGAGGTGAAAAAGTACGCTGTATGATCAGTCGTATGATGTTGCAGGATCCGAATGTGGTTATTCTTGATGAACCCACTAACCATCTTGATCTGGAATCAATACAATCATTCAACGAAAGCATGATCAATTTCAAAGGCATTGTGCTCATCTCTTCTCATGATCATACCTTTTTACAAACCGTAGCCAACCGGGTTATTGAGTTAACGCCAGAAGGAACAATAGATAAGCTGATGAGTTTTGATGAATACCTCGATGAGAAACACGCCAAAAAACTACAATTAGCCTAAGAGTTTTATGTACGCAGCGAAGGGCTCGCTGTGTCCTTGCCTGTATACCCTTGAGTATCACCTATTGATTTTTTGTATAAACTACATGAAAACAGGCTGTTAGCGCAATAAATCTTAACTTTAAACGCTTATAGTTAAACCGCTTTTTGTTGCGTCGTACATCGCTGATACTGCTGTGCTTATTCAGTGCGGGATTCTTAACTGCTTTTGCCCAGGCGCAGCGGAGTGAACTGCCTGTGTCTAATCTCCGCAAGAAAATGATCAGCACCAAAAAGCCTGTTTTATTAGATACCCTAAGTATCGTTCCTAAAACAATCACCATTCTCGGTGTTTCCGACAGTCTCTATCAGGTTGATTGGGTAAATTCAACTCTTACCTGGAAACATGTTCCCAATTTTGATAGCGTATTGATCAGTTACCGCGTTTTTCCTGCAAGGCTCAATGCGGCAGTAAGAAGAATGAGTTTTGATAGCGTAATGAATAATTTCATGGGCAAACCATTTGTACCTGATTATGGAACAAATGAACGCGATAGCCGGTTTTTTAATTTCGGAAACCTCACCTATAACGGAAGTTTTGGAAGAGGAATTTCATTTGGTAATAGCCAGGATGCGGTGGTTACCTCTAACCTGAATCTGCAATTGAGCGGATTCCTGGCAGATAGTATTGAAATTATGGCTGCCATCACGGATAATAACATTCCTATTCAGCCCGATGGAACTACTCAACAATTGAACGAATTCGATCGCATCTTTCTGCAATTCAGAAAACGTAATTGGCAATTGAGTTTGGGAGATATTGATATCCGGCAGCAAACAAGTTATTTCCTTAGTTTTTATAAACGCTTACAGGGAGTAGCTTTTGAAACTACCAATCATCTTGGTAATAAAACCAGTATGAAAACGATGGTGAGCGGATCCATCGCGAAAGGAAAATTTACGCGTAATATTTTCCAGGGGTTGGAAGGGAACCAGGGACCCTACCGACTGGAAGGCGCGAATAATGAATTCTTTTTTGTAGTACTTGCCAATACCGAACGGGTTTATATTGACGGAGAACTAATGCAACGAGGGGAGGACCAGGATTACGTGATCAATTACAATACGGCCGAAATAAGTTTTACCCCGAGGCGCATGATCACGAAGGATAAAAGAATACAGATCGAATTTGAGTATGCCGACCGCAATTATCTCAACGCGAATATTTATCTCTCTAATGAAACAAATTTCAATGAAAAAGTAAAACTCAGAGTAGGTTTCTTCAATAATAGCGACGCGAAAAGTTCACCGATTAATCAAACCCTGGATGAAAAACAAAAAGATTTCCTCGGACTACTAGGAGACAGCATTCAGAAAGCATACTATCCAAACTCGGTGGTAGATACCTTTCAAACCGGAAAAATCTTATACAAAAAAATAGATACCGTTTACAATGGCGGTCTTACCAATGATTCGATCTTCGTGTATACTACGGAACGCGATACCGTTCTATATTCATTGTCCTTTATCGATGTGGGTCAGGGGAATGGAGATTATATTCCCGAATTCAATGGAGCGAATGGTAAAGTGTATGCCTGGGTGGCACCAGAAAACGGAGTAAAGCAGGGTAGATTTTTGCCGGCTGTATTCCTGGTTACTCCTAAAAAGCAACAAGTATTGAACCTGGGGCTGGATTACGCACTTACTAAAAACACACAGCTTACGGTAGAAGGAGCAATGAGTAATTACGACGTGAATCTTTTTTCGTCTCGGGATAAAGAAAATGATAAGGGCTTTGCCACCAAGCTTCAATTGAAAAATACAAAGGCATTGGGCGGCAAAAAAATCGGATGGAGACTTATAACCGACCTTGGATATGAATGGGTAGAATCAAAATTCAAACCCCTGGAAAGACTGCGGAATGTGGAGTTCACCCGCGATTGGGGACTGCCCTTGCAAACTGCACCAACCGACGAAGCCATCTTTACAGCGGGTATGCAATTGGTGGATGGAAAAGCCAGCTCGCTTCGCTATCAATTTACGAATTATAATAGGGGAGATGGATTCAATGGGTTGCGCAATAGTTTAACGCATACGATGCAGTCAAAAAGTTGGCGGATGAATAATATAGTCATGCTTTCCAATATCAACTCATTAACCGACCAGGGATATTTTTTACGTCCCACGATCAATATCACTCGCATGTTTCCTAAATGGAAAAATCATTCTTTATCAGGAATGTATTCGTTAGAGCATAATGAAATAGTTAAAAAGGCGACAGATAGTATGGCGCTACAAAGTTTTTCTTTTCAAACTATCCAGGTAGCACTTAAGTCGGATGAAGCCAAACCGAATAAATGGGCGATCACTTATTTTACCCGAACTGATGCTTACCCGTTGGGGAAGGATTTGGTAAAGGCGGATCGCAGCCAGAACGTGAATCTTACTACAGAATTAATGAGAAATGAAGTTCATAAATTCAGACTCAGCGCTACCTATCGAAGGCTGGATGTATTAAATAAGAATATTACCGGTTTGAAAGCGGATAATAGTCTGTTGAGTCGAGCCGAATACAATATAAATGCATGGAAAGGTTTACTGGCCGGAGATGTATTATATGAGATTGGCGCGGGACAGGAACAAAAGAGAGATATTACTTTTGTGGAAGTACCTGCCGGTCAGGGCGAATACACATGGAACGATTACAATGCGGATGGAATTCAGCAATTGAATGAATTTGAATTTGCGTTATTCAAGGATCAGGCCAAGTATATCCGAATCTTCACCCCTACCAATGAGTTCATAAAAGCGAATTACAATACATTCAATTACAGTTTGGCCCTGAATCCCCGGCAGGCGATCAATCTTTCAAAAGCGAAAGGGCTTACTAAATTCATCTCAAAAATCAACCTGCAATCTTCCCTTCAAATTCAAAAGAAAGAAATCAGCGATGGTAATATTCAATTGAACCCCTTTATTTCTTCCGTAAACGATTCGTCGTTAATAATACTAGGGAATGTTTTTATCAACACGTTTTCATTTAACCGTTTCAGTTCTAAATGGGGTATGGATCTTAATAATACCCGTAATATGACCAGAGCATTGCTTACCTATGGATACGAGAGCCGAATACTGAAAGATTGGAGCTTCAAAGCCAGGTGGAATATAACCCGCAGTATATTGATAGACGTTACGGCCCGTGACGGAATGAATCAATTGCTAAATTCCAATCCCAAGTTTGGTAACAGGAATTATAAGATACAGCAGAATTCGGTAGAGCCACGCATCAGCTTTACAAAGGGATCCAATTTTCGTATCCAGGTAGGATATAAATTGACGGATAAAAACAATGAGGAAGGCGATCAGGAACAATCCGTGAGCCATTCAGTAAATACGGAGATCAAATACAATATTCTTCAAAGCACTTCTATACAGGGTAAGTTCACATTTAGCAGCATCAATTTTAATTCTTTAAACCCAATCCCGAATACCAATTCACCGGTGGCCTATATTATGCTGGATGGATTGTTGCCAGGAAAGAACTATCTGTGGAGCCTCGATTTCACGAAGAGACTTTCTAATAACCTGGAGTTGATGATTCAATATGAAGGTCGTAAACCAGG
>Ga0157380_10001860_pt1 | contig 13960 bp, 11 predicted proteins | sample S35metaG_FD_119757 | JGI IMG/M metagenome (GOLD analysis project Ga0157380, IMG submission 119757) | Switchgrass rhizosphere microbial communities from Kellogg Biological Station, Michigan, USA - S3-5 metaG | ecosystem: Host-associated > Plants > Roots > Rhizosphere > Soil | place: USA... | reverse complement strand
ATTGGGATTGTGTTTGTCGCCGTGGTTGGAGGTGCCGCAGAAAGTGGGTCCGCAATTGCGATGGCGCGAAAGAATAAGATGGATCTGTCAGTTGGTATCGCGCTCGGAAGTTGTATTCAGATCGCGCTGTTCGTTGCGCCGCTGCTGGTGATCGCGAGTTACTTCATTGCTCCGCAGCCTTTGGAGTTGGCCTTCAGCCGCGCGGAGATCGGATCACTCTTGATGGGAGTGTTGATTGGCGCACTGGTCTGCGGTGATGGTCAATCGAACTGGTACAAAGGGGTCCAGCTGATCACTGTCTACGCGATCATCGCGATGATGTTCTACCTGGTTCCTCAATTGGGGCGTTGATCTGCCTTAGACAGGATTACAGGATTGCAAGGCTGCAGGCTAAAGATACAAATCTTGCAATTTTGTAATCCTGTAAATGCTTTCTCAGCGCGTAGTGAAAAAAAATTGGTCCTGTAAGGGAATCCCTTGCAACCAATCGAGTCCTATTGATCTCTAAGACCCTCGCCTATCCGATTTCTGCAGTCCGGATACAGCAACTTTCCCCAATACAATTCGATTAGACCGCCTTCTTTCGGGTGGTGACGTGTGCGAACGACTGCTCGGCAGTGCAAGTTCGAGTGGCGAGCGTGTGCGTCCCTATGGGTAAGAGTGGGGCTTTATTCAAGGGCAATTAGGGTTGCTCCGCTCTTACCCTTCGCTTCGTGTTCAACTCGTTACGGACCAGGGGGGTACCTGTCATGCGAATCCTTCATGTCGAAGATAATGAAGACACGCGAACTCTCGTTGCGTTTGTGTTGCAGGCGGAAGGCTGGGAGGCTGTGTCTGTGGACAATCCGGTCGCCGCACTCACGCACGCTGGCAGTGGCGGGTTTGATCTTTATCTCATCGACAACTTCATCGACGGCGACACGGGTAATGACTTGTGCGCCGATCTGCGGTCTCTAGACCAACACACTCCAATCCTTTTCTATTCCGGAGCGATGCTCGACGCTGAGAGCCTCCGGGCGACCGGCGCTCAAGGGTATCTTGAAAAGCCCTGTTTGCCTGAGGCGCTGGTTTTAGAGATTTCGAAGCTAATGCGGAAATAAATCCCACTAACCCTTTTAAATTAACCACCTGCACCAAAGTACAAGGTGATGGGAACTAATGTGCAATTTCGAACGTACACGAACGTTTGTATTCTGACACCGTTGTCACTTATTCAAGCCATCGCATAGAAAAGGAGAATTCATGAACCGCGCATTTTGCCTATTAAGTCTCGTTATTATCTTCACCGGGTTTACAGGAACGGCCGCAGCCGACGTTCGCTATACTAAAATCAATATCGCTGCCTTTTGTAATTATCCAGAAGCCCTCGATGGCCGTTTCGTTGAAGTTAGCGCCCGCGTCATTGCCATAAACGCTGAGTCAAAGAGCATGGAGCTGTTTGATTCGGAGAGCAAAACAATGATTGTTGTGAGGTTGAGTCAGTTGCGGAAGTCCGAAAGAAGCTCTTTGATCAATAGCGATGTCCGACGAGTTGCGGTATCAGGTCGCGCACGCATGGTTGGGGAACGCCTCATGATTGACGCCGAGAAAATCGAGATACTACCAGCCGTCAGCAAGCTGACCGATCAAACAGTACCGCTGGCTGTCACTAATTAGGATGCCTACAAACGTCTGTTGAAGAGTGATGTGAAGTAGGGGTTTGTGATTGACATGTCGCTTATTGTCGTCGCGTTAGTCGCTTCTTTCATTCCGGCTCGGCGGGCGATGAAAGTTGATCCACTTGTGGCGCTCCGACACGAATGACGCTTCAAATTTAACCTCGCGTCAGACCTTCGGCCCGCCGGTTTACCTCTTCCCAATTCACATTTTGTAGAAATGCATCCACGTATTTCGCCGCTGCTGCCCCGTAATCCATGTGATACGCATGCTCGTACATGTCGAGTACGAGTAATGGCCGGCTCATTGGAACGTTGTGCATGTGGTCCCACGCCCAGTAATTATGGAACTCGCCGGTGTGAGCATTGTGTGCAAAGATGGCCCACCCTGAACCGCCGCCGAGCGCGTTCGCAGTTCTCTTAAATTCATCTTCCCACTGCTCATAGCTGCCGAACCATTGCTTGATTAAGTCGAGAACCTTGCCGCCGGGCTTCGGATCGCCGCCTATATTTCCAAAATACAACTCATGAAGCACGACCGATCCAGTGCGAACCAACTCTTCTCGTTTGAGATCTCCATAGATGTACGGTGGCAAATCTTTCTCCTTCATCATGGCGGCAAGCCGCTGCTCGATCGTATTGAGGGCCTTAACCGCTCCACCATAGTTGTTCTCCCAATGCGAACGAATCAGTTTTTCAGACAGTCCCTTGAGCTTTGCCGGATCGAAGGGCAACGGTCGTGGTTGATGTTGTCCACTGAACGCCTTCGTTGTTGTTGTGCCAACAGTCTGATTGCCCCGAGAGATTTCCGAAACGCCCAGCACCAGCCCGGCGCTGCTCACTCCGATTCTCGACATAGCTTCTCTTCTTGATATCTGTTCCATTTCTCGCTCCTTACTTCTGGTGGTCGTTAAAGCTGGCATAGAGTCATCGTATGACCCACTTCATTATTGCACTCACCCTTCTTCTAACTCGCATACTTCTCGTCGACGGTTAGCGCGAAAACAACCGTGCCGATCATTCCGATAATTCCGGCGACAACGAAAGGGATTTCCGGTGCGATCTGCCAGAGCAGCCCACCGATTGCTGCGGCGGGAGTAATAGATAGACTCCGCACCAGATAATACAAACCGACAGAGCGAGCACGTACATCATCCTCTGCGAAATCAACGATCATCGCTTTGCGTGCCGGCTCGCCGATTTCACGGAGACCTCCGATGATGAATGCGACTGCTATCCCTGCGAAGCTCGAAGCCGCGATTACCGCAACCGGAAATGATGCGAAACTAAGAAAGGTCACGATTACAAATGGTTTTCGACCTATGCGATCCGCGATCTTACCGGCTGGGAGATAGACGAGAATTGAAGTGATCATTTGAATGGCGACGAGCGTTCCGTACTCCTTAACTGTAAAGCGCTGTACGTTTGTGACGTAAAGGATCGTAAGCACACCAGTCATACCTTCACACGTCCGAATGATCACGTCTGATACGAGCAGTCGCTTTAACGCGTTGTGGAAAGTGCGCCACACGCCAACTATTCCAGTGGGATGCAAAGCATTGGCTGTGATCGTGATTCTGGATAACAGCCACATTGTTACGACAGCGAGCACCAATGTAATGACCAGCGCAACGTGAATTCCTTTTACGACACCGAGTGAAGCGATCAAAACACCGCCGAGGATCGGTGCAATCACAATGGGGATACGCTTAAGGATCGATTGCAGCGTGAATCCCATCGCGCGACGCTCGCGTGGTAATGCATCACCAATTATGGAAAACATTGCGGGCGAGGCCATGCTTTGCCATGCCATTGTTAGTGAGAGACCCAGGAACAGAAATGGCCAGGAGGGGCTGAAAAGGTAGACAAGGTAACCGGTTGAAGCGAGCGTCACAAAGATCAGAAATGCTCGCCGCCGTCCGAAACGGTCTGCGATCCAGCCACCGGGATATTGATAAACGGCATCGAAGAAATCCTGCGCCGTACCAAACACCCCAACGACTCCCGCGGTCGCGCCAAGAGCTTCGAGATACTTTGGCAGAAACTTCTTCCACAGCTCCTCACCAAGCGCGATGATGAAAACTGCAGCTGAAGCAATCGAGACATTGCGCTCGAGACTAAGATATCCAACAACCTTGCCGCGAAACTTTTCAACTGTGACTGCGTCCCGAGCTAGTAGCATTGCTAATCGTCAACGGCGCCTCAATTTTTTCGGCGAGGTCTTCCCACGCCTTGATTGTTTGCCTCTTTTCCGCTCGGTCGTAAGAGCCCGCTTGCCAAACAATGCGAACAGCCCATCAAAGATTACATTCGACTGCTGCAGCAATTTCCGATCGTCGCGCAGACTCGCACCTAATCCATTGATGATCGCGTTTAGACCCGCAGCTTCGAGGCGATTGAATTTGTCGTCTTTCAGATCAATGTCGTGAACAATCTCAGCGAGATCGCGAAGGCCTTGAATGTCCATCAACCCAAACCGCTTGAGCAGGGTCTCGAAGGTGCAGTCGTCTCCTTGATGAGTGAACTCTGCGCCGAACATGTCGAAGGGAATCGCGCCTTTAAGAGTTTCGTTATCGTCGACAAAGTAAAACCGTGGACGCTTATCGATGAACTGGGAAATGAGCCAAGCTGACGCCAGTCGATCGATGTGAAGGTTGCGCCTGGTTACCCACCGTCGACTTTGAAAATCAGCAGTGGACAGCACGCCTGACTTGCGTGTGCGGGTGATCGATTTCTTCGCGGGTGTTTGCGAAGTGCGGATAGTCTTCTGACATCGCTCATACGCACTCAACGCCGCGCCACGGCCCTTCGCCTCGAAGAAGTCGTTGGTGATCACGCGTTGTAACTCGACATGTAGCCTATCTAATTCCGTCTCATGCGCTGCGAGACGAGCTGGGGATAAGTGTTTTGCCCGAGATTGTTCGCGAATCCGACCTGTGAGGCCATCAAACTCCGCCGTCAACGCCGAAAACTCCGCATCACGCGAGTTGCGGAACGCGGCAATGATCTCTTCATCTGTTGCACCCTCGACCGACCCGGCTTTAAAAACAGCAGCTTCACCGCCGGCTGACTCGATTTCCTGCTTGAGCCACTGAAAGTCCTCGTTGGTCTTATCGTTTGCGGGTAAGACATATACCGAATTCTTAATTGCAACAGCGCCGAGTTTTTGCAATTTGCGCCAGATGCGAACGCGAAGGTTCGTCGGCCTTGGAGGCAGCTGATGAATGAGCAGTATCCACTCGGCGGTTGGAGCTGTGATTTTCATTCTGCGTCCTTGATCTATTTAGAAGTTATTCGTATCTCAGCGCGACTAGTGGATCTACTTTCGTTGCCCGTCGTGCCGGGATAAAGCAAGCAAACAATGCGACGACGATCAAAACGATAGAGGAAATAGCAAAGGTCATTAGATCGGTGGGTGCTACTGCAAATAAAAGGCTCCTCATTAAGCGTGTGGCCGCTATCGCCCCGACAAACCCGATCGCGACTCCTATCAGCGTCAGTTTCATTCCTTGGCCCATGATCAAACGCAGGATGTGTCGAGGGGTGGCACCAAGTGCGAGACGAATCCCAATCTCTCTCGTCCGTTGCGAGACTAAATAGGCGATCACTGCGTACAGACCAGCAGCCGCCAACAGCAACGCCGTTCCGGCAAAGACTCCTATCAATTCCATATTGAATCGGCGTGCGGCGACTGCCGCAGTCAAAAACTGGTGCATCGGTCTGACCCCCGCTGTCGCAACATCAACGTCCACGTTGCGAAGTTCTTTGCGCACCATTGACGCAAGCGCTTCAGACTCTATCCCAGTGCGTACGACCAGGCTGAGGTTATTCGCCATGAACGGCACTGCAGATTTTGGGGCTTGCGGAATGGGTCCGTAGAGTGTCGGCATAGGTTCGTCGGTCAAACCCATGTGCTTGACGTCCTCAACGATGCCTACGACTGCGTACTCCTTTGGCGGATTTCCGTCACCCATGTTGATAAGAACATGCGCGCCCAACGGATCTTGGGTGCCGAAAAATTTACTCTGCAGGGCTTGATCGATGATGATGGTGCCTGGCGCGTGATCGTTGTCGTTATCAGTAATGTCGCGACCGCGCACGAGTGAGATCTTCATTGTTTCAAAATAGCCTGGTCCAACCCAGCGATGCTGCGCAAATGGTGTTTCACTTGAGCTGACTGGAGCCTGACCCGCTATCGTGAATGTCGTCCGTGCGATCAGACCACTCAGCGGCAGCGCACTGGCTGCACTAACGCCTTCTACTCCAGGCAACCCAACAATCCGTAGTGCGATCTTGTCGTAGAAGGTCTTCACCGACGCAGCGTTTGAGTATCGCGCTGCGGGTAACGACAAACGCACGGCAAGAACACGATTGGCGTCGAAGCCGGGGTCAACTCCGCGTAGCTGGCCGAAACTTTTTAGCAGCAAGCCGGCTACTACCAGGAGCATTAATGAAAGGGCAATCTCACTCGCGATGAACAAACTGCGAACGCGATTTCGGGTTTCAGTCCTACCGTCGCGACCACCTTCCTTCAACTCGGAGTTGAGATCGCTTCGGGTGTTTTGAATAGCAGGGGCGAGGCCCAACGCGAACCCTGCAAACAAGGTGACAACCAGCGAGAAGAGAAGTACACGACCGTCGATACTCACCGCCGAGGCGCGAGGGAAATCCGCCGGACTCACTGACAACAATAGATCCTTGGCCCAGAAGGAGAGCAGCAACCCTAACACGCCGCCCAGAACTGCGAGCAACATGCTCTCGGTCAGCATCTGACGTATCAAGACCTTGCGCTTCGCTCCCAATGCGGTCCGTATAGCCATCTCTTTGTGGCGTAAGGCTGCGCGGGCCAACTGAAAGCTCGCAAGATTTGCGCAGGCGATCAGCAACACCACGACCACCGCCGCGAGGATCAACCAGAGTCCTTCGCGATAACCACCTACAACCTCATCCTGCAATTTCAACACGCGGGGCGACGTGATATTTCCGTTCTCATTGGGATAAAGATCACGCAGCCGATTACTAATAGCGCTAAGATCAGCTTCGGCCTGCGCTGCGGTGACACCAGGTTTGAGCCGTGCGACCAATCTTAGAAAATTTGAGCCTCTTTCGTTTCGCCGTGGATCCTGATCCATCCGCAAGGGAACCATGATCTCAATCTCTGCGTTTGGAATGACGAAGCGGCGTGGCAGAACCCCAACAATTGAGTATGAGTCACCATTAAGCGTAAGTGTTTTCCCCAGCACTTCGGTTGTTCCGCCGAACCGTCTTTGCCATAAGCCATAACTCAGCATTACTACGCGAGTGCTGTTTGGATTGTCATCGTCGGACGCTAGCGCGCGCCCCGCGGCAGCTTCGACACCCAACATCTGCATCGCGTTGGCCGAGATTCGCACTCCCTGCAACCGTTCAGCTTCGCCTTGTCCGGTCAGGTTCGCGGGCCAAATTGCGAAGGGCGCGACTTCGGCGAGAGTCTGACTTTGGTCGCGTGTATCAATGAAGTTGGGAATGGAGAAAAACGCGCGACTAACGCTTTTACGTGTTGCCCAAATCCATACCAACTGATTTGGCTCCTTGAACGACAAGGGCTTCAGAATCACAGCGTTCACGATACTGAAGATCGAGGTATTAGCAGCAATTGCTACGGCTAATACCAGAACAACGACTGATGAGAATGCCGGCCGTTTGAGGAGTGAACGAACAGAGTAGCGAATGTCTTGAAGCAAGCCTTCCATAGATCTGACCCTCCGTTTATTCCCAGACGATTAACCGCCCAAGTCGCAGTGATATTGCCGCGCTGGCAGTGAATCATTACAAAAATCCATCGTGCATCAATGGTTCTCTTTCGTTTCGAGTGTAACGTAAAACGGAGTGTAACGAGTGTTACGTTTTGGCGCAAGCTGAGGAGATGTGGAAGCTCAGGGACCTATCGATGGGGCCGTCTCAGGTCGGTTTGTAACCTTTCGCCGGTCTCCAGCGTGATATCGGTGTATTGCTGTTCACGTAGGAGGTTACATGCATCACAGATCTTTGCTCACAATTCTCTTGACGATTCTTATTCCTGGATTTCTCATTACCACAGTGGAGGCCCAAAGCACGAATCGCTTCGAGGTAGAGGTGCCATTCCAATTCATTGTGGGTGGTCGAATTCTGCCGGCAGGAAACTACGCGGTCGAGCGATTGGATCCAGGCAAACCGAATATTCTGAGACTAAAGAACCTTGACAATGGCATGATGCGAGCAATTCTTTGTCAGCGTGTTGAGAAAGAGAAGCCGAGCACAACTTCGTTCCTGCTTTTCACGCAAAGAGAAGGGGAGTTTTTCCTGTCGCAGGTCTGGGACCAGGGAAGTCTGAACGGAAATCAATTGCCTGAGAACCCAAAAGACAACCGGCGCAAGGCAAATGACACGAAACAGTTCGTCGTTAAGGCTCGAGATAATGCATTTCGTCGGTGAAGCATGACTTTTCCAGCGCACACCTTTGATGAACACAGACAATTCTTGTGGGGTTTGTGTTACCGGATGACGGGAAGTGCTGCCGACGCCGAAGACATCGTTCAGGACACCTTTGTCAAAGCGCTGGAAAAACCCCCCGCTGACACACGCGCGCCGTGGCGACCCTGGCTCGCGAAGGTGGCGATGAATCTCAGTCGCGATCGTCTAAGGCGCCGGCGACGACGCGAGTACTTTGGACCATGGCTTCCTTCACCGGTCATTACCCAAGACGAGGAACAATTGCAGGTTGACGCATCGCCCTCAACCGAGGATTCCCCCGTCGCCCACTACGACCTGATGGAGAGCATCACCCTCGCGTTTCTCTTGGCAATGGAAGCTTTGACGCCGGCTCAGCGCGCGGTGCTTTTGCTGCGAGACGTATTCGATTATTCCACCAGCGAGACCGCTGAAACTCTTGAGATGACAGAGAGCAATGTGAAGGTCACGCTACATCGTGCGCGACAAATCATGGAAGCCTACGACAAGAATCGCGTTTCGAATCCTTCAAAACGGACCGAGGACGTCGAAGGCGTTGTCCAGCGGTTTCTGTCGCGTCTCGCAGCTGGCGACGTCGAAGGCGTTGAGCAAATGCTGGCGGCTGACGTCGTGTTGGTGTCTGATGGAGGTGGCGAGGTTAATGCGTTAGCAGAACCCGTGTACGGTCGTGAGAAGGTCTTGCGTCTAGTAGAAAAATTGTATGAAGCGTACCGGGGAAGAATGCGTACCTCAATGCAAACCGTAAACGGTGAGCCGGCCGTCCTTGTCCAGCGAACCGGAGTGAAACCAGGCCACGCTTCGTTCTTCACGATGCACTGTGAGTTGAATGAAGCTTCAGAGATGCAACGTCTTCATTTCGTTTTTGCGCCCAGCAAGCTCACTGCACTGACACAATTAGACTGAGACGGACCAGTCGTCTCATTTTTTACCCGGCAGTGGTAACAGTGTGTTCGTTTACGAGGAATGGTTTTGGCCGCAGCGCGGCCCCATGTTTATAGGCGAAAACGAAATTGAAATTACGCGCTCCCGCGGAGCGCTATGTCGACGCTGCAAATATGGGACTCCTACGGAGCCCAGAATCGCGTTTCGTTTTGCGCGACTATAAACATTTGGTCCCTACGGGACTAAGCAGGTGAATATTTAGAGTTGCGCTCACTAGCCTCTTCTCAGGCGGTTGTGGATATCCCACGTTAGCGTGACAATATCGAAAAACAAAACCGTTAGTTCATTCTTTGTGAGCAATCCCTCCGGTTTGCGATTTAGAAAACAGGATGTGGAACCACGCGACTGAATTAGTGTTAAATCATCGCTTCGAGTTATCAGAAAGAAAGGACTCATATGCAACAAGCAACGCCAACGGTAGCCGCGCCAGCTAAAGAGGTGAAAACCTATCCGGCAAAAGGATTCGCCGCACAGAGCGCTGATTCTGATCTCGCGCTTTTATCCATTCCGCGCCGTGAGCCTCTGCCTCTGGATGTTCAGATAAAAATCCTGTATTGCGGAGTTTGTCATTCGGATCTGCATCAGGTGCGCGACGAATGGAATGAAGCGATGCCGACAGTTTATCCGTGCGTTCCCGGTCACGAAATCGTCGGCCGCGTGACTAAGGTTGGAAGTGCTGTCACTAAATTCAAGGAAGGCGATCTTGCCGCTGTCGGTTGCATGGTCGACTCGTGTCGAGAGTGTGAGAATTGTCGCGAAGATCTCGAGCAGTATTGCGAAAAGATCGCCACGTTCACCTACAACTCCGAAGATAAGATACTCGGCGGCGTTACATACGGTGGGTATTCGCAGAGCATTGTCGCTGACGAAGCATTTGTGTTGAGAGTAAATGAGAACGCCGATCTCGCCGGTACCGCACCTCTGCTTTGCGCCGGCATTACGACCTACTCGCCGATGCGTCACTGGAATGTTGGTCCAGGGCAGAAAGTTGGTGTGGTGGGTTTGGGCGGCCTGGGTCACATGGCTGTCAAGTTTGCCAATGCCTTCGGCGCACACGTAGTTCTTTTTACTACTTCACCAGATAAGACTGCTGATGCTAAGCGCCTGGGCGCACATGAAGTCGTTTTGTCGAAAGACGCGGACGAGATGCTAAAACATGCTGCAAGTTTCAACTTCATTCTTGACACTGTCTCGGCGCAACATGATTTGAATCCGTACCTCGCGTTACTGAAGCGCGATGGAACAATGACGCTTGTCGGAGCACCTCCGCAGCCACTACCCGTTTCGTCGTTCAACTTGATCTTTGGACGTCATCAATTGGCCGGTTCCGGAATCGGTGGCATTCGAGAGACTCAGGAGATGCTGGATTTCTGCGCAGAGCACAACATCACGTCCGACGTTGAGCTTATTCGAATTGACGAGATCAACGACGCGTACAAACGTCTCTTGAAGAGCGACGTGAAATATCGGTTTGTGATTGATATGGCATCGTTGCAGTAAAACGGCACCCGTCTCAATGCGAAAATGGAAACGGCAGGGTTACTCCCCTGCCGTTTCTTGTTGCATTGAAGTGTGGTCCAACTAAACCGCTGCTGATGAATATGGCTCTTTCACCAATGAAGCTCTTCTTATTGACTCGCTGGGGCAGCGGCCTTTATTGCTTCAAGCTGTAGATCAATCACAACTTCATCGCCTACGTTCAGACCGCCGTTCGGCATCTTTGCGCCCCAGGTGATCCCATAATCACGCCGGTTAATCTTCGTCTCTGCCGCTACTCCCAGGCGCGTGTTGCCGCGATTATCTTTGATCGCACCACTGACATCGAACGGAAACGAGATCTGCTTCGTCACGCCCTTCAACGTGAAGTCGCCGTGCAATAGATAGCCGCTACCTTTCTTTTCTACCTTCGTGCTCTTGAACGTCATTTCCGGAAACTTCGCAACATCGAAGAAATCGGCCGTGCGTAAATGGTTGTCACGTCCTGTCACTCCTGTGTCGATACTCTCAACCTTCGCTGTGAACTCAACTGACGATTTGGTTACATCAGTGTCGTAGTGAATTGTTCCGGTAAAATCTTTGAAGCGTCCTCTTACTAATGAGAGCTCAAAGTGGCGGATCGAAAACCCGATTACACTGTGGCTAGGATCGATCCGGTAATCTCCTGCCGGAATAGCTTCAAAAGCCACACCCGCCGTTTTTTGCTGCGCCGCGACCAGCCACGACAGCGACAGTGCGACGAGCACCGCAGCACAGCCTAATAAGAGGAGAGATTGTTTCGATCGATTCATTTGTTTACTCCTTAAGAACGTTGGTTGGGTTTAGTGGAAACAAGAAATTACACGATTGTTGATGATTTCACCAAGCCGTGAAAGGTGGTAATCGCTAGGACGCCCTTTCGCTGCAGCAACTTCTGCTGCAATCGCCGCGTAATACTATCGGAACGATTACCTACTTGAGCCTTCATCCGGAAAATTGGACAACATGAACATTACGAATCTACCGGTTACTGATTTCGAGAGCCTGACGTCGTGCAACGACGAGAATGGTTATAACGGGTTAATTGCGATTCATAACACAAAGCTTGGCCCAGCCATCGGCGGGACGAGATTCTGGCAGTACGGCAACGAACAGCGAGCGGTTGACGATGCGCTCCGACTCGCGCGTGGTATGACTTATAAGAATGCTCTCGCTGATATTCCATTCGGAGGCGGGAAGTCGATCATCTTAAAGAGCGAGCGATTAACTGATCGAGAAACGATTTTTCGGACACACGGAAAATTCGTTGACACGTTTGCCGGCCGCTACATCACCGCAGAAGATGTCGGAACTACACCAGCCGACATGGAGTTTGTGCGAAGAGAAACAAGGCACGTTGGGGGGTTGATGTCAGGTTCCGGCGATCCTTCGCCCGTTACTGCTCGCGGTGTTTTTCGCGCGATGCAAGCGGCAGCGAGACTTCGTTGGGCTTCCGACTCGTTGGCCCAGCACAGTGTCGCGTTACAAGGTTGCGGTAGCGTCGGCTATTACCTTGCTTCTTATTTGCACCGGGCGGGTGCACGTTTGATGGTGACCGACGTTGATAGCGAAAAGATGAACCGAGTCGTTCAGGAATTCAATGCGTCAGCGGTCGCTCCAGAAGAGATCTACGACACCGGCGCGGAAATCTTTGCGCCTTGCGCGCTGGGTGCGGTAATCAACGATCAAACGATCCCGCGACTCGCCACAAAAACTGAAATAGTTGTGGGAGCCGCTAACAATCAGTTGCTTGAACCACGTCACGGCGACGAGTTGGTATCGCTCGGTATCCTTTACGTGCCTGACTACGCCGCCAATGCGGGTGGCGTGATTAATGGTTGCAGGGATCTTCTAGGCTGGGACGCTGCAAACGCGACTGCGAAAGTTGATCGGATCTACGATACCGTCCTGAATATTCTTCACATCGCTGCGAGTGACAACGTGGCAACGTATCGGGCGGCTGATCGCCTGGCCGAACAGCGTTTGGAAAAGCCAAGCTGAATGCTTACTCGTATCGCAACGCTACGAGTGGATTGACCTTCGTCGCTCGTCGCGCCGGAATATAGCAAGCAATGAAAGCGACCAGGACGAGTAACACCGAAATCGACGTGAACGTTATCGGGTCAGTAGTGCTGATATTGAAGAGCAAGCTACGCATCAGCCGCGTAAGACCGTATGCCCCGACTATCCCAAGCAACACTCCAATGATGGTTAACTTCATTCCGCGCCCCACGATCAAGCCAAAGACGTTTCTGGCCGTAGCGCCCAGAGCCATTCGCACGCCGATCTCATGCGTCCTCGTTACCACGAGATAAGCCATCACGCCGTATATGCCGATTACGGCAAGCACCATAGCTCCAACTCCGAAGACGGTAAACAACATCGTATACAAACGAGGTTGCCAAACAGATTCAGCCATTACTTCATCCATAGTGGGTGTCTTATTCACCGGAATGTCGTGGTCCATCTGATTCACGACGCGGCGAATAGCAGGTGCGAGGGTTCGCGGATCGCCAGAAGTTCTCATGACAACTGACATTCCGTTGACAGGCATTTGCTGATGCGGCAAGTAGACACTCTTGCGCGTCTCTTCCTGCATCCGTTCGTGACGTACCGATCTGACGACACCGATTACCGTGTGCCACGGTTCATTGTCTTCAGGTGGTCCAAAGCGCACGCGCTTTCCGATTGGACTCTCATTGGCCCAGTATTCACGTGCCAAACGTTCGTCAATGATTGTTACTAACGGAGCGCCGGCGGTATCCGCAGCCGTAAAGTCGCGGCCCGATAGCAAAGTTATTCCCATTGTGCGGAAATAATTTGGTGTAACGACTGTGTGCTGAATCATTGGCGCCTGGCCCACGGACAAAACGGGATAGCCTTCGACGGTCAAGCTGCGTCCCCAAAAGCCGCCGCTTAGCGGGACGGTTGCGGTGGCAGCCGCCGCCTCAACGCCGGGAAGTGCAGTCACTTGCTCCACCAACTGCTTAAAGAAGGCAGCGCGCTGCGGCTTTTCCGGATACTTCAATCTGGGTAGAGTGACCGATGCTGTTGCCACTCCTTTCGGATTTAGTCCGACATCAACGCTTCGAAGACGAAGGAAGCTTTGAATCATCAAGCCGGCGCCAACCAATAAAACTAGCGACAGTGCGATTTCCGCAATCACCAACACACTGCGAGAGAAAGTGCGGATCGAGGTCAATGATCTACGGCCACCTTCCTTTAGTGTGTCATTGAGATTGACGCGCGACGTCTGTAGCGCCGGGATAGAGCCAAAAACTAAACCGGTCAGCACTGTTACACCAACAGTGAATGCGAGCACACGAAGATCGATTCCGAAGTTCATCCAGAACGGAAGT
>Ga0157380_10001857_pt1 | contig 13963 bp, 5 predicted proteins | sample S35metaG_FD_119757 | JGI IMG/M metagenome (GOLD analysis project Ga0157380, IMG submission 119757) | Switchgrass rhizosphere microbial communities from Kellogg Biological Station, Michigan, USA - S3-5 metaG | ecosystem: Host-associated > Plants > Roots > Rhizosphere > Soil | place: USA: Michigan... | reverse complement strand
TGTTCTTACACCGGTAGTCAATAACAAATCCTGCCAATCGGTACTAACACCTTCAGCAAGGTTGGTGTTTTCAATAGCGGTGAGTTGATAAGGACTGGTAATATTTGGATTGGTAAGAAAACCAGGTTGTCCCTGACGGGCATCTTCTTTGAATTTAGCATATTCAGTGCCGTTGAATATTCTCCAGGTGTCCTGGGGTTTAATGATGGCTACATATCCATTATAAGTGGTGACAGCTTTTTGAGAAGTACCTCTTTTGGTAGTGATAATGATTACCCCATTTGATCCGCGTGAACCGAATATGGCTGTAGCAGATGCGTCCTTCAATATTTCCATGCTGGCAATATTATCAGACGTAATATCATTTAAACTACCCCCATATGCCATTCCATCTATTACGATCAATGGGTTATTGTTACCGGTGATAGATCGGTTACCACGAATTCTGATTTCACCACCTGATCCAATCTGAGAACTGTTATTTACGATATCAACACCAGCGGCCCTTCCCTGTAACTGGCTTAAAATGTTGGGTGCTTTAATTTCACTGAGTGTTTCCCCCTTTACTGTAACGATAGAGCCCGAAACTTCTCGCTTGCGTTGCGTACCATAACCGATTACTACCACTTCTCCTTCTGAGACTATGACAGTTGTAAGCGTTACGTCGATGGCTTGCCTGTTATTAATCTTTATTTCCAGGGGAGCGAAACCAACCGCAGAAAATACAAGCGTACCGTTTGATGGCGCGGAGATCGTGAAGTTCCCTGCGTCATCGGCAACAGAGGCAGTGCCACTACCCTTTAACGTTATAGTAGCTTTTGCTACTGGCTGCCCATTATCGCCTACTACTTTTCCCTTCACCTGTAACGTGTTCTGTGCAAAAACAGGAAGCAGCGAAAAGAAAGCAAAACAAATGGCCAATGTGCGGACAATGATTTTTTTCCCTGGCATGACGTGTTGAGGCCGGGAAGCTCGGAGCGTGTTTTTTAATAAAACATACATAGAAGCAGTTTTTAAGTTTTAGCTAAGAGGGCAGCTTTCTCAGTGGTCTGGTAAAAGCATTATGAAAACCAGAAGAAGGCAGGTCGAGCGGAAAAAACGCACTCAGTCTTCTTCATATTATTTAATTGCAAATGTTTTTCAGCCTTACGTCGCAAGGACAACGAAACTGTTTCTTTTCCAAAAAATAGCAGGGAAATAGGCCCGAAGGAACCAGCAGCACATAAGGGCATTAGTGTAAGAGAAGTAGTTTTTGGCCTTAATACGGCAAGCATGTTAAACGTTTTGCAAGGCTAATATAACCCCTTTTTCGGAAAACTAGCAACCGATTGCAATTTTTTTAGAAAAATTATCCCTGCGTCTCAGGCACAAGACCTTTTTTACCACTCGAGACAATCGCCAAATATCCTACCCACGCTTATGAATCTTGATAACCCTATCCGCTCACTTATACGTAAAACGCGGCTGGACACGACTATTGGCTACTATATCAAGCCGTTGAAAATCCAACCCCTGGAAGATGGGTTTAAAAATCGATTGATTGAATATAATTTGCAATTGCTCATTTTTTATACGATTTTTATGTACACGATTGCATAAATTGAATTATTTCAAGTGCAAATGAGTAAAAAGGAAATCACTATTTATGATATAGCTGCCAAGCTTAATATCTCTAGTTCTACCGTGAGCCGGGCTCTAAATGACAGCCCACTTATTAAAAAGAAGACTCGCAAAAATATTCAGGATGTAGCCAAAGCTCTCGGCTATAGGCAAAATACGTTTGCCAGCAATCTACGAAAACAGAAAACCAACACTATTGGTGTACTGGTTCATGAGCTGAACAGTAACTTTATCGCCTCCGTATTGGCTGGTATCGAAAAGGTGACTGCGGAAGCCGGTTATGACCTGCTCATCGCTCACTCCAACGAAAGCTTCCAGAAAGAAGCCAACAACTCATTGAACCTATTTCATAAGCGGGTAGACGGGCTGATTGCGTCCCTTGCATTCACCACAGATAAATTAGACCACTTCCGTCCTTTTGAGGAGCGAGGGATTCCCGTAATCTTCTTCGACCGTGTAGATGAGAAAAGCGATTACACCAAAGTGATTATTGATAATTATAAATGTGGATACCAGGCTACACAACACCTGATCCAACAAGGTTGCAAAAAGATTGTACTGGTTACAGCCACACTAAAACGTAACGTATACTTTCAGCGTCATAAGGGATATGTAGCTGCATTATACGATGCGGGTATACCCGTTGATGAGAGCCTGGTATTTATTAAAGACCTCAAAGAGAATTGCGGTATTGAAGTTGCCTTGCAAATCTTAAAAATGGATCCCCTTCCCGACGGCGCTTTTATCACTAATGACCTTTCAGCCGCCGTTTGCATGCAAACGTTAAAAAGCCACGGTATCCGGATACCGGAAGATATTGCCATTGTTGGCTTCAACAACGATCCTATTGGCAAAATTGTGGAACCAATGTTAACCACTATCGATTACCCTGGAATAGATATGGGAGAAATCATCGCTTCCAATATGGTTAACCATCTGAGCGGCGGCGCAAACGTTAATCTTACCAAAACGATTATCGTACGATCTGACCTTATTGTGCGTAAATCTTCACTGAAGAATGGCGAGAGCCTATTTAACGGACAATCGACCAGTTCCCTTAATGGTCAACGGTAGCTAACTACTTTAGCCGAATTATCACTTAGTGATTTTATCTGCTTTCCGGAAATAATCAAAGTTTACGTAACCACCCGTTTGTTCTGTAGCATAATTAAACAAGCCGTAACGATAGTTCTGCTTAAAATGGATATCAAAATGATGAACAGCAATAATAAATGGAATTATTTTATTCATACTATTGAAATAGAATGCTTATGAAGAAGAATGCTTTTTCAACTCGTTTAATATGCTTGCCTTTTAAATTGTTATATGGCTTTGTTGCAATGAGTCAGGAAAAACCCGCCTGTTTCGATACCGGTACCATTGGATTTCTCTACTTGTTTAGATTGCCAATTCTTATTTCCCGCAACCATTGAAGCATTGTTAACAGGAGAATCCTCATATAAGTCAATCCATAACCGATAAACAATAATCCACTTACTCCCTACATCGCCAGCAACACCGCCACATAATGACAAATAGCAGCCATCAATACAAACAAATGCCAGGTGGCATGCATATAATAATATTTATCCCATAAATAAAAAATGACTCCGATAGAATACAAGCCTCCGCCGATCCAGATAAAGATTAATACCGATACCGGAAGCTGATCAAAAAATCTCCGCCCGCCCATAATCATTATCCATCCCATTAAAAGATATACAATCGTAGATAGAATTTCATACCGACCGGTAAAATATATCTTAAGAAAAATACCAATCAGTGTAAGCCCCCAAAGAATAGATAAGATGGTAATTCCAAAACTATTGTTTACATATACAAGCAGGAAGGGCGTATAGGTTCCGGCAATCAGAAAATAAATACTGATGTGATCTAATATCTTAAAGATCTTTCTGACCAATGCTTCCTGCGCGAAATGATAAATAGTGGAACTGGTGAACATGAATAAAAAGCAGAAGCCATAAATACCCGATCCTACGATTCCGGGAATATTACCATGTGCCGTAGAAAGACCGGTTAAGACGGGAAGCCCGCTAACGCCAATAAGAATGCCGATGGCTGATGTGAGACCATTGACTATTTCCTGTTTGCGGGTATATACTTCCATTGCTGAAGAAGTTTTTATCGGGATTATGAATGCAGGAACAGTGCCATCAACGATTGAATTCTTTCAACCATTTCCTCAAAAATAAAAAGTCGAGGCAATAGCTGTTTTGTGTCCGGGCTATTTCTGGCATCAAATTTAATTTAATAATAGACACCGGTCTGCCGCATTTAGCTGGCAGAGTTCTTGTAATCAGCAATATAGACGGAGGTGTTACCGATAATCAGTAGATTTGTAAAAATCAAGAGTCGCTGACAGGGCAGTTTTGTTTTTGAAATTAATGGGTAAAATATTCCCCAAACTAATTTTAAACTGCTGTTGTTAATAGTTTGACCTCTTCCAGTCATTATATCTACAGGCTTTATTCAGTAGCATTTCAATCGATTGATGGAATCAATCGGACCCCGCCCGGACTATTTATATGCTTAACGCTGTTAATGATTTAATAGCCGCAAGTAAATTTCATTGATTGTAAAACAGGATTAAATAAAATTCAAGCGTGAAGATCAACCCCATACAGGACATTTTATCATCGATAGGAATTTCATTACCAGGTACTGACCTGATGAAGAAATATGCCAATGAGAAACCTCCAATGCGTGCTGAACTTTTCAGCGCCGATCAGATGGAACAATATGGCAAAACGCTAGCAGCAAGACATCGCCTGATTACCGGTCGCGCCCCCAATGTATTGTTGAAACGACTGGCCGACAATGAAGAGTTGTTGCTGGAAGTACATCACCTGCTTACGGAAGCAGTTAAAACAAACCGGCGAATCATTCCCGCCGGCGAATGGTTGTTGGATAATTTTTATCTTATCCAGGAACAGATCCGTACTGGTAAAAAACATTTACCCAAAGGATATAGTGAAGATTTACCAAGATTGTTGAATGGAGCCTCCGAAGGATTACCAAGAGTATATGATATCGCGATTGAAATAATTTCTCATAGTGATGGAAGGGTGGACCTGAAAAGCCTGGCTGGATTCATAACATCGTATCAATCTGCTGCACCACTAAAGTTGGGTGAACTATGGGCCATTCCCATTATGCTCCGATTGGCGCTGATTGAAAATCTGCGTCGTCTTTCCACTCAAATTGCTTTCGACCGGATCAATCAGAACCTTGCTGATTATTGGGCGGAACAAATGACAAGTACTGCGGAAAAAGATCCGAAGAGTTTGATACTGGTAATTGCCGACATGGCCCTATCCAACCCGCCGATGGTGAGTTCTTTTGTTGCCGAACTTACCCGTCAATTGCAAGGAAAGGGACCGGCATTGGCATTACCCCTAAACTGGATCGAACAACGTTTATCTGAAACCAGTCAAACAGGTAATGAACTAATCAACCTTGAAATTCAAAAACAAGCGGCCGATCAGGTATCGATGAGTAATAGTATCGGAAGTTTGCGTTTTCTTGGAACTATGGATTGGCGCGAGTTTGTTGAATCACTCAGTGTGGTTGAACATACTCTTCAAAAAGATATTAGTGGCGTTTATTCAAGAATGGATTTTGCTACTCGCGACACTTACCGGCACGTAGTAGAAAAAATTGCGAAATACAGTGAATTGTCGGAACAGGAAATTGCGGATAGGGCTATTCGACTGGCTAATAACTACGCTCTCCGTAATGGATCGGATGATCGTACAGCCCATGTAGGTTATTTTTTGGTCGATAAAGGAGTTTCTCTTATTGAAAAAGGAGCAAGAATAAGCTTGCCCATCGCAGATAGCATTCAAAAAATAATACGCAGTTTCCCCCTCCTATTTTATACCGGTTCTATCATACTTATCTCTATATTATTTGGGGGATTGCTCACGGTAAGAGCCTATAACGAGGGATTATCTTCCTGGTTATTGATTATAGTCGGGATTCTTTCCTTTTTATGCACCAGCCACTTCGCCGTTACATTGGTTAATTGGTTCACCACCTTGTTTATCCAACCTCGCTCACTGTCGAGTATGAATTTCACTTACGGAATTCCTCCGGAATCCCGTTCACTGGTGGTTATACCGGCCATGCTTGGGAGTAAAGCGGAAATTGAAGAGTTAGTCGAAAACCTCGAGGTACATTTTTTAGCGAACAGGGATGAAAACCTTCATTTCGCATTATTAACTGATTACAAAGACGCGTCACAGGAAACATTGCCTGAAGATGAATTATTGTTGGAGCTGACGAAACAGAAAATCGCAGACCTGAATACAAAATATGAAAGCAGGCATCAATCCATCTTCTTTCTTTTTCACCGTCCCCGTAAATGGAACGCCCGTGAACGATTGTGGATGGGGTATGAACGGAAGCGTGGTAAGCTTACTGAATTGAATGCATTATTGCGGGGAGAAGGACAAAACTATTTCTCCCATATTGAAGGCAAGCAGGGTTTTTTCTCTAATATTAAATATGTAATTACAGTTGACGCGGATACGCAATTACCCCGCGATTCGGCACGCAAGATGATTGCCGCAATGGCGCATCCGTTAAATAAAGCCTGTTATGATGAGAAGAAACAACGGGTAACAGCTGGCTATGGTATACTGCAACCCCGCGTGGATTTAAGTTTACCGGGAGCCAACAATTCCATTTTTGCCCGAATGCATGGAAACGATCTGGGTATTGATCCATATACCCGTGCCACCTCAGACGTGTATCAGGATCTGTTCGATGAAGGATCGTTTATTGGCAAGGGTATTTATGATATAGATATTTTTAGAAAAGGATTGGATGGCCGCTTTCCTGAAAACAGGATACTCAGCCATGATTTGCTGGAAGGTTGTTATATCCGTTCTGGTCTTTTAAGTGATGTGCAATTGTATGAAGAGTATCCGTCTAAATATTCGGCTGATGTAAAACGCCGGCATCGCTGGATACGGGGCGATTGGCAAATCGCATCATGGGTACTGCCCTGGGTACCTGCGCCAGTAAAGGGTCTGAAAAGAAATCCGCTTTCTGGCTTATCACGCTGGAAAATATTCGATAACCTGCGACGTAGTCTTGTACCTGCCGCACTTTTGACATTATTAATATTTGGTTGGACGGTTTTGGACAACGCCTGGTTCTGGACACTTTGCGTTACCTCTATCCTGTTGCTTCCTTTCCTGGTGGTTGCCATCACGGATATCGTGCATAAACCAAAGGAAATTCTATTTAAGCAACATTTTAAAGATTCAATCAATGCAATAATCAATAACCTGTTTCAAACATTATTTACACTTACCTGTCTTCCGTATGAAGCATATTATACACTTGATGCAATCATCCGTACTAACTGGCGAATGATTTTTTCGCGAAAAAAATTATTGGAATGGAACCCCTCATCCAACCATCATAAAAAGCCTTCGGAGAGCTTGCCTGCATCTTATTGGTCGATGTGGCTGGCGCCTTTGATGGGTTGGGCGGGAATTATATATCTCAGTCTATATGCTCCAATAAAACATATAGTAGCCGATCCTATTCTCATTCTTTGGATACTCTCTCCTTCCCTCGCATGGGTGGTAAGTCGTCCGATCATGCGATCGATCATGACCCTATCCAACACACAAACTATATTCCTTCGTAAAATCGCCCGTAAAACCTGGGCTTATTTTGAAAACTTTGTAACCGTTGAAGATAATTGGTTAGCTCCGGACAATTACCAGGAACACCCGGTAGAAAGAATCGCGCATCGTACTTCACCCACTAATATTGGACTATCGTTGATGGCTAACCTGTCAGCAGTTGATTTTGGATTTATCACCATCGGACAATTTCTTGAGCGCTGTTCAAATACGTTCAGCACCCTACAGAATATGGAACGATACCGCGGGCATTTTTATAATTGGTACGATACCCAAACATTGCGGCCTCTTCCGCCCCGTTATATTTCAACAGTTGATAGTGGTAACCTCGCTGGTCATCTTTTAACCCTGCGACAAGCAGTGATTGCGATGCCCGGGCAACCCATTATCACACCCGCTTTATTTGAAGGTTTGAATGATACACTTCAGATTCTTGCAGGAGAAATGAAAAATACGGATGAACTGGACGCTTTCCAGAAAACAATTGGTGAAGTACGCACACTTGAGCTTTTCACAATCAGCGTTGTTAAACCACTGCTTGCAAAATTGATCAGCACGGCTGAGCTAATTATGTCTGATAATTCAGCTGATCCGCAGAGCAATCAATATTGGTGGTCGCATAAGTTATTAGTCCAAACAAAACACATCGAGGAAGAATTATCAGTGATGGTTCCCTGGTTTCTGCTTAATCCGGCACCGGACAGAATAACCAAATTACTACGTACAGAAGCAGTACCCAGCCTGATGGAAATTGCAAATATTGAATTGAGACTGTCAAGTGAATTAGGGGAATCGTTACTTCTGGATCAGACAGCAGAAGAAAAGAAATGGCTGGATGAATTTTCAGTGCACGCGGGTAGAATCAGCCGCCTTGCAAAAGAAAGAATTTCTTCCATCGAACATATTTCTCTGTTATGCAATGAACTTTCAAATCTGGATTATGAATTCTTATACGACAAATCACAGCATCTCTTAACAATTGGGTATAATGCCGAAGAACACCGGAGGGATAATAGCTACTATGATTTGCTCGCATCTGAAGCAAGGCTTTGCACTTTCGTAGGTATCTCACAGGGAAAATTACCACAGGATAGCTGGTTCGCTTTAGGCAGACAGCTTACGAATACAGGTGGTGGATCCGCGCTTCTTTCCTGGAGCGGATCGATGTTTGAATACCTGATGCCTTTGCTGGTAATGCCCACCTATGAAAACACCCTGCTCGATCAAACCTATAACACAACAGTGAAAAGGCAGATTGAATACGGGAATCAATTAAATGTTCCCTGGGGTATTTCCGAATCGGGTTATAACCTGGTTGACGCGAATCTCAATTATCAATACCGTGCATTCGGAGTTCCTGAAATGGGGCTAAAAAGAGGTTTGAGTGAAGATCTTGTTATCGCACCTTATGCATCTGTGCTCGCATTGATGGTTGAACCCGAAGAAGCCTGCCGTAACCTTCAACAATTATCCATGGATGAATTTGAAGGAACATTCGGCTTTTACGAAGCCATTGATTATACGCCATCCCGTCTTCCGCGTGGACAAAACAGCGTTACCATCCGTTCCTTTATGGCGCATCACCAGGGAATGAGTTTGCTTGCGATTGAATATCTGTTACTCAACAAGCCAATGCAAAAAAGATTTGAAGCGATACCTCAATTTCAGGCTACATTATTGTTATTACAGGAACGCATACCTAAAGCCACTAAATATTTTACACCACCACCAGATGTGGCAGAGATTAGCCTCGCTTCTGAGGAACCAGAAATGCGGATCATTAAAAGTCCCGATACGGTTAATCCCGAAGTTCAATTATTGTCCAATGGCAACTACCATGTAATGGTTACGAATGCCGGAGGTGGTTACAGTCGTTGGAAGAATATCGCGGTTACCCGTTGGCAGGAAGATAGTACCTGTGATAATTGGGGCAATTTCTGTTTTATACGTGATCTTGAAAAAGGAAATTTCTGGTCATCTGCGCATCAACCAACAATTAAACAGGCAAAAACATACGAAGCGGTGTTTTCTCAGGGACGCGTAGAGTTCCGTCGCCAGGAAAACGATATAGAAACACATACGGTAATGGTTGTTTCTCCCGAGGATGATGTAGAAATCCGACGAGTTCATTTATCCAATCGTTCCAGAAAAAAAAGAACAATAGAATTAACCAGTTACGCGGAGGTAGTATTGACTTCCGCAGTCGGAGATGCATTGCATCCGGCTTTCAGTAAGCTATTTGTTCAAACAGAAATATTACCGCAGAAAAACGCTATACTTTGTACACGCAGACCCCGTTCCGCTGATGAGCGTGCTCCTTGGATGTTTCATTTAATGAAATCAAATTCGAAGGACCCGCAACAAATTACTTATGAAACCGACCGAATGCAATTTATTGGTCGCGGTAATTCCATTGCCAATCCTCGTGTGATGAACCAGGATGCAGCGCTATCGAATACGGAAGGACCTGTATTGGATCCAATTGTAAGTATCCAGTACCGGGTTACATTGAATCCTTATGAATCGGTAACGATGGATATGGTTTTTGGAATCAGTGAATCAAGAGAAATGACGGAGGGACTTATTGAAAAATACCAGGATCCTTCTTTCATGGATCGCGCATTTGAATTGGCCTGGACACATAGCCAGGTAATATTAAGACAGATCAATGCAACAGAAGCCGATGCACAATTGTATGCCCGACTCGCGAGTTCCGTAATTTATTCGAATACTGCACAACGTGCCGATGCTGCTATCCTGATTAAAAACCATAGAGGGCAATCAGGCTTATGGAGTTATTCCATATCAGGCGACTTGCCAATAGTTCTTTTACAGATTTCCGATCAGGCGAATATTGAATTGGTGAAACAGATGGTACAGGCGCATGCATATTGGCGATTAAAAGGATTGATTGTTGACCTGGTAATCTGGAACGAAGACTATGGTGGTTACCGGCAATTATTGCAAAATCAATTGTTGGGATTGATTAGTGCGGGCGTTGATAAAGACACTACAGAAAGACCCGGAGGTATTTTTGTACGTGTCGCCGAACAGATCGCGATAGAAGATAGAATTCTAATACAGGCTGTGGCACGAATGGTAATATCTGATAGCAAGGGATCTCTGGTGAGCCAGGTTAATAAACGTCTTGCAACAAGAGCCATTATACCACAATTAATTCCGAAACCATACAATGGCACAGTTATAAAAGGTTTATTGCCACCTCGTGAACTTGTTCAATTCAATGGACTGGGAGGGTTTTCAAAGGATGGAAAGGAATATATAATAACAACGAACCAAAAGAATATAACTCCCCTGCCCTGGGTGAATGTAATTGCCAATCCAAAATTCGGAACGGTGATTTCAGAAGCGGGGCAATCATATACATGGGTAGAGAACGCTCATGAGTTTCGTCTATCTCCCTGGAACAACGATCCGGTAAGTGATTCCGCCGGTGAAATTTTTTATATCCGGGATGAAGAGAGTGGCCAGTTCTGGTCGCCAACCTCTTTGCCTTGCCCGGGTAAAACAAATTATGTTACACGACATGGGTTTGGTTATAGCATTTTTGAACATAACGAAGAAGGCCTTTATTCTCAAATGCAGGTTTATGTTGATCTTCATGAATCAATTAAATTCATTGTACTTAAAATACAAAACCGATCTCAACGTCCGCGCCAACTGTCTGTAACAGGTTATGTGGAATGGGTATTGGGTGATCTGCGCTCTAAATCGGCCATGCATATTATTACAGAAACAGATCCGAGAACGGGGGCGCTGTTCGCTAGAAATTCATATAATAAAGAATTCAATGATCGAATTTGTTTCTTCGATGTAAATGATTCCGCAAAAACATATACGGCAGATCGGTCTGAGTTTATAGGTAGAAATGGTTCGCTTAGAAACCCCGATGCGATGGGAAGGGTGAAACTTTCCGGTAAAACTGGCGCCGCGTTGGATCCATGCGGGGCATTACAATCTATATTTGATTTAGCCGAAGATCAGGAACATGAAATTATATTCTTATTGGGTACCGGCAACAATCATAATCACGCTTCTCTGCTTATTCAGCAATTCCGTGCTAGTGGCGTTGCCGCTAATGCACTGGAAAAAGTGCAGAGTTATTGGAAAAAAACATTGAGTGCTATTCAATTCGAAACACCGGATATGGCGCTCAATTTAATTGGGAACGGATGGCTTGTATATCAAACATTGGCTTGTAGGTTCTGGGCACGCAGCGGCTACTATCAATCGGGAGGAGCCATTGGTTTCCGGGATCAATTACAGGACAGTCTTGCAATCATTCATGCCGAACCTCAATTAGTGCGCGAACATATTCTTCTTTGCGCCTCTCGTCAATTCCGTGAAGGTGATGTACAACACTGGTGGCACCCTCCGTCTGGAAGAGGTGTACGAACAAAATGTTCGGATGATTTTCTTTGGCTGCCATATGCTACCTCTCGTTATGTGACAGTAACCGGTGATGTTAGTATCCTGGATGAGCAGGTCCATTTTATCGAGGGTCGATTGTTGATCGCGGATGAAGAATCCTATTATGATTTGGCTAGTCGTTCAGGCACCAGCGCAACATTATATGACCATTGTGTACGGGCCATTCAGAACGGACTGCGTTTCGGCGAACATGGGTTACCGCTTATGGGCTCGGGCGATTGGAACGATGGAATGGATAAGGTGGGTGAGCATGGAAAAGGAGAAAGTGTATGGCTGGGATTTTTCCTTTATGAAATATTGATGAAATTTGGCGAACTGGCCAGCAGGGTGCATGATAGCAGGTTTGCGGAACAATGTCGTGCAGAAGCAGGACGCCTCAGCGACAATATTGAAAAAAATGCATGGGACGGAGAATGGTACCGCCGTGCCTATTTCGATGACGGAACGCCGTTAGGTTCGAAAGAAAATGATGAGTGTAGAATTGATTCGATCTCGCAAAGTTGGTCCGTTCTATCAGGAGCCGGTGAACCCGGTCGCTCGAAAATAGGAATGGAGTCGGCGTATAAATATCTCGTGCGAAAAGATAAGGCACTGATTCAGTTGCTAGATCCTCCTTTTGATAAATCAGTGCCAGGCCCTGGTTACATAAAAGGTTATGTACCTGGTGTAAGGGAAAACGGCGGACAATATACTCACGCTGCAATATGGTTGGTGATGGCGTTTGCCGCGATGAAAAATAATAAACGAAGCTGGGAGTTGTTTTCAATGATTAACCCCGTTAACCATGGAAATACCCGCGAGCGGATTGCTATTTATAAAGCAGAACCTTATGTGGTGGCAGCTGATGTTTATTCTATCGCTTTGCATAGCGGTCGCAGCGGATGGACATGGTACACGGGTTCGGCGGGATGGATGTTCCGGCTTATTGTAGAATCATTATTAGGATTGAAGCGGGAAGCAGATACTCTGAGTTTCGAACCCTGCATACCCAATGAATGGGAATCATTCACCATTCATTACCGGTATAAAGAAACGGCATATCGAATAAGGTTTATACAAAAGTCAGGAGTAACAGACACCAAAAAAATAACATTGGATGGGGTTGAATTACCCAGCAACCGGGTTTTGTTAATCGACGATCAGCGAGAGCATACAATTGAATTATTGATACCGGTACGACAAGCAGTAACCATTTAGCGCGTGCAAATCATGCTTAAGATAAGTGACTGGCATGATTTTAATTTAGATAATAATGGAATGACTATTAACAATAAATAACCACTTGTATGAAGCAATTATTAATCTTATCCATAATCATCATGAGTTTGAGTTGTGGCGGAGGCGGCAATGAAGTTCCAAAAAAGGATACTACAGTCACAAAACTACCTGCAGAGACTGTTCCTACCGATAATCAATATAAGGATACTATCAAGAGGGATCCGAAGGATACAGTGAAACATAAATAAGCATATAGTTCTGAAATAATACGGCGCGGCCTCGCAACGCTGCAACCTAAAGTTGTTTTTACTTTTTTTAAATCACAACTATTGCTATCCCAAAGGAACTCCATTGGAGCGGAGAGAAAGCGCTTGAGAAAGAGAACTATCTTTCTACTCCTCATTTGCAACTTTTTTGTACATGCTTCAAATTAATTTGCATGAGACGTTCCTACGGAACGTTGCGTTTGTTCGTTTGTTTCTCTACCCATGAGATGTCCCTACGGGACATAAATGCAAGAGCAATAAGATTATTTCGATTGAATCTATATCCCGCAAGAATATGGATGAAAAAACAATATGCTACGTTTTATGCATGTCCCGTAGGGACATCTCATGGGTAGCAACGATAATTCCAAATTTGCAAGCGTTCCGTAGGAACGCCTCATGCTATTGGAAATTAAAGGCGTTAAATTTTATAGGGTTTGAGAAAGCTGTAGCCAAATAAAGGATAAGTTAAGCCATATCATAAGCCAGCTTCATAAATCCCAACAGCTCTTCATTCACATCTTCCTTACTGCACATCCGGAAATGATGGTTGTATTGCTGCGATCCGGGCACTTTAGCAATCTTATGAAAGCATAAATTATCGGGATATTCCTGCGTAAAGGGAAACACAATATCAACAAAATATTTACCTAATTTAATCACATACGCGATGCGGGTTCGTCCCGCGAATGCGATCATTGATTTGGTGGGATGGATGGTTACTTT
>Ga0157380_10001856_pt1 | contig 13971 bp, 9 predicted proteins | sample S35metaG_FD_119757 | JGI IMG/M metagenome (GOLD analysis project Ga0157380, IMG submission 119757) | Switchgrass rhizosphere microbial communities from Kellogg Biological Station, Michigan, USA - S3-5 metaG | ecosystem: Host-associated > Plants > Roots > Rhizosphere > Soil | place: USA: Michigan... | reverse complement strand
TGCACCAGCTTGCTGATCTGACTGGTGGTCGAGTTTATGAGGCTAGCAAAGATCTACGTGATCTTAAGAGTGCCTTCAGTAGTATTGCTGACGAACTCGGTCGTCAATACGTCATCGGATATTATCCGAAGAAGAAAGAAACGGTTCGCCAACGTCGGAAAATCAGAGTGAAGGTTGATAAGCTAGACGTCGCCGTTAGGTCGCGTGACAGTTATATCTATAAAGGGACTAATGAGTCTCCACAGAAGTCTTCCAGCTCTGCGGAGCCCTCCGCCCATGCGCCGGTTCTAAAAAGCAAACCGTTTGTAAGCGGTCCTTAAAGTCTGAGTGGTGTGTTATGACGTCTCGGCTGTTCCCCAAGAGCCGAACTTTCTGAGTTTGCTGTAACGTCTGGTCAGGCGTTCGTCCTGACTGAGACTCACAGCTTCAGCTAATTGGCGTGTGAGTGCTGCGTCGAGGAATCGGGCGGCCGCGTCATGGTCGGTATGGGCTCCCTCATCAGGCTCGGGAATAATTTGGTCCACGATTCCTTCTTCGAAAAGATGCTGCGCGGTCAGCCGGAGTCCCGCAGCGGCCTGATCCGCCTGCGCCGAGTCTTTCCAAAGAATAGCGGCACAGCCTTCCGGAGTGATCACCGAGTAGGTCGCGTTCTCGAGCATGAGGACTTGATCGCCAACAGCGATAGCCAAAGCACCACCGGACCCACCTTCACCAATGATGGTTACGATGACAGGCACTTTGAGCTTGGCCATCTCGCGCAGGTTGTACGCGATTGCCTCAGCTTGTCCTCGTTCTTCGGCGTCAATACCTGGATAGGCGCCTGGTGTATCTACAAACGTAAGTACGGGGCGGCCGAACTTATCAGCCAGTTTCATCGCCCGCATCGCTTTTCGATAGCCCTCAGGTTTCGGCATCCCAAAATTCCTGTAGCCTCGTTGTTTTGTGTCGCGTCCTTTTTGCTGACCCACGACTACGACCGGCAAGCCATGAAACCTCGCAAAGCCACAAATAATCGCCGGATCGTCAGCAAAGCGACGATCACCATGAAGTTCCACGAAGTCTTCGAAGAGGCGCTCAACAAAATCCAGCGTATAAGGACGGTCCGGGTGTCGAGCCAGCTGAACGCGCTGGAAAGCAGTACGGGAGTCATGTGTGGGAACTGACTCGACTGCTGAAGGTTCGTCTTTGTTTTTGCGCTTCGACTTCGCCATTAATTCTTTCGCCTAAACAGTTGCTTACGACACTGACTTTGATAAAGCGAGTTTGTGCCCCGTATCTGCTACACATCCTAGCTGTTTCAAATCTGAAACCAAAGCTGGACAGTACTCTGCTCGCAATGCCTGATTAGCCCTGATGCGCACCACCACGTCGTTCTCAAGCATCACTTCGAGGAGAATATCTTCCGAGCCCGGGTACCGATGGAGCACATCAAGGACCGAGTCTAACAATGCTTCGTTTTGATCTCGTAGCGGCAGCCGAACGCAAATTGAACGTGCCGTCTTCACTTTGACTCCATCAAGCCGCTGGACAAGATCCACGATAATTGAAGGCGGATTGTCCTCGGAGAGTTCCAGCCGGCCGGTCACCAGTGCCGGTAATTCGGTTTGTAATAGTGAGCTGTGTTTACCAAATGCCTCCGGCCAGCAAACGCATTTGGTGCCACCGGAATCGTCTTCCAATCTGAACAACGCGAATCGATCACCCTTCTTCGTAGTTCGCGTCTGCAGGTCATTCACGATTCCGCCAATTGAAACCCGTCCACCGTTTGTCAGCGTCGGCAAGTCAACGGACCGGGCGGCGTTCATCTGACGCAACATGTCGACGTAATCTTCGAGCGGATGACCGGTAATGAAGAAACCGAGGGCATTCTTTTCCGCCACAAGTAATTGAGTGCGCGTCCAGGGGCTCGCCACGGTTGGGAGGTGCTCGACCTCGGAATCACCGTTATCAGTCCCAAACAAGCCATCCTGTCCCAGCAAGCGAGATCTTCTGGAGCGCTGCGCCCTGGCAAGAGCAGAGTCCACCGCAGCTTGAAGCTGAGCTCGCCACTCCGTAGTCGGCTTGGCTCCGGGCTTTAAGGAATCGAAGGAACCGGCGCAAACCAAGCTCTCAAAAGCCCGCTTATTCAGGCTCCCTTGTTCGATCCGCTCTGCAAAATCGAATATGGATTTAAAGGGACCTGATTGACGGGCCACGATGATGCCCCTGACTGTGGCCTCACCCAGTCCTTTAATTGCTGCCAGTCCGTACCGAATTTCGCCCTTCAAAGGAGTAAATCCCGAGATGCTCTCGTTAACGTCTGGCGGCAGCAGCATGATCCGCTGAGCACGCAGTTCCTTCGAATACTTGAATACCTTTGCTGCATCCTGAGACTCCGAGGATAGGACGGCGGCGTAGAAATGCTCGGGGTAGTGAGCTTTTAGATAAGCAGTCTGAAAAGCCAGGTAGGCGTAGGCGACGCTGTGACTTCGATTGAACCCGTAGTCCGAGAACTGTGCCATTAACGAGAAGATCTTTTCAGCTTTCTCCTGCTTGATACCACGCTCGATGGCGCCCTTGACGAACTTCTCCTGATGGACCGCCATCTCTTCGCGCTTCTTCTTACCCATGGCGCAGCGCATCAGATCGGCCTCGGCCAGCGTGTACCCGGCGAGCTTTTGAGCGAGCTGCATGATCTGTTCCTGGTAGACCATGATGCCGTAGGTATTGCTGAGAATCTCCTTCATCTCAGGAACGAGGTAACGGACACTCTTTTTTCCGTGATGCCTCTGGATGAAGTCGTCGACCATACCTCCATCAAGAGGACCGGGGCGATATAGAGCGTTCAGCGCGGCCAAATCTTCGATGCTCTTGGGCTTGAGCTTTCGGCAAATCTCCTGCATACCTGACGACTCAAATTGAAAGACCGCATCAGTGCGTCCGTCCGCAAATACAGCCATCGCCATTTCATCGTTAAGCGCTACCTCTGACCAGTTAATCTCAATTCCAAGCAATTGCTTAATGCTTAATAAGCAGTCGTTTATTACAGTTAAAGCAGTAAGCGCAAGGAAGTCCATCTTAAGCATGCCGGTTTTCTCAAGATCCGACATGGGGTACTGAGTGGTGACTTCCTCCTTGGCTGAGACGGCAATGGGGATCAATTCCTGAAGTGGTTCGGGTGAAATCACAACGCCGGCGGCATGTACGGACGAGTGCCTGGCACAGCCTTCGAGCCGGCGAGCAATCTCGATCAATTCCTTTACCTGCGGGTTCGTTTCAATCTCTCGTCTCAGCTCAGGAACTTGTTCAAGCGCTTGAGAGATGCTGACATTGCGGCCCCGAACCGGAGGTGGAATGAACTTCGAAATGCGATCTACTTCGGCGAAAGGCATGTCCAGGGCCCGTCCGACATCTTTGATTGCCGCCCTGGAAGCGAGCGTTCCAAACGTTATGATTTGGCAAACCGAGTCTCTTCCATACAGATTGGCTACGTGATTGATAACAGCGCCCCGGCCACGCACACAGAAATCGATGTCGATATCGGGCAACGAGACTCGACCCGGGTTCAGGAAGCGTTCGAAGATGAGGTTGTACTTTAGGGGGTCGACATCGGTGATGCCCAGGCAATACGCGACCAGACTGCCCGCCGCAGAGCCACGGCCCGGGCCAACAGGTATTGAGTTATCTTTTGCGTAACGGACGAAATCCCAAACGATTAAGAAGTAACTAGGGAAGCCCATCTGCTTAATCATTTGGATCTCGGTGACCAGCCGCGTCCGATAATCATCGAGGCTGTGCTCAAGCTCTCCCCGTTCAGCTTGTCTATCCCAGACCGCTTGCCTGCGATCCTCAAACCCTTCCTTAACCACTTTTTCAAAGTAGTCGTCAACGGAAAGCTCAGAATGAACTTCAGGTATCGGGAATTTGGGTAGATAGTTGACGTCTTTGGGAAGCTTGAGATCGCACATCTCGGCAATCTCGAGGGTTCGATTGAGCGCGTCTGGCAATTCTTCACCAAAGAGCTTCCACATCTCCTCAGGAGATCGCACGTAAAAGTTTGGCGTCTCAAACTTCAAGCGGTTAGTTTCATGAACTGTCTTGCCGGATCCAATACAAAGCAAGACATCGTGCGCGCGGGCATCCTCGGGATGGAGGTAGTGGGCATCGTTGGTGGCAACTAGTGGGATACCGGTCCGTTTTGATAGGTCGACGAGTGACTGTTGAATGCGTCGTTGTGATTCCAGGCCGTGCTCCTGAATTTCGAGGAAGTAATTCCCTTTTCCGAAGATATCCTGAAATTCCAAAGCTGCCGCAGCAGCCGCATCGATCTTGTCTTGAACGAGTAATGCCTGGGGCACACCTGACAGACAAGCGGAAAGACCAATCAAACCCTCGCTGTGTTCCGCCAGGAGTTCTTTGTCGATCTGAGGCTTATAATAGAACCCTTCAGTGAAAGCCTTTGAAGTAAGTCGTACAAGGTTTCGGTAGCCTTCGAAGTTCTTTGCCAGCAGAATCAAATGAAAGCGAGCTTTCTCACCGGGCGCACTCGGAGTTCGATTGTGACGACTGCCGCGGCTGACATAAGTCTCACAACCGATGATTGGTTTTATGCCCTCGGCCTTCATCGTGTTGTAAAAGGAGATGGCGCCGAACATATTGCCGTGATCGGTCATGGCGCAGGCCGGCATTCCCAATTCCTTGACTCGTTTGGCCAGGGGCTTGATCTGGATGGCTCCGTCGAGGAGGCTGTAATCTGTGTGTAAATGAAGATGGACGAAGTTCTTTTCCGGCATTATTGCTCGAGCTTACTTTTCGTTAGTTGTTCTTGAAGGAAAGCGGACCAAAATGTTAGTCAGGGGCGAACTATATCACGAAGCTTCCTGCGTACAAGCTACCGCCGCCTGTCTAACCTGACCTCACACAGTGTCTTGCTATCTTTCTGATTAGAAAATTCTTTTAAAGAGCTTGATGAACTACTATTCCCATTCAATCGTGCTAGGTGGTTTCGAGCTAATGTCATAGACGACCCGATTGATGCCCCGGATTTCGGCCACGATCCTGGACGAAACCCGAGCGAGCAGGTCATGAGGAAGGCGGGCCCAGTCAGCCGTCATGCCATCGACGCTCGTAACTGCTCGAATGGCGACCACCCGCTCATAGGTCCGTTCATCTCCCATCACGCCCACTGTGGAAATAGGTAGTAGAACCGGGAACGCTTGCCAGACGGCGTTGTATAGGTCGGCAAACCGGAGCTCCTCATCAAGAATTCGATCGGCAGCTTGAACCAGGCGAATTCGTTCCGGGGTTATTTCGCCAATAATTCGAACCGCTAACCCTGGCCCGGGAAACGGATGGCGGGTCAATATCGCTTCCGGAACGCCTAATTCTCGGCCTATGAGTCTGACCTCGTCCTTAAACAGCTCTCGAAGGGGTTCGACTAGTCTGAGCTTCATTTTCTCTGGGAGACCGCCGACGTTGTGGTGACTCTTTATGACAGCCGAGGGGCCTCGAACTGAAACGGACTCGATGACATCGGGATAAAGTGTTCCCTGAACCAGGAACTCTACATTTCCCAACCTCGAGGCTTCGGCCTCGAACACCTCAATGAACACTCTCCCGATTTCTTTTCGCTTTTGTTCAGGATCGGTGATTCCCGCCAAAGCTGACAAGAACTTATCGCTAGCTCGAACACCTAAGACATTTAAGTTCAACGTTTGTTGAAGCAGAGCTAAGGTAGATTCAAACTCTCCTTCCCGTAGCAACCCGTTATCAACGAGTATACAAGTCTGACGATCTCCAATTGCGCGGTGTACCAGCGCGGCTGCGACCGTCGAGTCCACGCCCCCCGAAAGACCGCAAACAACGCGACCGGTCTCGCCCAACTGGTCTCGGATCAGCGAGACCTGATCATGAATGACTGCCCCGGGTGACCAATCTCCGCGGCACTCACATATGCCAAAAAGAAAGTTGCGAAGAATCTGAGCGCCAAGCGGTGTATGAGCAACCTCCGGATGAAACTGGACACCAAATATGCGTCTGCTTAAGTTCTCGATTGCGTTAAGCGCATCGTCAGTCTCAGCCGTTACAGTAAAACCAGGTGGAACCGCAGTCATGTGATCTCCATGACTCATCCAAACATCCAGCTCGTTAGGAAGGCCTTTCAGCAGCGGACTCTCGGGCGCAAGGACTTTGAGTCTCGCGTAACCAAACTCTCGACTCGGCGAGGCTTGCACTTTGCCCCCCAGATCAAAGGCCATGATTTGGAGTCCATAGCAGATACCCAAAATGGGAACCGGAATTCCTTCAAGTAATCCTTCAGGGGGTCGCGGAGCATCAGCTTCATAGACTGAGGCCGGACTTCCGGAAAGGATTAGTCCTTTGGGTTCTCGTGCTTGAATCTCGGCGAGGGGAGTGTGACACGGCAGAATCTGACAATAGACTCCCGCCTCCCGCACGCGCCGGGCAATGAGCTGGGTGTATTGCGATCCGAAGTCAAGTATGATGATAGTTTCGTGGAGGGCTTGGTCAGTCAAAAAAGAAACCTCGTTCCGACTTCGAGCGTCTTAGTGCTTCCGGCAGAGATTAGAAGGAACGGAATTATACTTTCGCGAAGAGGCTAAATCAAAATCGATGACTCAAAAGAGCAAATGGGATTAACTTGTAAGCACCACAAACTCGGTCTCAATGCGTCCCTTGTCCTTTGTTTGGCAACGATAGCCTTGTTTACGGGATTTGGCGTAGTCTCAGCTCAACGCGGCAGCGCGCGAGAAAAGACCAACCCTCCAAAAGTGTCCCTGTCGCAGCCGCTTACAGTGCGCTGGCGCTATCTCACCAACGAGACACTAAATCTGACACCCGCGGCTGATAGCCAGCGAATTTACCTTCCCCTCGCAGGCGGTCTAATGGTCTCGCTGGACGCGAGCGATGGACACCTGTATTGGAAATCGGAAATTGGCGGGGAGTTTTCGGCTTCTCCTGCGGCTGATGAGAAGGCTGTTTATGTGGCCGCGGAAACTACGACAAAGGTGGGGGAGGAAAAACCGCAAACCGGATCTCTGAGGGCGCTTGGAAAAGAGGCGGGAGTAACGCTATGGCTTCAGAATCTGCCGGTACCTATCAGAGGTTCGTTGGTGGTAAATGACACCCAGATATTTGCCGGCACCAGCAACGGTGGCTTCTATTCAGTGAACAAACTAACCGGTGAGATTAACTGGTTTGTTCAGATCGGTTCGGCCTTCAATTGCACACCGACCCTCTCTGGTAACGAAATCTACATTGGTAGTGAGGACGGAACGCTAATCTCAGTTGACGAGGCGACCGGCAAGGTCAAGTGGCGCTATATGACAGGTGGGCCAGTGCGAGGGCCGATGGCGGTGAATGAGGACACCATCTACTTTGGATCTGGTGACGGGTACGTCTACGCAGTTGGAGAAGCTGATGGCCATTTGCACTGGCGGACTCGGACGGGCGCCGGCGTGCAAGCAGTGACCAGCGTATCGCGCGGCCTGCTGGTCGCATCTTTCGATAACTTTGTCTATCTACTAAATTTTCAACGCGGAAAAAGTTTATGGAAGCGCCAACTTCCCGGACGCATTTCAGCGCAGCCGGTGACATTGGAGGACGGAGCCTTGTTTACGCCTCTGTCTGGAGACGCGGGAGTAGTACTGGCGTTACGAGATGGAAAGCAGGTCAATTCCCTTCCCACCGGTGACGCGAGCAATACAGCTGCATCGCCACTAATCGTGAGCGATACCGTGCTGCTTACAACTGATCAGGGATTACTAGCTTTTTCGCAGCCGGGAAAGGTAAACGCAGTGAAGCCGGCTTTGAGAGAATGAAGTCGGTCAGGTTGGTGAGGAGTATTAACTTTCTTTCGTCTGTACCTTCGCCGCACCAAGGTCGCTGCGACGACGAAACAAACCTCCCATCCGAGACAGCAGGCCGTAAAGAATATAAGAGATCACGACGGCCAGTAGGACGTAGCGCGAAAACAAAAAGATAAGAACGCCGAGGCCGACCGCGAGAATGATGATTCGCATGCTGCGAATCCTGGTTCCCACGGCTTTAAAGCTGGGAAACCTCATCTTACTCACCATCAATACGCTCAACACTCCCATCAGAATTATGATGAGACCTGAATAAAGTTCAGCTCGCTCCGGACCATAAGACTTCAAAGGCAGCGGTGCAAAATGCACGAGAGCAGCAATGAGACCGCCGGCGACCGGAATCGGTAAGCCGACGAAGCTCTTCTTGTCCATCTTTATGGTTCCCTCGGCGAGAATACGAGGGCGCGACGATTGGACATTGAAACGTGCCAGCCGAAAGGTTCCGCACATGAGATACATGAACGAAATAAAGAAGGCGACGGTGGCAAGGTCGCTGCCTTCGCTGAAACTACCGCCGTACGCCCAGACGTAGGCCAGCACGGCAGGTGCAATGCCAAACGTTACGACGTCAGCTAGTGAGTCGAGTTGCACACCAATCTCGGTTGTGGTCTTGGTCAATCGAGCGATTCTTCCATCCAACATGTCGGCGAGCAAAGCCCAACCGATCGCCATTGCGCCTTTGTCCAGGTAGCCCACCGCGCGAGCCGACTCTCCAAGACCTATGAGTTGAAATGCCCGCAGCGCACTCATGATGGTGAAAAAGCCCATGAAGATATTGGCAGCAGTGAATGCTGACGGAATAAGATAAAGCCCCTTTTTCAAGCCACGGCGTTCCGGATTCGGTGTTTCGGTATCGCTCATCGTTCAATCCTCCCGATGATAGTAGTACCGCCTCGAACTTTCATGCCTTCGGTAACCGTTACTTTTACATTTGCGGGCAATACCAGATCTGTCCTGGAACTAAACTTAATCAAGCCAAACCGCTCACCCAGTGCGACTGGATCGCCAGTGTGTTTCCAGCAGACAATTCGGCGGGCGAGGATACCGGCGATCTGCTTGCACACTACGCTGATTTGTTCGCCTTCGATTGTGAGTGCGTTCTGCTCGTTTACTACGCTGGCCTGCTCGTTGGTTGCCATCAAAAACTTGCCGCTGGTGTAGGAGACATCCGTGATCTTCCCTGCGATTGGAGCGCGATTGATGTGCACATCAAGAGGACTGAGAAATATGCTAACCAGCGTGGCTGATTCATTTGAACCGGGCGAAAGCCTGGCGATCCGAGTGACACGTCCGTCAGCAGGTGAAACCACAACATTCGGTTCGATCGGGACCACCCTCCTGGGGTCGCGAAAGAAGTAAAGCATGAAGGCGCTGACTGCGAGGAAGAACAACGCCACCCACCAAATTCCGAGGACCAGCAAAACTACTGCAACGGCTGCAGGTAACCCAACATAAACGAAACCTTCACGTGCTATTTTCAAATTCGATACTTCCTATTACAAAATCAAAAGCGGGGACGCGTACCTTTCGTTCCCACGTCCCCGCCGCAAAATCAGTTCTCGGGATAGTCTTTTGGCCGCCTCAGTGTCCCGAGGTGTGGCTTTTCTGGTACTGCAACATCATGGAGTGCATTTCATCTTTTATCGCAAGCTTCTTTTTCTTCAACGTGATTTCTTCCAGTTGCTCTTCATCACTCGGATAAGCCAGAGATGATAATTCGCTGAGCCTTGCTTCATATCGACCATGTTCCTTGGCTAATTCACGAAATTCAGCATCCTGGCTAATCAACTCCTCTTTCAGCGAATCCGTGGTTGCAATGTCCATTGGTGTACGCGTCTCCTTTCGACGATGAAACTGGTAAAAATCCAATAGAGGTCGAGTTTGGCCTCCGTTCCATGTTGCGTGAAAAAATGTTAGCCCATTGAGCGAACCAGATCAAGCATTGTCTCAGACTTCAAGGGTCATAATTAGCGCATCTTCCGCCGGGTTTGAATAGTAATTTCGCCGCCGCCCGACAGCGCAGAACCCACAGTTCTCATAAAGTGCTTGTGCAGCCTTATTTCCGGCGCGAACTTCGAGAAACGCGCGGGCCGCACGGATTTCTTTCGCCTCGCTCAAAAGGCGGGAAAGCAATGCCCTGGCAATCCCGGCACGCCGGAATTCTTGTCTTACCGCTATATTATTGATGTGCAATTCATCTGCCGCCAGGCGACCAACGACATAGCCTGCCAGCGAGCGTTCCCCGATAGATTTATTCTCGAGCCGAGCTACCCACATCAATCCCCGGTCGCTGCTCTGCAGCTCGCGATGGTAAGCATCCCAACCCCAGGGACTCAACCCACTTGTCTGCTCGATCTCGACGACTTCGAGCAGGTCGTGCTCAGTCATTGGCGAAATCGTCGCGGCGACTGGTTGACTCAAGACCGGTTCAGTTACTGACATTCTTTAGTTCAGGATCAGAGGGTCGAACGTATAACGCCTGAAGTAATTCGGCGCTCTTGTCGCTGTCTATTGATTGAGTCTGCGCAATGAAAGCAATCTGCAACGCTAGATTATCTTGAGCTGCAGCCAGCCGCCATCCAGAAACTTTCGTTCCCGTCTCATCAAAGTCGAGGCCACGGTCGTTGGCCGCTTTCCAAAGCAATTCCTTTTGAGTGTGGGCTCCCGTTCCGGACCAGATAAGGTCTCGACTACTCCCATACTTTTCTATGACCGAGGCAGGCGAGAGGTGAGCCGGGGAATCCAATTCCGTAACGTCGAGTGACTCAGAGACGGAAAGTAGCTGAGCAAATAGCTCACCACGTCCGGCCGGTAATAAGGCGACCGTCGCTGCTGACGGACCAGCCGCTCGAGCCACTGCGTGCAATGTAGGTACGCCTATACACGGACGCTCCAAAGTTGCGGCAAGTGCTTTTACGGTAGCCAAGCCAATGCGAAGCCCGGTAAAGCTGCCTGGGCCTTTTGCCACCGCAAACAAATCAATGTGGCCCAGCGCGAGGCTGGCGTTAGTCAACGCAGACCTGATGTCGCGCAAGAGTGTGTTTGAATGAGAAAGGTCGGGTTCGCTGGAGATTGACGCCAGGACTTCGTTACCTCGACATACGCAAACACCGCCACTAGGAGTGGCGGTGTCTACGCTCAAAATAACAATCCCTTCGTTCACGGCCGAAAAGTCTTGAATCAATGGGAGCAATCGCTGTCGCTGCGCGAAATCACTGAACTAAAGCGACGTTGATACTCGACGGAACTAATAAATCCGCAGACCATCCCGCGATAGTTGCCGGGATCGCCATTGTTCAAAACGTTCAACCAGAATTGATAGCCTCGAGCATCGGGCTCGCGGTGTAAGTAGTTGAAATACTCTGCCAGGACAAAAGCGGAGTTGTATTCCGCTTGCGTGAATGAAGCATTCTCGGTGAGATCGCGAACAACGAGGGTACGACTGAGTTCCTGATTAGAACCAGCGTTGTATCGGTTGATTAGGAAGCTACGTTGACCACTCAAGTCAACGCCGGACGAGTCTCGCAAGGTTGATAACAGTGCATCAACAAACGACTCGGCAGTCACGTTCGAGTCGTATCTCTGCACGAACTCAGCTCGCCGGACAAAACTTTCAGCAAACGCTTGCTTGCGTGCTTCGAGATCTGAACCGCCGACTACTTGCAGTCGATCGACGGAGTACTCGTTGTAAACCGGCCGCCGGCCGAGGGCTCCTTTGTATAGACCATAGATGTAGGAACCAGTGACCTGCATCTCTCGCTCTATAAAGAAGGCTGCCGCCACGTCACGCCGGCGCGAGCTGATGCAGTCGCTATCAGCGCCACAAACGTTGATTTGATCGCTCCAGTAGTTGAAGCCTGCCTGATCCGGTTCCCTGCCGAGCATGTCGAGGTATTGCTGTCTCACAAAATACTCCGGCACATCCAGCGGATTGACGAGGTCTCCGCCGCCTACTCCGTTAAAGTTGTCCTCAGTGTGATTGCCAACCAAACTAAACGACTTGTTCGCAGGGCTGAAGCTGTAGTTGGCCCGTGACGGCGTCACCGTGTAGAAGCCGTTGGTCTCGATTCCCGTGAACCGGTAATTACCTTGACCGTCAGTGATTGCCTTGCGCGTCTGCGAGCCGCTTAGTTGGACGACGGCGCCGGCAATCGGTGCACCATTGCTGTCGGTGATACGACCACTGATGACTCCGTTAGCAGCTGTCGGAGCAAGCTGCAAATTGAAGTAAGCGACCGGCTGATCATGGTCGGAAATACGGAGTTCGTTGGTTGACTCGTAGTTCTTCACCGCGAAATCTGAATCGTCACGAGCGTAGAAGAAGCGGGTCATGAACACGAGCGCTTTGTGGTTAAGGATGATGTGGTCCAACGTCTGCGCATTGCCGTCAAAGTTGTAGGAATACTGCTGTGGCGACCCGAGCAGATCAACCAGGTCGGTTAGATCTGGATTGACGAGGTCGCTGCTAGCCAGCGTTACCTGGCTGGCGGGAGCTGGTGTGCCCATGATCGTTCCAATCGAGTCGACATACCCATCGTTGACCCTAAAGGCATTCATATCGCCGAGTGTAATGATCAACTCAGTCGGGTCAGATGTCTGTCGACCCTGAATTAAGTTTGCCAGGTACTCAGCTTGAGCACGCCGTTTGAATCGCACGCGTTCACCTTCAGTAGCAAAGCCATTTGAACCCGGTCCAGTGTCATCAACTCCATTCAAGGAACGCAAATGGTTCACGATAACGGTGAATGGCAAGGAGCCGCCTCCGGGCCCCGTGCGTGGACATGTTGCGCGCAACACCAGCGGCGGACGATCGTTGAGAATCGACGTTGACGTATCGGGATTCATAAAGGTGTCTGCGAGCCCAAACTGGGTCACGTCGACGGTTGTGATTCTCGACTCCTTGACGAGGAAGCCAACATCAATGCCACCGACATCATTTCCCTCAACCAGGTAGGCAACATAGTTCGGGTTCGGAAGCGCATCGATGGACACGGCATCGCTATTAATCTGCGCCGCGACGGCTTGGAGCGTCGTCAGATTCTCCATCTCCTGTACGCCGATAACATCAGGATAGCGTTGCACGGTGCGAATAATCAGCGAAGCCTTTGCCAGTCTGCGGTTGAATGCGGCCGCAGTGAGAACTGGATCGCTTATTCCGGGCGCATCCGTCGTATCAAAGAAGCGCTCCATGTTGAATGACGCTACCGTGAATTCATCCGCAGTTGCAGCGGGCACAGGTGTCGAACCAACCGGCGCCCCGACTATGGGAGGCGTTGCCAGGTCTGGATCAATTGTGTAAGTGCGGAACGCATAGTCGAGTGGTCCGGTAAGGCCAGTAATAACGGTGCCAGCGGCAACATCGAGTGCGGTGGTCCCAGGTTGCGCGTCACTGTCGACACGAATCCTTTCCGGATTCTCATCAAAGCGCGGAATGGTTACCGGAGCTCCGGCGGGAAGCGGGTCAGAGATGGCAATGCCAGCCTCACGGAATGGTCGAGCAACACCCGTCACTACGCCAATAAATACACCGCTCGAACTCACAGTGGCGTTTGGCTCATTAATAGTTCCCTGAGTCGGACCAGTCACCGTTAATGAACTCACCGTGACCCGCATGCCTTCGTACTCTTCCAATGAATCCAACGGATTTGAAGTCTCAGATGCCTGAGTTGTCTCAGACGCCGTAATCGTAATTGGGACCGGTAGTGGATTGCCGGACGAGAGGAGCACCACTGTTGGACTGATAAGCTCCGTCATCGGCGGACTCGGTGGATCCGCCGAGGGAATAAACTCCTGTACCGTGCCAGTAACATTCACCGAGTTTCCGATTGCGGCGGCCGCGGGCGGAGCACTTGAGGTGAATACAAAAATGCCTTCCGAAGTATTCGGATCGGCGTCGGCGCCTGCGTCGGGCGTTTGCAAGAAGAACCCATTACTCTTAAGTCCCGTGACAATTCCCGTCGTAGTAACCGAAGTACTAACCAAAGGCGAAGTGGAGCCATTTCCTTGAATATCGTGAATCGCAATCGTGGTGACGTCGTCGTTATTGATTGTGCCTTGTCCCTGAACGTCACCTCCGTTTGCGCCAACAATGCTCGTGATATTGACG
>Ga0157380_10001855_pt1 | contig 13971 bp, 9 predicted proteins | sample S35metaG_FD_119757 | JGI IMG/M metagenome (GOLD analysis project Ga0157380, IMG submission 119757) | Switchgrass rhizosphere microbial communities from Kellogg Biological Station, Michigan, USA - S3-5 metaG | ecosystem: Host-associated > Plants > Roots > Rhizosphere > Soil | place: USA: Michigan... | reverse complement strand
CTTTCCGCGGATGCGTTCATGGACCTGCTGCACGGGCAGGCGAAGGAGAGCGAGGATCCCCTCGAGCATCTGACGCCGGTCGAACGCAAGCTCTTCGACCTGGTGGGCGAGGGCTTGTCCAACGCCGAGATAGCCAAGCGGCTGCACCTGTCCCAGGGGACGGTTCGCAACTACGTGTCCCGGTTGCTCCGCAAGCTCCAGGTCGAGAGACGAGCGCAGCTGGTCGTCCAGGCTGCGCGCCTCAACTCGAGCCTGCACTCGGTGGATCACGACCAAGCGCCCGACCCGTAGGGGTCGAGCGCTCGGTCGCAGCAATCGAAGTTGCCCTACTCGGCGAAGGCCAGCTCCCGCTCCGGAGTCGCCCGGACCGACTGGTTTCCGGGGAGGTCGGCGACCTCGTCGACGCGCTCGAACTGCGGAGCCTGCAGGGCCTCCTGCTCGAAGAAGTCGGCCGGGGCTGCTTCCTTGCGGGCGCCGAGGAAGTCGTGCGTGCGGCCGGTCAGGTGTCGGTATCCGATGTAGGCCGCACCGATGGCCATGAAGCCGGCTGCGATCACCAGGGGCGGCTGGACCCCGAGCGCCGCGCTCCACGTGCCGGACGCTCCACCGGTCAGGTCGACCGCCGACTTGACGACGACGAAGAACAGCGAAGCGGCACCCACCAACGGCAGCACGACCAGCATGACCATCTTCTTGGTCGAACGCACGGCGACCTTGCGGAAGTAGACGGCGTTGGACAGACCCGCGACCCCGTAGTAGAAGGCGACGAACAGCCCGAGTGCCGCCAGCGAGTCGGCGCGGAAGGTGGTGCTCACCAGATCCAGTACGACGAAGGAGGCGATGGCCAGACCACCGATGGTGAGCGTCGCGACCGCGGGGGAACCGTTCCTGGTCGTCCGGGCGAGGGCGAGAGGAAGCGCGTTGCGGCGGGCCATGCCGAACGTCGTACGAGCCGTGAACAGGATGGTGGCCTGGACCGACGCGACCGAGGCTAGGAACACGACCAGCAGGATCAGCTTGCCGGCGGCGGCGGAGCCGAGCACCTGGGCACCGAGGACACCGAAGTCATTGGCGTTGGCCACGCCGTCCGCACCCGCAAAGGACAGGAGGCCGGTGGTGGTGAGCAGGTAGAGGCCCAGCAGGACCACCATGCTCATGATTCCGGCGCGACCCGCGGTCTTCGGGCCACCCTTGACCTCTTCGGCGAGTGCCACCGCGGCGTCCCAGCCCCAGAAGATGAACGCGGCGAGCAGCAGGCCGCCCATGAGGGCAGACGAGTCCATGCCGAACGGGGAGAACCAGTCGAGCTGTGGCTTGCTGGCGGCGGCAGGAAGGTCGCCGATGCCGAGAGCGACGCGGGCGAGGGCGACACCGCCGAGCAGGAGCAGGCCGGCCACCTGGATGCCGATGAGGACCTTCTCGACGAGAGCCGAGGTCTCGAGTCCGCGAGCGGAGATCCAGGTTCCAGCAGCCATCATCGCGCCGGCCACCACGAGGACCGCTCCCTTGGACTCGGTCAGGGCGTCCAGCCCGAGGAGGGCGAATCCGTAGTGGGCCGCCACCTCCGCCAGCGCGCCGACGACCAGCGTGTTGGAGATGACCATGCCCCATCCCGTGAGAAAGCCCATTGTCGGGCCAAGCGCCTTGGTGCTCCACGTGAAGGCGGTGCCGGCGTCCGGCATGGCCCGGTTGAGGTACGCGAAGGAGGCGGCCACCAGCAGCAGAGGGATGAACCCCAGCAGCAGGATCGCAGGCGACTTGAGGCCGGCTGTGGAGACCAGCATGCCAGCTCCGGCGAGGGTGGCGGCAGCCGTGTATGCGGGGGCCGGCGACGCAATCCCGACTGTGAGGGTCGACCAGAAGCCGATCGCGTTCTTCTTCAGCTGGGGCTGTGCGGCGCCGGCGGCGCGCCCATCCAGCATGGAGCTCTGCATGACGTGGACATCCTTTCTTGACGGCGATGACGTGAGTGACACGTCTCCTCTAGGACACACGATCGGCACGGCGGTGTCGGCTGACGTGAGGCAACGAACCGGGCCCAGGCATCATCGGTGTGCGATGACGCCCGTCAGTGCCGTTGAGGACGTTGGTCCCAGATGGACGGGGCTTCCGGCGTGGAGCTCATTCATTCCGCCCGCGGCGGCGTTTCTTGACCGCCCTCATTGGCAACACTAGGCTCCAAAATCAGGTGAGTCCCGGGGCCAGTGGTCGCGGGCGAGTGACTGGTCCCCCGGATGGAAGGGGCCAGCAGTGACCGCCGAAGACTCGAGCAGCTCGGCCTCGGGCACCGACACATCCCACGACCACCTCGCCCGTCATGACGGTGTCGAGCCGGACGAATCATGGCTGGGGGCCCGCGCCGTTGCGGTGCACCAGGTCGGCCGAGCACCTGCTGGCCCGGCACCCAAGACCCATCCATCCCTACTGAGGACAGCCGAGTGACATGACATCTGACTCCGGCCCCACCAGCCCGACGACCGCGGCCGAGGAAGCCCACCTGGTGGCGCTCGGCTACTCCGGCCAGGACTTCCACAGGTCGATGAGCCTGTGGGCCAACCTCGCGCTCGGCTTCACCTACCTCTCCCCCTTGGTGGGTGTCTACTCACTGTTCGCCTACAGCCTCACGCTCGGGGGGCCACCGGCGATCTGGTGGATCTTCATCGTCGGGTCGGGACAGTTCTTGGTGGCCCTGGTCTTCGGCGAGGTCGTCTCCCAGTACCCCCTTGCCGGCGGGATCTATCCCTGGTGCAGGCGCCTCTGGGGCCGGAGGTACGCGTGGATCGTCGCATGGGTCTACCTATGGGCCGTCATCGTCACAGTCACGGCGGTGGCCGAGTTCGGCGGCGGCTTCGTCGCTGCGCTGTTCGGCATCGAGGCGACCAAGGAGGTGGGGCTGGCCACTGCCGTCGGACTGCTGCTGCTTGCCATGGCGTTCAACTACAGCGGCACACACATGCTTGCGCGAGTGGCCCAGATCGGCCTCGCCGCGGAGCTCGTCGGCGTCGTCGCCCTCGGCCTGTACCTGCTCATCTTCCAGCGCGAGAACTCGATCTCCGTGTTCTTCGACTCGATGGGCGCAGGAGGCAGCGACGCCTACATCGTGACCTTCTTCGGAGCGTCACTGGCAGGACTCTTCCTGTTCTATGGTTTCGAGGCCTGCGGCGGCGTGGCGGAGGAAGTGGACGACCCTACGCGCCGGATCCCCAGGGCGATGCAGCTGACCATCCTGATCGGCGGCGTCTCCGGTCTCTTCTCCTACGCCGGCTACGTGCTGGCCGCTCCCAACCTCCAGGCGATCGTCGACGGCAAGGTCGCCGACCCGATTCCCTCGATCCTCGAGGACACCTTGGGTGTCCCGGGTTCCAAGGTGTTCCTCGTCATTGCCGTCACCGCCTTCGTGTCCTGCGTGCTCTCGTTGCAGGCCGCAGGGAGCCGGCTGCTCTACTCCTCGGGTCGAGACCGGATGCTGCCGATGAGCTCGTGGCTCGCTCACATGTCCCCCAAGCACGCGGTCCCGACCAACGCGCTGGTGGTGGCCTGCGTGGTGCCGATCCTGATCTGCCTCTACGTCTACATCGACCCCGACCAGCTCCCGCGCGTGACCGCTTTCGCCGTGCTGGGCATCTACATCGCGTTCCAGGCGGTCGTCCTGGCCGCACTCCGGCAGCGGATCAAGGGCTGGCGTCCGGCCGGGAACTGGAACCTGGGATCCGCCGGGATGCTGGTCAACGTGATCGCCCAGGCCTACGGGATCATGGCGATCTACCTCCTGCTCAAGCCCGGCGACACAGGGACCTTCATCGACGACTGGATCGTGGCGCTCGGACTGTTCGTCGTTCTCGCCACCGGCCTGCTGTACCTCTTCATCGCCAGACCTGATCGCCACTCCGACGACGTGGCCGAAGGGGACGCCATCGAGATTGCGAACCGCTTGCGCTCGCTGCGCGAGCAAGCACGGTCTGTGAGCTGAACAGGCCTTCAGGCCAGGAGGGCCCCTGCACCGAGGACGACGATCGAGAGTCCCGCCAGCATGGCGAGCAACGGCCACACCCACCGCAGATAGGTGCCGTAGGGCACCCGAGCGATCGCCAGACCACCCATCACCACTGCAGACGTCGGGATGAACAGGTTCATCAGGCCGGATGCACTCTGGAACGCAGTGACGATCAGGTTGGCCTCGACACCCACGAAGGCCGCCAGCGGAGCCATGATCGGCATCGACACGGTGGCCAGGCCCGACGATGAGGGGATCAGGAACGACAGGGGCAGGAAGAGCAGGAACACCACGATCACGAAGGCCACCGGGCCCAGTCCGTTCACCGCTTCCTCGGCCCAGTGCAGCACGGTGTCGGTCACGCCGCCGTTCTGCATGATCACGGTGATGCCACGTGCGATGCCGATGATCAGCGCGACACCCAGCAGGTCGCGGGCACCAGTGACGAACGCGTCGGTGAGATCGATCTCGCTCAGTCGCCCGATCAGCCCGATGATGACTGACATCAGGATGAAGAGGGCCGTCATCTCCGGGAACCACCACCACAGCGTGGGCAGCCCGATGTTCATGTCCTCCCACGGGATGACGCCGTACATCATGATCACGAAGGAGAGCCCGAACACGGTCAGGATCAGCTTGTCGCGGGTGGTCATGGTGACTCCCGCGGCCTCCTCCCCGCGTTGCATGCCGAAGTGCTCCTGGTTGGCCTCGAACATGTTGTGCACCACCGATGTGGTGGGATCCCGTTTGACCCTCGCGGCGTACCGCATCACGAAGAAGATCCCCAGGCCGAGTCCGACGATGAGGATGATCAGCCGGGAGAGGAAGCCGTCGCTGATCGAGACGCCGGCGAACCCGGAGGCGATTCCCGTCGCGAACGGGTTGATGGTGGAGCCCAGGGTGCCGATCCCGCAGCCGAGCAGGAGGATCGCGGCGCCGGTCAGGGCGTCGTACCCGGCAGCGATCATGACGGCTATGACGAGGCTGTAGAACGCGAGACTCTCCTCGGCCATCCCGTACGTCGACCCCCCGAGGGCGAAAACGATCATCAGGATCGGGATCATCCACCGTTCCCGCCCCTGCAGCCGTTTCACGAGCGCACCGATTCCCGCCTGGATCGCTCCCGTGGCCATGGTCACGCCTAGAAACCCGCCGATCACGATAATGAACAGCGCGACGTCGATGGCTCCGAACAGGGTGCCGTCGTTGTAGTAGCTGATGTTGCCCTTGGAGTTCTCGATCCCGTAGAGGCCGTTGATCGGCGCTGTCAGCGAGTCGATCAGGATCCGCTGCGGGGTGCCGGGCACCTCCTTGTAGGTGCCGGGGACCGGCGCGCCTTCCTTGTCGAGCTGGTAGGCGCCCGCCGGGATGATCCAGGTGGCGATGGCCATCAGGACGATCAGCGCGAACAGGATGGTGTAGGCCGATGGCAGGGTGAAGCGGCTCCGGCTCTCGGGCTCCGCGCTCGTGGTCTGCTGGCTCATCGGGGCTCCTCCTCGGGTTGTTGCGGGGGGTTCGGCGACGCGGCAGTTCCCGGTTCGAGGTCGCTCCACGGTGCTGTCGCTTTGGGTACCTTGAAACCGATGAATCCGTAGAGGACGTCCAGGATCGGACTGAGCAGGTTGAAGAAGCAGAACGGGAAGTAGGCGGCGGTGGAGACGCCGAGCACCCCGGAGATATAGGCACCGCAGGTGTTCCAGGGCACCAGCACCGCGGTCACGGTCCCCGAGTCCTCGACCGCCCGTGACAGCACTTGTGGTGCCAGCCCGCGCTTGGAGAACTCGCCCCGGAACATGCGAGCGGGCAGTACGTCGGCGACGTACTGGTCACCGGCAATCACGTTCAGGCCGACGCCGCTCGAGTTGACAGCCAGGATCAGCGAGCCGCGACTGCGGGCGCGGGACACGATCGGCAGCAGGAGTCGCTGGAGGAATCCGGCGTGCTCCATCACCGCAGCGAACGAGAGAGCACCCAGCACGAGCCAGACGGTGGTCAACAGGCTCGCCATCCCGCCCCGGGTGAACAACGCGTCGATCGGCTCGACACCGGAGCTGCTGACGAACCCGGTGGCCATCGCGCTGTAGATCGCCTTGATCGAGGTGGCGACGGGACCCAGTGACGGGTCGTCCACGAACGCCTTGACCGCTTCCCACTGCGTGAACGGGGCCAGGATGCCGGCGAACAGCGCCGATCCCAGGATGGACAGGAATGGTGGGAACTTGAGGACAGAGAAGACCACCAGCAGCAGCAGCGGGAGAAGAGACAGGAACCCGATGTTGAAGGCCACGGCCAGCGCGGCACGGGCCTTGTCGGTGCTGATCTCCGCTGTCGGATCGGCGTTCAACCCGATCACGACGAAGATGACGAGGCTGATGCCGAGCGCCGGACCCGCGGTCCAGAACATGTTGCGCACGTGCTCGCCCACCGTCAGCCCACCGCCGACGAGCTTGGGCACCAGGATCGTGGTCTCCGAGAGTGGGGTCATCTTGTCGCCGAAGTAGGCGCCGCAGATCACCGCGCCCGCGGCGATGGCCGGGTCGAGGCCCATCACGTTCGCCATCCCGACGAATGCCACACCCAGGGTGCCGGCTGTCGTCCAGGAGCTTCCGGTGACCATGCCGACCAGGGCGCAGACCACAGCGGCGGTGAGGTAGAACCAGGTCGGGCTGACCAGCCTGATCCCGTAGTCGACGATGGTCGGAATGGTGCCCGCCATGTTCCAGGTGCCGATGAGCGCGCCGACCGCGAGGAGGATGAAGATCGCACCGATCGCGGACGTGACGCCGCCGACTGCCGCCTCCGCGACACCTGCGACCGAGTACCCGTTCTTGAACGCGATCAAGCTGGCGAACGCGGCGCTCAGGAGCAGCGCCACCTGGAGCGGGCCATTGGTGGCGTCGATCCCGAACAGGGCGATGGTCAGTGCGAGGAGCGCGATCAGTACCACGATCGGCAGAAGGGCGTCGAGCATGGTCGGAGGTCGAGGACCCCGGTCGGCACGCGCCCCCCCGATGTCACTGGGGGGCGACGCGGTTGGCGGGCTCGACATCGACGCGCCCTAGCCCTCGAGCCCCACAGCGAGGGTGGTTGGGGCCCGCATCGCTCCGACGTACTGGCCGTGGTGATGCTCTGGCCCTCGAGCCCAGATCAGCAGCCCCACGACCAGGGCGAGCAGCACGAGAATCATGAACAGGCGAGGAAGTTCAGATGACATCGCGGTCTCCTCACACAGGGTCCCGTGTGATTGGGCATGTCATGCAGTGCCCGCCACCGCGACCCTTGCCGAGCTCGAATCCCTCGATGGTCACGACTTCGACGCCGGCCTCGCGCATCTTCGCGATCGTGTACGTGTTCCGTTCGTAGGCGACCACCACCCCTGGCTCGAGCGCGACGACGTTGTTGCCGTCGTCCCACTGCTCGCGCTCCTGCTGGTACTCGTCCCCCCCGGTCTCCACCACCTGGAGCTTCGGCACATCCATGGCATCGGCGACCGCGCCCAGGAACGACTCCTCCTCGGTGACGTGGAACCGCTGCCCGTTGCTGCCCGGCCGAAGGCTGATCGCGCGTATCTGGTCGACCACCCGTGGATACGCGGTCGCCTTGTCTCGGTCGAGCATCGTGAACACCGTGTCCAGGTGCATGTGCGCCCGGTCCTTCGTCATCACTGCGGCGATGACCCGCTCGGCGGCCCCCTTGGCGAAGAGCGCGGCGGCGATCTGCTCGATCATGCGGGCCTGGGAGCGTTCGCTCATCCCGATCAGGACGGTGCCGTTGCCGATCGGCTGTACGTCGCCTCCCTCGAGCGACGACCGGCCGAAGTCGTGGGCGACAAAGCGACCGTCGTCACCCAACGGCGGGTACCAGTACTCGAAGTCAGCGTCGGCGAACATCGGGTGGTAGCGGTAGATCGTCGCGACGTTGAACGCCTCGAGCCTGCGCGCCGGCCAGAACATCGGGTTTATCGAGACCCCACCGAAGATCCAGCAGGAGGAGTCGCGGGTGAACAGGGTGTTGGGCAGGGGCGGCAGCACGAACATGCTCTCGTCGTCCAGGGCGGCGGCCGGGAGCGATCGGGCCCGGTACGTGTCCAGGTCGAGGCCGGACTCGGCGACCGTGAGTCCGCCGATCACGTGGGTAGCCAGCTGGTCGGGCTTCAGGCCCGTGAGTGCCGCGCGGACCTCGTCAACCAGCGACAGGCCCACGGTGTACTCCGTCGCCACGAGGTCGATCAGCCGCTGCCGCGCCTCGTCGCTGGCGTCGAGTGCCTCGGTCAACAGGTTCTTGAGCAGGAAGACCTCCACCCCTCGCTCCCGCATCCGAGCCACGAACTGGTCATGCTCGTACTGGGCGCGCTCGACCCACAAGACGTCGTCGAAGAGGAGGTCGTCGTGGTTGGAGGGGGTCAACCGCTGGAGGCTGAGCTCCGGGCGGTGGACCATCACCTGCCGTAGTCGTCCCACCTCTGAGTGAACCCCGAACGTTGCCATTGCCTTCTCCTCTCGGTGCGGACTGTCAGACGACTACTTGGGTTCCGGCGGTGCCGGCGACGATCTCCTCGATCTCGGCCAGACTTCCGACCGCGGCACGTTTGCCCGTCGCCTCGACGAACCGGGCAACGGCGTCGACCTTCGGGCCCATCGATCCAGCAGGGAACTGCTCAGCGCGCAGCTGCGATGGTGTGACCCGCTCCAGCTTGCGCTGCTCGGCGGTGCCCCAGCCGGCGTACACCCCATCGACGTCCGTGGCCAGCACCAGGAGCTCCGCGTCTACCTCACGGGCCAGCAGCTCGCTGGCAAGGTCCTTGTCGATCACGGCCTCTACTCCGATCAGGCTGCCCTGGCCGTCGGCGCTGAACATCGTGGGCACGCCTCCGCCACCGGCGCAGATCACGACCACGCCCTGGTCGAGCAGCCAGCGGATGGGCCGGGTCTCGAAGATGCGCTTCGGCCTCGGAGACGGGACGACGCGCCGCCACGAAGCGCCGTCCGGCTTGAAGTCCCACGCCTTGGCGGCAGCCAGCGCATCCGCCTGGTCCTTCGTGTAGACGGGGCCGACGAACTTGCTCGGGTCGTTGAACGCGGGATCAGCGGGGTCTACCTCGATCATCGTCAGGAGGGAGGCAAGGGGGGTGTCCTTGGGCAAGACGTTGCCCAGCTCCTGCTCGATGACGTAGCCGATCATTCCCATCGTCTCCGCTCCGAGGACGTCGAGCGGGTAGGCCTCCACCTCGGTGTACGCCGCCGCCTGGAGTGCCAACAGCCCGACCTGCGGACCGTTGCCGTGCGAGAGGACGAGCGTGTGCTGCGAGGCGACGGCAGCCAGGGCCGGCGCTGCGAGCCTCACGTTCTGCCGCTGCGCCTCAGCCGTCATCGACTCCCCTCGCTTCAGCAGGGCATTGCCGCCCAGTGCCACGACCACGCGCACGACGGTCTCCTCAGGATCCGAGGGTGGCGACCATGACGGCCTTGATCGTGTGCATGCGGTTCTCGGCCTGGTCGAACACTATTGAGGCCGGGGACTCGAACACGTCGTCGGTGACCTCCAGGCCGTCGAGGCCGTAGGTCTCGAAGATCTCCTCGCCGACCTTGGTGTCGCGGTTGTGGAACGCCGGCAGGCAGTGCATGAACTTCACATGCGGGTTCCCGGTGCGCGTGACCACGTCGCTGTTGATCTGGTACGGCGTGAGCAGGTCGATCCGCTCCTTCCAGACGCTCTTGTCCTCCCCCATCGAGACCCAGACGTCAGCGTAGAGATAGTCAACGTCCTTGACGCCCTCGTCGACGTCGGCGGTGAGCGTCAGCCGCGCGCCGGTCTCTTCGGCGATCTCCCTACAGGTCTTCACCAGCTCCTCGGCCGGCCACAGGTGCTCCGGCGCGCAGAGGCGGACATCCATGCCGAGCTTGCACCCACCGACCATCAGGGAGTTGCCCATGTTGTTGCGGGCGTCCCCGAGGTAGCAGTAGGCGATCTCGGTCAGGTGCTTGTCGCTGTGCTCGGTCATGGTGAGCATGTCCGCGAGGATCTGGGTCGGGTGGAACTCGTTGGTGAGGCCGTTCCACACCGGTACGCCGGAGTACCGCGCGAGCGTCTCGACGTTCTCCTGGGCGGACCCGCGGTACTCGATCCCGTCGAAGGTGCGGCCGAGCACACGGGCGGTGTCCTTCATCGACTCCTTGTGTCCGATCTGCGAGCCACTCGGCTCGAGGTAGGTGACGTGAGCCCCCTGGTCCTTGGCCGCCACCTCGAAGGAGGTCCGCGTGCGCGTCGACGTCTTCTCGAAGATGAGAGCGATGTTCTTCCCTTCGAGGCGCGGCTTCTCGTAGCCGCCGTACTTGGCGGCCTTGAGCTCGGCCGAGAGCTTCAGCAGGAAGCGGAGCTCATCGGGGGTGAAGTCGAGCTCCTTGAGGAAGCTGCGGTTGCGAAGGTTGAACGACATGACGCTCCTCGGATCGTGGTCAGGCTGGGACGGTGGTCAGCGTGCTGGTTGTGGTGGCGTGGGACCGCTTGCGCAGGACGAGCTTGATGAGCTCTTCGACGACGAGCAGGCTGGCTGCGATGGCGACGCAGATCCCCCATTGCTGTCCACTCAGGCTGCCGGTGCCGACGATGCGCTCGAGGATGCCAATGGTGGTCACGGCGATGATCGCCAGGAGAGAGACGGCGTACCTGCTGAGCTGGGCGACCGCTGGGATGGCGTCCCGGTCGAAGATCGTGTTGGTCTGGTCACGGGACAGCAGCCCTGCAACCACGTGGTACAGGGACAGCGTGGTGAGCAGCATGGTGGCTGCGACGACTGCGTCGTCCTCCTGGTTGCCGATCTGGTAGGCCACCAGCGATCCGACGGTCATGACGGCCCCTTGGATACAGATCCGGATCCAGTTCGCGCGGGACAGGACGGGGGCCCCGACCGGGCGAGGCGGACGGGACATCAGGCCTTTGGTGGGCTGGTCGAACCCCAGGGCGATGGCGATCGGGATGTCCACGACCATGTTGAGCCAGAGGATCTGCAGCGGGTTCAGCGGAACACCGCCGGCGATCCCGAAGATGCCGGCCCCCAGGAAGATCGCGATGTAGGCCACCAGCGTCGACATCTGGAACCGGAGGTACTTCACCAGGTTGTCGTAGAGCGTGCGGCCGTAGGAGACGGCGTTCACGATGGTGGCGAAGTTGTCGTCGGTGAGGATCATGACCGCGGCCTCCTTCGAGACCTCGGTGCCCGTGATGCCCATCGCGACGCCGATGTCGGCGGCCTTGAGCGCTGGGGCGTCGTTGACACCGTCGCCGGTCATCGAGACCACGTTGCCCGCGCGTTTGAGGAGCTGTACCAGCCGGATCTTGTCCTCGGGCGAGACACGCGCCACGACGCCGATGTTGGAGAGGTCGGCCAAGAGCTCGTCATCGGACATCGCGGCGAACTGGGTCCCCGTGATCGCACGCCCCACGATGCCGAGCTCCCCGGCGATGGCGGCTGCGGTCGTGGCGTGGTCGCCGGTGATCATCCGGACCTGGATGCCGGCGGAGTGGCACTCGGCGATCGCAGCCTTGGCCTCCGGGCGCGGCGGGTCGACGATTCCGACCATGGCCAGGAGCGTGAGGTCGGTGACCAGCGGGAGCAGGTCACCTTCGGGCCGGAACGTGAGCGGGTCGAAGTCTCGCTGGGCGACCACCATCACCCGTTGGCCGGAGTTGGCCATCCGGTCGTTCGCCTCCAGGGCGAGATGCCGGTTCTGGTCGGTCACCGGCACGAGTACGCCGTCCGGCGACCGATAGCTGCCGCCTCGATCGATGAGGACGTCGGGGGCACCCTTCACGTAGCACCGCACGACCGGCTCTCCGCTGATTCCGGTCATCTCGTGGAACGTCGCCATGAACTTGTACTCGGAGTCGAACGGCACCTCGGCGACACGCGGGAAATCCTGGCGCGTCGCGTCCACGTCGAGGCCGCCCTTGGCCCCGAGCACGATCAAGGCGCCCTCGGTCGGGTCGCCGATCAGGGCCTCGCCGTCGAGGACGGCGTCCGCGCACAGGACCATCGGCAGGAGGTAGGGGTCGAGGTCGATGTGCGACCCGCCCACGTGCTTGATCTCCCCGACCGTGCCGTACCCCTCGCCCGAGACCGCGAACCGGTTCAGGCCCGGGATCGCCATCTCTCGGGCGGTCATCTTGTTCAGGGTCAGGGTGCCGGTCTTGTCCGAGCAGATTGCCGACGTGGAGCCCAGCGTCTCGACCGCAGGCAGGCGCTTGACGATGGCGTTGCGGCGGGCGATCTCGCGGGTCCCCATCGAGAGGAGCGCGGTCACGACCGCGGGCAGGCCGGTCGGGATGGCCGCGACCGCCAGGGCGACACCGGTGATGAAGAGCGTGTCGAACGACTCGCCGCGGAGGAGCCCGAGGATGATGACCAGGACCAGCGCGATGCCGGCGATGGTGGCGATGATCTTGGAGAGCCCGTCGAGCTGCTTCTGCAGCGGTGTCTTGTCGGTCTCGGTGTTGGCGAGCAGGTCCGCGATGTGCCCGATCTCGGTGTCCATCCCCGTGGAGGTGACGATCAGCTCTCCGCGACCTCGGGTGACGGCGGTGTTCATGAAGGCCATGCAGGTTCGGTCGCCGAGCGGTACCTCGTCGCCGGGCACCGGCTCGATCGACTTGCCGACCGGCAGGCTCTCACCGGTGAGTGCGGCCTCCTCGATCTCGAGGGTGGCGGCGACGGAGATCCGGCCGTCGGCCGGTATCCGGTTGCCGGCCTCGACCAGCACGACGTCGCCCGGCACGAGGTTCTCGGCGTCGATCTCGACGGCCTGGCCGTCACGCCGTACCCGGGCGATGGTCTTCATCATCTGCGCGAGCGCCTTGACGCTCTCCTCCGCCTTCGCCTCCTGACGGAGCCCGATCACCGCGTTGAAGAGGGTCAAGCCGGCCAGCACCAGGGACGTGCCAACATCTCCCGTCACCACCAGGTTGATCACGGCGGCCGCCAGGAGCACGATCTGCATGAAGTCCCGGTACTGGCGGACGAACGCCTGGAAGCCGGACTCAGTCTTGCTCGCGGTCAGACGGTTGGCGCCGTGCGTCTGCAACCGGGATGCCGCTTCCGCCTGGCTCAGCCCGACCGCGACGTCGACCCCGAACTTCTGGGCGACCTCGCTCGCCTCGATCCCCGCGATCGGCGCGTCCGGCCTCAGGTCCGTTTCCAACACAACCCTTCCCGTCGGTCGTGGGGGTGCCAGACCGCGATGATCTCGAAGGCTGAAATGGCCCTTCGCAAACATCTCTCCATCGACGGAACCGGGTCATCACCCGCGCCGGGTGAACCGCTCGACGTGGCCCACGCGTCTCATTCCGGGGTCCGAACGACACGACATCCGCTCAGCGGGGGGCATAGGATCGCCGAGCGACCTACCACGGCGATGAAGGTGACACGATGTCCGCACTCGTCCCCCGCTGGGAATGGCGGGGCTTCGGCGATGAGCTGCGCGCCGTCGAGTCGATATTCGGCCGGGAGTCATCCGAGCAGGTGGTGGAGAGCGACGAGGTCTACGTGCTCTCGGTCCGGGGAACCGATGGCGTCAAGGTTCGCGACGAGCTGATGGATGTCAAACACCTCTTGGAGGTCAACGACGACGGGCTCGAACAGTGGGTTCCCGTGATGAAGACAGGTTTCCCCGTGTCCGCGACCGACGTCGGCTCGGTGCTCCGCGCCCTGCGCGTGGATGCGCAATCGTCGCGCCTCGCCCGAGCGGCGTACACCTTGCCTGAGTTTCTGGACGACGTCGTGGGTCCACACCCCGACCTGCTTGCGGTCGAGGTGCACAAGAGGCGGGAGCGGTACACGGTCGGCGGCTGCATGGCGGAGGTCTCCGAGATCAGCGCCGGTCGCGGCTCGACGCATACGGTCGCGATCGAGTCCGAGGATGCGAAGCGCGTGATCCAGACGGTTCGAGATGTCGGCCTGGCGTCCCGACCGAACGTGAGCCTCG
>Ga0157380_10001854_pt1 | contig 13974 bp, 11 predicted proteins | sample S35metaG_FD_119757 | JGI IMG/M metagenome (GOLD analysis project Ga0157380, IMG submission 119757) | Switchgrass rhizosphere microbial communities from Kellogg Biological Station, Michigan, USA - S3-5 metaG | ecosystem: Host-associated > Plants > Roots > Rhizosphere > Soil | place: USA... | reverse complement strand
CCAACAGACCAACGGTGAAATATCCGTCCCTTTCATTCTTCGCCACAATATCCGCGTAGTGGCCTAGCGCCATGCCCAGTTTTTTCCACGCGCCATATTCGGTCGCCTCCGTTGACAACAGCGCTGCTTCCTCAACTCGGACTACCACGCCCAACTCTCCCAGGATTTTCTGGATGCCGCCGTTCGCCATCGTCTGCGGCCCGACCGAGATTCCGGTAGGCGAAAAGACTTGTTTCGAGAGCGCTACGCGCACTCGTCCGTCAGCGCTCGAATACTTCTGAGCCAACGCCGCCGGACTAATCAGCAGCAGAATGAGAAGAGTCTGGAGTTGTATTCGAGCGCAGATCGAACTCATCAAGATCACAGACGCATGGGCATGACGATGTATTTGTAGTCGTAGTCGCCTGATTCGACGGGACGTAGTAGGGCTTGAGAGTTGCCGTCTCTGAATTCGAAGGCTACGCGGCCTTCGCCGTTTACGTTCATGAAATCCTGCAGATACTGCGCATTGAAACCGATATCGACTGGATCGCCTTCGTAAGCTGTTTCGACTTCTTCAGTCGCTTCGCCTTCTTCGGCGTTCTGCGCACTGATGACTAACTTGGCAGGCTCGATGTGAAACCGAATAGCGTGCGATCTTTCATCGGACATGAGCGCCACCCGTCGGACGGCTTGATTGAGAAGCGCGCAGTCAAACTCTACGGTTTTGTCATTGTTCTTGGGGATAACCATCTCGTAATTCGGAAACTGTCCGGTCAGCATTCGCGAGATCAAAAGCCTTGGTCCAACTTCGCAGTAGATGTGATTCTCGTCCATGCCAAGACTGATGTCGCCATCATAGCCGGCGGTAAGTTTAGTGAGTTCAGCCAAAGTCTTTCGTGGAATCAGCGTATCGATCGATTCCTTGGTGTCGTTCTTCACTACATCTTTCTTTTCCACGTAAGCCAAGCGATGTCCGTCGGTCGTCACCATCTTGGCGCCAGTGCTATCCAAAATAAATTTCGCTCCTGACAAGGTGTACCTGGATTCTTCCTGAGTAATAGCGAAGATCGTGCGGTCAATAAAGGTTTTCAAAACGTCGGCAGCGATCTTTGTGGGAGCTGATTTGAAGTTCGGTACTTCAGGAAAAGCGTCACGAGCTACACCAACCATTTTGAAGCGCGAGCGACCGGACTTCACAGTCACCCAATCGTTGTCTTCCTTGGTGAAGCTAACTGGCCCGTCGGGCAACAGCCTGGCAATTTCAAAAAGCTTGCGCGCCTGAACACACATCGCTCCAGGTGTTTTGATCTCTTCCGCATCCATGTCGCAACGAATGGTTACGTCGAGGTCCGTGCCGGTAACGCGAATGGTTGTTTCGCCAACTGATTCGATCAAAATATTCGAAAGTACCGGAATGGTGTTCTTGCGTTCGACAACACCCTGAACGAAGCCTAGTTCTTTTTGCAGATTTTGCTTGTTAACAACGAACTGCATCTCTTTCTCCTTCGGTAGATACTAAGACGATGACGAGGTGGTGACTGAGCGCACAGCTTTCAGTAGTAGTGATCTAAATAATCTTTTAGATCTTTCTAGTAGTAGTAGTAGTGCCCTGTTAATTTGTGGATATCTAGCTAAGCGATTGAATCTAAAGTCCGCGCCGCTCCACACCCACCTGATAAAAATTGGGTCAGCTACTATACCAACTGTTAATACTCTTCCCAAGCGCCTACTGGTTTCGTTATCCACAATTGCCGCAATCGCAAGCTTGTGAAAATGTGGAAAAGTAGACTTTCATCTGAACAGATCAAATCTTGCGTCTTAAACTGAAGAACGCAATCGTCAAATAAAACCATTCGCGAGGTGTAGTGAGGTAGAGAGATAACCTTCAGCGGCGCCTTTCTATTTTTCGAGACCTTCAGTAATTTCGTTGATCAATCGCTTTATTTCGCCGTCGCGCTCCACGAGTGACTCAATCTTACTAAAAGAATGAATAACCGTGGTGTGATGCTTTCCACCAAAAGCTCGCCCAATCTCAGGATAACTGTGCTTGGTCAAAGTCTTGCAGAGATACATCGCAACCTGGCGTGGTAAGGAAAGACGTCGGGTATTGCTCTTCGAAATTAACTCCTCGACTCGAAGGTGATAACTTGCGGCTACCGCTTTTTGAATCTTTTGTATTGTCAGAATGTCGGACTCAGCTTCAGCGATTGTGTTGCGAAGAGAATCCTGGGCCAGCGTCTTAGTGATCGGAACACCGCGCAGAGAAGCAAAGGCAACAATGCGAACCAGAGATCCTTCCAGCTCTCGAATGTTGTTCTTGACGCGACTTGCGATCGTAAGCGCCACGTCGTCGGGCAAAGTAACACCCATCGTTTCGGCTTTGCGTTTCAGGATCGCAACTTTTGTTTCCAGGTCGGGAGGCTCTATGTCGGCTATTAGTCCCCACTCGAAGCGCGAATGCAAACGTTCTTCGAGGGTTGGAATTTCTCGAGGCGGGCAATCAGAGCTGATGACAATTTGTTTTTGCTGATCGTAGAGAGAATTAAAAGTGTGAAAGAACTCTTCCTGAGTTCTCTCTTTACCAGCCATGAATTGCACGTCGTCTATGAGCAGGACGTCAACCGAGCGATAACGCTCGCGAAATCCCTGCGTGCGGTCATAACGAATCGCATTGATCAATTCGTTCATGAACTTTTCGGAAGAGATGTAGCAGAGTTGAAGATGTTTGTTACGCTGCTTGATGGCGTGGCCGCACGCATGCATCAGGTGGGTTTTGCCCAATCCCACTCCGCCATAGATGTAAAGCGGGTTATAAGTCTTGCCGGGCGCGTCTGCGACTGCAGAGGAGGCGGCATGAGCAAACTGGTTACAGGAACCGACAACAAAACTCTCGTAAGTGTATTTCGGATTTAGCGCCGGCGGTTGTGAAGCTTTCTTTGGCGCAGCAGCGGTCGATGCAGAAGAGGCGCTTACCTCGCTGTTTCGCTCAGGCACCGACGAACCACTGTTTCGATCGTCAGTCATTTCTTGCACCGAAGACAAGCCAAGGTTTTCAATCCTATCGTCAGTTGACCAGCGAATCAGATAACCATCCAACCGAACCTCTGATAGAGATTCATCGACTAGCGAGGAGTAGTTTGTGTTGACCCAATTCTTAACGCCGGCATTTGGAGCTCGCAGTCGAATCATCCGTTGCGATGAATCGAGGCCCTCAAAAGCCAACGGTTGAAACCAGGTATCGAAACTTTCCTGACTGAGCTTTGACTTGATTGAACGAAGGATTCCCGGCCAAACATCACCGTCGATAACTTGACTCATTTACAAAGCGTCCCCAACCACGGATAGATTTTACTCGGAGTGTTCGGATATGGTACTTAGCCCAAGTTTGACATGAAGCGCTGTAGTCACAGCGTTTCAGGCCTCAAACCGGACCGCCCGGCAATTTCCACAGCCTTATTCACAGCTCTGTGGAAATCCCAACCGTCTTAAAGTAAAGCTTCAACTATATAGTTATCAACGGTTTACAAGGAAACTTGAATCCGAGGGCGGGAGACTAACACAGGGCGAATCTAGTGATCAAGCTAAGTCGGGAATAAAACACGTGGCTAGTCAGAAAGCCTTTATAAGTCGGGAAACAGAGTCAGTCAAGCCTCACTGAGTATTATTTTGGAACGGCGAGAGCCCTTGAGGTCCCTCACTCTGTCGGTCGTTTTCACCAGATATTACCCGGAAGGTGAAGCGAAGGCCGCGAAGAAAACCCTTTACGGAACTCGGCAAAACACTTGGTCGTTTCTTGACACAAGTGCAACGGGAGTTTAGTCTTATCGTTTCGTTTGAAGGGAGATTCGTGAACAATGTCCAAAAGGACCTTCCAACCTAACAACAGGCGCCGCGCTAAAACGCATGGCTTCCGTGCGAGAATGGCTTCCAAGAATGGGCGACTGGTGTTGCAGCGTCGCCGCGCGAAAGGACGAAAGCGGCTCACTCCTTCTCATTACTAGACGCCAGTGAAAGTTAATCTGCGTCGTAGCAGCGAGTTCAAGAAGGTGTACCAGAATGGTAGACGCTACGACGGCTCCATGATTACTGCCTTTGTACTTCCAAATGATCAACCTAACCATCGGTTAGGCATTACAGTTTCGCGAAAGACCGCAGTCAGGGCCTTAGATCGCAATCGAGCCAAGCGGTTGCTCAGGGAAACGTTTCGGTTGAAGAAAGATTCACTGGGCCACTTGAGAAAGAAATACGACTGGGTCCTGAATGGCAAGAGATCCCTGGTTTCGGTAAAGGTCAATTCTTCGCTCGAGGAGTTTGATCGAATCATGGTTCGGGTTGCGGCCGATGAAGTTTAGCCGGCTTTAGAGCAGGGTGAAGAGAGTCTTAATAGCATTACTGAGATCATACAAGTTAGTCGTCTCACCTCTGCTTCCGCCTTCCTGCAGGTTTGTGCCGACCTGCTCCGAATATGCAACCCAGGCAATCGAGAAACATGGCGCTTGGTGTGGCGGTTCATTGGCGGTACGCCGGCTGTTACGCTGTCATCCATTTCATCCAGGCGGATACGATCCGGTGAAATAAGCAACCGGTAACTTCCGAGAATTAATGCAGCAGAAACGTTTAGTACTCGCTCTTCTCATCTCGACGACAGTCTTAATCGGATGGAACTATTTTTTTCCGATTAAGGGCCCTCAGAACACCAACAATTCGCAAAGCAGTTCAGCTTCAGCGTCTCCTTCGCCAGGAGCGACACCCAAGGCTGCTTCATCGTCCACGCCATCTCCGGCAACGGCGACGGCAACGCCCGCCACACAATCGGTCCGACAACGCGGAATAGTAATTAAGACACCTCTTTATCACGCGAGGTTCGATAACCAGGGCGCTGTGGCGACCAGTTGGGTTTTGCAGGTCAACAAGGATAACGGCAAACCACTCTGGTCCGCAGGCGGCGATAAGAAGAACCAAATTCCGTTGGAGCTTGTTTCTGAAGAAGGATTGAAACATGCCCCGCGAGAAGCCCCGTTCAAACTGGAGACAGGTGATGCCTTAGTAGACTGGTTGTTGGCCGGCGGGAACTACGAAATAGAAGGTTATCCAGACGCTGGCGGCGACCTCGAAATAAACCTGGCGGCTAACGAAGAAAAACGACTCAACTTCATCTTTAGAGACGCGGCCACCGGTCTCGAAATCACGAAAGCCATCACTTTCAAAGCTAACAGCTACGGAACTGATCTCGAAGTTAAGGTGCGCCGTGGTGATCAATATCTGCCGCAGGTAAAAGTTCAAACTGGACCCAGCACTGGTGACCAAGGTCTGAAGAGTTTTAACTTTTATTCAGTTGCTCCTGAAGCTATCGGGTTTGTAGGTGACAAAGTTGAACGTCATCCCGGGCAGGGAATTAACGAGAACAAAAGCTCACCTGACCGCTTGGTCTTACCGGGTGATGTTGATTGGGCTGGCATCGGCGACACCTACTTCGCCATGGTCGTCATTCCATCTCGCCGCGTTCAAGGCCTTGAGTATTTGACCGCCGCTTATGAAGTCAAACACAACGGCAAGCCTGAGAAGCGAGTTTTGATTCGCGGACTGGTGCCCGTTCCTGCTGATGGTTCCAAATCGTCGGTATACATCGGACCGAAGGACCACTACGTTCTGCAAAAGGCTAACGTCGAAATTGGCGCGGAAGTAGGACGTCCAAACATCGATCTCGAGGGCCTGATTAACTACGGATTCGGCGCCACCATTTCGCGGCCGATTGCAGAGAAGCTGCTCTGGTGCATCAAAAAACTCTACCAGGTCACCGGTAGTTATGGCTTAGCGATTATCCTCTTCACCATAATTATCTATTCGGCGTTCTTCCCCTTGAAGTGGCGGTCTTCAAAGGCGATGAAAAAGGCGCAGAAGCACGCGCCTGCGATGAAGGAATTGCAGGAAAAGATCAAGGGGATGAAGCAGACGGATCCTCGTCTGAAGGAACTCCAGGTGGAGCAGCTGCGCTTGATGAAGGAAGCCAACCCGTTGGGCGGCTGCTTGCCTTTACTCATTCAAATGCCTTTCCTGTTTGCGTTGTATCGAGCCATCACCATCTCGCTCGATTTTCGCCAGGCAAGTTTTCTTTGGCTTCCTGATCTCTCTGCGCCCGAGCCGTACTTCATACACGTCCTGCCGATTCTGATGGCCGGAACGATGGTGGTGCTCCAGTTAATCACGCCGGCGCCGTCGGCCGATCCAATGCAGAGAAAGATGATGGCGATCGGCATGCCGATGTTCATGCTGTACATTCTTTGGTCAGCCCCCGCCGGATTGTTGGTTTACTGGCTCGTCGGAAATATTGTAGGCTTCATTCAACAGTTTCTGATTAACCGTTGGACACAAACTCCTGAGGACAAAGTCGCGTTGGAAGCGACGAAGGCAAAAGCGCAGTCCGGGAAGAAGAATCCACCTGGCCAGCGAAAGTGAGACATCATGAGCGCTACTTGTGATCAGCCGGCAGAGTTTCTCCGTTCAATTATTGAGACAGCCTCATTGTCCCTAAATGTGGCCGTCGAAGATTCGGAGGAAGGTTGTCGACTAAACATCGACGGTTCAGATTCCGACTTATTGATTAGTCAGGGTGGCGAACTGCTTGAAGCTTTACAGCACCTGGTGAATCAGGCCTTCGTGCATGAGTTGCCCAAGGGCCAACGCGTGATTTGCGACGCGCAGAGTTTCCGCGCTACACGCGAAGCTGAACTAAAGGCGATGGCCAAGCACGCGGCCGAACGGGTTCGATCAACCGGGTCACCTTTTATGTTCGGTCCAATGAACGCTAACGAACGTCGCATCATTCATCTCACTCTCAGTGATGAAGCAGATCTCGCCACCGAGTCAGTTGGCGAAGGACATGCTCGCAAATTGAAAGTTAGTCTGAAGAAATGATTAACTTGGACCGCTCCCTCAATCCAGGATCCAATGGATACGATCATTGCCCTAGCAACGCCGCCGGGCCGCAGCGCTATCGGCGTCATTAGAATCAGCGGTAACCAGACCCTTCCGTTCACTCGCGCCCTTCTGTTTGAAGATCAATATTCTCCAGAGCCAGGCTGCGCAACTCTCAATAACATAAAGAACCCAATTAACGGAGCGTTGATTGATCGCGCGCTGGTAACGTTCTTTCAGTCGCCGAATTCATTCACCGGCGAAGATGTAGTTGAGATTAGCTGTCATGGTTCTCCAGTCATCCTTCGCCAGGTAGTCGACGCTCTGCTTGACCTGGGCGGACGTCTTGCTGGTCCAGGCGAGTTTACTCTTCGCGCTCTTGGCGCGGGTAAGATCAATCTCAGTCAGGCTGAAGCGATTCGTGACGTTATCAATGCGCGAACTGAAGCCGCAGCTCAGCAGGCATTGCGGCAATTGAGCGGAGAGCTTTCGACTCAATTACAACCTCTTAAAGATCGCCTGCTGAATGTGATCGTGATTTTGGAATCGGCCCTCGAATTTGTTGAAGACGATTTGCCAGAAGTTGAGAATGAACGAATCAAGATCACGATCGCTGAGTTGATCTCCGAAGTAGCGAAGATGGCTTCAAGCTTTGCTTCCGGACACCTTTTGCGTGACGGCTTTAAGGTGACTTTGGTAGGACGGCCAAATACAGGTAAATCGAGTCTCTTCAATGCTTTACTGAGGTCTGATCGAGCCATCGTAACCGACATTCCCGGGACAACTCGCGACACGTTGAGCGAAGTGCTAAACATTGGCGGACTCCCGGTCTTGCTCACGGACACGGCGGGCGTTCGTGAGTCTACCAACTACGTCGAAGGGATCGGCGTTGAAAGAACCAGACGAGCTATGGCTGATGCTGATCTACTGTTGGTCGTACTCGATGGCACGTCTGATCTGACCGCAGACGATTTTGATTTTCTTCGACTCACCGCGGGACAGAAACGTGTGATTGCGGTAAACAAATCTGATCTGCCAACGTTTCGCAGCTATCTGCAAATGGAATTGGACGGTCAAGCGAGAGCGGTGGATGTGTCGGCAAAGGCAGGTTCAGGTCTCGACACATTGTGCGAAGCGATTGTTGAACCGTTTGCTTTCGTTTCAGCAAACGAGTCGGGTTTGCTGATTACCGACGCGCGCCATTATGACTTGCTGCAGCGAACACAGGTTGAGCTGGAATCTTCCCTTCGATCTTTAGAGGAGCACGCAAGCGAAGAACTCGTGTTGATTGGACTTCATAATGCGTTGCGGTACCTCGGTGAGATCACTGGCGAAACCACTGCTGAAGATGTACTCTCAAGAATCTTCTCGACGTTTTGTATTGGTAAGTGAAGCAACATGATTTTCGACGAGACATTTGACGTAGTGGTGATTGGGGCTGGTCATGCTGGCTGTGAAGCTGCGTCGGCAGCGGCTCGAATGGGTGCGCAGACTGCGCTCGTTACTATCAATCTTGATCTAATCGGACAGATGTCTTGCAATCCAGCCATTGGTGGTATTGCAAAAGGTCACCTGGTTCGAGAAGTTGATGCCCTTGGCGGGATCATGGGGCGAGTCATCGATCGAACCGGGATTCAGTTTCGATTGCTGAATCGATCGCGAGGTCCTGCAGTGCAATCCCCCCGAGCTCAAGCTGATCGGGCCTGGTACCGGAAGGAAATGCGACGCGTCCTCGAGAATACCCCAAATCTTCACCTGAGACAGGGGATGGTTGTTGATCTCGTTGTGAAAGATAAAGCGATAGCGGGTGTCGAAATGCAGGACACCCGCCGGATTGCAGCTAAGACTGTCGTCATAGCCACGGGAACTTTCCTGAATGGTCTTGTTCATACGGGTCGGCGAACGCATAGCGCCGGCCGAGCTGGTGAGCCGGCCTCTATCGAACTGGCTGAGTCGTTGAAGCGGCTTGGGTTCCCAGTCGGCAGACTGAAGACGGGTACACCGCCCAGACTTGATGGCAGGAGCATTGACTGGAGTGCGTTCGAGCCCCAACTGCCTGACGAGGATCCCGTTGCCTTTTCGTTCTCGACTGAACGCCTTGAGCAAGAGCAGCTCAATTGCTTCATCGGATATACCAGTCCAGAGCTCCATGAGACTATTCGAAAGAACCTGCACGAGTCACCTCTTTACTCCGGCAAGATCAAAGGGGTGGGACCGAGGTACTGCCCCTCGATTGAGGATAAGGTAGTTAAGTTTGCCGACAAGGATCGGCATCAGCTCTTTCTTGAGCCTGAAGGGCACGATACTAATGAGGTTTATCTCAACGGTTTTTCGACTTCCCTTCCAGCCGATCTGCAGCTAGAGCTGGTTCGGATGATTCCTGGATTGGAGGAATCCCGAATCATTCGTCCGGGCTATGCCATTGAATACGACTTCGTTGACCCGCGAGAATTGGGCCCAAACCTTCAATCCCAGCGAATTTCCGGCCTGTTTCATGCCGGCCAGATCAATGGAACCACTGGATACGAAGAGGCAGCTTGCCAGGGGTTGATGGCTGGAATTAATGCCGCTCTTCTGGTTCAGCGCCGGGAGAGTTTCCGGTTGCGCAGGAACGAGTCGTACACCGGCGTACTCATCGACGACCTCATAACACAGGGCGTGGACGAACCCTATCGAATCTTCACTTCTCGAGCAGAGTACCGGCTGGCTCTTCGACACGACAACGCCGATGCTCGACTCGAGCCTTACGGTCGCGAATTGGGGTTGATTGGGGACTCCGATTGGGAGAGGTTCAATGCACGGCGAGACAGAATTTCAGCCGTAAACCGGGCTTTGGAAACAACCCGGTTCAAGCGTTCCGATCCTCGTTATGCTGCCCTTCAATCCCTGCTGGGCACGGATTTGGGTGATTCGATAACCGTTGGTCAACTCGCCCAGCGGCCGGGAGTGAGACTCGATTTGGTCGTTAAGCTTTTGTCTGCTGAGGTATCAGGAATCAAGTCTCGAGACATCGAATCTGCCCTGGCTGATAGTCTGTATTCCGGCTATATCGAGACCCAGCGGAATGCAATCGAACGACTAAACCATCATGATTCAATGCGAATCCCGTTGGATTTGCGCTACTCAGATATGGACGGACTCTCCCACGAAATGTCGGAACGGCTCGAACGAACTCGGCCAATGACGTTTGGTGAGGCCAGAAGAGTGCCGGGCCTAACGCCAGCCGCTCTCTCACTGATCTTGGTCGAATTGACCTCCCGAACCGCGAAAGTCGCGTGATGTTTCACGTGTCCCATTAGCCTGTTTCTTGCAAAACCCACAAAACTTGGTCAAAAAAACATGGCGGCGAGGCGGGGCATGTGCTAGTTTTGTGACACTCCGAGCGGTCCCGGTTCGCTTCGTTCAATGGCAAAAATAATCGCAGTCGCCAATCAGAAAGGTGGCGTTGGCAAGACCACGACCGCCGTAAATCTCGCGGCTGTGCTTGCGAGCGCGAACCTCCCGGTACTGCTCGTGGATGCTGACCCTCAGGGAAATGCCACTTCAGGCGTGGGTATTCAGCGTGGAAGTTTTCGCAAGAGCGTTTATAACGCGATTGTTCTTGGCGAGCCTCTGACGACCCTGACCCTTACGACGCAGATCCCTTCCCTTCACGTCGTTCCCGCAAATAAGGAACTTACCGGCGCTGAGATCGAGTTGGTCGAGGTCGACCAAAGGGCCTATCGTCTGAAGGTCGCGCTCGAGTCGATCGAGGAGAATTACGAGTTCATAATCATTGACTGCCCACCTTCACTCGGACTTCTGACGTTAAATGCCCTGACTGCTGCCAAGTCCCTGGTCGTTCCTATTCAGTGTGAGTACTACGCGCTGGAAGGTGTAACTGAATTGTTCGACACACTGGCTCGCATCCGCCGGCACCACAATCCAAGTCTAGTGATTGAAGGTTTGCTGCTCACCATGTACGACGAGCGCACGAAGTTGTCCGCCGCGGTGGCAAGCGATCTGCGAGATTTTTATGGTCAGCAAGTTTTTCAAACAGTCATTCCTCGAAATGTTCGGCTGGCGGAAGCCCCAAGCTATGGCAAGCCAATTATTCTTTACGATATTCATTCCAAGGGGGCCGAGGCGTATTTTCAGTTAGCTAAGGAGATTTTGGCTCATGACACGAAAGGTTCTGGGGAGAGGGTTGAGCGCTCTGCTGTCGGCTGACCAACCCACGGTTAATGAGGACAGTTCGGACATTCAGATTGATCTGATCGATCCAAGCCCGGTACAGCCACGTAGCTACTTCGACGACCGCGCGCTCCAGGAACTGGCGATGTCGATTCGAGAAAACGGGATTGTGCAACCCGTTCTTGTTCGTCCTAACGGTCTTCGATTTGAGCTTGTAGCTGGTGAAAGACGCTGGCGAGCTGCGCAGGTAGCCGGTTTGAGCCAGATTCCCGCGGTTATTCGAGACATTCCCAATGACAAGGTCCTTGAATTAGCCTTGATTGAGAATATTCAGCGCGAGGACTTGAATGCCATCGAAGAGGCACGCGCTTACAAGAATCTGATTGAAACGGTTGGGCTCACTCAGGAATCCCTGGCCCAGAGAATAGGCCGCGATCGCTCATATATAACCAACCACATAAGGCTGCTGCGCCTGGCGGAGGATCTCCAACAACTAGTTCAGGAAGGCCGGTTATCCGGCGGGCACGCTCGCACTCTTCTCGGTGTGGATGATGTGGCTATCCAGCGACGTGTCGCCCGCAAGATCATCGAGAAGGGACTATCGGTTCGCGAAACTGAACGAGTGATTCAACAGTTTGCCAGTGGCGTAACTCGCTCGACGAACAAACCGCGCGGTGGGCCTGCAGATCCCAATATCAAGGCTGCCGAAACCAAGCTAAGACGGAAGCTTGGCACTCGCGTGAACATTACTCCAAGCGGTTCTCGACCCGGAGGCAAGATCGAAATTGAGTACTACGACGATCGAGACTTGGACCGATTCTACGGTCTGCTTATGGCCGAGAGAGCGGCCAGCGCCGGGGAGCTTTAGAGTACGCCATAGAGCAATTGTATGTTCTACATCGCAGTCGTTGTAGCGAATCGGTTCATGGTTGTTTCGTCTCATATATTTGTGCGGGGTTGAACCCTTCGGGTGCGTTTGACGCTCTAATCAAGCGCATGCTAGACTCGCCAGCTTTTTATTCAATTAAAGTCATCACCGTATCCCTCCTCGCGGAGGGAATTTCTGTCGAATGATAATCCTGGCATTTGCTGAAAACGCGATCCAACTGATCCCGGATGGGACCATACTCATTCATCTCTTGATGGTGGTTGGGATGGTCATGATTCTCAATCGCACGATGTTTCGTCCGATTAATAAGATTCTGGCGGAACGCGAAGCTCAAACTACCGGAAGAGCGACTCAGGCGAAGAAGCTACAAGCCGAAATTGACCAGAGTCTGAAGCGTTATGAGGGCGGATTACGGGAAGCCAGGATGACGGCCTACCACCAGATTGAAATGGAAAGGGCCGAGGCGATGAAGGCGCGCGAAGCAAAAATCAATCAGGTTCGCGACGAAATACGCACTTGGGCCACGGGTGAGAAGAATGAAATCGAACGCCAGGCAAAAGCGGCGCGTGAGGCATTAAGAGCTGAAGCGGAGCAGACGGCCGCGGAAATAGGAACGCAGATTCTTCATAGAAGAGTCGGCTAGGATCCTTTCGTTATGTTGCTCACAACTACGACATTCCTACTCTTTTTGCTTGCTGAGGGCGAGGAGCATGTAGCGCCCTGGTGGGATTATCCGGGTCTTGAGCTTTGGAAATTCTTCAACCTTTTCGTGTTCGTGGCCGTGATGATTTACATCCTGAGGCGTCCGCTTTCGGGAGCCATGAACGCCCGACGGGAATCAATCAAGAAAGAGTTAATCGCGGCCCAGCAGGAACGCGATGCTGCGGTTGCAAAACTATCCGAAGTTCAGGCGCGTCTGGCGAAGCTCGATTCTGAAGTAGCTCTGATTCAGCAACAGTCAAAAGCGGAAGCAGAAGCCGAACGCGAGCGCATTCTCCGTGACACTGAAGGTGAGATGAATAAGCTTCGCGAGCAGGCCCAACGTGAGATTGCCGGCGCCGGTAAGGTCGCAAGGCACGACTTGAGAAAATATGCCGCTCAACAAAGCGTGCAACTCGCGGAAGAAATGATTCGCCGAGAAATCAAGTCGGATGATGACGACAGGCTTATCAAGCTCAACGTAGAACAGATGGGGAGGGCTTAGCTTGAGTCTACAGACCATCGCTCGACGTTACGCGATCGCCCTGGCCGATGTAGTCATCGAGAGCGGCGAAGCCTCTGCTGTTAAGGATGAGTTATTGCAGTGGGGCGACATGATCAGTTCAAACTCGCTCTTGAAAGAGGCGCTCGCTAATCCAACAGTCCCCTATGACGGCAAACGAAAAGTTTTGCACGAACTTATTAAGCGCACGCGAGTTCGAGAAACCACCGCTAATTTTCTGCAGGTGCTACTCCGCAATCAACGCCTCACGGAGCTCAATGAAGTTAATAAGTGGTTCGGTCTTATTCTGGACGATCGTTCAGGAGTCGTAGCTGCTGATGTAACTACTGCGCGGGCGGTCGCGCCCGAAGCAACCGAAGCATTGCGTCAGAAGCTCGCCAGTATCACCCGTCGCAAAGTGCGTTTGAAATTCAATACAGATCCGGATCTCATTGGCGGCATGGTGGCGCGCATCGGGTCAACGGTTTATGACGGCTCAATAAAAAATCAGCTGCATGAGATGGAGCTGAAGTTGGCAGGGAGTTAGGTACTAATGGAACCTATCAAAGCAAACGAAATCAACGACATCATTCGCAAGCAAATTGTGAATTTCGAGGCCGGAGTTACGGTCATGGAAGTAGGGACTGTTATTAAGGTCGGCGACGGAATCGCCGAGATTCATGGTCTTGAAAAAGTAATGGCCGGCGAGCTGATCGAGTTTCCGCACGATGTGCGCGGCCTCGCCTTGAACCTCGAAGAAGACAAAGTCGGCGCGGTGTTGTTCGGTGAGTTTCAGGCGATCCGCGAAGGCGAT